>Ga0207048_10246_pt1 | contig 17608 bp, 17 predicted proteins | sample Alteio_BWMinCont_65_FD_153301 | JGI IMG/M metagenome (GOLD analysis project Ga0207048, IMG submission 153301) | Enriched cells from forest soil in Barre Woods Harvard Forest LTER site, Petersham, Massachusetts, United States -... | ecosystem: Environmental > Terrestrial > Soil > Temperate forest >...
CGTCGCGGGCTTCTCGGCGGGCGTTGCGGAAGCGGATCGCGCCATCAAAAGCTTTCTCAAGACGCATATGTATCGTCACGCGCGGGTCATGCGCGTGATGGACCAGGCGGCCGGTGTGGTGCGCGACCTGTTCGCCCGCTATAGCGCGCATCCCGACGACTTGCCGGCGGAGTGGCAGGAGGGGCTCGCCGGCCTCGATCCGGCCTCGCGGGCGCGGCGCATCGCCGATTTCATCGCCGGCATGACCGACCGTTTTGCGCTCGCCGAGCATGGCCGGCTCTTTGACTCGACTCCCGAATTGCGTTAGGCGCGCGGCGCGGAGCGCTGCTCATGACATCGTATTTCAAGAACCAAAATATTTTCGAAATAGTGTCACTTCGCGTACAAAACGCGACCGTGACGCTAATGGGTCTCGGGATCGTGCCATCGAGTATCGACCAGTCCAATATCCACGTCGAACTGCCGCGCGATCCGTCGCACGGCGATATGGCCACTAATGCCGCTATGGTGCTCGCGAAGGATGCCGGCAAGAAACCGCGCGAGCTGGCGGAGGCTTACGCGCAACAATTACGCGGCGAAGCTGATCTAATCGAAAGAGTTGAAGTCGCGGGCCCCGGCTTCATTAATCTTACGCTCAAAGCCGCGGCCTGGATCGAGGCGTTGCGCAGCGCAGTCCGGCTCGGTCGGGATTATGGCAGAAGCGAGTTGGGCGCCGGCGTGCCGGTGAACGTCGAATATGTCTCGGCCAACCCAACCGGGCCGATGCATGTCGGCCATGGACGGGGCGCCGTGTTCGGCGATGCACTGGCGAACCTGCTTGCCTTCACCGGCTTCAAGGTGACGCGCGAATACTACATCAACGACGCCGGCGCCCAGGTCGACGTGCTCGCCCGTTCGGCGTTCTTGCGTTATCGCGAGGCGCTTGGCGATGACATCGGCGCCATTCCGGAGGGGCTATATCCCGGCGACTATTTGAAGCCCGTTGGCGCGGCATTCGCGGCGGAATACGGGGATGCGCTGCGGGGGCAGCCTGAGGCCAAGTGGCTCCCGCTAGTCCGCGACAAAACGATCGAAATGATGATGGCGGCGATCCGCGCAGATTTCGCCGCGCTCAACGTCAATCAAGATGTGTTTTATTCGGAGCGTTCGCTGATCGCAGGCGATGTCGACCGCGTGGCGGCAACGATCGAGTGGTTGCGCCAACGCGGCGACGTTTACGAAGGCCGGCTGCCGCCGCCCAAGGGCGCGCCGATTGAGGACTGGGAGGATCGCGAGCAGACGCTGTTCCGCTCGACCGCTTTCGGCGATGACGTGGATCGACCGCTGAAAAAGTCCGATGGCTCGTACACCTACTTCGCCTCGGACATTGCCTATCACCGGTCAAAACTGGAACGCGGATTTCGCATCTTGATCGACGTGTGGGGCGCCGATCACGGCGGCTACATCAAGCGCATGCAGGCGGCCGTCGCGGCGCTGAGCGACCGTAAAGCCGAGCTCGACGTCAAGGTCGTGCAGCTCGTCAAGCTATTGCGCGCCGGTCGGCCGGTGACAATGTCGAAGCGGGCAGGGGAGTTCGTGACCTTACGCAAAGTTGTGGATGAAGTTGGGCGCGACGCGGTCCGCTTCATGATGCTGTTCCGCAAGAACGATGCTGTGCTCGATTTTGATCTTGCCAAAGTGCTCGAACAGTCGCGCGACAACCCGGTATTTTACGTGCAATATGGGCACGCGCGGGCGCAGTCGGTGTTTCGCAATGCGCGGGCGGCGTTCCCCGATCTCCCGGCCGAGATTTCGAGTGTGGCAGAGGCGGCGAATCTGTCGTCGCTTTCGGACCCCGCGGAACTCTCCCTGATGCGGCGTATCGCCCTTTATCCAAGAACCGTCGAGGCGGCGTCTATCGCTCACGAGCCGCATCGAATTGCCTTTTATCTGTTCGACTTAGCGTCCGAATTTCATGCCCTTTATACGCTAGGCAATGCATCGCCACATTTACGCTTCATTATCCAGAATGATCGACAACTAACCGAGGCTCGGCTTGTGCTCGTACAAGGCGTTGCCACCGTACTCGCGTCGGGACTCAAGTTGCTTGGGGTCGAGGCGCCAAACGAGATGCGGTAATTCCCTGCGCTGTTTGACGTGCGCCGTCTGAACGTAAGTGAGCGCAGATCGGGGATTAAAGTTTTGGGACAAGGTTCAGTATCGCGTAACGCCTGAATCGGGGCGAAATCTATGACCGACGACAATTTCCGTTCTAACCGCAGCCGCGATGCGGTGGCGCCGCGAAGCGCCGGCGCGCCCGCGCGCGGGCAGGTCGACGATCCGCTTGCCGAATTGGCGCGGCTCATCGGACAGAGCGAGCCGACGAGCGATATTGGCCGCGACACGCGGCGTGGCCCGGCTCCCGCATTCGATGAGCCTGCCGGCGGCCTCGATTGGGCGGCCCAAGATCGTCACGACGACAATCGCTATGCCGAGGAAAACGAGCCGACCGAAGAAAATTATGACGCGCGCGACGACGAACGCTACGCGCCGGCGCGGCACGCCGATGATGTGCCGGCGTATCGTCCCGGCGCGCCGTCGCATGACGGTCAGTTCGAACCGCCGGCTACCGGCCAATTTTCGGCTCCGGCGCTAAGGTACAGTGGGGTGCGTGAATCGGTGCGCGATTATGCGGCGCCGGAACAACCTCGCTATCGCGACGAACAAGAGCTGCCGGAGTCTCACGGCCGCCAGCTGCCTGCGTTTCTGCCGCGGCTGCCTGCCGAGGATCACGCCTACGACGACCAAACGCAGGAGGGGGCGGACGATCAAGCTTACGCACTGGAGGACCACGAGGAGGAAGCTCCCAGCGGTCGCCGGCGGAGCGGATTCGTTGTCGTAGCGGCCGTGCTCGGTTTGGCGGTGCTCGGAACTGCAGGCGCGTTTGCGTATCGCGCGATGTTTGGAGATTCGATGCTGCCCTCGCTGCCGCCGATCATCAAGGCGGATGACGGGCCGAACAAGATCGTGCCCAAGCCTAAACCGAACGCATCGGAGCAAGCGAATGCGAGCGACGCGGGTTCGGGCGAGAAGCTCGTCTCGCGTGAGGAGCAGCCGGTCGATATGCCGGCGCCGGTGAATCCGGGCCCGCGGGTGGTCTCGACCATTCCGGTTTTCCCCGATCCGAATTCCAGTCAGGCCGGAGTTCCGAATTCCGCACAGACCGGCGTGCAGGCTGGAGTTTTGGCCGCTGGCGGCACGAACATTCCCGCGCCGGCGCCGGTGCCGGTGACGCCAGCACCCACCGTCTCGGCGCAACCGAATGCGGCGCCCTCGATCTGGCCGCCAGCCGCGAATTCGGCGCCTGTTCCTTCCAACGGGGCAGCTCCCACAGCACCCGTGGGATCGGCTGGACCGAAAAAGATTCACACGGTCATCATCCGGTCCGATCAAATGGGCGCGGTCGCCGATGCGTCGTCCGCTTCGCCGCCGCCATTGCCTGCACCTGTACCCGTACGAACTGCACCGCCGCGGGCTGCCGCGCAGCCGGCGCCGAGGCCGCCTGCGCCCGAGACTGCGCCCCAGACTGCGTCCCAGACTGCGCCCCGGGCTGAGGCAAACGCGCCGCTGTCGATCGTGCCGGATCAGGGCGGGGCTACGCCGGCCGCCGCGCCCGCTCGTACCCGGACCGCTCCGGCGCGTCCGGCCGAGAACACTGCAACAGCGGCAAATGAGGCCGCGCCTTCGGCCGGCGGCAGCTATGCGGTCCAAGTCACGTCCCAGCGCAGCGAAGCTGCAGCGCAGACGGAATTCCGCGCGCTGAAAGCCAAGTTTCCCGCGCAGCTCGGTGACCATGAGCCGATCGTCCGCCGCGCCGATCTAGGCGCCAAGGGCGTCTATTACCGCGCCCTTGTCGGTCCCTACGCATCGATGGACCAGGCCGCCGCGATGTGTTCGAGCCTGAAGGCCGCCGGCGGCACTTGCATCGTCCAAAGGGATTAGGGCGGAGATTTAAAGGTCTTAGCGCTTGACCCTCGCGCGTGACGCAAGCTAAGCGGCCGCAATGCGCGCCTTCATCACCGGTGTGGCGGGACCTGCGCTTACGGGGGAGGAGTGGCAATTCCTCAAAGACGCAGAGCCGTGGGGTCTGATCGTCTTCAAGCGCAACGTCGCGGAACCGGATCGCTTGCGCCAGCTGATTGACGATTTTCGTACCGCGGTCGGTCGCCAGGCGCCGGTCCTGATCGACCAGGAAGGCGGCCGGGTGCAGCGACTGGGGCCGCCGCATTGGCCAAGCTACCCACCCGGCTGCGCCTACGGCGCGCTCTACGAACTGGATCGCGAAACCGGCCTTGCCGCGGCGCGATTGGGCGCGCAGCTGATCGCGGCCGATCTCGCAGCCTTGGGCATCGATGTCGACTGCGCGCCGATCGCCGACGTGCCGGTCGCGGGGGCCGATCCGATTATCGGGGATCGCGCCTACGGTTCGGCGCCGGACAGGGTGGCCGCCATTGCCGGCGCAATCGCGGCCGGCCTCCTCGAAGGCGGCGTCCTGCCGGTCCTCAAGCATATTCCCGGCCATGGCCGCGCGACCGCCGATAGCCACCAAAGGCTCCCCGTGGTCAGCGCCGATCGCCCGACGCTCGAGGCTACCGATTTCGCCGCATTCCGGCCGCTTAAGGCGCTGCCGCTCGGCATGACCGCACATGTTGTGTTTACCGCCATCGATCCGGTCGCGCCGGCCACCACTTCGGCCACTATAGTGGGCGACGTGATTCGTGATTCGATTGGCTTTTCGGGGCTCTTGATGAGCGACGATATTTCAATGGGGGCGCTGTCGGGATCGCTCGGCGAGCGCACAAAAGCAGCTATCGCAGCGGGTTGCGATATGGTGCTCCACTGCAATGGCAAGATGGCCGAGATGCTTGCGGTGGCCGCCGCGACGCCCCAACTCGCGGGGGACGCTGCGCGCCGGGCCACGGCGGCGCTGGCGCTGCGACAACCGGCAGCGCCGATCGACGTCGCCGCGCGCCGCGCCGAATTCTTCAAACTCATGGCGGGCTCCTGGCAGTCCGCACCGGGTTCGGCATGACTCCCGAGGATCAATTCGAAGCGGAACTTTCCGAGCGCGCCACCGACGATCCGGCGCTCGTGGTCGACGTCGAGGGTTTTGAAGGCCCGCTCGACCTGTTGCTGACTCTTGCCCGCCAGCAAAAGGTCGACCTGGCAAAAATTTCCATCCTTGCGCTTGCCGACCAGTATCTGGCTTTCATCGAGGCGGCGCGCAAAATGCGGCTGGAACTCGCCGCCGATTACCTGGTGATGGCGGCGTGGCTCGCCTACTTGAAATCGCGCCTTTTGCTGCCCGAGCAGCATCCGGCCGAAGGCATGAGCGCCGAGGATATGGCGAATGCGCTGGCCCAGCGCCTGCGCCGGCTCGAGGCGATCCGGAAATTTGCCGAGCAACTGATCAATCGGCCGCAGCTCGGCCGCGATGTGTTCCAGCGCGGCCAGCCGGAGCCGATCGCCGAGATCAAGCGCCCGCAATGGTCGGCGACGCTTTACGACCTGCTGTCGGCCTATGCGGGGCGTCGCCAGATTCAGGCGAGATCCGTTGTGCGCGTGCCCAAACGCACGGTCTGGTCGCTCGCCGAGGCGCGCGAGGCGCTCGAACGGCTGGTCGGCCACTCGATGGACTGGAGCCCGCTCGACCAATACCTCATCACGTATCTGGTCGATCCGTCGCTGCGGGCGACAGTATTGGCCTCGAGCTTTGCCGCGGTGCTCGAATTGGTGCGCGAAGGCCAGTTCGAAGTCCACCAGCAAGGGTCATTTACACCGCTCTATTTGCGCAAGCGGCAGAATACGGACGGCGGCAAGGTCGGTGAGGGATTGGCAGCCGAATCGGGGAATCGGTAAGAGGGAGGCCGAACCAATGGGGAAAGTCGCGGAGATGCGGGTGATCGTCGGCGATAAAGACGACGACGAGCCGGCGCGCGCCGAGGAACTGCGCATCCTCGAAGCGCTGCTGTTTGCCGCCGAGGCGCCTCTCGACGAGAAGGTCTTGGCGAGACGGCTGCCCGCCGGCGTCGACGTGCGCGCGCTGCTGACCCAGTTGCAGCGGGAATATGCGCCGCGCGGCGTCAACCTCGTCCGCGTCGGCGGCAAGTGGACGCTGCGCACCGCCAACGATCTCGCTTGGCTTTTGACCCATGAATCGGTGGTGACGCGGAAACTTTCGCGCGCCGCGGTCGAGACGCTCGCCATCGTCGCTTACCATCAGCCGGTGACGCGCGCCGAGGTCGAGGAAATCCGCGGCGTGAGCACGTCCAAGGGTACGCTCGACGTGTTGCTCGAAACCGGCTGGGTCAGGCTGCGCGGCCGGCGCAAGGCGCCGGGCCGCCCGGTGACCTATGGAACCAGCGAGGCGTTCCTGTCGCATTTCGGTCTCGATGTGCTGACCGATCTCCCCGGCCTCGACGAACTCAAGGGCGAGGGGCTGGTCGACGCGACGCTGCCGGCGGAGTTTTCCGTGCCGGTTCCCTCCGACGACCCGGCGCTGCGGGACGACGAGGAGCCGCTTGGGCCGGAAGATCTGGACCTCGGGCTGGCGCCGCCCACCGGGCGTACCGAGGAATAAATCGCCTCGAGCCTCGATCCTTCCCCGCTGCGCTACACGGGGGCGGATGAAGCAATTCACCCTGCGGCGCGGCGGCACTGCCGTTGTCCTTGTTTTTGCCGGTCCCGACGCCTAGTTTCTGGCTAAAATCGGCATCTCGCCGCGGACGCGCGCGCCATCGTGAGCGTATGGCGGACGGAGGATTTTATGGGTTCTTTGAGCATCTGGCATTGGTTGGTGGTCGGCGCCGTACTGCTGTTGGTATTCGGCGGCCGCGGTAAGATCTCGGACATGATGGGCGATGTCGCCAAAGGCATCAAAGCGTTCAAGAAGGGCATGGCCGACGACGGCGACGAAGCCGCGGCCAAATCCGATGCGCCGGTGAAAACCATCGACCACCAAGCGCCGGCCGACATCAAGCAGCGCGCCGAATCCGAGAGCAAGGTCTGACACTCGCGGTTCTGGCGGCTCCCGCGCCGATCGAGCGCCCCGGCAGGCCGATCGGCGGCTGACACGGCCGGAGAATTCTTATGTTCGACATCAGCTGGACCGAATTCCTGCTCATCGGCGTCATCGCCCTGATCGTGATCGGGCCGAAAGAACTGCCCGCTGTCATGCGCACGCTGGGCCAGTGGACGCGCAAAATCCGCGGCATGGCCGCCGATTTCCAAAACCAGTTCCAGGAGGCGATGCGCGAAGCCGAGATGGCCGACCTGAAAAAGCAGGTCGACGATATGGCGCAAGACGTCACTGAAGGTTTCACCAAGCTCGATCCGGTCAAGAGCGTGCGCGAGAGCGTCGAGTCGATCGGCAAGGATTTTGAAAAATCGCTCGGTTCGCCCGCGGAGGAGAAACCGGTGGAGCTGAAACCGGAGCAGCAGGATCTGGACTCGGCCGCTGCCGCCGCACCTGCATTGCCGGAGTCCGACCCGCCAGCGCCGTCGCTTGCGGCTCCGACGCCGGAACCGGCCACAGCCGCCGCCGCCGCTGCCGAGCCGGCTAGCACCGAGCGGACCGGATGAGCCCGACCAGCCGCGAAGACGAAGACAAAGAGATCGAGGCCACCAAGGCGCCCTTGATGGACCACTTGATCGAGCTGCGTTCGCGGCTCATCAAGGCGGCCGCGGCGTTCGTGCTTGCGATGGTGGTGTGCTTTTTCTTCGCCCGGCACATCTACAACATCCTCACCTGGCCCTACATCTGGGTGGCCGGCGCGGCGAACTCCAAGTTCATTTATACCGGCCTGCTCGAATATTTCGTCGTGCAGCTCAAGCTGGCGATGTTCGGCGGCGCCTTCATCGCATTCCCGGTGATCGCGACGCAGATTTACATGTTCGTCGCGCCCGGCCTGTACCGCAACGAGCGGCAGGCTTTCTTGCCCTATCTCATCGCGACGCCGGTCTTCTTCGTACTCGGCGCGTTCGTCGTCTATTTCGTGGTCTGGCCGATGCTGGCGCGGTTTTCGCTGAGCATGCAGCAGACCGGCGTTCCCGGCGAAGCGACGATCGAGCTGTTGCCCAAGGTCGAGGATTATCTATCGCTGATGATGAAGCTGATGCTCGCTTTCGGCATCGCCTTTCAGCTGCCGGTGATCCTGACGCTGCTCGGCCGCGTCGGCATCATCACCTCCGACCAGCTCAAAGCGAAACGCCGCTACTTTATCGTCATCGCCTTCGTCATCGCCGCGGTGCTCACGCCGCCGGACGTCTTGAGCCAAATGTCGCTTGCGCTGCCGCTGCTCGCCCTCTACGAGGGCTCGGTCTGGTCGGTGCGGATCGTCGAAAAGCGCGTGGCGGCCGAACGCGCCGCCGCGGCGGCGGCGGCCAAGCCGGCGGAGTGAACTAGGCGTATTATTCGCCTTGTTGATTCGTCATGGCCGGACTTGATCCGGCCATCCACGTCTTGAGCATTGGTCCATGCACGACATCCGCTTCATCCGCCAAAATCCGGTCGAGTTCGACTCGGCATTGGCACGGCGTGGGTTGCCACCAGTGGCGACGGATCTCATTGCCATCGATGAAAGACGGCGTCACGAGATTCAGCAGCTAGAGCAAGCTCAAGCGCGAAGGAATGAAGTGTCGAAGCAAATCGGCCAAGCCAAAGCAAAAAATGACGCGACGGTCGCTGAAGAATTGGTCTCCGAGGCAGCTCGTCTAAAAGAGTTGATCCCGAGGTTGGAGGCCGAAGTGAAGACCGCTGAAGAGCGTCTAAACAACAATCTCGCGATTATACCGAACTTGCCGCTCCGTGAAGTGCCCGACGGTGAGGACGCAAACAAAAACGTCGAGCGTCACCGCTTTGGAGCAAAACGGGATCACGCGTTTACGCCTAAGCAACATTTTGATCTCGGTGAGGCTCTAGGCCAAATGGATTTCGAAACCGCCGCTAAACTTTCTGGCGCGCGCTTTGTCGTTCTAAAAAAAGGCCTCGCACGTTTGGAACGCGCGCTTGGGCAATTCATGCTTGATGTGCACACCGGCGAACCACATAATTACACCGAAGTCGCACCGCCAATCTTGGTGCGCGATGAAGTGATGTTCGGCACAGCGCAGTTGCCGAAATTCGAGGATGACCAGTTTTTCGCTAACTCGATGGAGGTGAAAAACGAGTTAGAAACGGTTTGGTGGGATACTATTGGAAATCCCGATCAAACAAGAATCGATATAGAAGTTACCAGAGAATACATAGAGGATGCATTGCAAAGGCGCCGCCTCTGGCTCATCCCCACCGCCGAAGTGCCGCTGACCAATCTCGTTCGCGAATCCATTATCGATGAAGCGCAATTGCCGATGCGGTTCACGGCCTGCACGCCGTGCTTCCGCGCCGAGGCCGGCGCCGCCGGTAAAGATACACGCGGCATGATCCGGCAGCATCAATTCACCAAAGTCGAGCTAGTCTCCATCACCACGCCAGAGCAATCGAAGGATGAGCACGAGCGCATGCTGTCCTGCGCCGAGGAAGTGTTGCGGCGGCTCGATCTGCATTATCGGGTGATGACGCTTTGCACCGGGGACATGGGCTTCGCGTCTCAAAAGACTTACGACATCGAGGTTTGGTTGCCCGGCCAGAACATGTACCGCGAGATTTCGTCATGCTCGGTGTGCGGCGATTTTCAGGCGCGGCGCATGAACGCGCGCTACCGCGCCAAGGAAGGCCGCAACGTCCGCCACGTGCACACGCTCAACGGTTCCGGCGTCGCCGTCGGCCGCGCGCTGATCGCGGTGATGGAAACCTATCAAGAGGCCGACGGATCGATCGCCGTGCCGGATGCGTTGCAGCCCTATATGGGTGGAATGAAGAAGATCGAGAAGTAGCGCGTGCGTATTTTAGTCACCAACGACGACGGCATCCACTCGCACGGCCTCGATGTCTGCGAGGAGATCGCGCGCGCGCTGTCGGACGACGTTTGGGTGGTGGCGCCGGAATACGATCAGTCGGGCGTCGCGCATTCGCTGTCGCTCAACGATCCGCTGCGGCTGCGCGAAGTCGCCGAGCGCCGCTTTGCGGTGCGCGGCACGCCGACCGATTGCGTCATTATGGGTGCGCGTCATGTGCTCGACGGCAAGCAAATCGATCTGGTGCTGTCCGGCGTCAATCGCGGCCGCAATGTCGGCGAGGACGTGATCTATTCCGGCACGGTCGCCGGCGCGATGGAGGGCGCGGTCCTCGGCATTGCCTCGATCGCGCTGTCGCAAGCTTATAAATCGCGCAGCGGCCAGCCGCCGTTTTGGGAAACGAGCCTGAGATATGCGCCGGACATCATCCGCCGCCTGCTCAATGAAGGCGTGCGGCGCGACGTGCTGATCAATGTCAATTTTCCCGACTGCCGGCCCGAGGAAGTCAAAGGCATCGCGGTGGCGGCACTCGGCCGCCGGCGGCAGGAGCGGCTCCATGTCGATAAGCGGATGGATGGCCGCGGCAATCCCTATTATTGGATCGCCTATACGCGCCAGAACGCGTTTAAATTCGAGCATGGCACCGACATGGCGGCGCTGGAAGACAATTGCATCGCGATCACGCCGCTGCGGATCGACATCACCGACGAGCCCACTATGACGGGGCTCGCCAAGCTATTTCAAAAGGGGGTTTAACTCACCGCCTTCGCCAGCGCGGCGTCGATCGCTTGCGCCAGCGCCTCGACCTGAAACGGCTTCTGCAGCGTGGGATTTTGCCGATAGGGTTCCGGCACGCCGCGTTGGCCATAGCCGCTGGCGAACACGAACGGCACGCCCCGCTCGATCAGTACCTCGACCACGGGCGTAATCGGCCGGTTGTTGAGATTGACGTCGAGGATGGCCACGTCGATATCGGCCTCTTTGGCGAGCGCCAGAGCTTCCTCGATGCCGCCGGCTTCCGCCGCGACGGTGTGGCCGAGATCGGTCAGCATGCCTTCGAGCAGCATGCGGATCATCGATTCGTCTTCGACCAAGAGGACGCGCTTGCCGGCCTTCCCGTCAGTCATTCGGACCCCGTGCTTGCGCCTTAACGCCGATCGGCGCGGGTGGTTCCCTGCTCGGCATGGTTTTTGTGTCGTGCAGCCGACTATAATCCGCCGGCGGCGAACTCGGTATAAAGGGTTCAGTGCACAATGGTAAAAAGCAGAACGCGACGCTCATAAAGCGAGGCTACGGTGGCCGCAGTCCCAGCAGCCGACGACGTCGAACGCATGGAGTTTCAGCTCGCGCTGCGCCGGCGTGGGATCAGCGACCAGGCCGTGCTGCGCGCCATGGACGAGGTGCCGCGCGAATATTTCGTCGCTCCGGGTTTCGCCGAGAACGCCTATGCCGACCAGGCGCTGCCAATCGCCTGTGGGCAGACGATCAGTCAGCCCTTTGTCGTCGCTTATATGACCGAACAGCTCGAAGTCGAACCGCAGCACCGCGTGCTCGAAATCGGCACCGGATCGGGCTACCAGGCGTCTATCCTGGCACGGCTGGCGCGCGAAGTGGTGAGCATCGAGCGCTATCGGACGCTGGCCGACGCGGCGCGCGAGCGGATTAAGACGCTGGGTTACGCCAATGTGACGATCCGCGCCGGTGACGGCATGGCCGGCGCGCCGGATTTGGCGCCGTTCGACCGCATCATAGTCACCGCCGCCGCCGAGGAGATCCCCGAACCGCTCACGGCTCAACTCGCCGAGGGCGGCAAAATGGTCCTGCCGGTCGGCCCCCGCCACGACGCGCAGTACATCGTCAAGCTGACCAAGGCGCCGGGCGGCGCATTAACCCGTGAAAATCTGATTGCCGTGCGTTTTGTGCCGCTTTTGCCGGGTCAAGCGCGCGAACTGTGACCGCGGAAGCACATAACGAACTATAGAAAAAATCCGCGCGGCACTTAAAGGCCTGTTTACCCCAACGTTGTCTATTCGCTCGTCCTTCCGTTGCGTTCGAGTGAGTGACCATGTCCGTATTGCGTCGGTCGGCCCCTTGGCCGCAACTGGTTGCCATTTCGTTAATCGGAATTGGTGTCGCGAGCTGTAGCGCCGATTCCGGCCGCTTCGGCGAAGGTTTCGGCTCCTCCAGCCCATCCACCTCGCGCAGCGACGTCACCGGCTCGATCCCGCAGACCGCGCCGGCAAGCCACATCGACAGCCGCCCGCTGCCGAACCTTGCCAGCGCCGATAACAGCGCTTCGGGCGGCGGCCGCGGCATGGGCTCCTACCAACCCGGCGGCGAAGTCACCGGCGCGATCTCGGCCACGCCGCCGCAGCCGACCTGGACCTGGGACGGCGGCACGCCGGTCACGGTCGGGCCGGGACAAACCATCGACAGCATTGCGCGGGAGCACGGCGTGCCCGTCGCCGCCCTCATGGAAGCCAATCACCTCACGAGCGCCGCCTCGGTCTATCCGGGCGAGCACCTCGTCATTCCGCGTTATCGCCCGGCCACGGCGGCCGCGCTGCCGCCGCAAACGCGCATCGCATCGACCGCGCCGGCGGTAACCGCGCCCTACGCGCCGCCACGCGGTGGCTTGGTGGCGCCCCCGGGCGTGCACGTCGTGGCGCCCGGCGAAACGCTCAACAGCATCGCGCGGCTCTATGGCAAGCCGGTCATGGTCATCGCCAAGGCCAATAATATTCCGCCGGACACGATGGTGAGGGTGGGCGAGCACGTCGTCATTCCGGAGATGGGCGAACATCCGGCGTCGGTTGCGCCGCGCGCCGAGGCGCCGGTCACGGCGCCCAGCACAGTCGCGACGATCGAGTCGCCCCACAGCGCGCGGCTCGCCACGCCGAGTGCGCCCGCGGCGGAGGATAATCCAGTCAAGGCCGAACAAGCCGCGAGCGCCATGCCGAGCTTCCGCTGGCCGGTGCGCGGCCGGATCATCGCCGCCTTCGGAGCGAAGCCGAACGGCTTGCAGAATGACGGCATCAATCTGGCGGTTCCGGAAGGCACGCCGGTCAAGGCAGCCGAGGACGGCGTCGTCGCCTATGCCGGCAACGAGCTCAAAGGTTACGGCAATCTGGTGCTGGTGCGCCACGCCAATGGCTTCGTCACCGCTTACGCGAATGCCAGTGAAATTCTGGTCAAGCGCGGCGAAACCGTCAAACGCGGTCAAGTGATTGCCAAATCCGGCGAGACCGGCAACGTCACCTCGCCGCAACTTCACTTCGAAATCCGCAAAGGCGCGACGCCGGTCGATCCGGCGCAGTATTTAAGCGGCGCCTGAGATCGGCAGACAGACGACGGGGGACGGACGACAGATAGTTCTTCCCTTATCTGTCCTCTGTCCTCTGTCCTCCGTCGTCTGTTCTCACCCCCAGCCTTCCCGCAAGATCCTGCACATACTGCCACGCCACGCGGCCGGAGCGCGCGCCGCGCGTCGTCGCCCATTCGAGCGCGTCGCGGCGCAGCTCCACGCCCGCGAACGGCACGCGGTAATGGGCGATGTAGCTATCGACCATGGCAAGATATTCGTCTTGGCTGCAGCGGTGGAAGCCGAGCCACAGCCCGAAACGGTCCGACAGCGAAACTTTCTCCTCGACGGCCTCGCCGGGATTGATCGTGGTGGCGCGCTCGTTCTCCATCATATCGCGCGCCATAAGGTGACGGCGGTTCGACGTGGCGTAGAAGATGACGTTCTCCGGCCGCCCCTCGATGCCGCCTTCGAGCATGGTCTTGAGCGATTTGTACGACGTATCTTCGGCGTCGAAGGAGAGGTCGTCGCAGAACACGATGAAGCGCTGCGACGCGTTGCGCAGAACGGTCATCAGCTCCGGCAGCGACTCGATGTCTTCGCGGTGAATTTCGATCAGTTTTAGTCCGGCGGCGGGATGCGTAGCGCCGATCGCGGCATGGGCGGCTTTGACCAACGAAGATTTTCCCATGCCGCGCGCGCCCCACAACAGCGCGTTGTTGGCCGGCAGGCCGCGGGCAAATCGCTCGGTATTTTCGACCAGGAGATCGCGCACCCGGTCGATGCCCTTGAGCAGCGACATCTCGACACGGTTGACGCGGCGAACCGCCGCGAGTTTGCGGCCTTCGGGGTGCCAGACGAAGGCTTCGGCGACGGAAAAATCAGGCGCCTCCTGTGCCGGCGGAGCCAACCGTTCCAGCGCGCCGGCTATCCGCGTGAGGAGCTCGGTATTGGCGGTTCCGGCAATGTGCGTGCCGGACCCGGTGCCGGTGACCTTTTTTGTCGTCGTTTTGCTGGAACGCGGAGGAGATTTGGCCATGTTTGCACAATGTTTGCACCGGGTTGCGGCCATCCCCTTAGCGGGGCTGCGGCACGCTCGCAAGCTTGCCAAAGCGCGCCCGCAACATTGCAATTGGGCCAACGGCAGCTATAGTCCGCGCGATTTTGCGCGCAAAAGCGGCCCTTTATCCGGGCGGCGCGCTTCACTGCCGCCCCCCTCGGAGGAACAATGTTCATTACGCCCGCATTCGCGCAAAGCAATCCATTAAGCGGCCTGTTCGGCGGCGACTCGGGCGGCATGATCACGTCGTTCATGCCGCTTATCCTGATCATCGTGATTATGTACTTCCTGATCCTGCGTCCGCAGCAGCGGAAGGTGAAACAGCACCAAGAGATGGTCAAAGCGCTGCGCCGGGGCGATACCGTGATCACTAATGGCGGTCTCGTCGGCAAGGTCACCAAGGTGGTGGACGACGACCAGGTCGAGGTCGAAATCGCCGACGGCGTGCGGGTGCGGCAGATGCGCTCCATGATCAACGACGTGCGCGCCAAGGGCGAGCCGGTGAAGGACGACGGCGCGAGCTGATCGCGCGTTCGTAACGAGGAAATTCAAAGTCCATGTTGTTTTTCACGCGGTGGAAGGCGGCGGCTATTCTGGTCACGGCGCTGGTCGTGTGCCTGTTTGCGGTGCCGAACTTCTTCCCCGCAAGCGTGGTCCAGCATTGGCCGAACTGGGCGCAGCGCCACATCGTGCTCGGTCTCGATCTGCAAGGCGGATCGAGCCTGCTGCTCGAAGTCGACACCAACTCCGTGCGCAAGGAGCGGCTGCAGGCGCTCGACGAAGACGTGCTGCGCGTATTGCGCGAGGCGCGCGTCCCCTTTACCGGCCGCGCCGTTCGCGGCGGCAGCGTGGAAGTCCACATCACCCGCGCGACCGACGTCGATAACGCGCTCAGCAAGCTGCGCGCGTTGTCTCAGCCGATGTCCGGCCTCCTCGGCAGCACGGGGCAGCGCGACGTCGACGTGAACGAAAACGCCGGCCTGATCACGCTAACGCCGACCGAACCGGCCGCCACCGAACGTATCCGTCAGGCCGTCGATCAATCGATCGAGATCATCCAGCGCCGCGTCAACGAGCTTGGCCTCGTCGAGCCGAGCATCCAGCGCGAAGGCATCGCCCGTATCCTGGTGCAGGTGCCGGGCCTGCAGGATCCGACGCGGCTGAAGGAGATGTTGGGCAAGACCGCGAAGCTCGATTTCCGCATGGTCGATCTGTCGATGACGCCCGAGCAGGCGCTGGCCTCGCATCCGCCCGAGGATTCCGAAATTCTCGATGGCCAGGAGCCGGGCCAGAAATTCCTTATCGAGAAGCGCGTCCTTGTCTCCGGCGGCGACCTCGTCGACGCGCAGCCGGGCTTCGACCAGCGCACCAGTGAGCCGATCGTCAGCTTCCGCTTCAACTCATCGGGCGCGCAAAAATTTGCGGTGGCGACACAAGCCAATGTCGGCAAGCCGTTTGCGATAGTTCTCGACAATAAGGTCATCTCGGCGCCGGTGATCCGCGAGCCGATCCTCGGCGGTTCCGGGCAGATTTCCGGGAATTTCACGGTTCAGTCGGCGAACGACCTCGCCATCCTCCTGCGCGCCGGCGCGTTGCCGGCGCCGCTGACGATCATCGAAGAGCGCACGGTGGGACCAGGACTCGGCCAGGATTCCATTAATGCCGGCGAGCATGCGGCCTATGTCGGCGCGGCGCTGGTCGTCGTCTTCATGTTCGCGACCTACGGCCTGTTCGGGCTATTCGCCAACATTGCGGTTACGATCAACATCGCCATGATCTTCGGCGTGCTGTCGGTGCTCGGCGCCACGCTGACGCTTCCGGGAATCGCCGGCATCGTGCTCACGGTGGGTATTGCCGTGGATTCCAACGTTTTGATTTACGAGCGCATCCGCGAGGAGGTGCGCGCGGGACGTAGCGCGATCAACGCCATCGACGCCGGCTTCACCCGCGCGCTCGCCACCATCCTCGACTCCAATATCACGACCTTCATTGCCGCGGCGGTCCTGTTCTATATCGGCACCGGACCGGTGCGCGGCTTCGCCGTGACGCTCGGTGTCGGCATCCTCACCACGCTGTTCACCGCCTTCACCCTGACCCGGCTGATCGTTGCTTATTGGGTCCGCATGTGGCGGCCGCGCACGGTGCCGATATGAGCGTGATCAAAGTGGAGACCGGTTTCCCGCCTTCGCGAAGCCCGCTTCGGCGGGCGAAGCAAGGTCGGCGGGCGAAGCAAGGTCGCGAAAGACCGAGCTCAATCTAAAAAACCTCGTTTGAAAGAAGTCCAGTGCGCCTCCTTCGCATCGTTCCCGACAATACCAAGTTCGATTTCATGCGCTTTCGGCGCATTAGCTTTCCGATATCGGCGATGCTGTCGATCGTGGCGATTTTGCTGTTCTTTTATCATGGCCTGAATTTCGGCATCGACTTCATCGGCGGCACCCTTGTTGAAGTGCAGACCAAGGCGGGGCCGGCCGACCTCGCCGGGATGCGCTCGACCATCGGCTCGCTCCATCTCGGCGATTTTCAGCTCCAGCAATTCGGTGCGCCGAACGACGTCCTGATCCGCATTTCCGAGCAGCCGGGAGGCGATGCGGCGCAGCAGGCGGCAGTGCAGACGGTCCGCGACGCGCTGGGCGATAGCGTGGATTACCGCCGCGTCGAGGTGGTCGGGCCGAGCGTGTCCACCGAGCTGCTCTCGTACGGCACGATCGGCCTTGTGCTCGCGATTGTGGCGATCCTGATCTATCTGTGGTTCCGTTTCGAATGGCAGTTCGCGCTCGGCGCCATGATCGCCAACGTCCACGATTTGGTGCTCACCGTGGGGTTCATGTCGCTGACCCATATCGATTTCGATCTCACCAGCATCGCGGCGCTGCTCACCATTCTCGGCTATTCGCTCAACGACACGGTGGTGATCTACGACCGCATTCGCGAAATGCTGCGCCGCTACAAACGCATGTCGATGCCCGATCTGCTCAATGCTTCGGTCAATGCGACGCTGTCGCGCTCGATCGTCACCCACGTGACGGTGGCGATGTCGCTACTGGCCTTGCTGCTGTTTGGCGGCCAAGCGATTCACAGCTTTACCGCAACCATGATGTTCGGCGTCGTGCTGGTCGGCACCTATACCTCGGTATTCATTGCTTCGCCGATCCTGATCTATCTCGGCGTCGGCGCGGGCCGCATGGGCGGCGCGGAAGAGCCCGAGCCGCCGGCCGCGGTAACGGCGACTGCGCCGGCGCGACGCGCGCGCGCTCGCCGCTAGTGTCCTGGTGGAACAGCCCCACCTGCCGCGCCAAGCGCCGATCGACGCG
>Ga0207048_10194_pt1 | contig 17587 bp, 12 predicted proteins | sample Alteio_BWMinCont_65_FD_153301 | JGI IMG/M metagenome (GOLD analysis project Ga0207048, IMG submission 153301) | Enriched cells from forest soil in Barre Woods Harvard Forest LTER site, Petersham, Massachusetts, United States -... | ecosystem: Environmental > Terrestrial > Soil > Temperate forest >...
ATTCTCATGAAATTTCATAATATTCCCGCTCATGAATTGTTATAACGGAAATCGTATCAATAAAGAATCGCGTTCCTTTGATGATGTGAACTATGGCAACCGGTTAAATAATGCCGCCATTGCAATTGCGGCACGCGCAGCTTCACGTCCTTTGTTGGAATCGTTGTTTTTTGCACGCGCTTGCGCTTGTTTCAACGTATGCGTCGCAAGCACGCCGAAAATAACGGGGACGCTCGTTTTCAGCGCTACGTCCTGTATGCCCCGGGCGCACTCGCCTGCAACATACTCAAAATGGGCAGTTTCTCCGCGAATGACAGCACCGAGACAGATAATGGCGGAATAGTTGTTCGTCACTGCAAGCCGTTGCGCCGTTATAGGTATCTCAAATGCTCCCGGGACGCGAATAACTGTAATGTTATTCTCCGTGACGTTATGCAGATGCAAACATTCAATCGCGCCGTTTAATAACGCGTCAGATATTTTCGCGTTGTATTCGCTTGCAACAATGGCGAACCGAAATTGGGAAATGTCCGGTTGAGCAGGCAGAGATGTATTCTTTTTGTTCGGAGAAAACATGTGCGTCGAACGCTTTGTGATATTCAAAAAACGTGCCTACGAGCCGGGGCTGTGAAGCCGAGCAAAATTGCGGATTTTTTCCACCCGCTCACCGGGTATCCAGTATTTCCCGAGATTGGGAAGGTCGTTACGCGCGCCCCCATGAAAATCCGATCCGCCAGTTTCTATCAAGAAATATTCACTTGCAATGCTTCGGTACATATTGGATTGCGACGTGGAACTGGATGGGTGAGTGACCTCGATACCGTCTGCGCCTGCGTTGATCGCCTGCAAGAGGGTCTCCTCCGAAATGATTGCCGGATGCGCGATGACGGCAATGCCTCCGAGAGAATGCATCAGCGTGAGTGCTTCCGGAAAAGAAAAATGCCGCAACGGTTCGTATGCAGGTCCGCTGTTGCCGATATATTTATAAAACGCTTCTGCGAACACCGAGGTGTATTTTCCTGCAAGAAGTGCGGCGGCGATATGTGGTCTCCCGACGACCGCGCCGTTCGATTGACGCAATACTTCCTCCATTGTAAGAGGAATATGCAAGGCATTGAGTTTTTCGATCATTTTCTCCGCCCGCTTCAGACGCTCTCGTTTACAGCGCGCAGTATATTCCATCATTGCCGGGGCTGTGTAGTCAAAAAAATACCCGAGGATATGAACATCAGATTCGTCGAGCCACGTGTTCATCTCTATGCCCGGGATGCATTCCATCTGTAGTTCGCGCGCCGCCCCCATCGCCGCCGGAATTGAACCAACCGTATCATGATCCGTTACGCTGAAGATGGAAATATTTGCATCGTGTAGTTTCCCAACGAGCGTTGCGGCGTCAAAAGCCCCGTCGGATGCCGTCGTATGAGTATGTAAATCCGCTTTAATTTCCATTTATACAAAACAAAATATTACGCAGGATTTTGATTAACAAGGCAGAAGAATGCCGCGTAGCATTACGGGCGGGACGAGAAATATGATGTGGCAAATTGTTGAAGTTCTTTCATTCTCGATACGATGCCTCTGGCGGAGAACGGGATGAAATTTTGCGTCACGCGCATGCATGCAGCGGCATAGATAAACGATGCGATCGTCAATGCACAGGCTGCGCCCGCCGAGCCGAACGGGATTGTCAGCCCAACCAACAGCGTTAAAAAGATGACGGTATTCGTCAGCGTGATGCGGAACAAAGGGCGCGTTTGTCCGATGCCAAGAAGAACGTTTGTCCCGATGATAGTTAGTGGAAGTGCCAATCCGCCGAGTGTGAATATTTGGAGAACAGCAACGGAACTATCGTATTTTCCTTGATAGATTATATGAAGCAGAAAGTGACTTCCCGCAATTAACACCAGCACCGAAGGTGCGATAGCAACAAACATGATGAAGATTAATTTTTCGCAAACCGCAACGAGTGACGCATGCTCACGCTCCGCATGAAGTTTGGAGGTCATCGGTAAAATGATGAGATTCGCGGCGTCGCGAATCGCCTCGAACGCGCGGAAAAATGTTTTTGCAACTTGGTAAATCGCCGCTTCGGACGGCGTGCGAATAATCCCAACCAATAATCCGTCCATCTGCGCTTGTATTGCAAGCAGGCTCCCTGTGCCTCCTTGAAATATCCCCAGCCTATATATTTTTTTATACATTTCGGTATGGGCGTGCCGGAAATGTATTTTCTTCCGCGCCAGCGCCACCCCAAGCAAGGACGAGCAGATTGCTCCGGCAACATTTGCGTACACCATTTTCACAGGCTCATGCATTTCGTTGTGATATGTAAACCAAAAAATAAGTATAATCACAACGCCGAAATATATCACGTCGAGCCAAAAAATTCTGATGATTTGATAATCAATTTGAAGAGTGCGAATTGCGAGATTACGCAGAAAATTTGAGATCAGCATTGCGCTCATCCAACGCATCAGCCACGGCAATTCCGGAGCGTGAAACATAACGCTCCACAAATCCCCCATCAACCAAATCACGGCGGAACTGACAATAAGGAACACCCCATACATAATAAAAGAAGCGGAAAACAATGCCGGCAAATCATCTTTATTATCGGCGGCGAGTTTCACCATCGGCTGGAGAATAAAATTATCACCGATCCACGTCATTACCATCCAAACAAGCTGAAACAGCACCCACACGCCGAATTCAGCCGTGTCCATTTGCTTCGCGACGAGCAGAAACGCCGCACCATACAGCATGGGCATGCTCTTGTCCGCCATCGCCCATGCGCCGTTGCCGATATGCTGCGTCAGTTTCACGTTAGTTGAAGTGTTCGAATATCACGGACAAAAATAAGAAATGTTTATACGCGAATACGTTGCATAATGTTGCGCCTTTCTTTCCTAAACAGTTCGACAAATTAAAATATTTCGATTATATATACTGATGAACATATTCTAAATATCTAAAATGAGAAATAGAGTTAGTCAATAAAATATCTCGATAAGATTTTGATTTTAGTGTTCTCAAGTTTGAGAAAAATAATTATTACGTACGTTTAAAAATTAAATTTTATAGAAATTTCAAAAATGCTCTTCTTGACAAACACCAATATTATCGCTATATTGCAATCCATCTTATTATTAATTTATATTAATAATATCTCGAATATTTTATGGTGTTGTTACATTACTGAAAACTGTCCATTCCTCGCTTGGTAACAAAAATCATAAAATTGCATATGTGTATTATCTTTCAAGCGTTCGTTACTCTTTTGCCTTTTTCTTTTTAATAATTTCATTTCTCTCACATGAACGACAACCGATGGACGGATGAATTTCTCGATCGCATGCGCATAATGGGGGACGCTGAAGCCGATGCATGCTATGCATCAATCAAAGAGGACGAAGAGATTGATGAGATTGATCTAATCTTTCGAAAGATGAATTCCAATGATGCGGTTCCGGGCGCGCGGCTCTTCCCGACTCTGTCTGATTTTTTTGCACGGACGCACACCTTGCCCCCCGGCACCGATTTTGACCGCATCAACCGCGGCGAGGAGATATTTCGCAAACATTCTTTCGAACACGCTCTGGTATTGCTTATGAAAGGCCTGCCGGAGGGATACGCAGCGCCGAATCTCTCAATTATCCTCAATATTTCCGGCGACTTACGCGTGCATCCTTACAAGCGCCTGCTTTCAACACTTCAGGCGGTTATTAATGTATCATCGGCCGGCGGATTTCAGAATGGCGGACGCGCCGTTATCACTGCACAAAAACTTCGCTTGCTCCATTCCGGCGTTCGCGCGCTCACCAGAAGATACCGACCTGAATTTGAAGCCAAATATGGCGTCCCTTCCAATTTGGAGGACATGCTCGGTACAATCATGGGATTCTCCCATTTGGTGATCTTAGGAATGCGCGCACTCCACATTAAATTGACACCACAGGAAGAAGAAGACCTGCTCTATGTGTGGCGTATTTTTGCCATAATGATGGGTATTCATCCTCCCGGTGAGCCGTATAATTTCATATTTATCCCCGACGACGTGTTCGACGCCGGACGATTCTATGAAGCATACGCGCGTCGGCATTACGTTCCGGCTGAGCAAAATCCCGACGGCGTAAAACTTGCCGACGCGAATCTTCGGATGATGGAGCACTTCGTCCCGAAACCCCTTCGCTGGCTCGGAGCCGGTGCATTACCCCGCCTTTACATGACTGAATTAATGGATATCGAAATGTGCGCGCGCATCGGACTCACGCCTATTCTTGGTCGCAAAACCATTAAAAAAATTCTCTCATCCGTACATCGAGTCACCCATCACCGGAAAAAACATGAAAAACACGACGACCGCCGATTTGCAATGATACTTTTTCAGGATCTTATCGATATCAGCCGTTCCGGAGAAGTTACGTTTACTGTTCCGCAATCACTCCAAGATATGATTGCGATGGCAAAATAACCCTCGCTTTCCTTTCACACAGTCATACGCGTTCATTATTTATAAATAAATTTTCAATCACACATTATTTTATTAACGCACATGCCCGATAAATTTCTTAATGTCGATATGTTCGGTCTCCCGCTGACGATTATATTTTTCGCGGGATGTACGCTATGGGTGGTTGCGTATGGCATCACCATCATTAACATCCACAAAAATAAATTTGTCGAGATTCCCGTTGTCGGCGCGTGCGCGAATCTTGCATGGGAATTCATCTGGAGTTTTCCATTCGGATATATGGTTGCAAGCTCGATGGGCACGGCAATCTTGTGGGGGTATCGCGTTTGGTTTTTCATGGATTTGTACATTTTTTACAATCTGCTTATGCACGGCTCGAAACAATTCGCAACAATGGAATTGCGGCGGTACTTTAAACCGATAACAGTTGTCATGCTGCTGATGTGGGTTGTCGGATTTTATTGGTATGCATGGCAAGGGCTCGATACGCCGATCGGTTCGGTGACCGCATATTACGATAATCTCCCGCTCTCAGGGTTGTACATTGTCCTTGTCCTTTCGCAAGCGGACGTTCGTTTATTCAGCAAAACCGTCGCGTGGACGAAAGGCGCTGGCACCGGTTTGGTCAGCATTGCACTTTCTATCCATTGGTCCGATAATCATTGGCTGCAAACACTCTGTGCGGTCACATTGATTCTCGACATATGTTATCTTTATGCGTTTCATTATAAACGCAAACAAGCCGGATTGGCGTAAATGATCTGCATGACCTAATTAATTAATGGTAACCGTACCCGGGTATTCAATAACAGAAACGCTGCATGTCGGAAAGCGTACAGCAGTCTATCGAGGAACGGAGGACTCGACGGGGAAGCGCGTCGTCATAAAAGTGCCTGCGGTTGAATATCCTACCTTGAAAGAAGTTGCGCGCTGGCGGCATGCGCATGCGATTGCAACCTTGCTTGGCGGCGATGAAACAAACTCAATCGCCAAGGGCGTTGTAAAGCACATTGCAACGGAACGGTGGGGAAACGGAATTGCGCTGATTATCGAAGATTTTTCAGGCGAGTCAATCGCGCGGCTTTACGCCAAACGTCCGATGGAGATCGGCGCGTTTTTACGACTTGCAATTGCGCTCACCGACGTCGTCGGCATGATTCACAGCAAACGCGTCATCCATAAAGACCTTTCTCCGCATCACATTATTTATCACCCTCAAACCGGTGAATTGAAATTGACAGGGTTCGGGTATTCTTCAGCTCTTTCAGTTCAACGCCAAACGGTTGCAAGCTCTGAAGCAATCGAGGGGTCGCTGTTGTATATGTCTCCGGAACAAACCGGGAGAATGAACAGGATACTGGACTCCCGCGGCGATTTGTATTCTCTGGGGGTGATCTTCTATGAACTGTTGACAGGCAAGCCGCCGTTCGAGGGCGACGATCCACTTGAATTGATCCATGCGCATATCGCGCGCCGCCCCGTTTCGCCGACGGAATTGAATCCAGCCATTCCGTCCGTCGTTTCAGATATTATTCTCAAACTTCTCTCCAAAATGGCGGAAGACAGATACCATGGCGCCATGGGACTGAAGGTCGATCTTGAAACATGCCTCTTGCAGTGGGAAAAGACGCGCTCAATTTCACAATTCATTCCCGGTGCCCGCGACATGCCCGACCGATTGCATGTTGTGCAGACTTTGTACGGCAGAGAAAATGAAACGACGCAATTGCTTGCGGCATTTGAGCGCGTGAGCGAAGGCGGAAATGAAATGATTCTCGTCTCCGGCGATCCGGGCATCGGGAAATCTTCATTGGTGCAGGAAATTCAAAAACCGGTTGTCCGCCAGCGCGCATTTTTTATCACCGGAAAAACGGATATCAATCGGCGGAGCATTCCATATAGTTCCATGATTCAGGCGTTTCAGGATCTCGTCCGCCAATTGCTCACCCGCCCCGAGTCGGAAATATCGGCGTGGCGCGCCGCAATCCTCCGCGAAACGGGCGCGAACGCAGGCATTATTGCTGACGTCATTCCCGAGATAAAATCTGTCATCGGGGAACAGCCTCCCATTCCCGCACTTGGTCCCACGGAAACGCAAAACCGCTTCCTTCTTGTCTTTCAAAAATTCATCGGCGTCTTTGCAACGCGCGATCATCCGCTGGTGATTTTTCTCGACGACCTGCAATGGATTGACGCGGACTCGTTAAAATTGCTCCGGCTCTTGATGAGCGCGCAAATCAAACAATTTCTCGTCATCGGCGCATACCGTGAGAACGAAGTGAGTGCGTATCATTCCTTGTCGCTTACCCTCGAAGAACTTCGCACGGCGGGCGTGCCTATGACGCATCTCCATCTTTCACCGCTCGACGAGCGAAAAACGACGCTTCTCATCCGCGATACTTTCCAGTGCGAAACCGCAATTGCGAAGCCATTCGGGGCGGTTGTGTACCGTAAGACTGGAGGCAATCCGTTCTTCATTAATGCATTCCTCGAGTCTCTCGCGCAAGATGAGGACGTGCGGTTCGATTACACGCGCCAAGCGTGGATCTGGGATCTAGGCGCAATCGAGCGCCGGAACGTAACCGACAATGTCCTCGATTTGATTCTCAATAAAGTGCGCGCTCTCCCACCGGGCACACAGAAAGCGCTTGCCGTTGCCGCGCTCATCGGTAACCGGTTCGACCTCCGTGTTCTTGCGCATGTGATGGGGCTGGCAGAGCCCGCCGCTGCCGCCGATTTATGGCATGCGCTGCAGGAAAATATCATCATTCCGCTCGACGATTCGTTTCAATTCGTCGAAAGTTATTACCGCGATGGCGCGTTCGGAGAATTGCCTGCGGGAACGCGTCATATTTCAGTCCGGTATAAATTTTCACATGATCGCGTTCAGCAGGCGATCTTCGCAGCCATCCCGAAAGAACGCGCCGAAATACTGCATCTCGAGATTGGCAGGGCGTTACTAAAACCCGCGCAGCCCGACCAGCAAAACGAATTTATTTTCGATATCGTTAATCATTTCAACGCCGGTATTGAACAAGTAAAAGAGAAGAATGAATTAGACGAAATCATCAGATTCAATACGATTGCAGGCACACGGGCGCAATCCTCGACCGCTTTTCAGCAAGCATATATATATTTCGATACTGCGGCGACAGTCGCAAGCCGTGTAAACTTAACATGGACTACCGACCCTGTCCGCCTCTTCGAAATACATCTTCAACGCGGCGAAAACGCCTTCTTATCCGGACAGCTGGAACTTGCGGAAGCTGCATTTGAACTATGCATCGCACATGCGTCCGTAAAGACGGCCGCCGCGAGTGTGTATGCCGTGAAGGTCCAATTATCTATTCACAGAAATCAATTTGACGATGCATTCGATGCGGCACTAAAAGGACTGCGGCTCGTAGGCGTGACTTTGCCCAGTAAACCAGGTAAATTATCCGTTCTTCCGCCGCTGATCGGCGTACAACTGAGATTGCTCGGGAAATCAACCGGCAAACTGAGAGACATGCACAATATGAATGATGAGAACGCAATCGCAGCGCTCAACATTCTTATGAACATGATCCCAGCCGCATACTTCAAAGGACCGGAAATGTTGTTTTCGATCATTCTGATGATGATGCGACTAACATTGATTCACGGCAACGCGCCCGCATCTTCGTATGGCTTCGCTTTGTATGGGCTGATCATCGGCTCAGCAATGGGAAATTATAAGAAAGGGTATGAATTCGGAAAATTGTCGCTCGAAATAGCCGCGCGATTCAACGACAAATTATTGCACGGCAGGGCAAATGAAGTCTTTTCCTCGGCAATCAATCACTGGCGCGCCCCACTTGCTACGAATGAGCCATATCTCTCCGAAGGTTTGCATGAATGTCTGGAGAGCGGCGATCTGGTGTATGCAATGTACATCGCGTACTTTGCCATGACCGACAAATTGTTCGGGAAATATCCGCTTGACCAATTGGAAACCGATATCAAGGGGCACGAAGATCTTAAACTACGCATGCAATATGCCGATAAAGTCGATTTCGGCATCCGTCCTTTCATCAAAACGATGCAGAATGGCGCAATTGCAGACGCTACGTCAACCGGGGCAGAACAACGAGAAGAAGCATTCGACGTGGACGCGCTGATGAACGGACCGTACGCGGCAAAAAACAATCTCGCGGAAATGCAGCTATTCATCATTTTAAAGATAAAAAGTTTGTATTTCTTCGGGGACGCCCGCGAGTCCTTACGTATCGCCCGCGACGCAGAGAAATATCAACATGCAATTTTCGGACAATACGTGTGCGCAGAGTACAGTTTCTTTGCCGCGCTCGCGGCTGCGGCAAATCTCGGCAGCGTTGAGCAGAAAGAGCGCAAATCATTACGCGCGTTTCTTAAAACTCATCAGAAAAAAATAGTACAATGGGCAAAAAATTGTCCGGAGAATTTTGAACATAAATCTTTGCTTGTTGCTGCAGAAGTCGCGCGCGCGGAAAAACACAATGAACTTTCAGCGAAATTATATGATCAAGCGATTGCCAGCACGAAAGGACAGGGATTTGTGCAGAATGAAGCACTCGCATGCGAATGCGCCGCACGGTTTCATCTGTCGCAAGGACATGACGCCGTTGCGCTTCCCTATATTGCCGATGCACGGTATGCATATATGCAATGGGGAGCTATGGCGAAAGCGACTGCGCTTGAGTCTGAATTTGCCAAACTCCTTGTCAACGAAATACCATCGGGGATAAAAAATTCATCAGTGGAACCGACATCCGCCAACAACCTTGATGCGCAGACGGTAGTCAAATCATCACGTATCCTCTCAAGCCAGATTATGCTTCCGAATCTGCTTGAGTCCCTCATGCGGATCGTACTCGAGAGCGCTGGCGCTGAACGCGGAGCGTTGATGATGGAAACAAACGGCACGCTTTACATCGAGACCGAAGGATATGTAAATCCTGAGCGGATCGTCGTAATGGGGGGCGTCCCAGTAACTGAAAGCGGCAAGGTCCCGCTCTCAGTAGTGAACTACGTTGTTCGGACAAGTGAAAGCGTGATACTCGATAATGCGTTGAATGACCGCTCCTTTGGGGACGACCCATACATCCGCTCGAGAAACGTCCATTCATTGTTATGCATTCCACTCGTCAATCAGGCAACGATGACGGGTGTGCTCTATTTGGAAAATGCGTTCACTGTAGGCGCGTTCACAGCTGCGCGCGTGGAAATGCTTCGCGTGCTATCCGCACAGGCAGCGGTCTCGATTACCAACGCCCGGCTGTATAAGCAAATGGAGGAGTATAATAAAACGTTGGAAACGAATGTGCAACAACGCACGCAGGACCTTCAATTCAAATCCGAGGAACTCGCGCGGAATAATCTCGCACTTGAGAGCGAGAAGGAAAGATCAAATGATCTCCTGCACAATATTCTTCCCGTGGATGTTGCGCGTGAGTTGATCGAAAAAGGAACGACAACGCCAACTCGTTACGAGTCGGTTACAATTGTTATGACAGATTTCAAAGAATTCACACGGAGCGCTTCCGAAATGACACCGCGCCAGCTTGTCGAAGAATTGAATGAGATTTTTTCTGTATTCGATGACATTGTCGCGCGTCACGACGTCGAAAAAGTAAAAACAATCGGCGACGCGTATATGTTCGCCGGAGGACTTCCCAATCCAGCCCCTGATCATCCCGTTCGCTGTGTCCGAGCGGCAATAGAAATGCTGCAGTTTTTGGAATCGCGAAATGCCCGCGCAAGTAATGCAAATGCAATAAAACCATGGGAAATGCGTGTCGGTGTAAATACCGGACCGATTGTGGCGGGCGTAGTCGGTAAGCGAAAGTTCACCTACGATGTGTGGGGTGATACAGTCAACATAGCCAGCCGCATGGAAACGCTTGGCGAACCGGGGCGGATAAATGTATCCGCCTCAACCTATCAGGAAATCAAGTCCGTCATCCCCTGCGTCCCCCGCGGAAATCTCCCCGTCAAAGGCAAAGGTGAAATCGAAATGTATTTCGTCGATATGGCGTCATATAGAAAATAACACACGACGCTATCACTTCAACCACTCCGGGCGATAGATTTAAATTTTCATAAAACTCGAAATCACTTCACCACAAGCAATTTTCCAAATGCGCTTCCGGACGGCGCAATCAAACGTACAAAATATGCCCCCGTTGGCAAATTAGATATGTCAAGCGACTGACTATGCACGCCTTGCGAATACGTTTGATTTGCATATTCCGATACGACAATACCGGATGAGTTGATAACTTCCAATCTGGCGAATTCATTCTTATCCAAAGAAAATAACGCAACGGGCGTACTGCCGGAATTCCCCAATACTGTAAGGCTTACCGGAGCTGCCTTGTCAAGCGACTGCGGAATGCCAAGCGGTTGTTGGGAGTTTAAGTTCGCCTTATATGATGCAAGAGCATTTGCGCCGACATCAAGCACTTCACAGGAACTTGTATACGTTTGATCGCCCGTTAATCCTCCTGCAACCATAATAAGATCGAAAGGAAGGGACAAATTATTTTCTTGATGGAGGTACACCGCCCCGTGTTTGCACCTTGCTTGATTCATTTTCGGCGCATAATACCATGCTTCATCGAATCTGTCGTACCACTCGCACGTTGCAGTACCGACGATATTGTTCGACGATATAAAATCAGCGTCTGTCAATCCACCCATTGTGATAAAATTATTGAACGGCAGCAACACGTTCGCAGGCCAATGGACGGGCTGCTTCATCGGATCTGTATTGCTCCACGTTTCCGTTGCAGGATTGAGTATCTCGGAACCGGGCGCGCATGAATTTGGAGAATTGCGCCCGCCGGAGGCAAGTACAGTTCCATCGGAAAAGGTTGTCAAACAGCCGATTGTTCGCGCCTGTGCCATCGGCGCAATCACGCGCCATGTGTTATTCACCGGGTTGTAAATCTCCGCTTCATTTAAATATGTTCCATCAGAACCGCCGATTCTGCCCCCTTCAACAAGCACTTCGCCCGTATTCAGTAATGCGGCGGAGTGATCGTGCCTGCCAAGATGCATCGGAGCAACATAAACGCTTGTCCGCGTATACGGATTGTATATCTCACAAGATGACAAAAAATAGTTCGTTTGAATATACGCACCAGATGAATCCGTTGTTACTTCACCCTGTGCGTTGTACCCGCCCGTAATCAAAATAGTAGAATCATCAAGAAGCGTAGCGGTATGACTTTGGCGGGCAGTTTTCATTGTCCCCCCATCCGACCAAGTATTTGTCGCAGGATCGAAAATCTCTATTGAATTTGTTTCCAGAGGGCTGTCATAATCGCCGTTAATCTGGCCACCTGTAACAACAATGCGACCGTCAGGCAAGTTGGTAATAGTGTGAGTCTGGCGTGGTATTGACATCGGCGCCGTTTCTGTCCATGTGCCCGTGGACGGATTATATATTTCACATGAAGCCAATGCCTGGACATTTTGGTTTTGTCCGCCAGTCGCCAAGACAGTTCCGTTCGGTAAAAGGGCAAGGTTTGCAAGCCATCGTGTTTCGTTTAACGGACCAGTATATTGCCATGATAATAATTGCGAAAACACCGTCGTAGTACAAAATAAAACTGCCGCAAAAACAAGTATAAAACGCCTCATTATGTATCCTTCCTAAAGAATTATTACATACTTTAAGACTAAATGACTAAAATTGCTTTCCCATGTATTCTCTTAATATTCACGATAGAGGTAATAACTAATTTGTTACAGGTGTATCGATAAAAATGAATTGTTTCAATCTCAATATATTTTTAGTAAAAATAGGAAACTAATCCATAAAAGTCAATAGGATTTGGCTAATCGTCAATTCATTTAAAAATGCCTGAAAAAACTTCTTTTAACCTCTCTGCTCTTCTCTCAATCGAGAATTGTTCTGCTTGTTTGCGAGTCTTACTGCAGTCAAATAGCTCATTCCGTTGAAATGCTTCTGTTATAACGTCCGAAAACGGAATATGATCATTGGCAATATAACCCGAATCGCCTACCAATTCCGGCAGCGCACCATGCGCGCTCACAATCGGAATACATCCACAAAGCATTGATTCCACAACAGCCATACCGAATGTCTCTTCAAGAGAAAACTGGCAATATGCGACAGCATTATAATAATAAGCCGGGAGTTCGGAGTAGGCTATCGGGCCTTTTATTATCTCTACGTTATTCATGCCAGCAGAATCTTGTTTGGCGCGTTGCAATGCCGCATCCGTCAAACCCGCAACTTGGAACGTAATATCCTGCGCTTCTTTCGCAGCGGCAATAAAACTGTCAATCCCTTTTCTGATATATTCAACAACGGTATCTGCCTGCGAAACAGTCAGTGCAATTTTTTTTACATCGATATCTTTTATTCTTGTGTGGAACAACGAGACGTCTATTCCGTTATAGACCATTGTCGCGGGAGCATGTTTTCTTTCCGTCAACCAGTCAAGTTCGCGCATTGCATGCTGCGAGACAGGCAATATTAAAGAACAATATTTGAACGTATTTTTCACGCAGAACCATCGCATTTTGCGCGCTCGCGCGCCATAGTTCAATTCCGGGATATATCCGACGTCGAACCCTCCGGCAATGACAATGACACGTTTGTGGAGAATTTTCCCGAAAATAGCCGGTATAAGAGAATAAAAATCAGCGAACCATATATATACAACATCGCAAGAAAACATTTTGACGATAGTTTTCAGGGTAATGCCGATCAGTTTGATCCCTCCCTGCGCGCCGCGCCCCATGGATGTGTCCAGCCGTTCCAATCGGCACATCGCGGAAAGAATCTTTATGTCAGTTTTCACAAACGATGATCGCGTAGGTCCCAGAAGCAGTACGTTCATAAATAATAATTTTCAATGAAATATAAATGGCAATATAGTGATGAACGTAGGAATTTCAACGCCGCATATTCGAATGTCGTTTTAGAATATCGCTGCAAAAAGTTTTTACGTAACTTTATGACAAATAATGCGCCTCAGTGATCATCTCTCCAAAGCAACCTGGTCCTTCGCCGATAAAGCGTTATATGCGGGATACGGATTTGTCCGGCTGGTGCAGGTGCATGCAATGGCGAAACAGGAGTTTGGCGTTTTTTCCGTGTTCGATACGGCATTTATGATACTATTCACCCTCTCGGACGGATATATCCTGCAAGCACTTGTCAAATTCGGTGCCGATGAAAATCGGCGCGGAGAAACATTGACGATTACGTTCGCTGCCCACGTTGCATTCCTGACAATCGCATCATTTCTGCTCGTTCTTTTTCGTGCACCTCTTGCCGGTCTTTTTCAGGAACCGCGGTATATTGACGTGCTCACGGCGATGCCCTTGCTCTGCATTCTGACGGTGCCGCGCACATACGGGTTAAAATTTTTCCAGATGCTCATCCGTACACGGGAAATATTCTTTATTGATTTCGCCTTCTTCGGCACGATGGCGGTCGCAACGGCATACCGGCTGTACACGCATACGTTCAACACGGCGGACGATTTTATTGCAGTAAATATCGCCGGTGCAATCGGTGGGTCAGTTGTTGCCATTGCTCTTGCGGCGCCACACGCGCGATTTCACCTGAGAATCAAAAAAAATTCGGTACGCGAGATGGCGCCGTTCGGGTTTTATCAAGGCTCAGCCGTGCTGACAACCATTTTGCAGCAATATGCTGACGTATTTATTTTGCAATATTTCTCGAACGCCGCGCAGGTTGCGAATTATGCCTCCGCGAGAATATTTTACCGGGCGTTCGAGTCTGTGCGCGACGCTGTAACAACCATCTTATATCCGGCCGTGGCGCGCTTGCACGTGCAGAGGCGTTTCGCGGAAATGCGGGTCCTTGTGGAAAAAACCATGTCGTTCGTTCTCATTGCAATGATTCCGGTCGTGGTATTTTGCGAACTTGGCGGAAGCGCGTTCCTGTTCCATCTGTTTTTCGGAATGAAGTATGACGAATCAATTCCTATTTTCAATGTTCTTGCTCTCTTCGGGCTCATATTGCCGTTCATCTTGAATTTCAACGTCCTTACTGGGCTTGGCGAATCAAAACCGATTTTTCGGATTGCTATTATAGCCTCGCTGGCAAGTTTGATCGGCAATTTTATACTCGTGCCGCAGTTTCAGGCGATGGGTGCGGCATACACGCTTATTTTCGCAAGCATCGTCTCCGGCGCGTTGGCAACTCGCGAAGTGAAAAAGAGCGTTCCATTCACATGGATTTCGCTGTTTCGCGGCGTCGGCGATGGGATGGAATTTGTAAAGAAGCGATTCTGCAGCGCAAAGTCATAACAGAGTTTTTATAATGCAATGATTGAATACGCATGCATATCGGTTATTTGATTCGGGAAGGCATATCCGGTGCGCGGCGCACGCCGGTCGCAAGCACGGTAACGCTGCTGACAATCGTTGTCGCGTTATCACTTGCAGGATTGTTCGGATATGCGTCCATGAATTTCAATAATTTCATTTCTTCCATGCGGCAGCGTGTTGAACTGGAAGCATTCCTTCTCCCGCAACCGCAAATGGATTTATTGCTGGGTCAGATTACTGGCATACCGGGGGTAGACTCTGCTCATTTCGTCTCGAAAGAAGAAGCCGCGCAAGTGTTCGAGCAGCAGACGGGTGAAAAAGTAACGTCGTTGTTGGACAGCAATCCACTGCCGGCGTCGTTTCGCATTGCATTGCGTCCCGGATATAACGATGCCCAAAATGCCTTGCGTATTACCGCCTCCGTGCAGTCGTTGGAGGGTGTAGATACCGTATTATACAGGCAGGCATACGTAACACAATTGGACAGTATCGCCGCAACCACCCGTACAATCGGGCTTATCGGCGGATGCATTATTATGTTGATTGCTGTCGTCCTGACAACGAATACGATACGATTGGCTATTTTCTCAAAACGCAATGTTGTACAAACGCTCCATCTTGTCGGCGCGACAATGACGTTCATCCGTATACCGTTTTTACTCGAAGGGATGCTGCACGGTACGCTCGGGTCCCTCGTTGCCATCGCGTTGCTTGCAGGATTTATTCACGTCGTTCGGTTTAATATTTTCACTTTCCCTTTGCTTGCCCCGCCTCTGTGGTTTTACGGCGGCATTGCCGCACTCGGTATTCTGCTTGGGCTGTTCGGCAGTATTATCGCCGTTCTGCGTTTTTTAAAGTTGGCAACCGCGCGTTAATAGAAAATAATCCCGCTGTGATTTTTCTCTCTTCGTTAACTGTGTTATGTTTGCGCAACAATAAATGTTCTTACGATTTGGCTCCTCACATTGAATGCCCGCTGAAAGCTCCAATACTTTCGATATTTTTTTAGAACGTCTTTTGAGCGGCGAGAAACGCGCAATCTCCCGTGCAATCACGGAAGTCGAAGATGAAACGCCGCAGGCGGAGCAGTTGCTTCGAAAAATATTTCCAAAAACAGGCACGGCTTTCCGCATCGGCATTACTGGTCCGCCGGGCGCGGGGAAATCTACCCTTACCAACGAACTCGCGCTTCATTACCGCAAGCAAAACCTTTCCGTAGGAATTTTAGCCGTTGACCCGACAAGCCCGTTCACCGGGGGCGCATTGCTCGGCGACCGCATCCGCATGCAGCCCGCCGCGTTGGATGACGGTGTCTTTATCCGTTCTATGGCAACGCGCGGCTCGCTCGGCGGATTGAGCAAAAAAGCAAAAGACGCCGCAGACATTCTCGATGCAGCCGGAAAAGATATTGTCATCTTTGAAACCGTTGGCGTCGGACAATCGGAGTTGGATATCGCTCAGGCGGCAGACACGACCGTCGTCGTGCTTGTACCGGAATCCGGGGACGCGGTACAGGCGATGAAAGCCGGGTTGATGGAGATCGCAGATGTATTTGTAATGAATAAAAGCGACCGGGACGGAGCAAATCAAGCTGTAACTGCACTCAAAGCGATTTTGCAATTCCGTGTTACCCACGAAGGGACAGAATGGATCCCGCCGGTGGTAAAGACCATAGGGACATCCAGTAACGGGATAGGCGACCTTGCCGCTGCCATCGAAGAGCACAGAAAATTTGAAGCTGCAACTGGCGTTTTGCGATCAGCACGAACAAAACAACTGCGCGAGCGCATTTACGAATTGGTGAACGAGCATCTGAATGCAAATTTCTGGACGGGAGAGCGCGAACAATACATCGAACAAAATATCGGGGAAGTAATGAATCGGAATCTATCTCCCTACGATGTCGCAGAGAAATTGACGAGAAGCGGGTAGAATAGACACTTTTGAATTATGAGAAATTGCTGCCTTTCATCCATGACCATCACAATTCAGCAAACACCTAACAAATTCCCTTCAAAATTTTGCCCATAAACTTTATACATGGATATTTGAGCCGTATTTAGTAATTTTGTGATTGTGATTTATTTATTGGGGATGTGTTAGTGTAGAATTCCCCCATATTTATAAGGCTGAATCACATATTTTGAACTTCGCAATGAGCGGGAAACAATATTTTTTTAGTATCAAATGAGTACAGCAGAAACAGATTTAACGGTAGAAACAGCGCCTGTAAATGGTGGGCAGAAAAAAATAGAAGTTCCGGATGTAACAATCCGGTTTGCAGGTGATTCCGGCGACGGCATGCAACTCACCGGTTCGCAATTTACAACGACCACGGCGTTATTCGGCAACGACTTGGCGACGGCACCTGATTTCCCCGCGGAGATCCGCGCCCCTGCCGGAAGTTTGTATGGCGTGAGTTCTTTCCAGCTTCATTTCTCGTCGCACGATATACGCACCCCGGGCGATGCACCGGATGTGCTCGTTGCGATGAATCCCGCCGCGTTGAAAACAAACCTGAAACAATTGCGCAAGGGCGGCATCGTCGTTATCAATACCGACGCTTTCGATACGAAAAACCTTGAACTTGCGAAATATACCTCGAACCCGCTGGAAGACGGGACGCTTACGGGCTACCGCGTTTACAAAATACCGATAACGAAAATGACGCTCAACGCGTTGAAAGACCTCGGACTTTCGACGAAGAACGCGACGCGGTGCAAAAAACTTTTTCGCGCTCGGCGTAATGTACTGGCTTTTCGACCGCCAGATGGACCCGAC
>Ga0207048_10248_pt1 | contig 17547 bp, 14 predicted proteins | sample Alteio_BWMinCont_65_FD_153301 | JGI IMG/M metagenome (GOLD analysis project Ga0207048, IMG submission 153301) | Enriched cells from forest soil in Barre Woods Harvard Forest LTER site, Petersham, Massachusetts, United States -... | ecosystem: Environmental > Terrestrial > Soil > Temperate forest >...
GTTGACAAAATGGTAGCGCACCGTCTCCGGGGTTCCGTCTTCGCCAAAAACGACCAGCTCCGGGGCCACTTTGGCTACCTCCTCGGCAACCAGTCCATATTGCCGCGTTTGGGTGTCGTCCAATTCGGGCTTGTAATAGAAAGCCACTGGCCGCAGCTTCATCAGCACGTCACTCTCGACACCCATGTCGGCGATCTGATGCTTATAACGGAGCGAGGACTTCACGGTCCCAAGCTGGCCCGCGCTGTTGACCAGAACGTCCACGCCGTTGGCGCTGGTCTTTCCGGAGATCCCGGCGATATAAGCAGAAGTGATGGTTCCGATGAAGCCGATGCGGATGGCATTCGACTCGCCGGCTATGCCGCTGTTGCCGATGTAGATGTTATTGCTTTCGGCCGCGTTGAGATTTCCCCCAGCCCCGGTGCCGATGGCAACGTTTCCACTCCCGCTTGCAAGGCTGGCGAGCGCGGCGGATCCGACAGCGACGTTATTGGCGCCGATCGTGTTGGCAGTAAGCGCACTAAAGCCAAAGGCGGAGTTGCCACCGGCTGTAGTGTTAGCCAGGAGGGCGAAGTTGCCGAAAGCAGAGTTTCCGCCGGTTGTGGTTGACGTTCCACCCGTCGTGTTCTGGTAGAGAGCCCCGGTGCCGAACGCGGCGTTGCCATTCCCCGTCGTGTTGGCGAAGAGTGCTTCGTAGCCGAAGCCCTGGTTTTGGGTGCCGGTTGTGTTGGCGTGGAGGGCGGCGTAGCCGAATCCGGAATTATTGATGCCTGTTGTGTTGTCGTAGAGGGTGGCGAGGCCAAAGGCGGAGTTTGACGATCCCGTCGTATTAGAAAAGAGGGCTCCGGCGCCGAAGGCGTGGTTCTGGGCGCCGGTTGTGTTGGCAGCGAGGGCGAACCAACCGAAGGCAGCGCTGTCGTTGGCTGTAGTGTTTGCACCAAGTGCGGAAGTGCCCAGGGCTGTATTGCTTTTACCGGTAGTGTTTGCGCTGAGTGCGGAAAAGCCCACGCCCGTGTTGCCCGTGCCCGAGGTTGTGGAGTTTCCAGCAAATCCCAGGAATGCGCTGCTGTTCGTAACCGAGCCGAAGGCGAAGGGCTTTCCGCCGATCTCGTAGTTAGCGGTCGCGCTGACGCTTCCGGCAACACTAACCGTCGTTCCCGATTGGCTGATGATCGAGCTGTCTACCTTGGAGGCGCCTCCGGTGGTTGTGAAAACCGGGACAGTGCCACTTTTGCACGCTGTGGCTGAAGTACAAGAGATCGGGAAGGATGTCGGTTGCTGAGCCGATGCGGGAAGAGCAACGAAAACCACGAGCCAGATCACGCATATACCGCTAATGCGAATCATAAATTCTCCTTTTCGATTTTTTCAGGGCCCCACGGTCGTGCGATAAGCCTTCCCGCCGTGCCTGGCGCGGCGGGAGCTCCAGGTTTCAAAACGTAAAGCTTTCTACTCGGTACCTTGGAAGGCCTCGGGCGTGGTCTTGCCCGACGGGTTGTAGGAGCCAACGATTAAGTTGCTGTCATTGATGCCCCCGGCTCCGGTGTTGGAACCCTTCGGATAATCGAAGACGTAGTAGTCTTTCCCGATTTTCACTGCGGCGTGTCCGACTCCGTACGGGTCGGAGATGAAGTAGGCGATATCCCCGGCGGTGTTGATGCCTTGGACCTGGTTTACCGCAGCTCCCGGGACGTCGATCGTAGTATATTTCTTGCCGTTGTAAAGCGAAGCTTGGAAGTAGCCAGCCGAGTCTCTCCACTGCACCGTGACCAGACCGGCGTTGTTGATGCCACGGGCGAGCGTGAAGGACGCGCCGGGGACATTCAGGGTCTTGTATTTGCCGGCGGTGAGAACGAAACCATGGCCGTTCCCGCCACCATCGACGTAAAGTCCAGAGATAGTTCCGGAGTCGTTAATTCCGAAGGCGGCACTGGCGATCGAACCGGCGGGACCGGGTATATCTTTGAATTTTCCGGATGTGTATTCGAACCCATGCGGATTGCCGGAGGAATCGGTGTATAAGCCCACAATCTGGTCGTTCTTGTTGATGGCAAAGCAGGTGGTACTGACCCCTTTGGAATCGTCGATGTTCTTGATTTTGCCTCCGGAAATCATCATGCCATGCTCTGTCCCATCGGAAGCGACGTAGTCTCCGACAGTAGCGCCTGACTTGTTGACACCCCAGATTTGCGCCTGCTGGTTGCCCGGGACTTTGACCGTGGCTAATTTGAAGGCTTGTGGCGAGGCCAGATAGCCGGAGAGCACTCCGTCGACGCCCCAATAGTAGCCGACGTAGGCTCCTTTGCTGTTGAGCCCGAAGGTGCCGGCGAAGTCGGTGCTCGTATACTTCCCTTTAATGTAGGTGAAGCCATACGTGAGTCCGGCGGTATTGGTATAAATGCCGGTAATTTCGCCGGAGTCGTTAATCCCGTTGCACGTGGTCGCGACCGCGCCAGGGTAGGCGATCTCAGTGATGGTTCCCCCAGCGCTGCGGTAGTAGCCGTGTGCGACATTGCTTGAATCGAAATACTCTCCGACGACCTCATTTGAGCTGTTGATGGCATAGGCATAGGTCGGGTCCGTGCCGTTTGCATAGAACTCCTTGACCTTGCCACCGATGTAGGTGAAGCCCTCCAAGATACCCTCACCGGCGTTGCCTTCGGCGCCAGCGAAGTCTCCTGCTTTGTTAATGGCGAAAATGGAGGTTGAGACATTGCCCCCCACATCGAACTGGGTATAGGTTCCGTTTACATAGGTGAAGCCGTGGAAAGTAACGCCATTGGAGTCAAGCCAGTCGCCGACGACCTCGCCGGAGTCGTTGATGCCGAGAGCCCGGGTGTAATTGTTCGATCCCGGGTAATTGATAGTGGTATATTTGCCCCCGGAATACAGAAATCCCACCTTAGCCCCCGACGATGCCGTGCCGTAACCTACAACGGCTTCGCTTGCATTTACGGCAATAGGGACCGTGGTATTTGCCTGGTTGCCGGGAACCTCCAGTTGGGTCATTTTGAAACCTTGTCCCAGAGTGACCTGCGGGCTGAGCATCAAGAAAAGAGGTGCCAGGAAAAGCAGGGTCACTGCCTTTAACCTTCGTGAGAATTGCTTGTACGAGCCTGGGACATTTGGGGCTTTCATTAGTGCTCTCCTTTTTCGCGGCGAAACGTGATCGCCGGATGTGTGCATGTTGTTTCGAATTCCGAATGCCAATCTAGCCACCGGAAACCACAGTGAGGGTTACATTGTTTGAGTTGTAGGTCACGGTGAAGTGCTCGCTGCTGTTGATCACCGTCCCGTTCACGGTGGCAAAGACACCCGTCACTTTTCGAGCCGAGAGAATCTCGAAGGTTGCTCCGATCAATGGCACAAAGTTATTCAGCAGCTTGATGTTGAGGGTTCCGCCAAGGGTGGCTGTGCCGGATACGTTGAGCACGTTGAACTGGCCGGAGTTGGCGCCGGTGATAGCGGCATCGAGCGCACCCATCGCAGTTTGGGTGTAAGCACCGGTGATCTGCAGCTTGCCCGTCGTGGTTAGCGAATCCGCCGGGATTACGGTTCCAGAGGAGGAAACGTGAGCGGCAATGGTTCCGCCGTTGCCGAGAAGCGAGCCTTTGGCAATGCGGATGCCGGCGGCGCCGGGGTCGGAGTCGGAAGCGGATTCGTCAGGTTTACCCTCAGCAGTCGAGAGGGTGAGCTTGCCATTCACCGTGGTTCTGCCGCTGGTCTGAAGATACGATCCGCCCGACCCCACCGTGAAGGTGCTTCCCTTGCCGATGGAAATCGCCCCCTGGTTGGTGAAGGTGCCGGCGGAGGTAAAAGTCTGACCTGCCTTGATGTCAAAGCTGCCTTTCGAGCCATTAGTGAGAAAGCCTGTCAGAGCGTTGGTGCTGGGATTCAGTATCTGCGATGTCTTCCCGGTGAGCGTGATTTTGGCGTCGTTAGTGGTGATGTTGCCCGGAATCTGGAGGGTGCCGGTGACGTTGTAGGTGCCGCCACTGAGCGTCCCATTGACGAGGTTAGTAAAATTGCCATTCGCCAGATTGATGCCGCTGCGGGCGGCCACAGTAAGCGTTCCCGTGTTGGTGAAGTTGCCACCGAGGCCATAGTTAGGGTCAAACCCGAATTCGCCGCCGTTCGTGGCTTCAATGGTCCCGGTATTGAGGAATACGCTAATACGGGTCGCATAGAGCGCGAGGTTATTAGTGCCAACGGGCACATTGGCGTTAATGGTGCCATTGTTGGTGAAGCCCTGAATGTACTCCCCAATGAATCCAGTTCCCTCGATGGTGGACTGGTTCGTTAGAGTACCGCTGCTGCCAAAGTCGCTGCCGAGCGTAGGTATATTGTTATAGGAGTTGTCAGTCCCATCCCCCATGATCACCTTGCCGCTGCCGGCGATGGTGAGATTCCCCGTGCCCGGCATCTGAAAGTAAACCAAATTTCCTTTAGAGAGAATCTCGATCGTTCCCGTGTTCTTGAGTGTCCCCTGAACATTAATGTTGTTGCCTCCGTCATTCACTATGAACGTCCCGGAGTTCGTGACCGCGTCGGTAGTTCCGTCAATCGTCGTCCCTCCTCCGCCGTAAATGACGCCCCCGCCAGAACTGGTGTAAGTGCCACCGCTGATCGTCAGCCCTGACGTCCCCAGAGAACCAACCAAAGCGACGTAAGAGCCTGTACCCGCAGCTTCGAACGTGCCGCCGTCATTGTTAATGGTGGTGCTTCCTACAACCAGCACTCCGCCGTTGCTGGCCTCGATCGTTCCGGTGTTGGTGCTCGCGCCGGCGCGGCCCAATTGAAGCTGCAGGTTATTCGTACCCGTGGGAACGTCTGCGTTGATGGTGCCGCTGTTGGTGAAGCCGGTGAGATTCAGAATGCCGCCGGTCCCGGTCACGGTCTGTTGGTTCACAAACGTGCCGCCGCTGATATAGTTCTGATTGTTATAGGCGTTGTTAGTCCCATCCCCCATGGTCAGATTGCCGGTACCAGTCAGAGTGAAGGTCTGGCCACCTGGAATGTTCAGGCCCATGCCGGAACCCCTTGACAGAATCTGGAGCGTTCCGGTGTTCATTAGGGTTCCTTGAAAATTGCCGCCCGGGTGCGGAGCGCCGTCAACCAACTGCATGGTTCCGGAGTTGGTTATGGTGTTCCCATTTGTGCCGTCGAGAAGCGCGGTGGTGTCGACAACCTGAATCGCTCCTCCGTTTGCGGTTGTCCACGTACCTCCGGTGAACGTTTCGCCGCCCTGAAATTCGCCCTCGAGTTGGACGTAGGAATTCTTGCCTGCCGCCTTAATTGTCCCGCCAACGTTGTTCAGCGTGAGGCTCCCCATCGCGAGCTGGCCGCCATTGGTGGCCTCCAGCAGGCCGGTATTGGTTGAGGCCTTGGACTGGTTGCGTCCCACGACCAGTTGAACGCCGGATTCGTTGGCGTTGATCACGCCAGCACTGGCATTGTCGAGAGTCATGTCGATGGCGCCGCCGCCCTGGATCGTCGACCGATTCAACAGCACTCCGTTGCCTCCGATAGAGTCGCTGCCGAAGGAGTTGGCGTTCAGGGTAATCGTTCCGCGGCCCGATAGGGTCACCGTCCCGGTGGATGAAAGCGACAACAGTGTTGAGCCAAACTGGACCGGAGCGGACAAGACAATCTGGCCGCTGTTCGCGATTGAGGAGCCAGTGATGTTGAGGCTGGGACTCGCGTTAGTTACAGTGGGGAGCGTCAGGCTGTCGGAGCCACCCATGTTGAGGTCGGCTATCCCACCGTTGACGTCCAACAAAACAGCGGCTCCCGAAAGCGTGATGCACACGTTGTCGGTGTTGCCCGGCTCCTTGCCATTCGACCAGTTCGCACCGTTACTCCAATTGTCATTGCCCCCTCCTCCGGTCCAACTATCGGTGCACTGGGCTAGTGCGGGAGTCGCCCCCGCAAGCGAGACCGCAACCATCGCGGCCACCAATAACACGAACCTACGAAAGCATTTTTCCTGGCTCCGGACACGGCTCATAAGGCCTCCTGGACGTGCAAATGAATCCTTCTGACTTCTCACCGATGGGTTTTGAATTTGACCTTGCAGCCGGTGAAAATCTCCTTGAAGTCTGAGGCTCACCTGGTAGTGCGCAAAATAGTGCACCTTGCAAGTTTCGTCAGCCCATCTCGGGCAGCGAACGACTGCGGGGGTGTATTCACAATATCGGCAGTCGCGCTATACTCTAGGAACTTGCTCCCCCAAGCAAGGGACATCACGGGACAACTCAGGTCATTTCAGGCTTGATACTTCAGGCTGTATGCAAACTCGCGAGCAGCAGGCGTCAAACCGCCGTCTGGATTCCTGGAAAGAGATAGCTGCCTTCTTCGGCCGCGATGAGCGGACCGTCAAGCGATGGGAGAAAGAGCGGGCTCTGCCCGTGCATCGCGTGCCGGGAGGGGTGAGAGGTGGTGTGTTCGCATACTCCGTTGAACTATCTCAATGGCTGAAGGACCCCAGGGCGACAGCAACGGAATCTTCAGAGCAAACCTCGGCGGCCGAAGCGAATGTTTCTACAGGCGATGGAATTCGCCAGGCAGAGCCAGCGATCTCCAGGCAGGTTTTGGCCCCGGCAATTCCGCCTAGGAGTTCGAGATCCCAGGTCGCTAGAATCCTGGGATTGCTGCTGGCCATCTTGCTGGGATTTCTCATTCTCAAACATCAGATCCCACGGCAGCCAACTTCAGCCTCGGCGATAAATATTCCTCCGGCGGCCCATCGACCCAACCTCGAGGCTGAAGATCTCTATCTGAAGGGACGCTATTTCTGGAACAAGCGGACCCCGGAAGATCTGAACAAAGCTCTCGACCTTTTTACCCAGGCGATCGTTCGCGATCCCGGCTATGCCCAAGCCTACGTCGGCCTTGCGGACTGTTACAACTTGATGCGCGAATACTCCGTGATGCCTCCTAACGAGGCTTATCCGCGGGCACTGGCGGCGGCCAAGAAAGCTGTGGAATTAGACGACAATTCGGCTGAGGCGCACAATTCTCTTGCCTTCGCCACATTTTATTGGACGTGGGATGCCGCCACAGCCGAGCGCGAATTTAAACGGGCGATTGAGTTGAATCCCGACTACGTTGCCGCTCACCATTGGTATGCAACCTTCCTGATGGTCACCCGGCGGTACCCGGAGGCAATCCGCGAGATTGAAATAGCCCGGAAGCTGGACCCTTCTTCCACGCCGATCGTGGCGGACAAGGGGTTCATTCTTTATTTGGCAGGCCAGCAAGCGCAGGGTATTGCGCTGTTAAAGCAGATCGAGACCACAGAACCGGCTTTTCTTTCTCCCCACCTTTACCTGGCAGAGATCTACCTTGCCGGCCAGGACTATTCAAACTACTTGGCCGAATCGAAGAGAGTCGCATCGCTACGACACGACCCCGTGGCCTTGGCAGTCGTTAACGCAGCGGAGAAAGGCTTCGCTGCCGGTGGCGCCCAAGGTATGTGGGAGAGGATGCTGCCGGTTCAGAAGAAGTTTTATCTGCAAGGCAAGTTGTCGGCCTATGCATTGGCGCAGACATACTCGCAATTAGGAGAAAGCCAGGAAGCCATCAAGCTTCTGCGCGAGGCCTATGACCAACGGGATGCGGCCATGTTGTATGTAGACGGCGACCGTGCATTCGATGCCCTGCACGACGATCCCTCTTTTCGGGACTTACTGGCGCGATCAAGCCAGCCTAGGCCGGATTGACCTGGGTGGCTTAGTTCAATACTTCACGGGGCAGCACTTCCCTGAGAATTTGTGTCAATCTGAGACATAAAGTCTAAGACGAGCTTCGCGGCCACTCCAAAACGATTTATCTATCCTATTGATAAACATAAGCTTGCTCTTTCTCTTAGGTTGTGAGGCTTTGGCCGCGCTCGTGCATTCTTGTTGCCCGATGCGGTCCGGGTGCCTCAGCCACGCTAACCGGCGGACTAGGGAATCCAGGCCGCATCGACGACCCCTGGGAATCAGGAATAATGAGGAACTCTCTGTCCAAATCGGGCGCTGCGGCTGCTCCGGCGCGTGAAAGCTCGACTACCAAATTGGCAAAGTTCTTTCCCAATGCGACCCCCGTCCGTATCCCTGTACACCTTACCCGCGTAGTGAGTGGCAACGGCACGCTGACCGAGAGCACAGTCATTGAATTTGGTACGCCTAAGGAAGTACTTTTCGCCTCAACCTTGCCGCTTGAGTTCGCCGACAAGCTTCGCCTGCGGAATTCCGATGGCACGCTGGATACCGAGGCCTGCGTAGTAGCGGTGCAATACAACGGAGGGCGCACCGCCGTGGCCGCGCGCTTCACCGGCGAAGTCGCCAACTGGATCGTGAAACCTGAATAGTGAAATCTGAATTGCGAATTTATGACATCCACATCTCAACTCAGTGAACTGGCGGCCGAGTGGCGTGACGCGCGTCTGCTCTACCCGTTGTACGCTGCGCTGGCACGGGAATTCGTGATCGATCTGCCATCGCACGCCGATCTCGAAGCTGGCGTGGATGCCCCGCCGCAGGAATCGATCGAACAGGCGCGGCAATTGTTCTCCGACCTGGATGCCCGCATTCAAGTGCATCAACTTCGTCAGTTCTTGCAGACGACGACCATAAGCAGTGACGAAGCTCTGCGCACCCTGTTGCTTCATCATTTGCATCGGCAGGAGCAAACCGATTCCGACCGTGACAAGATTGATTTCCTGCTGGTTCAATTCTTTTCGCATTGTGCCCCGTCGCGCCTGGAAGATACTGACGTCGACATGGCCTATGTGGCCCAAATCCTCGAACCTGTGCTGGGGCCGGTGGACCTGAATGTCCCCGAGTGGTTGAATCCCCTGGATGAGGTGACCCAAACCGCCAATGGCTGCCGCAATCTGAATCAGTTGCTGACCAGCCGGATTCTTGAAAAGGGAAGGAAGTTGAAAACTTCCTGCGGCAAGAAGTATTTTCTGCCGGCCGCTATGGTCGCCTTTACCCGCTTCAGCTTCCTGATGAGGCGCATTTTCTTCCGACTGATGCATCAGGACCTCAATGCCATTCTTGATGGCTTGCGCGAATTGGAAAACCGCGGCGTGGAGACACTCGACTGCCGGCGCGCCCAGTTCTCCGCCGAGGAACCTATAGCCCGCCTGCGCATGATCTGCCAATCGTGGAAGGTGATGTTTCACGCTGAATATTCATCCGGACAACCAGTGTCGATGCTTGTCGATCTTCGCGCCGTAGTGGAAGCCGCTTTGGCAAAGAACGCCAAGAATGCGAAGACCGCTACCGCCAAACCGGATGCTACAAAAGCACGCGCCCAGGCTGCCGCCGCTGCGAACTCGGACGTCCCCGACTTCGAGGTCGCCAGCAGTTCGCCAGACTGGAGTGGGCAGGACGCTGACAATAGCAAACCGAAATAGCAGTAAGGTCTCGGTGCCAGGCTTCAGGCTTCCGGCACTTTGGCCAGGATCATTGAGCGCGTGAAGCCTAACGCCCGAAGCCTGGATTTTCGAGAAACACAAAAGGAATACGTGGATCAACCTTCCATCCTGATCATTTCGGACGACGCAGAACTCTCTCGCGCCGTGACCGGCCGCTGGCAATCGGAGCGCCGCGTCCCCGCATTCACCCTGATGAGCAGTGATGTCTGCCTGGGGTTCGATCCCGACACTTTTCATCTGGCCATCGCCGGCGGCCTTCGGCCAGAGGCACTCTCCGTGGTCCTGGAGGCCATAGACGCGGCCGGAAAGCGCGTGTTGTTCGTCACCGAAGATATGCGGCTGGTGCAGACCGTCCGCGAACGCTGGCCAAGCATCGCGATCTTGCGGCAACAAGAGAACTGGTTGGATACGTTAATCCTTGTGGCTGGGGAGATCCTGCATCGGGTCAGCGCCGAAGCGGATGCCGGTCGTTACGAACAAGCCAATATCTTGCTCGAGCGGCAAGCTCTCCTCGGACGCTACATGCTGGAGATGCGCCACACCTTGAACAACACTCTCACGTGTGTGCTCGGCAACTCCGAATTGTTGTTGCTCGAACCGGGATCGCTTTCCGCCGGCGCCCGCTCCCAGATCGAAACTATTCGCAATATGTCTTTGCGCATGCACGAAATCCTACAGCGCTTTTCCTCGCTGGAAAAAGAACTGACCGTGGTCGATCGTCAGGCCGAAAAAGAAAGCGGAGCAAAGTCACAGGCGGCTGTAGCAAGTATCTAAATCGTCTACTCTCTAGAACTGCCCACCCTTTCAACGAACGTGCGATGAGATCCGCCCGAAATATGCTTCACAGCAACGATCCAGGATCATGCAGAAACGGATTCACCACTTCGATTCCGTCTAACCTCTGCCCGGCCTGCAAGTCCTCGGTCAGCAGGTAACGGCAAGAGTTCGCTCCGGCCGCCGCCACGATCAGGGCATCCCAATACGAAAGTTGATAACGGTCTTGAATCTTCCACCCGCGCTCCAGCAGTGCCGCGTCGGTAACAACCGGATTCCAGGCCAGCAGATCGCGAATCTCAGCCCGTGCTTCGTGGCTGGGTGCGGATCGTTTCCGCACGGCATTGACGTAGAACTCCCCGAGCACTTGAAAGCTGACGCGTCCGCGGCGGCTCTTCCACAATTCTGTACGCCACTCGCTCGCGATCCGTTGTTTGTGAGGATCCGCCTTGTCCGCCGCGTAGAGCAATACGTTCGAGTCAACAAAGACGGGCGATTTAGTTCCGAGCGGATTAGCCGAGGCATCAACGAGTCCGGGCGCGGTCATGAGCCTCCTCGCGCGTCAGATAGCGGCCGTCGCTGCGCAGAAAGGGTTTGCGACCGAGGGCCCGACGCATGACCTTCTCATAATCGTCATGGGCTGACATACGCTCCTTGAGAAGCACGCCCAGCAATCGCGAAACGCTGGTATCCCGGCGCGCCGCCTCGATGCGGGCCCACTGGGCCACATCCTCTTCCAGGGTTACGGTTACATTGCGTAGACGACGAGTAGATGACACGATTTCAGTGTAACACAAGATTCGTGTCGTTTGCACTTACTAATCCTGGCCCTGGGCAGAAAACCCCAAAGTTCCTAACCACCTCAAAACATTGCAAATAATAGAATGTCGAGACCTGCCGAGTGCGCCCTCGAAAGGCTACGCTTTAAAAGGAAATCAGATTAAAGACGCGGCTTCGCGTGCCGTGAGTTCTCTATCTGGAGCACAGCGGGGAACGTCGACAGCCTTGCGCGAGTTAGTGGTTCGTCACTGCGATCTGCTTGACCCGCCCGTTAGAGCTCCCAGCCGCGCCTCGCGCCAGGTGACCGAGTGTGGCCGGCTCAACGACAGCTGGCCCCTTGGTCTGCCCAGTAACGATGGGCTTATTTGGGATGGTCTCGTAGGCGTAGCCGGTGACCGTAGCACTTATGGCGCGGAGATAAACGCAACTGACATTCAGGCGTGCCCAACCGAAGTGGGTTGTCCCTCTAATAGTGAATTTCAGTCCCAGATACCGCTTGTGAGCTTCTTTCCAAGGACCGGCGCACCTAGAGTGGAAAAGATCGTCAGAAGCCATCACGTCAACCGCACGCCGTTGAAATTTCCCTTTAGGTCCGATTTTCACGCCAGCAGGCATCGCGGCCGCAAAACCCTTATTCGAAAAGACCTCGTTGCTTGCATTGATGGGTGAGACCCACAAGCCAATCTGCGAGCTTGTCCTGCTGTAGAAATTAACAAAGGAAAAATCGTTGATTCCGTCGTGGTTGAGATCCAGGTATAAACCGGTCCCGAAGCCGGGTGGGATCTGCTCCTGAGTTGGCGTGTACACAATCTTCCCCGCTGCGGGCGGTGTCAGGGCCAGCATTCCAACTCCTGCTGCGCTGGCTGCAAAGGCATACATGTTGACTTGCTGACAGATAGATTTGGAAAGCTTGGCAGCGGTACGAACCCTGGGAGATCGCGGCATAAAACCCCTCCATCCGCAAACGGCACACATTATCCGTCCGTGCGGTTCGGCAGTCAACATGATTGCCTCTCATCCTGATGCAGAGGAGCTTCTCATCGCAGAACCAATACATAACCCGGCCTGCTATCGCTATTGGATGTCTCTCTTGCGCCTCGGGCGCAGCTGAGACGCACCTGGCGCCTCACGCTGAACTCCCGGTTCGGCAGGATCGGCAATTGTTGATGGAGGATCGCTGGAAGGAAAAGAATCTGACGCTTTCTCTAATCGCGCATCTTGCGCCTCGGCCTCCGGGGTGCTGCGATCACGATCTTTGGGATCAAGCTGTTTGGGATTCTTGGGAGCGATTTCGTTTGCCGGTGGCCAATGCAAGATCGACCGCGCCGCCTCCGCCAAACTGAGCAGCTCTTCGTAAAGCTCATGAATAAATTCCCGTATCCGCTCGTGTTCGGATCGCTCGTGTTCGGATCTTCCCGGGCGCTGTCCACGATCGAGATTTGCGCTGCTGAAGTTGTCCGGTTCTTCATGGATGCGCTTTTGCAGTCGACGTCGTACGCCCCGGTCCCCCATGGCACCTCGCTTAAGTGAAGTGGCGTCAACTAAGAGGAGCGGTCTTCCGCTTGGGTTGGCCGGTTGTCAATATTGTTCACTACGAAACACGAATTTCAAGCTCGGTCTTTCGCAGGTCCAGTCACGATTGCTGTGGTGTATACTCATCGATCTGCGGGATTAAAATGCATTTTCAATTCGTGGGGGGCGCGCCGAAAATGGGCCACAGCGTGCTGATCCTGGGCCAATTTTTCCCGTCGTAAACTTGAGAGACGGGATACTTTTGATGATTTTACGACGGAGATTTCTTCAAGAGTTGCACCCAATGACCCAGAGCACCGTCCAGCTAGAGCAAGTCTGCAAGGACTACGGCAACAGCGAGTTCATACATGCTCTCCGTGATGCCAATCTCAGCGTCGCGCAGCGGTTTGGCGGGTTTTGAAATGGGCTGCATCCGCGGATCGAGAATCACTACCCGACGCTCAGAATGGGCGCTATGCGGGCTTTGGCTGTATATATAGCTATGACCTTCCTGCGCCGTGTCGTGATGCCCTCCGGCAGCCGCAAGTTTGGCCCGTATCCGGGGGCCAGATGCGCGAATTGCGCGTTTGGGACGATTCAAGCGTCCATCGCTTTGCTAGTGCTGTTGTCGCTGGCGCATCCATCGCCGGCCTTCGCGGCGAATCCTGATCTGGAGACTGTGGTGACTGGCTCGCGCCAGCGTATTGAGAAATTGGACTACCGCGCGACCGGGAGACTCACACGGGTGGAAGGCGATGGCAAGCGCACGAACTACAAGTTTGTCGCCAAGGCTCACTGGTTTCCCGATGGTCTGCGTCTGCTATTTGAGATCTCGGGGCCGGGCTCAGAAAAGACGAGCCTTCTTCTGCAAATGAGCGCGAGTGGGCACGTGACCATCGAGGCCGTACTCCCTGGCGAGAAGGCCGCTAGCGCGTTGCCATTCGAACGTTGGAACGACCCCCTCGTGGGAACAGACTTCTCCTATGAAGACATGGTAGAGAGCTATTTCTTCTGGAAGAATCAGGAACTCCTGACACCGGAGAAATACGGCGCACGGGATTGCTTTGTCCTTAAGAGCATGTCCGGCTCTCAAGACCGGACTTATTACGAATCGGTAACTTCGTGGATTGACCGCAGCATTTTGTTCCCAGTGCATGTGGTGAAGACGCTTCGCGGGAAGGGACAGCAGAAGGAATTCATTTACTATGGGCTGCGGCAGGTCGGCGGCGCCTGGTCTGCGTCGCAAGTGGAGGCGAAGCTGCAGGGCAAGCCTGGCTCCTCGCTTCTTGTAATCGAAGGGGGCTCGGGAAAGGCAAATCTTGGACGCAAGGACTTTGAGATCAGCCAGTCCAACGCTCAAGCAGAGAAAGCGAAATAATTCGCATCTCTTAATCAGGCTGGTGCGAGGCCCTGTGCTTCCACTGGAGTATCCACGGTGTTCGCCGTCATGGGACAAGCTCCTTTTCAGACGTCGCAGGAGCTCCATGTAAGCCAAAGGGCCACCAATTCCAGTCGCCGGCAAGTTGCAATAGCGCCGGCCCAACAACCATCCGCACCACGGTAGCATCAATGAACACCGCCACGGCGAGCGTAAAGCCCAGCATTTGGACGACCAGGAAGCTGCCCACGGTGAATGCGGCGAAGACGGCAATCATGATTGCTGCGGCGCTCGTGATGAGCCCGGCCGTCCGCGCCAGGCCCTCGATCACCGCTGATCTCTCGGATAGACCGCGCCGCCGTTCTTCGAGGACGCGGGCGACCAGGAAAACTTCATAGTCCATGCTCAATCCGAAGACGATGGCAAACGCGAGAATCGGAACGATCGGGTATACGCTGCCGGTCGGTCCCTCGAGCCCAAGGAGTTTGCTAAGGTGGCCTTCCTGGAAAACGAGAACTAAGGCACCGAATGAAGCGCCCACGGAGAGCAGATTGAGCAGAATTGCTTTGACCGCCGCAAACAGAGACCGTAACCCGATCAGGAGCGCCAGCAAGCTCCCCAATATGACGCCAAGGACCACCTTCGGCAACCGCTCTTTTACCACCGAGTCATAATCTGCTTCGAGTGCGGGGACGCCACCGACGCGCAGCACGGCGCCAGGCAGACCGGTTATCGCCGCGACATCGGAGGAACGCACGTCTCGTACCCACTGTATCTGGTTGTTGGGCGAAAGAGCAGCGGTGGGCAGCAACTCAAGCAAGGTAGCTTGGCCATCGCTGCGAAGAAAACTCTTGCGGATTGGCTCGGGCACTTCGTCGACAGCATCCGCAGTGTCGGACATTCCTGTGAGCGTCGGAAGAGACAAGACCTCTTCCGCTCTAGGATCGCTCTGGAAGCGCTTCGTCAAGCGACTGACCGCAAGCCAGCCAGCCGGCGAGAGGGTCGGAGACTGCGGCGGCAACTCCAGGACCACTCGGAGAGACTGCACAATACCCGACCGCCCCATGCGTTGAAGCGTGTGCAGTGCTTGCACCGACTCGGCTGCGGCCGGGAGCGAGTTATGGTCAGGAACCCCGGGAGAGATTCTCCATCCCTGGAAAGCAAGGATCAGTAGCGGAATTCCGGCGACAAGCAGAGCTGTCCAGGGCCGGCCGGTGATGATGCATCCCCACCGAACCCAGCGCTCACTCGCCGCGCATAAGTTCTCAGGCGTTTTGAATCGTCTAGCTCGAAGACGCACTCTGGCGGCATCGATGCGATGCCCCAGCAAACCAAGCACCCAAGGCAGAATGAATGTACACAGCATGACACTCAAAACGGTTACCAGCAGGCCGGCGATGCCGATGGAGCGCAGTTCGCTGATAGGAACAGTGAGCAGAGCTGAAAATCCGATGGCAACTGTCGTGGCCGAGATCATCAGCGTCCGCCCCGCGCACGCTGCAGCAATATCGGCAGCCTGGCCGGGATCATATCCCTCGGCCAATGCTTCGCGAAACCGGCTCACCATCAGCAATGCATAGTCGATGCCCAAGCCCAGGCCGAGCATCGTCGCCAGATTCTGCACCAGAATCGACAGCTGCAGATAATGCGCAAGTAGCGCAGCCGCACCCAGCGCCATCGAGATTGAGAGCAGTCCAACCCCCAGCGGCAATAGCGCGGCCACGCAACTGCCGAAAGCCAGCAACAGCAGCACGAGAGTTACCGGCATCGCTCGTTCCTCGGCATGGTTGACGTCATCTGCGCTGACCTTGCGAAGATCGAAGTTCAGTGGCGTTTCACCCGTAATCTCCAGTTTGATATTGGGGTATCGCGACCTGAGCTGGCCTTCCATCCAGTCTGCTCTTGCTCGCAGTTTGGGCACCAACGCCTCGACAGCTTCATCGTGCGGGTCCAACCCGACGATGATCAAGGCCCCGCCATTGTTCCCGGTGAAGAGAGAATCTGGCCAATCCAGACTCGAGACGGCACCCGACACTCCTGGCACACTACGCAATGAACTGGTCAAGAAGCCCAATGCATCAGCGCCTTCTGCCGAATCCGGATTGGGAATACCGCTGATCACCAGAACCAGGCGGTGGGCGTAGGGAGACTGGAAACGCTGCGCCAGTTCCAGGTCAACTTTTTCGGATTCTCCTCCCTTGATGTGAACAACTGTTTCCAGGCGACGTTCGACTTTGTAGGAAAAGGGCAGCAGCGCAAGAGCCATGACAAACCCCGACATCGCCAACCAGAATCGGCGGCGAGCGGCATCGCGGCCAGTCTTCAAGCTTGGCCTTACCATGGAAGATCCACGTCGTTTCCTGGTTCGTCTGAAAGCAATGTAACGGCTCCGGTGATCGGGTACATCCATGATAAAGGGTCAAACTGGATATTCATTGGGGTTCGGCTTTGGGCTCAGTTCAAGCATAAACGATTGATGTGGGAAACTGCCCGTCAAACCCTTGTCAATCGAGGGACGTGGCTGACGCAAAGGCAGACTCAAATCTGAATTCGACATGCCAATTGTGCCTCGCAGCCTACCATTCGATCCCCTATGGATTTTGCCAGTTCCCTAGAAGCCGTCGATGGCCTAGAACTAGTGAGGCGTGATATCCGAGCATTGTTTGGGATTCACTCGGTTGGCTCCTTGCAACCCATTGGAGGAATTTGTGTCTAGAAGACTCACACCCAGCAGCATGCGATTAACCGTCCTCTGTCTCCTAGCGTCCGCTATGTTTCCGTCATTAAGTCGAGCCCAGGTTCCTGTTTTCAAGTTTACGACGGAAGACAGCTCGGTTAAGTTTGCCGTGAAGGCATCGGTCGCCATAAACGGTACTTTCGATAAGTGGGACGCCACTTTAACCTTTGCGTCTACTGATGTGTCGACTGGCGTTTTGGACATCAAGATTCAGGCAGACAGCGTCAATACCGGGAGCGGCATGAAGGATGGCAAGCTGAAGAGCAAAGATTTCTTCAACGCCGATCAGGATCCGTTGATCACCTTTCTATCAAAGAAGATTGTACAGACTGGCCCCACCACCTTCGATGTGCAGGGCGACTTCACGATACGTGGAGCTACTAAGCCCCAGACGCTGACGCTAACCGTTTCAGGCGTGGGGACAGGCGTAGGCGTGATTCATGGGACCATGGTCTTCGACCGTAAGGACTACGGGATGAATAAAGGCATTCCCTTCGTCCACATCGGTGACAGCGTCGACGTGGCTGTCGACCTCCATGGGAAGCGAATCAGCGGGCCTCCATTGGCGCTTAAGCAATAGCCAGCTTGCAACTCTCCTCGGCTTCCGTCTTTCACTGCGCTTGCGATTTTACCCGGAGGCGGCGATCCCTCCTGCGGAATGGTAAGCTTGCTCTGGCCTGCGTTGCTTTGTATTCTGCAGGCCCATTGCAGACACTTTGAAAGTGGAGCCCCGTATGTCCGGTCGCTTTGTCTTGACAATCGGCGATCATCTCGAGAACGCCGAAAAGAAGAAATACTATAACGAAAGACTTTTTTCCGAGGTCGCGCCCCGATATGATTTCATTACCAGAGTACTTTCTTTTGGACGCGATGCAGCGTGGAAGCGCACGCTGATTTCATCGCTTCCCCTTTACGAATCCCCTGCTTGCGTTGATC
>Ga0207048_10208_pt2 | contig 17539 bp, 19 predicted proteins | sample Alteio_BWMinCont_65_FD_153301 | JGI IMG/M metagenome (GOLD analysis project Ga0207048, IMG submission 153301) | Enriched cells from forest soil in Barre Woods Harvard Forest LTER site, Petersham, Massachusetts, United States -... | ecosystem: Environmental > Terrestrial > Soil > Temperate forest >...
TGAGATGCGGCCCCGCCAAGACTTCGACCGACATAACCAGTTTTTCGCGAATCGGATCGATCGGCGGATTAGTCACCTGCGCGAAAAGTTGCTTGAAATAAGTATAAAGAAGGCGTGGCTTCTTCGAAAGCACCGCCAGCGGCGTATCGTCGCCCATGGAACCAATCGCCTCCTCGCCCGAATCGGCCATCGGCTTGAGAATCGTGCTGATTTCCTCTTCGTTATATCCGGCAGCGAGCTGCTGTTGCAGCAAAGTCGCACCAGACGCGGGTTGCGCTTCGAGCGAAGGTTTGCTGACGATGTCCTTGATATTCTCGCGCAGCCACGTGCCGTAAGGCTGGCGTTTAGCGTAGCTCGCCTTGATTTCATCGTTCTTGAGCAACTTGCCGCTCACCGTATCGATGGCGATGATTTCACCGGGACCGAGCCGACCCTTTTCGATCACGGTGGCATCGTCGATGGGAAGCAACCCAACCTCGGAACCGAGGCAGATCAGCCCATCATCCGTGATCTTATAACGCGAGGGCCGCAAACCATTGCGATCAAGACACGCCCCGACCGTCCGGCCATCGCTGAAAACAAGCGCGGCGGGACCGTCCCACGGTTCATTCAATGTCTGATGATATTCGTAGAAATCCTTAACATCGGCTGGAACAGACGCATCGCCCTGCCATGCCGCCGGAACAAGCATCATGACCGAATGGAGCAGATCGCGCCCACCCATGACGAGCAATTCAAGCGCGTTATCGAGGCTCGAGGAATCGCTGCCGCCCGGTTGGATGATCGGCCGCAGCTTCTTGATCGCATCCCCAAAAAAGGGACTCTTCAATTCCGGTTCGCGAGCCGTGGTCCAAAGCCGGTTGCCCTGCACGGTGTTGATTTCACCGTTGTGGCTGAGCATTCGCAGCGACTGCGAAAGGGGCCAGGTCGGAAATGTATTCGTGCTGTAGCGTTGATGGAAAACGGCGAGCGACGTGGTGTAATTCGGATCGCGCAGATCAACGTAGAAACGTTCCAGGGTCGGCGCGGCAACCAGCCCTTTGTAAACGATGGTACGGCTCGAAAAACTGGAGATGTAGAAATCCTTGATGCCCTGGCATTCGGCCTGATCCTCGATCTGGTTGCGGCAAAGGAAAAGTTTACGCTCGAACTCGTCGTCGCTCATCGTCGACGGATCGGGACGTCCGATCAGGACCTGCTCAATCGTCGGACAAGTGCGGAGCGCTTTTTCGCCCAGCACGGAACGATTGATCGGCACCACCCGCCAGCCGAAGAGAAAAAGCTTATGCTCGGCCAAAGCAAGTTCCGTGATGTGACGACAGCGGGCCTGCGTGTAAGGATCGTCGGGCAGGAACATCATCCCAACACCGAGATCGGAATCCTGGAAAAGCTTGTGCCCCACCTTCTCGACCTCGAGCCGGAAAAGCTTGTAGGGAATCTGGGTGAGAATACCTGCGCCATCGCCCGTTTTCGCATCGGCATCCATCGCGCCGCGATGAATCAGGGAACAAACGCAGGTCAATGCCTTGCGCAAAATGGCATTCGATCGCTGGCCCTTGATGCTGGCGACAAAACCGACGCCGCAGGCATCGTGTTCAAAGGCTGGATCGTAGAGTCCATGAAAGGATTCCGTGCGGTCGAGAATGGCTTGATTAAGAGACATCGGAATTAAAATTTAGGACGAAGGAAAAAAGTCACAAGGGTTATTTCAGCTTCCGGCGTAAAATCTCATCTTTCAAAAACCGGGGATTTCACGGATTCCGAATGAAATTTTGATCTTATTCCAATTACCGAATACCCTTTTGCCAAGATGAAACCCCGCCGGCTCGATTTGGAATTGGTCGCACGCGGCCTGTCTGAATCGCGCGAACAGGCTCAACGGCTGATTTTGGCTGGAGAGGTATGGGTGGAAGAACAAAGGTGGGACAAGGCAAGCAAACCTTGTGCCGCCGCGGCGGTAATTGAAGTGCGCGGAGCCGATCGCTACGTCAGCCGAGGAGGCCATAAACTCGAAGGCGCACTTACCGGCTTTCATCTCGATGTCAAGGGCTGGCGATGCCTCGATATTGGAGCCTCCACCGGCGGCTTCACCGATTGCCTCCTCCAACACGGTGTTCGGGAAATCGTCGCGCTCGATGTCGGACATGGCCAACTCCACTGGCGGCTGCGCCAGGACAAGCGGGTACGCGTCTTCGAAAGCATCAATGCGCGCGATCTCGTCAACTTTGCCCACGAAAATTTTCCCGGTCCGTTCGATCTTATTGTCGTCGACGTCTCCTTCATCTCCCTGAGGCTGGTCTTGCCTCCTGCCTTCGATCTGCTTAGCTCCGGCGGACGGGTTTGTGCGCTGATCAAACCGCAATTCGAAGCCGGTCGCGCCGAAGTGGGCAAGGGCGGAATCGTACGCGAAGCTTCGGTGCGGGAACGAGTGGTGCACGATCTCCGTCTTTGGGCCGAAGATTATCCGGTAACGACAGTGGGAGTGCTCCCTTCGCCTTTGCCGGGTCGGGATGGTAACGAGGAATTTTTATGGCTGCTGGAAAAACGCTGAATATCGGCATCGTGGTCAACCGCTCAAAACCGGGCGCGAAGGAAGTTCTGGCCCAAATTGTCGATTTTTCCAAAAGCCATCCGAACCTCCACCTTCGATTCGAAAAACGGACGGGAGCCTTGATTCACCAGCCGGGCTTATCAGAAAGCGAACTGGCGAAAAAATCGGATCTGCTTCTCGTCGCGGGTGGCGACGGCTCCCTGCTCGATGTCGTCGAGGCAATTTTCCCTTCGCAGGTACCAATCCTCGGCGTGAACATTGGTAGCCTCGGCTTTTTGACCGCTGTGTCCGAAACCGAAGTGGAAACGATCTTTCCCTATCTCGCTGAAAATGATCTTCGCCTAAGCCCGCGATTGGTTTTGGAAACTATTTTTCATCATGTTAACGGCCGGAACCAAAATATTCCCTGCGCGTTGAACGACGTCGTCATCTCCCGCACCAATGTCTCACGCCTCGTTCGTGTTCGCGTTGAAGTCGGTGATTATCTGGTCACCGAATATGTCTGCGACGGGCTCATCGTCTCGACGCCTACCGGTTCGACCGCCTACTCGCTTGCCGCCGGCGGCCCTATTCTAAGTCCCGATGCCGACTCGATTCTGCTCACGCCAATCTGTCCCCATACCCTTACCAACCGCGCGCTCGTGGTCGGAACGGATCAATCCATTCGCATTCGCGTCATCCGACAACCGGGCGTTCCGGCCCCGACGGTGCAATTCGATGGCCGTCCCGGCGGTAATCTTCGCACGCACGAATGGCTGGAAATCAAACCTGCCAAGACCAAGGCCCAACTCGCTTACCTGCCTCACTCCGATTTTTATCGTGTACTCCGCCAGAAACTCAAGTGGAGCGGCGCGAGTGTATAGACCTAAGTTGCTTCATCTTCCTCCAGACGGGCCGTTCGCTCGGCCTGCCATTGCTTCCAAAATTCCTGCAGCTGCCACCACCAACCATTATTGAGGGCCAGTAAATAGAGGCCAATCGTGCCAAAAATCACCTGCGTGGCGACCACGGCGATGAAAGGTGACAGGCGGTAGTATTTCCCCGCTGCCATGAAAACATTCATAAACATGGTGTAGACGATAAAAACAATAATGGCGGTAACCACCCCGACCACCGCATTGCGCCGGTCCGAGCGGATTCCCTGTAGGAGAGCATAGAGCATCAGGACGATCAGACTGAAGGGATGGAGCACCCGGTACCACCATTCCGTACGGTAAGCGGCCAGGTATTCGGGCGTGGCGGTACTTGTCGCGATGTATTGGGAAAGCTGACTCACCGTTAATTGATCGGGTTGCGATATAATCAGTGAAAGTTGCTTCGGAGGCGTGGTCATATCGGGCAGATCGAGTTCCTCGTATTCCTTTTGCGACTGTATCGAGTTGTCCACTCCGTAGGTCACCTTTTCAACACCATGGTTCAATCTCCAGAATTCGCCATTCCAATTGGCTTCCCCGGCAAAATATTTTTCCAGGTCATGCCCTTCGGTGTTCCGCAGGAGAATTTCCACGCCTTTCGCATTGCCCGTATTTGAATCGAGCTTCTGAAAAAACCAGACCCGATGGTTCACCTGATCGACATAGGGTAAGTTGATAAAAGTATTGCGTCCCTGCCCCTGCCCCTTCACCTGCTTGAGCAGGCGTTCCCGTGTCACCTCTGCCGTGGCCGCTGGACTGTAGAGATCACCCGCAAGTACGGCCATCCAGACCACCCCAAAAAGAAGGAAAGGCGAAAAGATCAGAAGAGGCGCCATCCCCCCCGATTGGAGAGCGACCAATTCGCTCCGGCGATTCAGGCTGAGCAGGGTAAAAAGCGAGGAAAAGAGAACGGCAGCGGGCAATACCTGCACCAGCATCTTGGGGATTTGTAGGCTGTAAAAGCGCAGGATCAGCAGGAAACTGACCTTGTGGTCCAGAAACTCCTCCATGTTGCCGTAAAGATCGACCATGATCCAAAGGATCGTGCAGCCCGCCAGGCAAATAAGAAACGGCTGCAACAACCGCATAAAAAGGTAACGAAAGTAAATCTTCATGACAGCAACAGCCCCTATACTTAGGGACTATTCCCTTTTGTTAAAACCATAAATAAAAAGGCCTGTCATCTTGAGCCTACCAAGAATCGGGATGACAATGTTTTTACAAAGCGAGTATCTCTCAATAGAGTAAGACTCTTTCCAACATCCCTCCCTTTCATGAATCCTTCCTCCATCGTCCAGCAGCAATACAGCGAACTGCTTCAGGCTGTGACCGACGCCAAACCGAGTCTCGCCGAAGTCGAGCGTTGCGCCCAATTAATTGCCGATGTCCTGCAAGCAGGGGGGAAAGTCCTGACGGCAGGCAATGGCGGAAGCGCCGCCGACGCTCTCCATTTGTCCGAAGAATTGGTTGGCCGTTATAAAAATAACCGCCGTGCGCTTCCAGCCATCGCATTGACTGCCGACGCAACCGCCCTGACCTGCATCGGCAACGACTTCGGCTTCGATCAGATTTTTTCCCGGCAAGTGGAAGCTCTCGGCGCCTCCGGCGACGTCCTTGTTCTTTTCACCTCCAGCGGCAACTCACAGAATCTGATCCTGGCCCTGCAAGCTGCCAAAAGCCGTGGCGTCCGCACCGTCGCCCTGCTGGGTCGCGGCGGTGGTAAACTGAAGGGATTGGCCGACATCGAATGGATTGTCCCCTCCTCCATCGGAGCACGAGTGCAGGAACTTCAAACATGGGCACTTCACGTCATTTTGGAAGTAGTTGAAGATCGCCTTCTTAGCTGATATTGTTCCACCTTTATGCTTCTAAAGCGTTCCCTTGCCTTAGCCATAGGCCTTTTGCTCTTCATTGGCGGTTTCTTTATCTATTTTTGGAGTTCGGACTCCCAAGCCGAAGCAGATTTCCGTCAGGAACGAGTGAAGTTTGGCGTGGAAGGAACCATCCCCCTCGCTTCCAGTTTCACCGCTCCTGCTTCCGCTCCCGTTCCGGTTTCAACCGACACTACACCGACGCCTCCGGCTCCAGCCAGTACCTCCGCCACTCCCACGCCTGCGGATAATCCGGCTCCTGCTCCCGCTTCCGATGCATCGCCCGACACCAATGTCATCATCGGCCCCATGCCTCCATCGAGTTCTCCCGCCCCAGATAATGCACCAGTTCCTGCCTCACCGACTCCTCCCGATTCGAATTCCGCCCCGATGACGCCGACGCCTTCCTCCACGATGTTGCGTTCACGGCTTAACCCCCTCTCCTTTTTAATCTTTGCTGCTTATATGCCTTCTCAAGGTATGCGGATTCAAGCGCTCGCCTCTGAAACAACCCCGCTCTCCGCAGCAACCACTCCGGCTCCGGCACCACCCGTCACCAGCTCATCCACGAATGGCGCCACAACCAATACCGAATCGGCTTCCTCTCCCACCACCAACGAAACATCCTCCACGCCTCCCTCAACCAATTCGGATACGCCGCGTCCGGTTCCCATCGAAGCCAGCGTGATCGTGCTCGGCTATCACCAGTTCTGCGGACCCGGTCAATCGTCCAAAAATCCCTACATGATGAGCCAGGATGTCTTCGAGCAGGAGATGAAATATCTCAAGGATAATGGTTATCACGTCGTCCCTGTTTCCGATGTCGTTCGCTTCATCAAACACGAAATCGGACTGCCTCCCAACTCCGTCGCCATCACTATCGACGACGGCTATAAAAGCGCCATCGTCTGGGCCGCACCCATCCTGAAGCAATATGGTTATCCGTGGACCTACTTTGTTTATCCTGAATTCATCACCCCCACGGAAGGTAAAGGAGCCGCGAGTTGGCCCGACCTGCTTGCCCTTCAGGCCGATGGCGTCGATATCGAATGCCATTCGATGACTCATCCTCAATTAACCAGCAAGACCCAGAAATTCAAAGGCTCCCGCCATACCTTGTCGGCGGATGAATATGATCAATTTCTCACCAACGAAACCACCGATGCCAAGACTCTCCTCGAACAAAAGCTCGGCAAGTCGGTTCCTTATTTCGCCTATCCTTACGGCGCTTATAACAAACAGGTCGAAGCCAAGGTCATCGCTGCCGGCTACGATGCCATCTTCACCGTAGCCGACAATCCCGTTCACAACTCCACGGACAAATACAGCATCGGGCGTTACATTATCACCAAACCCGTCGAAAAACTTTTTGCCACTTACCTGCGGCAGGGCGCGCTCAGCATAGCCAATGCCGATCCCGCACCCGGCACCACCACCAGCCAACCCCGCCCTGTCATCACTGCCGTACTCGGCTATGCCGGGAACCTCGATCCCAAATCGATTGAAACCGATGTTCGCGATTACGGCGCGGTGCGCCACGATTTCGATCCCAAAACCTCAACGGTCCGCCTCTACCTGCCGCGCGACCTGATCCAGCAGGTCAATATCGTGAACATCCGAGTCAAGGATGCCGACAGCGGACAGACCATGGTTGCCAACTGGCATTTCAACTACGAACCCGCCAACGCTACCCAAACTTCCTCCCATCCTCCGATTGCCGATCCTTCTTCTTCGACGAATGCTGCTTCTTCTACAAATTCCGCACCTTCAACCAATGCGGTCCCCACAACCACGACGAATGAGAGTTCTTCAACGAGTCCCACTCCTAAGAACACTCCATCGACAACACCTACTCATACTTCTTCGTCGGAATCCGAATCTTCCTCTTCCTCATCCAAGAATTCCACGGCTTCCAGTAAACATTAAAATTTTTCCAAATCGTCATCCCGAATGGAAGTGAGTCGAAAAGTGCATTTGAGCGTACGGTGAACTCGAACTGAAGTTGAGGGACCTGGCCGTAATCACCGCATAACAGGAAAAGCGTCGTCACGCTTTCAACTCGCGCAAAGGCTTCCCGCTTTCCGCATGAGCAACAAGCGGGTTACTTCTTTCCGTATTTCGCATTTTGTGCCGCTACTTTCGCGTCTGGACCAATCAAGCCAGGTCCTTCGACTGCGCCTCGGGTAAGTCTTTAGCTCAATCCATACTTTCCGATTCGGCTCCGCTCAGGATGACGGAAAACATCCTAGAGAGCACGCATCGGAGCTTCTCGTTCCTTCTCCAAGGTTGGAACATAAGTAAATGCTATTGGCGGATGCCCCGATTCGAGTGCAAGCTGCGCACCGCCAAAGTAAATCGTATTCTTACCGAAACACTGGTTCAGCCTGTCCATCGCATCATCGAGCGCCAGACGCGAAGAATCCAATTGCGGAAATATCCCGGTCAGATTATTCGTGGTGGTCAGACGGAACAGTGTCACCCCCACCGCCAGGGGAGGCGGCATCGATTCAGGGTACCGCTGCCAGATCAACCCGAAGACGCGAATGAAGTCGAGCGTATCCTGCGTCTCTAAAAAACTCATCTCGTCCTTCCAGCGTTGATGACCGAGAAACTTGACGCTAACTACCAGCCCTCCCGCCAAATAACCAAGTGCACGTAGACGGGCCGCCGCTTTTTGCAAAAGACGATGCAGCACCGCCTCAGCCAGCGGCGGCGTCCGACACTTGGGTTCCAGGACATGCGAGTGGCCCACCGTGCCTCGCTGCGTTGTCGCGCGCTCCACATCCTCCCCGCGTAAAAGCGCATGTATTCGGTCACCCTCGATTCCGTTCCATGCCCGGCGTAATGTCTCTTTTGAAGCCAAGCAAAGTTGCTTAACTGTCGTGATACCGCATCGACGCAACCGCGCTTCCATCGATGCGCCAACTCCGCAAAAATCACGCAGACGCAGGGAAAAAAGACGTTGCGGCAATTCATTCTCGTCGATCAGAACCAATCCATCCGGCTTCTGCATATCGGAAGCGGTCTTGGCCAGAAACGCATTCGGCGCGATACCGATGGAGCTTCGCAAACACTCCCCCACCGTACGGAAAATCCTCGTCTTGATTTCACGGCCCACTTTCAGGGCGGTCTCCGGCTCCCTCCAACGTCCCCGCAATGTGCACAACATCTCATCGATCGACATCACGCTTTCCACCGGCAGGCAGGCATCGACCGCAGCAATCAGCCGGTGATGATACTCAACGTAAATCTTGGGCCGCGATTCCTGGAGCACCAGTTCCGGGCACAATTTCCGCGCCTCACCCACCTTCGTGCCAGTCTTCACACCAAAATGTTTGGCCTCATAACTCGCGGCGATACAGCAAGTGCTATCGGCCATCACCGGCACCACAGCCACTGGACGCCCCCGCAAGGATGGCTGCTCCTGCTGTTCCACAGAGGCAAAAAAGGAATTGAAATCGACAATCAGAGCCCGAAGCGCCATGCGCTAATTTCCCGCATCGTGAAAAGACAGGCAAGCCTAATTATACTTTTGTATTAAAATAGAGCATCATCAAAAATATTTTCATCGCCAAACTGGAGAGTCTGTCCGAAAAGTAATGATAGCCGCGCCCGTTTTTCGGCTAAACTGGGGAAGAAACTAATACGACTTAAGAGAAGCCATCACCGCGCACCGGTGAGGAAATTCAGTCTACCAATTCATACTGCGTTCATCGTATGGCCGAGATCGATCACCAACTCCTGATGGCGCTGATGGATACCATTCCGGACCGCATCTATTTCAAAGATCGGGAGGGGCACTTTCTTTCGGTCAACCGGGCCATGAGGGAGTTTTTCTCGTCCAACGAAGATTTCTTCAAAGGGAAAACCGACTTTGATATTTTTCTTCCCGCTCATGCCCAGGCTGCTTTCGCCGACGAGCAACAGGTCTTAACCACGGGCATGCCGATTGTCGCCAAAGTAGAACGGGAAGATTTACCCGATGGCCGTATCCGGTGGGCTTCCACGACCAAAGTACCCATGCGTGATCGCGACGGAAAGATCATCGGCACCTGTGGCATCTCCCGCGACATCACGGATGAACATCGTAAAGCGGAACAACTCAGCGAGTACACCCAGGCCCTTGCCGACAAACAAAAGCAGCTTGAGGAAGATCTCGCGCTGGCCCGGCAGGTGCAGCAGGCGTTGCTCCCCCAATATTATCCCTCCTTTCCGCGTGGCACCTCCGCGGCGGAAAGTGCCCTCCATTTTTCTCATCGCTATCTACCTGAAGCTCTCGTCGGAGGCGATTTCTTTACCATTCTAACCGTCTCCGACACCCGGGCCGGCGTCCTCATTTGCGATGTCATGGGACATGGCGTCCCCGCCGCTCTGGTCACTGCCGTCGAACGCGTCCTGGTGGAGGAACTACAAAGCCTCGCTGACGATCCCGGCGCCTTCCTCGGCGAACTAAATCGCCGGTTGCATCATTTCTTCGAACCTCTGCCCACTTCCATGTTTGTGACCGCGCTCTACATGGTCATCGACACGGCCACCGGGATCATTCAATTCGCCAACGCGGCTCATCCCACCCCGCTCCATATTTGCCGGACACAAAACAAAGTACGCTTGCTCGGTTCCGAGCCAGTTCGCCCTCCCTTTGCCCTCGGCGTGGTGAAAGATTCGATTTATCCCACCGAAGAAGACCGAGTCAAGGCAGGCGATCTTCTCTTTCTCTATACCGACGGCCTCTGCGATCTGGGCGAAGGCAAGGAATTGACGCCGGAAGATCCCCGGTTCCTCTCCCTCGTCCAGAACTGCTCAAAGCAACACCGCGGCGCTTTCCTCGATGCAATTCTAGCTCAAGCCCGGCAGTTTTCCGGACAGAAAGAGTTCGTCGACGACGTTTGCATCCTCGGCATCGAAGTCGAACGCCTGCTCGATCAGGCGCTTTAAAACGGTCTGATTCCCTACCACCAGACTATTCCGCGCAAAAGCCGGAGACTGCCCCGCAGGACCCCGTCAAGAAACCGATCCCAAACATTAGCCATGCGGGCGCCATGCCGAATGGAGCCGGTCATGACCTTCAGGATGTCGCGATCCTTTCTCTTTCTCCCAGCTTGCAGGCGGCGGCGGCGCGACCAGAAAAGAGGTGAACTGATTTCCTTCCTCACCGACCGCCAAAGACGCAGACGATGCGGATAGAGTTTCCATAACCCACAGGCCAGAGCCAGTTCGGATGTCACGATCCAGGGAAGCATGAGAAAAAGCGTTGCCATCTTGAAGTTGGCGATCAGCAATAAATAACGATTTCGCTCGATCCAGAAAAGCTTCTCCTCAACTGCCGTCGCATTGGATAGTGGGAAATGATAATCGTGCGTCACCCGACTTCCAGCGCACAACTTGGGTTGAAATCCGGCCAGGCGCATGCGCCAGCCAAAGTCGGAATCCTCCGCATAAATAAAGAGTTCCTCCCAAAAAATATGACTCAATCCAAAAAGTTCATTCATCGCGGCAAGCGCTTTTACATCGATAGCAAGGGCAGCTCCGCTTCCAAAGAAAAAGCATTCGTCAAATTTCGCCTCCGCAACATCTTCGCCCAAGCCTTGAACATAGCCAAAGCCGAGGAAATGGAGGGCATTGCCCCGGGAATTAATTTTTCCATCCGGCAATAAAAGAAGCGAAGCGGCCACCCCGACATCGGGATTTTCAAAAGCCTGAACCAAGGGGTCCAACCAACCGGCCTGAACTATTGTGTCGGGATTAAGCAAAACGACAATATCATGTGAAGCCCGGGACTGGAGACGATCAAACGCTTCATTATTGGCCCGAGCAAATCCGAGATTAGTCTCGCTGCGCATCAACTCAAGAGGCAGCTCCAGCAAAGCATTCTCATGCTTCAGGATGCCGACGGTTTCATCCGTGGAAGCATTGTCAAAAACACAAATGGAAATTCGCTGTGGATCAATCGTCTCCGCCAGACTCCGCCATAACGGCGCAATATGCCGGGCACTTTGATAGGTGACAATGATAATGCCGATACGACGGAACGGTCCCTTCCCTGTCACCGGTTGCATAGCACGATCCGAGTGCCGCTCTTATTCACCACCCTCGCACCGGGCGGCAGCAAACCTTGCCAATAGTCCAACCGACTTTCTTCAAGAATAAAATAGACCGGACTGGACGATTTCCATGCCTTTTGCAGCCCCTCTTCATCCCAATAATAATCGCGCCCCAGCCCGAGAACCTGCTGGGCGTATTGGTTATTAAAAGGAGCATTCACCCAATGGATGCGAGTATTGAGATAATAGAAAAGACTCGAAGCGGTATGAGGCAATGCCTCGCAAACCACCACCGCATCCGGCTTATCGACCATTTCGCGATTAATTGCCGCTGCCTCCTCCGCCAGCGAAAAATAGGGACTCATCATCGTAAATCCGACTGCGGCCAGGCAAATCGGCACGGCCATCGTTCCAGCAATAATCAAAAGCGCCGGGAAAGAGCGATAGCGCCAGACCAACGCCGAGGCGATCAATCCGGCGATCAACATCGCGAATCCAAAAATCCCCAGCAACGTGACAAAGTGCCCCCAAAGCGCGGGCGAAATCCCCGCGATGGCATCAAAAAAAGTATCGCGCTCGCGAATCGGCGCGGCGGTGATCGCGCCAAGATTATTGAGCTGAGGTTGAATCCATCCGACAAATCCGAGCGAAACAAGACCGACGGAGGCCACCAGTAGACATGGAACCAAAAGAAATCTCCGGGGCAGGCGCAGAAAGGAAAAATAATGACTCATCCACGGCACCGCCAGGAAACCGGCCACCACGCCCCAGCTGCTCATACTGTAATAATCCTGCCGGGTGGAAAAGGCGACCGACACCATCGTCAGCGAGACCCAGCATCCCAACAGTTTAAGAATATCCAACGTCTGCGGAGGAAAAGCATGCTTATGCTTCCGCCCGGTTTGAACCGCCTTCATCGAGGCATAAACGGCTCCCGGCAGAAACATCGTCCATGGCATCCAGAAAAGAAGATGCTGAAGATAAAATTGCCAGACTGGAAGCTGCTTGGCATCGGCGGGATATCGGCAATTCAGGGTCGCGCCCAACTGCTCGTTGACAAAATGGGCGGATAAAAAACCGGGGAAACGAACCGCCATATAAGCGTACCACGGAACGATCAATGCCGAAAAAACCAGTAATCCGCGCAGACTTAAAACCGGCCTTAGCCAGGGTCGCCAACCTGGCGCAAAAATTGCCGCCAGCACCACCACACCCAAGGGCCAGAGCGCACCGTGCAATCCCTTGCTCATTGTCCCAAGTGCCAGGAAAGTCCAGAAAAGGAAATACCAATGATCGCCCGGAAAACGCCAAAGACCCGAATGACGGCGCGGCGCGGCTTCGGGTTCGGCGAAAAGACGCGCCTCGATCAGACACCACAAACTCAGTGAAATAAAGCAGGCCAGAAAAGGCTCCGGCTGGATCAGGTGCGTAAAAACCCACACCCCCAGCATCGAGGCTAAAACCAGTGCCGAAACGATTCCGAACCGCTCTCCTCCCAACCGGCGCATGATGAGGTAGGTAGCGATGATCCAACCTGCTGATGCCAGCGCATTCGGCAGCCGCATGGCAAATTCGTTTTCTCCAAAAATTGACACGGAAGCGAGCATCGTCCAATAAACCAGCGGCGGTTTCTGCACGCGCGGAAATCCGTTGTTGGTTGGCACCAGCCAATCACTGCGCTGATGCATCTCGCGCACCGCCCCAGCGTATAGCCCTTCGTTATCGTCAAAAATAACCGGGGTAAAACAAACACCTACATAGAGCAGGGTGACGAGACCGAGAATGAGCCATGACCAGCGGCTCGAAAAAACAAAGGAACGGTGCGAGTGCGTTCGCGTCAAATGCCATGGCGAAACGACCGGCGATTCCTCGGTTAAGGCTGAGTATGTGTTAATGTGGTCCACCGACAGGTCTCCTCCAGGACAGATCTGCTAAATCCGCCCCCTCTTAGTTAGCGTCTTCATCGAGATTGTCGAGGAAGCGGTAGATGGGTCAATTTGAAACACACCAATCATTCCGATTTAGTTCTGAGCCATTAGCTGCTAGGAAAGTCTGCCAGCCTGAATTTTATCTATGATTATTGCCGTTTTTGACACCCATCGCTTTGACCGGGCCGCCCTGGAAAAGGAAAATCTGCGCTTTGGCCATGAACTCCACTTTTTCGAAGCTCGTCTTGATCAGAAAACCGCAAAACTTGCCGCAGGAAGCAACGCCGTCTGTGTCTTCGTCAACGATATGCTGGATTGCCTCACTTTAAAGACGTTGCACGAGCTTGATGTTCGCCTGATCGCTTTACGTTGCGCGGGCTACAATCAGGTTGACCTGAAAGCGGCGCGGGACCTGGGGCTAACGGTCGTCCGTGTGCCCGATTATTCCCCGTATGCGGTGGCCGAACACGCAGTGGCCTTGCTCCTGGCACTCAACCGGAAGTTGCATCGCTCCTACAACAGGGTCCGCGAATCGAATTTCTCGCTCGAAGGATTAGTCGGATTCGATCTGCATGGGAAAACCATTGGAATTGTGGGCACCGGGAAAATCGGGGCGATCTTCGCAAAGATCATGTCGGGTTTCGGCTGCCATCTTCTTGCCTACGATGTCACCCGTCGCACCGATCTCCCTGTTACCTATGTCGAACCGGCGCAATTACTGGCTGAAAGCGACATCATTTCCCTCCACGTTCCTCTGCTGCCCGAGACCTACCATTTTCTCAAGGCAGAAACGATCACGAAACTTAAGCGGGGAGCACTTATCATCAATACGAGCCGCGGCGCGCTGATCGAGGCGCATGCCCTGCTCGACGCGCTGAAATCGGGACACGTCGGTGGAGCCGCCCTCGATGTCTATGAAGAGGAAGCGGGTGTTTTCTTCCATGACCTTTCCGGCCAAATTTTGCAAGACGATGTACTCGCGCGGCTCATCTCCATGCCCAACGTCCTCATCACCTCGCACCAGGCTTTTCTCACTCACGAAGCCCTTGCCAATATCGCCCATACCACACTCAATACAATTTCCGCCTTCGAGCACGGCGACGTCCCTAAAGATGTGTTGGTGAAACTCTAAAAATAAGCTTACGCCGCATGCCCATTACGTTCGGCAGTCGCGTGTCCATTCAAGTGAGCACCGTGCCCATGTCCTTTACGTTTGGCGGCAGAATGTGAAGCGGAAGACTGACCGAGATAATCGAGAAGCTTCGCCAATTCGGCGCGCAGTTGAATACGCGGAATGATGCAATCGACCAGACCGCGTTCGAGAAGAAATTCGGCGGTCTGAAAACCTTTCGGCAAATCCTGGCGGGTGGTCTCCTTGAGCACGCGCGCACCCGCAAAACCGATCATCGCCTTCGGCTCGGCAATAATGAGATCTCCCAGCGTGGCAAAACTGGCCGTGACCCCGCCCATCGTTGGATGGGTCAAAATGGAAATAAAAGGCAGTTTCGCAGCAGCGTGACGGGAAAGAGCACCGCTTGTTTTAGCCATCTGCATCAAGCTGAACATACCCTCATGCATGCGCGCACCGCCTGAGGCGGAAAAAATCAGAACCGGCAAGTGATGCTTGGTCGCCCGTTCGATAGCGCGGGTGATCTTTTCCCCCACAACGGACCCCATCGATCCGCCCAAAAAATTAAACTCCATTATGGCCACCGAAACACCACGCCCCTCAATTTTACCCAGCCCGCTGACCACCCCTTCCTTCAAGCCGGTCTTTTTCTGGTACTTCTTCAGTTGCTCCGAATAACTCGTAACTCCAGTAAATTTGAGCACGTCGACGGGAGAAACCCCTGCATCGTGCTCCTCCCAGGAACCTTCATCCAGGAGGTGCTGCAAACGAAGATGCGCCGTGATGCCAAAATGGTGCCCACAGCCCTTGCAGACCATTTGCTGTGCTTCGAGTTCCTTGTTGAAAACGTAGTCGCTGCACTCCGGGCACTTCGTCCACAACCCTTCGGGCATCTCCTTTTTGCGGGTCGGCGTCTTGCCGTAATCGGGTTTGGGGAAAACGCTGGCGGTCGAAGTGGTAGAGGTGGACATAGTTTTGAGAGGAGGAAACTCAACTCCGTGAAATGGTCAATACGGCCAATTGGCCAGCCCCGGCCTTGGCCAGGACTTGAGCGCAGGCATTAGTTGTAGCGCCCGTTGTGAAAACATCGTCTATTAATAGCAAATTGCGACCCTTAACGTCAAACTTGGGTTTCAACTGGAAAGCACCCGCCATATTCTCCCAGCGGGCGGTTCGCTCAAGTCCGGTCTGCGAAGGCGTCTCCCGATAACGGTAAAGGCAATCCCAAACCGGCTTTTTCCGCTTTTCTCCAAGCCCCTGCGCTATCTCGTAAGCTTGGTTAAAACCGCGCTCCCGCCGTCGTCGATGGTAAAGCGGCACAGGAACCACTGCATGCCAATCCCCATCCCGCGCATAACGATCAAACGCCTCAGTCAACCACTCGACCAAGTGCGCATGGTGATAATACTCATCGCGATATTTGAACCCCACTATTGCATCGAGTACCTGCCCCTCTGTCCAATAACCGGCGCGGGCCCATTGAAAATACCAGTTGCGATCCTTGCAATTGAAACAAAGAAATCCGGGGCCCTCTTTTTCCAGACTCGGAAAAGGTTGGCCACATTGCTGGCAAAAAGGTTCCTCGATCCGTACCGGCTCCTTTGCCTCACTCTCAGGCCACGGAAAGGCAAGATTCAGGGCGCATTCGCCCCAGTCTCGGGCACGATCCAGGGCGGACGATAAAAAAGCCACAGCCATATGCCGGACAAAATTAATACCACTGTGGTCGACCAACTGGAAAGAATATCTCCTGCAAAAAAAGCCACGCGGGGAGGCTCCAGAGCACGAGTCAGTCCTGTAAAAAACAGCAGACCGAAAATCCAACCGCTATGCAGCCCCGCATTCAACCAGAGCGAACCGGCACGCAAAAAAATACCACCAAAAATCAAACCGATCAGAAACAGATTCAATCCCCTCCCGCAAAAAAAAGTCCCGTTAACCAACGGCATAAATGCCGCACCAAGCGCGCCCGCGCCGCTCCACCAATGAACTGGCTCATGATCGAGCTCCACCGGAACCTTGAGAAAATGGGCCAGCATGAAAATAAAAGCGGCCACGAACCATCCCCAACGCCACCCAAGACTCCGCACCAATTCCCCTTGGATAAAACCGCGAAAAACCGTTTCTTCCAAGGGCGGAATAAGGATCGCCGCCACCAAGGCGATCCATAATCGCCCCATTATTTGCTGCCCAGTCAGATGAGCCATCGTAAAACCACTTAAAGCCAGATTGAAACCAATCATCGCCTGCATCGTAACGGCAGCCATCGCGTAACCGAAAAGCAGGTGCTTCCATGCATCGTGATTCCACGGCCAAAGTTTCTCTAACGAAATGCGTGACCAAAACAGCGCCATTGCTGCCACCGCCGAGATCAGCAATGCGCGATCCATTGCCCGGTGAAAAGGAACTGGCACGGTCAAAGCCAAACCGAAATAAAGCAACGGCCCTAGAATGACCGCTCCGAGAAGGAGAATTAGAAAAAACAGAATCAGGCTATATTTTCTCAGCAACATCATGACTTTAATCTTAAAGGTCTATCTCAATGCCATCCGCAAGACTTGATCTTTCATCTCAAGCTGCACAATATGTTTTTTTCCCCTCTACCCAAGCACGAAGATGAAATTGACTCCACTCGAGTTTGAAAAACCGATCGTCGAACTCGAAAAAAGCATCGAGGCGCTCAAGGCTCGCGTGAAGGAACACGGCGTCGATGCCATCCCCGAAATCGAGGCGCTCGAACTGCGCCTCAAGGGGCTGCAGCAGGAAATCTACTCCAACCTCACTCCGTGGCAACGCGTCCAAATCGTGCGCCATCCGGCCCGGCCTTACACCCTCGACTACCTCAAGCTCATCGCCAGCGACTTCATGGAAATGAGTGGAGACCGCTGCTTCGGCAATGACCGCGCGCTCATCGGCGGTTTTGCCCAAATTGGTAGCGAACGGGTCATGATCATCGGCCATCAAAAAGGCCACGACACCAAGCAAAATATCCGCCATAACTTCGGCCTCGCCCACCCCGAAGGTTACCGCAAGGCACTCCGTCTCATGCGCCTCGCCGATAAATTTGGACTGCCTATTATCAGCTTCATCGACACGCCTGGTGCC
>Ga0207048_10249_pt1 | contig 17477 bp, 17 predicted proteins | sample Alteio_BWMinCont_65_FD_153301 | JGI IMG/M metagenome (GOLD analysis project Ga0207048, IMG submission 153301) | Enriched cells from forest soil in Barre Woods Harvard Forest LTER site, Petersham, Massachusetts, United States -... | ecosystem: Environmental > Terrestrial > Soil > Temperate forest >...
AGCGGACAGATTCTACCGGTGGCAGCGGGGGGGAAAGGCGAAACAGCCGTACTGTTTTGAAGTTAATGACGGTGAATTGTTCGCATTCGCAGGGCTGTTGGATCGACAGCGTGAGCGGCTTTATCGAAGTGTTCCGAAAGATGCTAGGAGCCACGCCACAGATGTACTTTCGAAGCCAGCACGAACCGGAGCCCAAGTAGTATTGGAATTATGAGTCAGCGGCCCCAATCGGTAATCTGCTTTCAAATGGAAGCCGGCTTTATGAGCGCAGAAACGGGGTGGTTGACGTTATCACATTTCACTCAAATCCCCTTGCGGTGAGGCTTAATGAGTGTGATTGGGATTTTTCGTCAATGATATGTCCGAGGCGCAGGGGGCAAGGTTGAAATACTGCGGTCCACGTGCGAACCTACATGGCGAGCAGCGCCGTGGTCAGGGCGTGAGTTTGAAAACTACACCGCAGCCCTGGATCGCAACGCAGCCAGAATTGCCGCCCTCCCACGCAGTACCGTAGAGGTTCCCTGCGCTGTCCATAATCACGCCTGCGAATGGCAGGATGCCTGTGGGCGCCTCGAAAGTGTGCAGCACGTGCAGCTTGCCGTTTACGCTTAGCTTGAAAAGGAGCCCGCCGCAACAGCTCCCAGCTACGCCGTACAAATTCCTCGCTCGGTCCCGCAGCAATCCCCCAACGGGACCACGCCCGTCGCTGCCGTCAGTGAAGGTATAAAGAATAGTCTCCTCGCCGCTGGGCGCGAGTTTGAACAGAACGCCACAACCCTTCCACAACCCCGAGACGCAGTTCTGCACCGAGAGATCTCCCCCGCTTTGCGTTTCCCCGTACAGATTTCCGCCTGCATCTCGCACCAGGGTCCCCTGCGGTCCGGCGCCGTCGGTTCCATCGGTGAAGTTGTAAAGTATCGTTTCCACACCGGCCGAATCGAGCTCGAATACTGTTCCAAAATAGCCTGTGGCTCCTTGGAATTGAGTAGTTCCATAGAGGTTGCCTGCTTCGTCCCGGACCAGGCCCCCGCTCGGTTGTCCTCCGTCTGGTGTTTCGGTGAAACTGTACAGCACGGTCTCCTTGCCGTGCTGATTCAGCTTGAACACCACGCCACAACCGTCAACAAGAAGGGAACAGAAATTGCCACCGCCGTAGGTGGTGCCATACAGATTGGCTGCGCTATCGAGGATGAGATTTGCCGCCGGGTTGCGTCCGTCTGCCCCGCCCGTGAACGCATAGAGCACGGTGAATTTGCCCGCACTATCTATTTTGAAGACCGTGCCGCAACCATGAACGCAGCTGCCTCCCTCGCGCGTACCTCCATCGAAAGTGGTGCCGTAGAGGGCGCCGGCGGCGTCTGGTATCAGAGCAGCCGTGGGCCACATTCCATCGGCGCCATCGAAGCTGTGCAGCACGGTTTCCTTGCCGGAGGGTTCGAGCTTAAACACGGTTCCGTAGTTGAAGCTGCCACCGTACTGAGTAGTTCCGTAAAGGTTGCCGCTGGGGTCCTGAATCAAACTGGCGGCAGGGTTCGCGCCATCCCCGCCAGAGAATCTGTGAAGCACAGTGTAGACAGGCTGGTGTGGCGACTTACTGGCCGCCAGGGCGGGAAGCAGCAGAATCCCCAACACGAGCGCGGCAGAAACCGTCGCCTGCGTTGGCGTTGAGAACCCGTTCTTAGCTTGAGTCTTTTTCAGAATCATGGCTGCTTCCTCGACAGGACAGTCTGCGCGCCGAGCGACAGCGCCCCCAAGGTTGTGCCTGGCTCGGCTTCGGGATTGGTGGGCTCGGTGGCTGAACCGCCGCTGGTCTGACCCGCTCGAATTGAACGGTTCGGCACGGTCTCATAGGCATAGCCGGTCAGCGTGGCAGTAATCTTAGTCCCGGCGTTATGAACGCTAAGGCGTGCCCAGCCGTAGTGTGTGCTGCCGTTGATTTTGAACTTTAGTCCAAGATAGCGGTTATTGAGATCGATCCATTTCCCGTAAGTGTGGTATTGCCCAATGTCCGGATCTACCCAGATCCAGGCCATAGTTTCGCCGTTATTGCCACCTTTGACGAAGTGCTGGCGAGGACCAATCCGTGCCCCCGGCTTCAACGCTGCCGCGTAGTGCCGAATGCTTTTGCGCGAGTTGCTGCTGTTAAGGCTTCCGAGAACAGCGTTGCCTAGAGCCTCATCAGCCAGAAGACGGTTGGAATTCAAGCTGGACGTTCCGAACTGCTGAAGCAGAAAGTCAACGATGCCATCGTGGTTGAGGTCGAGTTCGTAGATGCCGTTGGTTCCGATGTCTTGATGGGTTTTGGTGTAGACGACCTTGGCCTCTGCTGGCGGAGTCAAGGCCAGCAGGCTCACTCCGGCGGCGCTGGCGGCGAGAACATACGAGTTGAGTTGGTGATGAAGAAAATCGGAAAGTCTGGAAGGCGTTCTCGGCGGACGCGAAGGCGGTTTCATGAACCCTCCTGCGAACGCCATGCATTATAAACCCTGGAAGCGAGTGTTTTCTGCGATGAGGCGCGGACACGTGGTCATGATCGCTCGCCCTGTCCAAACCCGGTCATCTTCGAGAACAGCCTGGTTGCAACAGTTACGCCACGTGGAATGCTGATTTTGCCGCCGCTTGCCGGACCCGACAGCGGCCTTCCTTAATGGTTGTGTCTAGCGAACCGGCCCCGCCATTTCGCTTGACAGGCTTGGCAATGCAGCTCCGAGGACATGACTGAACGTAAAAATCGCCGGTTCACTCATTAACCGTGGTTGTCAGCGTAGTGAGGCATTGCCAGCGTGATTGCCGTGCTGGTCGTGTCTTGCAGGCTGCCCGGATTTCAGTCTTTGTGCTTTGGGACCTTGCTGTCGAGCAGCGAAACCAGGGACTGGCCTCCGGGCGTGGCCTTCGCGCCGTTGGCGAGCACGATGTCGCGCGCGCTGATCGCTTTCCCGTAGAGGCGCTGGTTGGCGTCACTGTCGGGATCCAGCGTGGCGCCGCTCAGTGACATGCCGGCGAAGAGTCCCTTGGCCCGGCCGTAGGTCAAGATGTCGGCCCCACCGACCGAGCCGGCGGAAGTGGCGCCGCTGGGCCCGGCCGCTGCGGTCATATCGCTGCCAACCTTGGTCTTGCCTCCTAGTACCTTGTCCACCGCCGGCGGCGCCATGATCAGGAGCACGAAATCGGTGGAGGAGCCGCCGATCTGAAAACCAGCACTGGCGCCGCCGATGGTAAACATGGCGGGCGCGGACCAGCGGCCGCTGAAGTTCTTTCCTCCGCGGCAACTCATCGGGCCGCGGCCGCCGGTCCCGCCAACGCCGAAGGCGAACTTCTTCACGCTGGGCAATACGATGACACAATCAGCCTTTGCCAGTACGTCGGCTGGAACGTCCTTGCTGGTGAGCATTGCCTGCAACACCGTGGCGGCATTGCGGAGAGTCTCCTCGTCGCTTCCCTTATCGGCAGCCGACACGGGAAGGGTGAAGAAAATCAGAAGTAGGGATGTGAGCAAACAAAGCCTAGCGGTCCTGGTGTGTCTCATAGCGATTCCACCGCCTTTCTTGGATACAGCATAACAGGCTGCATGGCAGCTAGCAGAGATGAGAATAAAGACTCGCCGGTAATCCCGTAGCCGCGTGAAAGCCCGATTCGGCTGGGATGGGTAGGGTCCGGCTTGATTGTTTTTGAAATATCCGCGGTGCTGGAAGCGCTGCGCCACCACAAAGCAGAGTTTCTCGGCAAGCTGTAAAGCCGAGTTTGGGATGACTGTCTTTCCAGATTTTGTTTGCCGCGCTTTGATGACAGTCTTCCAGATTTTGATTGCCACATCAAGGGTGGCCCACCCCAGCACGAGGCTGGGGTGGGGCAATTAGGAAAGCACGTTAGGTTGTGTGATTTGCTTTAACGTGAATGGTCTTGTTCAGGGGTCACATGGCGGCGGGAATGCGCCTTCTTGGCCCTGTCGGAGCTGTTAATCAGAGTGGCAGTGATTCCAGCGTTGAAGGCAACATCGCCCGCAGTGCCCCCGCTATAGCAGAGAAGCTGGACCGAGTCGCCCGATCCGACGAAGAGCACGTCGCTGATGCTCGCCTGGATGTAACCTCCGGCCGTATCGCCTCCGCCGTACTGGCTGGGGGACCCGCTGCTGGCCAGGGTGTCGTAGCAGAAAGTGAAGGAGTCGCCGCTCGCAACGAAGGGCAACACCGACGCGGAGATGAAATACGTCCCCGAAACGCCAACCGGATTGGTCTGTGCGACGACCACCGCGCTCGGCGACAAGGGTATATCCGAACCTGGACCGGCGAGCGAAGAGTAGCCCAAGGAGATTCCAGCGGGTCCTTGCGGTCCCTGAGGTCCTTGTGGACCCTGAGGCCCTTGCGGACCTTGTGCACCTTGTGGACCCTGAGGTCCTCGAGGCCCCTGATTGCCCTGGTTTCCTTGCGGTCCCCGAGGTCCAACTTCGTTCCAGTTAATCTTGTGCTCGGTCGCTTTGCAGGTCGTGGTTTTGCTTACGATCCTGATGTCGCCGGTTGAATTGTTGACGCAGCCGTAATAAGTGACTGATGCTGGTGACAGGACTGCGTTCGCCGATGCCGCCTGTGGCTGGGCTGCCACGGGCAGAACACATGCGAGAAAAAGCGCACACACAGAAACATTGATTCGAAACATACATCCTCCATGATTTAGTTTTTGATTTGCCAGTTTTCGTATCGAAGGGAGAATTCGGTTTACCGGAAGACCAATTGCCTACCCAACAACCCTGGATTGCAGGACTAGACGCGTCGGAACGGAAACCTATTGCATTGCTGATACTCACCAGCGTTCATCTCTATGGTGTCGGAAGGGTCGAAACCGTTTCAGAGGTGAGGGGATCAACGGTGCGCGGCGCACTACGCGCGAGATCCTTCACCCGGCTGAAGCCGGGGTTCAGGATGACACTTTTCTCTATACCGACAGCAGGCCGACCTGGCGAAGCACTTTGGCTTGGTCCCAGTAAATACGCTCTCAGCATATTTTGTCGCCGCGGAAGTAGACTACGGCTACCAGATTGACCTCGACTTTTTTGTTGGTGGGAGGAATACCGGGTAAAATCCAATCCATTTGGCGGGTGTGGGTGAAGGTGAGGAGTAATTCGTCGACCAGGGCGTTGTCCCCGACCACGCGGTGCGTAAGCTGGTTAGCGATGTCGCTGGGCAAAGAGTGGACAAAGCTGTCGCGATAAAAAGCGCGGACTTCGTTCTTGCCCCGTCCGCCCATGCCCGTGGGGATGTTCAGGACGAAAGCATCCTCGGTCATGGTTGCCAGCGTGGCTTCGACATCGTGCCGCAGGAATTCTTCGTCAGTGTGGACTTTCCACAGTTCTTCCATTGCGCGCTTTTCCATGGCTGTGTGCTCCGCAGGCAGGCAGTACAAACCTCATGAATTATAGTCCGCGTGGATGTTCAGCTTTGCAAAGACTTAGCGGGCTTACGGTAGGGACGAAAGCGAAGAGTAGAGATGCGGGAGGCTTGCGCGGGTAAGTTGCTAACGACTGGAACGATTTATTGCGGGGCTCCGAGCTGACGTACGGTTGCGCTATCTGACGGCAAAGTTGGTTTGGGCACAAAGAAGTTGTGATCGTAAAGATTGCGATACATCACACCAGCGATTTCCGCGGCCTTGGGGCCGAAAGTCGGACGGCCGCCTTCGAGGAAGACGACGACAACAATGTGACCAATGTCAGTTTTGGCGTAGGAGGCAAACCATCCGAAACGTGTGCCCGCGTGAGAGCACGTACCGGTCTTTCCCAAGACTTCTTCCTCGCTGAAATTTGTGCGGAGGCGGCGGGCGGTGCCGAACTGTACAGCGCCTTCCATCCCATCAGAAATTTCGGGGATGAGCGGTGCGATGTCGAGGTGGCGTTTTACGACCGGCTGGAAATTTGCGATGTCCTCGGGAGCCGTGGGATGCTGGAGGTAATAGAGTGTGCCGCCATTGGCGATGGCCGAGACCAACGCGCCGAGTTGGAGCGGGGTTACGGAAACGCCTTCACCGAAGGAGCACATCTTGCCCACGCCGCCGAGTTTGGAAGGGATTTCTTCGTTGGGATAAATCCCAAGCTGCTCACCGGGAATGCTGTAACCAGCCAACTCGCCGAGTCCGTACTGATGCGCGTAGTAGCTGACTTTCTCGAAACCTAATTGGCGGCCGAGTGCCTCGAAATACGCATTGTTGGAGTGGGCCAGCGCCATGGTCAGGTTCATGTGGTAGCGGCCACCCAAACGGACTTCGGTCTCCTTGGTAATAATTCCTTCGTTCAGGGCAGCCAGCGCAACGGACAGTTTGATAGTGGAGCAAGGTTGGGCGCCGCTCGAAAGCGCGAGCTTCTGATTCACCATGGCCAGAATGCGGCCGCTGGTGGGCTCGATGGCCACGACTGTTCCATTCATGCCGCCCAAGGCATCAATGGCTGCTTCGCGCACCACTGGATCTTCGCCAGTGGTGACGTCGCCTTCGGTAATATCCTGCGCAAAAGAACTGGTGGAGAAACGCTCGTAGTAGTGATGTCGACGATGTACGGTCGTGCTTGCCGTAGCCGTGGTCGCGGTCGCGGTAGTGGTCGCGCGGCTGTGGGCCAGATGGTGCATGCGCTTTCGGGCATGCTGATTTTCACTGATCTTTTGCGATGACTTAGGTTTGTGCGCGGTCGCAGAATGGGGGCTGACGGTAGCGGCGATGCCAGACGGGCACAGCACTAGAAAAACGATAAATGCGAAACCGATGCCAGTGGAACGTTTCCCTGAAGTCAATTTCCTGTACCTATCCCCGGAATTCACTCGTAATCCGCAGCACGAAACCTGCCAACGATCGTCGCCCCTGGCTAAGTCCCCACTCATCTAGATGTTATGAAAGTTCATCTGGATAAGCAATCTAAAACGTACTTATTCGCAAACTTGCGCGAGTTGAACTAACCCATTGCGAACCTGACAGTTACGGACCATTCTGGGCGGGAGCATGGCCCTTTCGTAACGCCAGCCGGTTACTGGAACGATACTGCCCTAGAGTGGAAAGAGTTTTCCCTCGCCCGGGAGTCCTTCGCGTCTCGCACGCTTATGGCGATATCGAAAAAAGCTGAATGTTGAATGTTGAAGTAGAACTGCGCCCTCTCGTGTGGCTGCGGGGAGGAAACTTTCGAAGTGTCCCTTGGCATTATTGCAAAACCTTCATCTTGTTTCTCCACTCAACCAGGCATATACTTCGCTGCGCGCTACGCTGCATTTGCGGCTATTCAACCGGGCCCCGTTCTAGAAATCCCTGTCACGGAGATCCCCCTATGCTAGCTCTACGGAAGGTCCTCACGTTTGTAACACTCTTGATGTTCTCGGCCGTCGTTAACGCACAATCCGGCGCAGTCCGTTTCTCCAACCTGCCTGCAGCCGCGCAATCCTCGATTTACTCCACACTTGCCGACAAGATTCCCGACTTCTCCTGGGAGCAGCTTGCAAAGCTGACTGCCTCGGACGGCCAGAGTGGTGTTGGATTTGGGGTCTCGATTGCGATTAGCGGCGACACGGTTGTGGTCGGAATCAACGTTAACTACCTTCATGAAGCCTACGTTTTCGTTAAGCCTTCCACCGGCTGGGCCAACATGACTGAGACCGCGGTACTGACCCCGTCGGACGAGCAGAACGCCTATGCGTTCGGTTACGCCGTCGGCATCAGCGGCGATACTATTGTCGTTGGCGCAGTCGGAGAACAGCAGTGTATGGCACCAGGATACGTATACGTTCGACCGCGGGACGGCTGGAAGAATATGACAGAAACGGCGGAGCTTACCACGCAGTCGTGTGGCATTTTTGAACTTGGGGTCAGTGGCAACACGGTAGTTGTCAGCTCAGCATACAACGGCGGCAATTCCTACGTGTTCGTTAAACCCAAAGGTGGCTGGAAATCGACTTCGCAGCCAAACGCTGTTTTGACCACGCCCTTTTACGCAAACTTCTGCCAATGGTGCGTCGCCGTAAGTGGGGACACAATCGCGGTGGGAACGCCAGGAACCTTTGGGAGCGAAGGTACCGTATACGTGTTCGTGAAACCAAGCGGTGGATGGCGGGGAAACCTGACTCCGACTGCAACACTGGTTGCTTCAAATGGCAAGTTTGGCGATCAGCTCGGAATCTCCGTCGCCGTCAGCGGCGACACCGTTGTCGCCGGGGCGAACGGCGACAATCAATACAGCGGTGCGGTTTATGTATTTGTGAAACCCGCAGGAGGTTGGAAGGACATGACGGAGACTGCAGAACTTACAACCCCTAACAGTTTGGACTTGGGCTGGTCCGTGGCCGTATGCGGAAATAGGATTCTGGGTGGCGCATTTTATACTACGGTCGGGACGAACCAACTTCAGGGCGCGGCGTACTTGTACGTCCGACCAAGGAGCGGGTGGAAAACGACCCAGAAGTTCAACGCGGAGCTAACATCATCGGACGGCATGCCAAACGACGAGTTTGGCGCGTCGGTCGGTATTGGCGGTACGACAGCGGTCGCCGGTGCCCCAGCAGCAACGATTGGCTCCAATATCGGTCAGGGCGCGGCCTACGTCCTAGAAAAGTAACGAACATAACCTAAAGAAAAGGAACATACTCCGAAGTGTTGATTCCACTGTCTTGGCTTCAGAGTATGTCCGCTTTACATCGTTTCACTCCGTTTGCGCAGGAATGCGGGAACGTCGAGATCGGCCTGCTCGAAATTCGCGATCATGGCGTTGCGCATGCTATCGACCGAGATGGATTCGCTCGTCGACACGGCGGCGTGTGGGGTGGATTGCTCCATTACCATCGACGGCGGGGGTGGTTCGGGATCAAACTCGGGTTCCGGTTGGGGCTCGTCGAAAAAATCGTCGTGATGCGAAACAGTTTCCCGCGAAACCACAAAACTGGATCGTTCTTCCTTGCGCCGGTGGTTGCGATCCGAGTCTTTGAAGCCGGTGGCGATGACCGTGATCTTGACCGAGTCCTTCATCTTTTCGTCGAGCACGGCGCCGAAGATGATGTTGGCATCTTCGTGGGCTGCGCTCTGAATGATGGTGCAGGCTTCCTGCACCTCAGCCAGTTTGAGCGAAGCGGAACCCGTAATGTTGATGAGGATGCCGCGGGCGCCGTCGATGGCTCCGGCCTCGAGCAGCGGAGACGCGATCGCCTTTTGCGCAGCCTCCGTCGCGCGGCGCGCCCCGTTGGCTGTGGCCGCGCCCATGACCGCGTAGCCCATGCCGGCCATGATGGCTTTGACGTCGGCGAAGTCGCGATTGATGATCCCCGGAATGGTGATGATGTCGGAGATGCCCTGGACGCCTTGCCGGAGAATGTCGTCGGCGATGCGGAAGGATTCGAAGAAACCCGCATCCTGCGCCACCGCGAGCAGCTTTTCGTTGGGGATGACGATCGTCGTGTCAACGGATTCCATCAGCTCGGAGATGCCGCGCTCCGCCTGCTGCATGCGGCGTTTGCCTTCGAAGGCAAATGGCTTGGTGACAACGGCGACGGTGAGCGCGCCCATCTCGCTCGCCAGTGACGCAATGATCGGGGCTGCTCCGGTTCCGGTTCCGCCGCCGAGGCCGGTGGTGACGAAGACCATGTCGGAGCCTTCGAGGGCTTCGATGATTTTGTCGGAGTCTTCGAGCGCGGCCTTGCGTCCGACTTCGGGATTTGCGCCTGCGCCGAGGCCGTTGGTGAGCTTGACCCCAAGCTGAATCTTCATGGGTGCGCGCGACATGCGCAGGGCTTGCAGGTCGGTGTTGGCGACAATGAATTCGATGCCCTCCATGCCGGAATCGATCATGCGGTTCACGGCGTTGCCGCCGCCTCCGCCCACACCAATGACTTTGATCTTGGCGTCGTTGCGGGCGTCTTCGTTGAAGCTGATGCGAATGTCGTTTTCTTTATTCATGTAAACACCTCGTTTTTTGATGAGCAGCGCTTGGCATTTAGCAGTTAGCATTTGGCCCCTGAGGTGCGCCGCCGCTTCCAGCAGAAACTCTTTGACCAAATGCTAAGTGCCAATTGCTAAGAGCTGCCCTTATGCTCCCTTTTTTGCGAATAGCCCCATCAGGCGCGAACTCCAGCGGGTGTCTTGCAAGCCGCGGGCGATTCGCGAGCGATGGCCGTAAAAAATCATTCCTAAGACCGTGGCATACTCGGGCTCTGCCAACGTTGATGGCATTTTTGCCAGCGCCGTCGGCCAGGACAGACGCAGGGGACGCCGCAATACCGATTCAGCAATATCCAGAATCCCTGCCAGACGCGATGTGCCACCACTCAGCACGATTCCGCCCACGCAGACATCGAGCATGCCGCTGTGCCGCAAGTTGTCGCGCAGCATCTCGAATAGTTCGCGGGCACGTGGCTCGAGGATTTCTCCGACCATGCGTTGCGAAATCAGACGCGAAGGCCGATCGCCGACGGATGGAACCTCGACTTCGTTGGCTTCGGGAATCAGGGTCACGATCACATTGCCATACAGTTTCTTGATCTTCTCCGCTTCGGCCAGCGGGGTGCAGAGGCCAACTGAAAGGTCGCTGGTGAAATGATCGCCGCCGATTGGGATCACGGCGGTGTGAATGACGGCGCCTTCCTGGAAAACGATCAGGCTGGTCGAACCGGCGCCCAAATCCATCAGGCACACCCCGAGTTCGCGTTCATCGGCGCGTAGCACAGCATCGGCGCAAGCGAGCGGTTCGAAGACGGTATCGTCCACGTGCACGCCGGCGCGGTTCACTGCTGTGACCACGTTCTGGGTTGCGCTCGAACCGGCGGTGACCATGTGCACGCGGACTTCGAGGCGCATGGCCATCATTCCAAGTGGATCGTGTACGCCGCTCTGCTCATCGAGAATGAATTCCTGGGGCAGCAGGTGCAGAATCTCGCGGTCTGCAGGTAGGGGAATGGCGCGAGCTTTGTCGACGGCAAGGCGAATCTCATCGCGCGCAATTTCACGCGCTCGCGTGCCCAGGCTGAGGCCGCCGTGACTGGTCATCCCGCGAACGTGCGCACCGGCCACTCCGAGAAGCGCATGCTCGATGGGCGCGCCGCAAACGTCTTCGGCCTGCTCCACCGCTTTCTGGATCGAGGCTACCGCTTTTTCGAGATCGACGATGACGCCCTTGCGCGAGCCGCGCGATTCAGAAACTCCATGGCCGCGATAACGGAGGCCGGAGTCGGTGACTTCCGCCACCAGCACGCAGGTCTTGGCGCTGCCTACGTCAATCGCCGTCAGAAGATTCTGCTGCTGATTCGCCATGCCTATGGATGATCCTCTCCCTTAACAATCGCTGGACTCGGTTTGCTTCCTGGTTTGGTCATGACGGTTTCTGTCGCCGGCGGTGCGGAATTCGTTTTCGCGGTTGTCGGCGCTACTGAGGCGTTGGGCGCCGGCGTGCTCGGCGTCGATGTAGATTGCGTCAAAGGCGTACTCTTCTGCGACACGCTTTGGGTTTGCGCTGGCGGATTGGCTGATATTGGTGGCGCTTTCGCCGTTACTTTGTGATGTGCTTTCTTGGAAGTTTTCTTCGCGACTTTTGGTTGTGGTTGTGAGATCACTATTGCGGTAGTGGGCTTCGGAGGCGGGACTTGGTGCGTGATCAGCGCTGCGGGCTTCATGCCTGCGGCCATGGCTACTTTGGCCGATGACTTCGAAAGCGGCGGTTGCTTCACCGTCCCCTGCAAATCGGGATTCACGATGATCTGCCGGTCGTAGCGCAAGTCCACCGACTCGAGTTTGTCGAACTGCTGCCGCCACTCCCGCACGTGGCTGACATACACCTTGTAGCGCTCGAGGTAGTTGGAAGATCCCAGATGCACCAGCACTTCACCCTGAGGGTCGCTGGCGACTACTTTCACGTCCTCGGCATCGGATAAATCCACTTCGCTGAGGTCCTGCGAATAGTGTGCCCCACCCGCATCCAACTGGCTGACGAGATCGTTGTAGATCTTCATTCGCGCCGCCCGAGTCGAGGCGGGCTCGCCGGGATTCATTCCCAGGATCACGGGGAAGGAGTACTTTTTCTTGCCCGCAGCCGGCAAATCCATGAGTGTGCCCACGGGGTCAATCAGGAGGATTTTGGAGCCGACGCGCGCGAAAGCGACTGGCGTGCGTTCGTGAATCTCGATCCTCAAGCGATTGGGAACGAAGCGCATGACGCTGGCTGATTCCACCCACGGAATTTTCTCTAGAGCTGCCTTTCGTTCGGTGAGGGGGACGAAGAAGATGTTGCGACCGATGTCGCCGCCCATGACTTCCATAATCTGGTAACGGGTCACGTTCTGCAGTCCGGCAACCTCAATGTCATCGCTCGATTCGACCCGGAAGCGCCACGAATGTTCGCCGTAGTGATAGAGAGCGGCGATGGCCGCCCCGCACAGAAATACGACGCCCAAGGCAAGAATGCCCCAAGTCAGGCCAGTGGCAGCCTTTTTCGGCAGAGAACCCCGGCGAACGGAGACGCGTTTTTGCCCGCGCAGGAAGGGCGATTCCTGTTCCACGTCCAAGTCGAGCATCCGCGCGTCGTCCAGGGCGCCATCGGGCGCGGGGTGCGCAGGCTCGTGGGCTGGTGGATACAACTCCTCCTGCGTGATGGTGGAACCGCTTTTTCGCGCCATCAAATCAGGTCAGTTGTCGTCAGTGAATCGCTGAGCGCAAATAACTATAACTGCTTTTGGGGAATTGAGGTAGATGAAAGTTGGTCCCTTCTGTGAAAAAGTGATCACCGAGTTCTGGGTCTCGATATTCAGATCGGCTCTTCTTTGCAGGCCGTCATTCCGAGCCCCGCGCTTTCCAGCGTTGCGATGAATCTCGCGCCCAGCACGTCAAAACCGACCATACCCGCGCGCGAGGACCTGGCAATATCGTGGTAAGATGGCGGCCTGATTTTCGTTTTTCCGGATTCTTACGGAGGTAGCGAATGAAATCCCCACGTCTGTTCGAAACTATGGCCGTATTCGCTGTGGCCGCCTTATCGCTATTGGCAACGCAAGTTGCCACAGCCCAGACCGTTATCAGTAACGAGACCCTCGTGTCGACCACGTTCGTCGTCAACAAGACCCCTGCGACCGTCAAATGCACAAAAGCAGGTTGCTCTGCAACGAAAACTATGTTGGCCCCAGTCACCGTCGCCTGTCCGGCGGCAACCGGCCAAACTTGTACGTTCCACATTTCCCTGGATGCGAAGGCTTCGATGGGCGGGACATGTAAAACGTGCCCAAGCGCTGGCGCCGATTCCTTCCAGTTTCTGGTTGACAATGCTGCACCGACGATTGGACCAACGGACGCGAACGGTCTCTACCTTTTCGCTAAGAATGTCGGGGCCATCGCCTTTCTCGACCTCCGCCAGAGTTTCCCCGCTTCTGTTCTGACGACGGTAACCAATTCCGGTTCAAGCGATCATACGGTCGCATTGAACCTGGTATGTTCGGATACCATCGGCGTCGGTTGTGAAGTGACTTCCCGCTGGAGCACCATGAGGGTAGACGTGTTCGAGCCCTAACGCTCGCGCCTACATTAGAAAGATCAAGCGGCCCGCTTGCTCCGGTTGGCTTTGGTGATTTTCTCCACTTGCGCCAGATGGTTCAAGTCGTGTCCGGCGAACATGCGGACGATGTGGGCGATTGTCTCCTTGCCGCGCTCCTGATGCATGCCGTAGTTGTCCCACAGATTCTTCGGTAGTGCCTTCAGCATGGCCAGGTTGTTCTCGCGCAGCACGCGGAAGGTTTCGAGGGAGGCCGCCGGGTCGCGTAGCGAATACGCAAAGGTTTCGGCCCAAACGTCCTGATCAAAGGGCTGAATGGACACGCCGTTATTGCCGAGGATAAGCCGCATGCGCCAGCCGCCGACCAGCTCGGCGTCGGCCAGGTGAGCAAGAATCTCCGCGATTGACCACTTCCCTGGTTCCGGCCGTTGCGTCAGCTGCTTCTTGCTCAGCGGTTTGATTAAAGTCTGCAGCTTCTTCGGGGTCTCGCGTTGCACGCGCAACGGATCCTTGCCCTCGATGTGACCGAGGATGCGCTGGATGTATTGCTGCGAGGTTTCCTGCATAAAATCCTCCTGGAAAGAAATGGGACGTTGATTTTGACCGGCAAACGAGGAAAAAGAAAGCGGAAAAATTAAACCATCCCGCGCGAGGTTAACAGTTTCCTGAAAAACTCGAATCGGTTACCTTGGCGGCTAAAGCCTTCGCTGATCCGGAGAAGCGCTGCGCCACCCAAAACCTGGTTTTTCAGCGATCCGTTTAAATCGTTCCCTCGCGATGCAACTGAGGCACCGCTATCCTTAGACTTTGCCGCGGACACACGAGTGTCCCGCGCAGTTGCTGCAGCGCCTCGATTCGGGCGTGCTCGGCCTGAACCCGCGCCAGAGCGGCCTCATGGCTTGCGATCACCGTCTGCATCGAAGCCAGCCGGGTCTGCGCACAAGCCACCATGGTCTGAGTTCGGACAAAGTGCGCCTCGCCCCGCCCAAGCATCGTCTCTGTCATGGCCATAAAACGGGTCGCTTGCCCGGAAAGCCGTTCCACTGCTGCAACCGACTCGGTGGCGAGGCAGCGGACTTCGTTTCCATACCGGCCCGCTTCATACCGGGCCGCAAAATGATTGGTGACGAATAAAGCCAATATGCCTACCGCTATCCAATATGCCGCTTTTTCGAAAACCATATGCCTGCTCCCGTTCACTATTATGAATCAGTTATCCCGTTAGACGAGCCACCCTAAACTTCGTTATCCGTGGCCGAACAAATGTTATGTACGCCCCGGTACTGGGGAAAGTTCCCGACAAACTTAACAGTTCGACTAGCGTGAAGCCAACCCGCAAATCGGGCATCTATAGAGCATTGCGCTTCTGGCAGCGGAAATCAATCTTCTGAAGGAGCACCATGGAAAAGGTAAACATTGCGCAAAAATTTGCCCACATTGAGGAATACTGGAAACCTTACATTGCCGCTGAACTCAACGGCCAGCAGGTAAAACTAGACAAGCTGAAAGGGGAGTTCGTCTTCCATCACCATGAAAACGAGGACGAGTTGTTCCTGGTGGTCAAAGGCCGCTTCCGGATGGAGTTCCGTGACCGCCACGTCTGGCTGGAAGAAGGCGAGTTCATGGTCGTGCCGCGGGGAGTCGAGCACAAGCCCGTAGCCGAGGAGGAATGCTGGATCCTGTTGTTTGAGCCCGCTTCCACACTGAACACAGGTAACGTCGTGAACGAGCGCACGCTCCGTGAACTGGAGCGCGTCTGAGCGGCGAGAGCGATGCGTGGCCCCGCCATCGATGAAAACCGGATCCTAGCTGTGGGCGTGCGGGCTCTGGGCAGGATTCTTCTGAGGCGGTGGCGGGGCCTTGATCACTTTGACTTCAAAATCCACCGGCAACTGTTTCGGCGGAAAGCACGCAGCTTTGTCGCATGCCTGGTACCTTAGCCGGCCGCGGATCTCGTACTTGCCGGGCAGCACGCTGGCTAGCGGCCGCACCTGTACGGACAGGTCGAATTCTCCGCTGTAGACGCTGATCTTCTCCTCGGGAGCAAAAGCGAAACTCATTTCTTCTCCCGGCGGATAGGTGATTTTCCCCACGACGATATCGGTAGGTACGTCCAGTTTCAAAGTTGTGGGAATCAGATAGTCGGCCGCCGGCTGATTGGAGTTGATGTGGAAGCCCGAGCCGACATGGAATCGCAGTTCCACATTAGTGGCCCGGCCGCGGATGGCGGTAGCAACAGGCGGCGGAGACAGGGTCACCGATGGCGCTTTCCTTCCCGTCGAATCCTGCGCAGTTAGCGCCGCAGCGGAGAGGAAGATCAGCAGCGCGGTTTTTGTGATCGGGCTCAATGTCTATTTCTGCGTCTGTGCCAGGGAACTCGCGGCCAGAATTTTCTTGATGGCGTCCTCGATCTCTCCCCTGCCTTTCAGTCCAAATGCCTTGTCGACAACCTTACCGTTACGGTCAATGTAAAACGTCTCTGGCAGGAACTGCACCCCACCGTAAGCATCGCCAACCGATTCCTTACCAATAAGGATAGGATAGTTGACCTTCATGCTCTCGGCGAATTCTGCAATGTCTTTGGTGCTCGCGTCATCCATCGCCACTCCCAGAAACTGTAACCCCGCCGATCCATACTGCTTCTGCAAATCGACGAACCAGGGCATCTCAATCTTGCACGGCCCGCACCAGGTAGCCCAGAAATTCAGGACTACCGGTTTGCCGCGGAAGTCGGAGAGGCGGACGGTTTTACCGTCGAGGGATTGCAGGGTAAAGTCGGGGGCGATGCCATTCATCTGGGCATTGCCGGTAGCCATTCCTCGGGAGGAGTGGCGGGCCATCTTGAAGCCGAACACCAGCATCAGGGCAACCACTAGGGCCACCACGACTAGGACAACCGGATCACGTCTCACGAAAACGCTCCAATCACAACGCGAATCGATTCAGAAAAGACAAGTAATTCGAAATGATGGTAAAGCGTCCCAATACTAACAGCACGCCCAGTGCGACCAGCAGCACGCCGCTGGCTACTTCGATGGCATGCATGTGGGCGCGGAAGCGGCTATAGAACTTGAGAAAACGCTCCACGCCGAGAGCGGTGAAGAGGAATGGCACTGCCAACCCCATCGAATAAATCGCCAGCAGCAAGACTCCTTTTGTGATCGAGTCCTGGGCGGCGGCGAAAGTTAGAATGACAGTCAGGACTGGCCCTACGCACGGGGTCCAGCCGAAGGCGAAGGCGAAGCCAATCACAAACGCCCCCCACGCGGTACTGCCGCCTTTCACGCTGTGCAAGCGCGCGTCAGTGTAGAGAGCTTTAATTTTGAACACTCCGGTCAGGTGCAGGCCGAAGAGAATAATTACTACTCCGGCGCTGCTGCGCCAGTATTACAAAGAAGTTCCTTTTGCCAGCCTCGGCTGGGCGGTTTTCAAGATTCAACCTTCCGGAGACTTCTCCCCTTCCGGCCCAGTCGGATGGTCATTTCTGTTCCCAAGATCGGCGACAGTCGTGGCCTCGGTGCGCTATCTTGGGGCGGTTCATTTCAGGGCTCAGGCGTTCGCCGGGAATGACGAGGATGCCAACCAGCTTGTCCAAAGAGTCGACACTTTCCTCAACGTCTTTCGCACCGCGGAGACCACAGTTTCCACGCCGGGACCCGATCCCGACATAAAAGCATTCCTGGACAGCTTGAAAATTCAACCAGAAAAAAGCCGTGCCGTGTTGACCGCGACTGTGCCCTTGGGCTTGATACGCAAGGCCCTGGCGGAGGGTCCCATGTCCGTAAGCCCGGAATCGCAACCATCGCAAAGCCCTGCGTCCCCGGGAAGCAATAGCAAAACCAGGAAAGAAAAGGCGCCCAATTAGGAGACCACCGCTCCGTGACAGAAGTTTTACATAGTCCGCGCAACTTTATGGGCCAGCCACAGTCCAATAGACACGCATGAATAAGCCCGTAGCCTCATTAATTCGCAGTTGTAAATGCTTCCGGCAGGT
>Ga0207048_10250_pt1 | contig 17424 bp, 13 predicted proteins | sample Alteio_BWMinCont_65_FD_153301 | JGI IMG/M metagenome (GOLD analysis project Ga0207048, IMG submission 153301) | Enriched cells from forest soil in Barre Woods Harvard Forest LTER site, Petersham, Massachusetts, United States -... | ecosystem: Environmental > Terrestrial > Soil > Temperate forest >...
TCAACCAAGCCCTCTCTGAAGAGATGGAGCGTGATGAGCGCGTATTTCTCATGGGCGAGGAAGTGGCTGAGTACGATGGCGCCTATAAGGTAAGCCAGGGATTGCTGAAGAAATTCGGTCCGAAGCGGGTGATCGATTCGCCGATCAGTGAGACCGGTTTTTCCGGCCTCGGCGTTGGTGCTGCGATGTATGGATTGCGGCCTGTGGTCGAGTTCATGACCTGGAGTTTTTCACTGGTTGCTTACGACCAGATCGTCAACAACGCGGCGCAGGTTCGGTATATGTCGGGCGGTCAATTTTCAGTGCCCATCGTGTTTCGCGGTTCTTCGGGGGGCGGTTTGCAGGTCGGTGCGACGCATTCGCATACTCCGGAAAATTGGTACGCCAACGTTCCAGCTTTGACGGTTATTACCCCGGCATTTCCCGATGATGCGAAGGGCTTGTTGAAGAGCGCCATTCGCAGTAATAATCCAGTTTGCTTCCTCGAAAACGAAAAACTTTATGGTTATAAGGACGAGGTTCCCGAGGGCGAATTCCTGGTCGAGATCGGCAAGGCGAAAGTCCGGCGCGAGGGCGGCGATCTGACCATCGTGAGCAACAGCGGTTCTACTCATCGCGTGCTGAATGCCGCGAAGCAACTCGAGCAGGAGGGTATTTCGGTGGAGGTGGTTGATCTGCGCACGATCAAGCCGCTCGATTTTGCGACCATCGCGGCTTCGGTGACCAAGACGAATCGTCTCCTCATCGTGGAGGAAAACAAGCCGTTTGCCGGTTGGGGTGCGCAGGTTGCCTATCAGGTGCAGCGCGAGCTCTTTGACGATCTTGACGCGCCGGTTCATCGGTTGACTTCGCTCGATGTTCCGCAGCCTTACAATGGTCGTCTCGAGCAGGCGGTTCTGCCGAACGAAGAGCGGGTCATCGCGGCGGTGAAGGAAGTCCTGGCTTAATCGCCATGAGCAAGCTTCCGGACGGAATGCGCGTTCGCTGGCTCGGTCACGCTACTTTCGATCTCGTCGGTCCGGCGGGACAGAAATTTCTCATCGATCCTTTTTTGACCAAGAACCCGGCGTTTCCGAATGAGCTGGGGGCGGAGGTCACGGCTCCTGGCGCCTACCACAGTTTGCTGGTGACGCATCCCCACTCGGACCATTTTGACGATGCGCTGCCCTTACTCAAGGATGACACGGCACTGAAGATAATCAGTCAGTTCGAAATCGGTAACTGGCTCAAGAGCGCGGGAATAAAAGAAGAGCAAGTCATCGGTATGAATACCGGGGGCACGATAACTTTTCAGGATGTCCGCATTACGATGGTTCAGGCAGTGCATACGAGTTCCATCGCAGAGAACGGAATCAGTCGCGCTTTGGGATTTCCCATCGGCTACGTGTTGCGTTTTGCCAATGGATTCACCATTTACAATACGGGCGATACGGCAGTGACAATGGACATGCAGATTGTCCACGATCTTTACAAGCCTGACCTGGTTATCCTGCCCATCGGTGATTTTTATACGATGGGCGCGGAGCAGGCGGCTTATGCATTGAACCTGCTTAAGCCGCAATTTGCCATCGGCGGACACTGGGGGACTTGGACCGGGATGCCGCCCGGTACGCCGGAAGCGCTTGAAAAAGAGCTCGCGCGTTACAAGATCAAGACGCAACTTATCAAGCTGAAGCCCGGCGAGGCGCTTACTTAAAAATTATATGGCCAAAGACATTCTCATGCCCCTGCTTAGTCCCTCTATGACCGAGGGTACTCTCGTAAGATGGATCAAGAAGGAGGGCGATGCTGTGAAGTCGGGCGAAGTTCTCGCCGAAGTGGAAACCGACAAGGCGACGATGGATCTCGAGGCGTTCGATTCGGGTATCCTGCGCAAGATTTTGATTTCCGAAGGCACACGCGTTCCGGTTCAATCGCGCATCGGAATTATTGGCACCAAGGATGAGGTGATCGATGAATCGGCTCCGGCTCCCACCAAGCCTGCCGCGGCACCGGCCAAGGAGGAAGCGCCTGCGAAAAAAGAAGATGCCAAGGCTCCCTCTTCCGTTGCGTCATCGAATGTGCCGGTGCAAACGGGGCGCATCAAGGCTTCGCCGCTGGCTAAAAAAGTTGCGCAGGAAAAAGGCGTGAATATCGCCACGTTGACCGGCAGCGGTCCCGGCGGTCGCATCGTCAAACAGGATGTGCTTAACGCTCCCGCCAACGGTCACGCTTCCGGCGGCGGTTCCTCGATTTATCCCCGCGGACCCATCGCGAAAGAGGGCAGCCAGAAGTTGACCACAATGCGCTCGGTTATCGCCAAGCGACTGCTGGAGAGCAAAACGCAGATTCCCCATTTTTATCTCGAAATTGAAGTCGACGCGAAGCCGCTGCTCGATCTGCGTGCGCAGTTGAACGATTCGCTGGGCAAATTGAATCCGCCGGTGAAGCTGAGCCTGAACGATTTCGTGCTTAAGGCAGCGGCGGAAGCTGTGCGGTGTGTCCCAGCGGTCAACGCTTCGTTCGAGGGTGATTCCGTCCGCCAATTTGGCGATGTGCAGCTTTCGTTTGCGGTGGCAATTCCCGATGGATTGATCACGCCGATCATTCGCGAGGCACAGAACAAATCGCTCATCCAAATCAGCGGCGAGGCGAAGTCACTTGCGGGCAAAGCCAAGGAAGGCAAGTTGAAGCCCGAGGAGTTCCAGGGCGGGACTTTCACCGTTTCCAATCTAGGCATGCTCGGTATCGACCGCTTTAGCGCGATCATCAATCCACCGCAGGCTGCGATCTTGGCCATTGGCAATATCGTCAAGAAGCCGGTGGTGGGACCGAATGACGAAATCATCGTGGGACATCGTCAGAGCATCACGCTTTCGTGCGATCATCGCGTCGTCGATGGCGCAGTCGGCGCATCTTATCTCAAGGAATTACGCGAGCTCATTGAGAAGCCGGCGCTGCTTTTGTTGTAGCGGCGATCTATGACGGTCGTCGGCGCTCATGGAGCGACGCTACAGATTGCATCGTTGCCCGGCGGTCGATGGCTACCCTGAAAGGGATTGGGCAAATGCTTCAAACTGTACCAGTATACTTTTTCTAGCTAGCTATCATGGCTGAGGCGTCGTCTCAGGCTGGAAGCATTATGGTGAAACGAACGAAGAAAAGGCAGGCTTCCGGTTTCCTTCCGGCTTTTGCGTCCTTTTTCAGAAAGGGCAAAGGGGAACTCTGGATCGCGTTCCTGCTGGTGGTGGTGACCTTTCTGGTCTATTGGCCGTCGCTTCAATCCGATTTTGTTTACGATGCGCGCCAGGAAGTTCTCGATGAAGGATTTGTCATCTCTCCTTCTAATTTGCCAGAGGTGCTTTCACTGAAAGTGATCGAGACGGACGTCATGCTCAAGGATCGTCCGGGCCAGATTCTTTACATGATGCTGGTTGGCGCGGTGGGAGGGAAGAAACCGTTCGCGTACCATTTAGGCAGCAATCTTCTACAGGCCGCGACCGTCGCATTGCTGTTCATCTTATTGCGGCGTCTGATTGCGAATGAGATGACGGATACCGGGAAACGCGATGCTTTGAAAGTTCAACTCGCCCTGATAGCCGTGACCCTGATTTTCGCGCTTCACCCCATCGCGGTGGAATCGGTGGCGGAGGTGAGTTATTGCGCGAGTCTTTTGGTGACGTTTTTCACCTTGCTGGCCCTGCTCATGGCGACCGCTTTTCGTACCGATAATTTTCGAGTCGCACTGCTGACCGGAAGCGTGGCGATTTTTTGCGCTTTCGCTGCCGTGATTTCCAAGGAATCGGGGGCTGCGGTGGCTCCGCTGCTCATCGTCTACTGGTTCCTCTATCGACGGCGAGAAGCAAAAGCGCCGTGGCTGATCTTTTTGGGCGGTGCGATGGCGGTGACGATGGTCTTTCTCGCGGCCCTCTTTATTTTAAGCGCGTCGAGCCGAGCCCATCTCGATTATCTGGGAGGGTCCATTTCCCAGGTTTTTTTAATCCAGCCTCGCCTGTGGGTTTTCATGATGGGCAAGTTGCTATGGCCGGTGGGACTTTCAGCCCATTATACCCTTCCTGAATTGGGTTGGCTTTCGACGCCTCTCGCACTGGCGATTCTTTTGGTCGTGATTTTGGCGCAGACATGGCTGGCTTACCGGAGTCGCTTGGGAGCTCTGGGTGTGGCGGTTTATTGGCTGGGGCTCGCGACTGTTTCCAATCTGGTTCCACTTTTTCGTCCCACGGCTGATCGCTTTTACCACTTGCCCTTGGCGGGTATTGCGATGCAGCTCCTGGCGCTCCTCCTCATGAGCTTGAGATGGCGCCTCGGATTCTGGGTGGCGCTGGCTTTGGTGCTAGGCGCGATTTTGCCCCTGACTTTTTTGACGCTGGTTCGTGAAAACGCTTTTGCCAATGATATTTCGCTTTGGAGCGATACGATCCGGGTTAATCCGTTTTCTCCGATGGCGCATGATAATCTTGGTTCGGCTCTGATGCGAAATGGGGAGATGGATGAGGCGGAGAAGCAGTACATGGAGGCCCTGAAAATCTCTCCACGAGATATTGCCACTCACAACAATCTCGGCCTGCTACTCATGCAAAAAGGCCGGACGGATGAGGCGATAGCGCAATACCGTCAGGCCTTGGAAATCGATCCCACCTTTATCATAGCACGCAATAATCTTGGATTGGCGCTTTGTCAAAAGGGGCAAGTGGACGAGGCGATCGCCGATTACGCAAAAATCCTGAAAACCAGACCTGGAGTTGCGCAGGTCCATAACAATCTGGGCCTGGCCCTGGAGCAAAAGGGGCAACTGAGCGAAGCGTTGCTTGAGTTCGAGAAAGCGGTGCAACTGAAGCCCGATTACAGCGAGGCGCAAAACAATGCAGCCAGAGCGAAAGCAGCATTAAGTCAAAAGATTAATGCGGGTTCCAAGTGAGTCAATCGATGCCCGGTGGAAGATGGCGGGATTGAGTTGGCTGCGGAGCCGGTTCGGGAGTTGCAGGAGGTTTTGCCAGTGTTGCCGGATGATCGATGGCGGCCTGTCGGGCCAACACGGCGGCGGCCTCGCTTTTGGATACCGTTTTTAACAGGTCGATCTTGAGATTTTCCATGAGTTGCAGAACGGGAGCGTTCAGGTCAACGAGCGGATTGACCTCCGCCAGTGCGGTTTTGGTGATGGCAATATGGCCGACATCAAAGCCGTTGAGAGCGGCGTCCATCGGTACCCACTGATCGGGTCCGATCCACGCTTCAGCCCACATATGGAAGGCAAAGAAGCCGGTATCTTTGTCGACGGTATTGGCGAGAGTGGGCGCATCGACGTCGGGCGGGATGTAGCCGAATCCGAGGACGCAACGGGTGGGCAGTCCGGCAGCTCGACCAATCGCGGCACAGAGGACGGCATGTTCCGTGCAATCGCCTTCGCGCGACTTGGCTGTTTCCTGGGCGGAGGCGAAACCGATATTGAGGTCTTTTTTGGTGATGTAGCGTCGAACAAAACTCTCGATGCGCTGGGCGGCGATGACCGGATTTTTTTCGTCACCGACGGCTTGTTGGGCCAGCGCCTGGATCTCGGGAGAGTCGACTTCAAGATAGGATGATGTCTGGAGATAGGTGTGTAATTCAGGCGTATCGGCATGGGGTAATTGCCAGGTTGCATCGGCGGGAGTGAAATGGGGAACGGTAACTTCAACTTCGCTCGTTCCCGGTTCGGAGGAAAGGACGTGCTGTTCGTCCTGGTTCCATAAGGAGAGTGGTTTGCTTAGGTCGACGGAGATGAGGCGATAGGTGGCCGAGGCCTGTTCGGCGGGTGAGGGTATCGCGCGTTGAGGATGAATCAGGAAGGTGGAGAAAATTTCGAGGCCTTCGGGTTGCTTCATGCACTCGGCACGGTTGGTGACATATTCGTGCAAGTTGCCGAGGCCGGGAATAACCACGAGCGTTTCGACGTCATTGTTCTGGTCGTCGACCCAGACCGTGGAGACGAGTCCAGGCATAAGATTTGTTTCGCTGGTGATTTTCCATAAGTGGCGTTGCGTGCCGCGGATGTCGCGCATTTCCTGGCCCACGACTTTGCCTGCTTGTACGACTTTGTCCTGAGGGTAATCAGTCGAAAAGGTGTTGAAGGAAAAGGACTGGTCTGGTTTGAGAAGAACCGCGTTGCTCAGGCGGCGTACGGCTTCGGGACCGAGCGCATCGAGACGCGGGACTTTGTAACGCCGGGTTTGGCCGCGACTGGAGATGACAAGTTCATCGCCTTCGCGTACACCGCTCGATTCGATATTGGAGCCAGCGCCTTGATTGATTTGCTCGAAACTCAATACGCCTCCCTCAGCGTCTTCGGTAACTTTGGAGGTGTCGATCATCTTCAGGGCCGTATCACGTCGCTTTACGACAAATTCTTCTTGGTGGACCGTTTGATACTGCGGGCCGCTGGGCGTGTCGGTTTGGGTCGTGATGGTGCTACCGAATCCACATGGTTTGTCGTCCATGATGATCACGACCCATTCCTCGAAAATGGGTTTTCCGGTTCCGCTGTTGGCGGGAATGGTTGTCTGGGCGCTGAGATTATCCGGCAGGGTTGGCAAGAGTGCCAACGCTGCCAAGAGAAGGAGCCGTTTACTGCGTTTTGGGCGGCTGATCCGGTGTCGGTGGAGAAGCATCAGAATTGGAAGTAGCGGCGGGTGCTGGAGTTGGAACGGGGGCAGTAGGAGGAGGAGGTTCAGGCGTAGGTGCTGGAGCGGGCGTGGAATTGGTGGCCGTGTCCGGCGAAACTGGTGGAGAGGCTGGCGGCGGAGTGTTGGTGGTGTCGGAGGGAGCAGGAGCGTTGGTCGTTGTGTCCGGGGAGGTGGGTGTAGGGGGTGATGTCTGATTCGTCAAAGTGGATGGTGTTGCGGAAACAGGTGGTGGAGTGGGCGATGATGGTGGAGGAGCACTGGGAGCCGGGTGGAAACCTAATCCCAAGGCTGGGAGCATAGCGGCGCCTGCTCCGAGACCCGTGGCAAGAAATATCCCCTGGTTGCCAATTCCGGAAACGGAATAACCCTGTACGCCGTTGTTGTCAGTCGAGGAGACGAATGACCATGTGCCTATCGGGGCGAGCCACGCGAGGTCGGGAGGCAGAGGAGTGTTTTTCAAGGCTGCGCCAAGATTTTTGTTAAGCATCGAGGCGAGGGAGAGATAGGGCATCGCGGTCTGGTAGCCGCGGTCGAATAATTGCGGGGAATCGAGAAAGAGGATTTGCGTTGCGCCGTTGCGCTTGTTGCCGATTTGCCGGAGGAAATCGGGATTGTTGAGCAAGCCGATCGTAGCGTCCCGTGTGAAGCTGCGCACGGCCTGGTTCTGGCTGATAAAAATGCCGAAGTAGTCGCCATCTTCGGTAATCGTCGGAGTGAAGGGGGTTGATTGCACAAATTGCAACGTGGCATAATGGTGTTCGTCGGTGGCGATTTCGTTGATTACGGCATCGGTGCTATAGGTCTTGCGCACGGTATCGATGATTGCGGTGATGACCGGTTTAAAATCATCCGGTTTGTTGACCTTCGCGAAAAATCCGACTTCGGGATAAGTCGTGTCAGCGCCCCATTCGAGTTGCAGGGACATTTCTGATCCGAGCGCATCGAGGATGTTGTGTTGAATGTCAATGTTGTTAGCCTGTGCCCACGTTTGCAGGGAGGTAACCATGTTTTTGAGTTGAGGAGAGGACTCCTGTTGTTCCTGCCAGTTCTTCCAGGCCTGGGTCCAATCGACGCTGCTGGCCCAGTAAAAACGGGTGTCGGGGCTAGTGAACTTCAAGGTGTCGAAGGAGCACGGAGGCAGGGTCATCCCCAGGTCGTGCTGGGCCTGCTGCGGAACCAGGAATGAAAAGTGGTCCACAATTTCACCCTTTTCAAAACTCGCGCCCGCTGCCATGCCGCCCATGAGATCGAGTCTTTTTTCGAGATAATTATTTGTGGTCGTCTGGTGGGCTGTCTGTTGGAGGACATTTTGCATGAGCGGCGCCAGGGCCGGTGTATTGACGTAGACAAGCGTCAGTGAATCTTTACCGATGCGTTGCAGCGATTGTTGATAATCGGTACTTTGAGCCAAGCTCGGCGTGGATGATTTTTTTTGCAGACGTTCGATCCAATCTTGCAGAGAAGTTTCGCCCCAGGCGGTTACGATCCAGCCGTTGAGCTTCGCGACACAAATTTTATCGGGCGCTCCCGGACCTTGGATCCATTGATAATCGACTCCGGCGACTTGACCTGTGCCCGTCGTGCCCTGTTTGAGGACGTCGGGATAAGTTGCTTTAAGTTTTTCTACAAATGCATCGAAATTGCTGAGGCCAAACTTGGGTTTCATGGCGGCGATAAGACCGATTTGTTCGGGCTTATTCGGATCGAAATGAGTGATGGCGATGAACGATTGTCCGCTCAGATTTGGGAGAAAGGTAGTGATTAGGTCGACATTTTTCTGGCCGATTCGATTGATGATTGAATCGATTAGTGATTTGGCATCGGGCGAATCGATCAATTTTTTCAGCTGGGAGGTTTCGTATCCGGTAGTCAGCTTGGCCGCGTTGGGAATGGTGAAGAAGGCCAGGGTGTCGGCTGGCACCAGATCGGCAGCCAAAACGGCGCTGGGACCGAAGAGATACCACCAGGCGCCTGCGGCAAGAAGAAGGATCAATACGATGCCGATAAGCAGCAGACGCAGGACAGTTTTCATAGAAGTGAAGTCAAGACTGGCGGGGTCGGAGTCGTTTGGCAAATGGGAGATTAAGGCTCTCCGCGCGCGAGAGCTTGGGCACGATTTCGGGCAGCGGCCAGGCAACGGGCCATGAGTTGATTCAACGCGTCGTTTTCTTCGAGAACAGCGCAACCGGCGAGGGTCGTGCCGCGGGGGCTTTTGACTTGGGCGGCGAGGTCGAGAGGCGCGAGGCTTGATTGCGAGGCGAGTTGCGCGGAGCCGAGTACCGTTTGCAGGGCGAGTTCGCGCGCGAGTTTTTCCGGCAGATCGAGCGCAACTGCGGCACGGATCAGCGCATCAACGAAATGGAAAACGTAAGCAGGACCGCTTCCAGAAAGCGCCGTGATGGCGTTGATTTGATTTTCTTCGACCCGCCACGCTTTTCCTGCCGAGGAGAGAATGCGGTGGACGAGGGCGTAATCGGTTTCCGTGACATTCGGCGCGCCTGCATAGACGCTGGCTCCAGTCCCGATTTGCAGAGGGGTGTTGGGCATGGAGCGGACGATGCGGGCAGTGGGGGCAAGCCAGTCGCTAATTTTTTCGATCATGATGCCCGCAGCAATCGAGAGAAAGAGTTTGCCCGCGCTCGCTTCTTTCAAGGCAGGCAGCGCCTCGGGGAAAACTTGCGGTTTGATGGCCAGGATGATGAGGCTGCTCTTGTGCACGACTTCGACGTTGTCGGCAGTCCACTGCGATCCAGGCAATAAATCGAGGAAAGGCTGGCCTTCTTGCGGAGTGGGTGCGGAGCAGATCAAGTCCGTGGCTGGAACCACGCCGCCATCAACCAGGCCTTTGCCGAGTGCCCGCGCCATGACTCCCGCGCCGATAAATCCAATAATCATAGTCAGAGGGAAATGGCGCTTAGACTTCCAGTCCGAATTTTCTCAGCTTGGTGTAAAGGGTGGGGCGATGAATGCCGAGAAGTTCCGCCGCCTTTTTTTTGTTCCCTTTGCATTGGTCGAGCGCAGCCACGAGTGCCGCTTTTTCCCGTTCAGCGAGGTTGAACGATTGCGATTCGGTTACCAAAGGATGGGTGCGTACGGGTGAAAGCACGGAGGTGTCCGTGCTGGGACCCGAAGTTGGGTCGAAGGGTGAACCGTGCACAACTTCATGCGGGAGATTGCGCGGGGTAATCATGCTGCCCTGCGTTAAAACCACGGCGCGTTCGATGACATTTTGCAGTTGCCGCACATTACCGGGCCACTGGTAACGCAACAGGGCGTCGTAGGCTTCTGATTGAATTGTCATGAGAGGCTTGTTCATTCGGGTACAAAAACCTTGCAGGAATAATTGCGCGAGTTCGGGAATGTCCTCGGTTCGTTCGCGCAGAGGCGGGATGTTTAGAGTGAATGTATTGAGCCGGTAGAAGAGATCCTCGCGTAGGTGTCCGTTGCGGATGGCTTCCTCGGGGCGACGGTTGCTGGCGGCGACGAGGCGGAAATCGGCCTTGATAATTTGCGTGCTGCCGAGGGGCCGGAATTCCCGTTCCTGCAAAACGCGCAGAAAACGGGTCTGTAAATCGATAGGCATTTCGGCGATTTCATCGAGGAAAAGCGTACCGCCGCTTGCCGCGCTGAGCATGCCGGGAAAATCCTGACTCGCGCCGGTGAACGCGCCTTTCTTATAACCGAAGAGTTCACCTTCGATCATATTTTGCGGGAATGCAGCGCAGTTAAGTTTGATTAGCGGTCCCGAGGAGCGCGCGCTTTGCTCGTGGATGCGATTGGCGAAAATTTCTTTGCCCACGCCGCTTTCGCCTACAACGAGGATGTTGGCTTCGCTCGGCGCGATCTGGTCGATGAGTTCAAAGAGTTCCCTCATCTTGACGTTTTTGAAGACGGGCTGAAGTTGGGCTTCGGCGCGTTGGACCCGTTTTTTCAGGCGTTCGGTTTCTTCACGCAATTTGACGGTTTCCTGACGCAGGCCCTTGTGTTCGATTGCCTTGGCGACGAGGCTGAGAAGCTCCTCCGGAACGTAGGGTTTGCTGATGAAATGAAAGGCCCCGACTTTGATCGAAGCGATGGCGTTGTTGAGCGAGTCGTTGGCGGTGACGACGATGACCGGGAGAACCGGATGTTCCTGGCGGATGGTCTGAAGAAAGTCGAGGCCTTCGCTGTCGGGCAAGCCGAGGTCGAGGAGAAGTACGTCGGGCTTGCTTTCGGCGATCATCTGCAATCCCTGGCGGGCAGTGAAAGCCGAGACGGCGGAATAGCCGCGTCGTTCCAGGATGGACACCAGCGTGGCTTGAATATTGCGTTCGTCGTCGACGATTCCAATCAGCGGTTTGGAATTCATGGATGCTGTTTCTTTTTCCCGTGGCCTGACCCTAAGTGCCTCAAAAGAACCTGTTTCACGATGCTTGTCCAGTATTTAGCATAACTTCATCGCGGAGGCGAGGAAAGTAACGATTCGGTAGTGACTTAATTTGGTCAAATAACATTCCGTCATCCTGAGCTTGTGAAGGATCAATTTGAAAGGTAGCCGTCGACCTCCGGGCGACGGGGAAAAGGTTCCCGCGCTCGGAGATCGCGAGCTACCCTTGCTATCCCGTAGAATTCAAACTGTACCACTACCAACGATTCTTAGAATCGGGTTGGATTGCGCAAAGCTGAAGTAAGTCGTTCGAGATAATCGCGCCGTCGAATCTCGATGGCGCCAAGGCGGGCAGTGAGGGGCGAGAGCACTTGCGTGTCGAAGAGTTCAAATTTCTGGGAGCGGAGATGATCCATGAGATGGCAGAGGGCAATTTTTGAGGCGTCGGTGACGCGATGAAACATCGATTCGCCCGCAAAAAAGCCTTGGATGGACACACCGTAGATTCCTCCCACCAACTTTCCTTTTTCCCAGGTTTCGACGCTATGGGCATGGCCTTGCCGGTGAAGTTCCAAGTAAGCTTCGACAAAGCGAGGGCTGATCCAGGTCGATTCGCGGCCTTGAGCTGGTTCGGCGCAGGCGTGGATGACGGCATTAAAATCGCGATCAATCGTCAATTCGAAGGGATGGTGGCGCAATTTGCTCTCGAGCCGTTTGGGTGGATGGAAGGTCTCGATTTCAAAAATCGCGCGTGGATCGGGCGACCACCAGGTAAGCGGCTCGTCCGTCCACGGGAAAATTCCGGAACGATAGGCGAGAAGAAGGCGTGCGACGGAGAGATCGCCGCCGAGGGCGAGCAGGCCTTCGCGATTGGCCGCGCGATGATCCGCGAAAGAGAGGCTGTCCGGATGCAGAATGTTCATATCATAAGGGGTCGTTGCCCGCTCCGACGAAAAGCAAAATGTAAATCTGGACAAGGGCAACCACAACACTGAGAACGACGATGAGGAGGGCGGGCATCGCTTTGCGCGTACGTAGGTAGCGGCGGCCCATGAGCAAGATGAGGATAAGGCTAAGGAGGAATGCGGCATGAGGTGCGAAGTGCCACGTGTAATTATAGCCGAGAAAGATCGCGAGGAATCCGCAAATGAGTCCTGCAACAGCCGAGGGAACGCTCTTCGCCTTCACATAGCCCATCAATCCCCCAACGATTAAGAGGATGCCGTAAATGTAGAGGAGGAGGACAGGCCATGCGATCATACCGTCACTTTGCCTGAGTTTTCGTTTCTGCGCAATGGTGCGACTAAGGGTTTGTCATCTCGAGCGGAGGTGAGCCGACAAGTGTATTTTTACTGCAACGTCTGCTCGAACCGAAGTCGAGAGATATGGCATGGATTAACCTCACGCATAAGAAGCGTCACAAAGTTTTAAAGCTACGTTAAGGCAATCCGCGTTTCGCATGAGCACAAGCGGAGTTTCATTTTCGTGTTTCAACATCTCCTGATGCTCTCTGCGCCTTTTGTCTCATCGAGCCATATCCCTCGACTGCGCCTCGGGTGAACTTACTGCTCGGTTCATTCTTTCTGGTTCGGCTTCGCTCGAGATGACGGATGATGAAGCCGACGCGTTTTTGTAAAATCCGTTGCATTTCGTTTCAACCTTCCGCACGATAGCTAGAGTATATATGGAATCAGAGCTTTTGACCGTTACCTTGCCCGAAAATCTTTCACCTGCTTTAACCGAAAAGCTCAAACATCTCATCCCCGGAACTTACTGCCTGCACCGCAGTTGGGGATTTGGCCAAATCAAGGAATGGAATAACGCGACTGAAAGCGTGACCATTGATTTCAAGTCGAAGCATGGCCACGTCATGCAATTCGCTTATGCGGCTGAATCGCTCACAGCGCTGGCTGCCGATCATGTGCAGGTGCAAAAGGTCGAGTCTCTTGATGCTTTACGCAAGAAAGCCCAGGAAAATCCGATTCAGGTGGTGAGAGACTGTATTCAGAGTCTCGGCCCGCAAGCCACCGCCGATGGCATCCAGGCTTTGTTGAGTCCTGAAGTGATTTCCGCCGTCGATTACAAAAAATGGTGGGATTCCGCCAAGCGCGCCTTGAAGAAGGACGGGCATTTTTACGTGCCGGGCAAAAAGAATGAAGCGCTTCGCGAGCTCGATGCACCGAGCGCCTTGGGTGATTCGGCCCTCGAACATCTGCGTCTTGCCAATGGACCTAAAGCGGTCTTGGCCGCACTGGCATCGGTCGCCAAATATTGGTCGGAGATTAAAAGCGATACAGTTTTGCAGGAAGTTGCCGAATTGGTTGATTCGACGCTGACCAAGGTTCCCAAATCGCAATTACCGATTCAGATCGAACTTGCCCTCGCCCGCGACGAATTTTATCACATGGCGGGTCGTCCCGGTGAAACGGGTTCTTGTGCGATTACGACGCTGTCTCCTCAAACGCCTCCTGCGCTTAGCAATCTTCTCGATGCGCTACCCGGTTCCCGTCAGCCCAAGCTGCTGGAAGCCTTGCGTGTCGGCTTGCCCGAAGCGTGGCCCGCTCTTTTCATCGGCCTGATTCCGCGCGCCAATGGCCGCGTTGCCGAGGTCATCACGGAAGCTTTTCAGGAAGCCGGTCGCGAGCGCGATGTGCAGGCAGCGGTCAATCGTTTCATCCGCGAACGGAACATCACCTGCGATTTTCTCTTCTGGCTTTGCAAGAACCGGCCTGCGGTTTACAGCCCCCTGATCGAGCCGCAGCTTTTCATGGCCATCCTTTCTGTTTTGGAAAAAGATCAGTTTTCCGAGATCAAGAAGGGGACCAAGCTTTACGAACTCGTTTTGAGCGACAAGCCGCTCATCGCCGCCATTCTCAAGGATGCGCCGGTGGCCGATGTACGCGACATCACCCGTGCCATTCTACTCAGCCCCGTTTTCGAAGAGCTCGACAAGCGTTCGTTGCTTGCCGCCATCATCAAGCTTTATCCCGAAGTGCAGGCGATGGTTGTCGGCACCGACAAGACGGCGGCGCCAGAAGCCAAGATCATCGTTTCGTGGCCGAGTCTCAAGCGTCGCGAGGCGGAACTCGAGGATTTGGATAAAAATCAAATCCCGCAGAACAGCAAGGAAATCGGTATCGCCCGCGGTTACGGTGACTTGCGCGAAAATCACGAATTCAAGGCGGCCAAGGAGATGCAGACGATCCTCGCGCGCCGCAAGGCTGAACTGGAACAAATGCTGGCCCGGGCCGAAGCCACCGAGTTTACCGATATCGACACTTCGAAGGTAACTTTGGGCACCAAGGTCACGCTCAAGGATGGTTCTTCCAGTGAGGCTTTGGCCTATACTATTCTTGGCGCTTGGGACAGCGATCTGTCGAAGGGGATTATTTCATATCAGACGGCAGTGGCCCGAGCCTTGCTTAACCACACCGTGGGTGAACGGATCGAGCTTTCCACTGATGAGGGTGGTATTCGTCACGTCGTGATCGAAAAAATCGAGCCTCATCAGGTTGATCTTTCGATTCCCGCCTAAAATTTGGATTTTATTTGTACCTATATGAGCTGCACCACGATTACCAAAGTCATCGCGCGCCAGGTTCTGGATTCGCGCGGCAATCCCACTCTTGAAGCGGAAGTTTTCCTGCAGGACGGCACGCGTGGCCGCGCGATCGTTCCTTCCGGAGCCAGTACAGGCGAACACGAAGCGCTCGAATTGCGCGACGGCGACAAAACCAAGTATGGCGGTAAAGGCGTGCTCAAGGCGGTAGAAAACGTCAATAAGAAGATAGGTCCGGAACTCGTTGGTCTCGACAGCACCGACCAGCTTGCGGTCGATGCGCGAATGAACCAGCTCGACGGCACCAAGAGCAAGAAGAACCTCGGGGCTAATGCCATTCTCGGTGTCTCGATGGCCAACGCGCATGCCGCCGCCGAATCGGTTGGGCTCCCGCTCTATAAATATCTCGGCGGCCCCAACGCGAAGACGCTTCCGGTTCCGCTGGCCAATGTGCTCAACGGCGGTGCTCATTCCGACGCGCCCATCGATTTCCAGGAATACATGATCGTGCCGAAAGGTGCACCGAGCTTCCGCGAAGCGATCCGCTATGGCGCGGAAGTCTTTCATTCCCTCAAAAAAGTTTTGCACGATCAGAAGCTCGGCACGGGCGGCGGCGATGAAGGTGGCTTTGCGCCGAATTTAAAATCGAACGAGCATCCGCTCGAACTTATCGCGCTGGCCGTCAAGCAGGCCGGTTATGTTTTCGGCAAGGACATTTTCGTGGCTCTCGACCCCGCCAGCAGCGAATTCTACGATAAGGAAAAGAAAAAATACGTTTTCAAGAAATCGGATGGCAGCGAGAAGAGCTCCGAGGAGTTGATCGCTGTCTATCAGGATTTGGCGAAACGCTATCCGATCATTTCGATTGAGGATGGTCTTGCTGAAAACGATTGGGACGGCTGGAAGAAATTGACCGATGCGATGGGCAAAACCACGCAGCTCGTCGGTGACGATCTTTTTGTCACCAATGTCGATTTTCTCCAAAAAGGAATCGATCTCGGTGTAGCCAATTCGATTCTCGTGAAGGTGAACCAGATCGGTTCGCTGACGGAGACTTTCGATGCGGTTGAACTGGCCAAGCGCAACGGGTACACCTCCGTTCTCAGCCACCGTTCCGGTGAAAGCGAGGATACGACCATCGCCGATATCGCCGTGGCTCTTAACGTCGGCCAGATCAAGACCGGCTCTTTCTCCCGCACCGACCGTCTGGCCAAATACAACCAGTTGCTGCGCATCGAAGAAGAACTTGGTGACAACGCTGTTTTCGGAGGTACTCTCTAGGAAGCGAACGCCACTATGGGAAGCGCCCGATTTCTTGATCCTTCCAGTATTCCACTTAAGCGTCAGAGTGGCGGGAACATCTGGGCCACGCTCGTCCACATTACCCAGGCCGTTACAGTTATCGTTCTTCTTTCGGCTTTGATGCTTTTCTTCCTGCCGGTCATTCACAAAACGCAGTTGCTTCAAGCCGATAAAACCAAACTTCAGCGCGAGATAGCCGCTGCACAGGAGCAAACGCAACAGCTTCAGCTTGAAACCGAGCATATGAAGAACGACCCGGCTTACGTTGAACATATCGCCCGTGATAAGCTCAGTCTCGGTCGTCCCGGCGAGACCATTATCCGTTTCGATTCTTACCAGAATGCCGCGCCGACCGAACCCAAATCGGTACAGCCAATACCGGGCAACGATTCTGCTTCCAATTAGTGCGGAAGGGATTGTGTTGCGGGATTGTAGCATTCATTTGCTTCGACCTTCCTTTAAACTGGGTTTTGTATTAATCTCCGGCCATGAGTAGTTCGGAGAAGAAGTTACTCCATCTCTAGTTATTCATTTATGTCCACACCACAGCAAAATTGGGTGGCGCAACGCTTTGAAATTCAGCAGTTGATCGGCGCCGGCGGCCTCGGCGATGTCTACCGGGCCTGGGATCACCATCTTAACCGCTCGGTGGCGGTCAAGCGGGTCCGAACCCGGGAAGCTCAAAATGATCGCCAGCTTTTTGAGCAAACCTGGCGCGAGGCGATGACGACCGCTTCTCTCCAGCACCCCAATATTGTCACAATCTTCGATTATGGCATTGATGAGGAAGGCGCTTTTGTGGTCATGGAACTGATCGAGGGCGAGACGCTGGAGGATGTGCTGGAACGCGGCCCTCTTCAGTACGATGATTTTCTCCGCTTCGCCCAGCAGACCCTGGATGCCATTGTGGCTGCGCATGGAATGGGATTGATTCATCGCGATCTCAAGCCGGGCAATTTCATGATTGCGAAGCCGACCACCGGCTCGCGCTTTCACGTCAAAATTCTCGATTTCGGCCTGGCCAAATATCTCGATGTTCCGCGGCCTCAGTCAATGGATCATCTCAATTCATTGATGGGATCGGTCCACTATATGGCGCCGGAGCAATTCCAGCGGCTGAACATCGATCAACGCACCGATCTCTATTCCCTGGGCTGTATTTTTTACGAGACGATCACGGGTCACCCGGCCTTCAACGGCGATAATATTTCCTCCTTGATTGATGCTCATCTCAAGACGTTGCCTTATTCGATGAAACAATTGCGCAAGGATATTTCTCCCAAATTGGAGCATTGGATAACCAGCTTTCTGGAAAAGGATCCAATCAAGCGTCCTGCGACTGCCGTCGAAGCTTTGCGGAAGCTTCCAAAATTAGAAGACTGTAAGGTCAATCTTCGAACCGCTACCGGGAGTATCTTCCAGAAATTTATCCAGGGTCCGCCACGGGGATAGTTAGCTAGGCGTCATCTCGAGCGGAGGCGAACCGGAACGGGTTTATAGCCGCAAATTCTTCCGAGCCGTAGTCGAGAGATATGGTT
>Ga0207048_10252_pt1 | contig 17391 bp, 14 predicted proteins | sample Alteio_BWMinCont_65_FD_153301 | JGI IMG/M metagenome (GOLD analysis project Ga0207048, IMG submission 153301) | Enriched cells from forest soil in Barre Woods Harvard Forest LTER site, Petersham, Massachusetts, United States -... | ecosystem: Environmental > Terrestrial > Soil > Temperate forest >...
CGCAGATCCAACTGCGCTGTTGACATAGCTTGCTTTAATGCCAATAGCCTTGACCGTCTCGCTGGCCGAAACCGTGATGGGGGTAGAGTAGGTAGCCGAAGATGCCGTGGGGGTTGTTCCGTTCGTTGTGTAATGAATGGTTGCGCCAGAGGTGGCGTCGTTGATCGTTACTGTTTGCGCCGAACTATAGGTTCCAGCTACTGGGCTGAAGGTTGGTGTAGCAACCGTGCCGAGCGAACATGTGGGTACGCAGTCGCCCTGGAAGGTAGACAGGGCATAGACCGAGGAATTTCGCGTGTCCACCATAACGCCGGGGAGCGTGCCGACCCAATAAGTCGTGTCCGTCACGGACGCACTCACACCAGTGGTTACATCCTTACAGGTAATTAAAGATCCAACAGCAGAGATTTGAATCGTATCGCCGGTTACCGGAATAGGGCAGGTTGTGAGTAACGTAGCATTCCAAAGGCCGTCGTAGAAAAGTACAATCGCGCCATCGTCGCCCAGATAACAATAGCCATACGCGCCCACACTCATGCGCGCACACGGCCCAGTCCAACCGCCGGCGGCGTTATGAGTCACAAACTTAACCTGAGAATACTGGTCGTTTGTAAACGAAACGCCTGTGTACACCGCTAATCCCCAGGAGGAAGCAGTGTTTGGCACAACCTTGCCGCTGGATTGAGCCAACGGTACAGGCGGGTAAGTCAGGCCGGGGCCGGCTGTGGTGTTCGTCCAGTTAGACGACAGCGCGCCGCTGCCGCTAAACGAGTCGGTTGCTGGATAACTTTGTGCCCAACAGGGCGCCGCTATCGCTATCGTGGCCCACATGGCCAGAAGAATCTTTGCTAGTTGCTTGCTCATCACGCTCTCCTCAGAATTTGTTTCTCAAATGCCTTTGGTCGTTCCCTTGCGAATGAATATCGTCCACTGTCAGGTCGGTATTCGCCCTCTTCAGCGACAAAGTTTCCCTTACACGCAAAAACTGCAATCGCTTACATTCTTATAGGTGCAATAAATATTCCTGCAATTGCTGACTTGTCAAGGAAATAAAATAGCTTTTTGGAGGATGAATATTCAGTAGACAATTGCTGTATGGCTTTCAATAAACCCTCGCAGGATACTTCTCTGCCTCATTAAGAGATATAACTTATTTAATATGTTTAAGTTAAAAACTGACCTGAGTACAACCCGTGAGCCAGAGTATCGCCGTGAAATAGGAGCGGGAATCGATGATAAAGCGAGTTCGCCCAGGAGACCCTAAAACCGATAAGGCTTACGAGATTCCAGATATTGCATTTTTCTGCAACCGATTAAACTTTTATTCTGCATTAGAGTCAAGCGGCTGATTTTTCGAAGCGTGGGATATATTGCATGTAATAGTATCAAGATACTTACTACAGACTTTTTTTGAAAGTGAAGAGATAAAATATGCGTCTGGAAGAAGTAGCGAAGAAAGCAAATGTTTCGACAGCTACAGTTTCGCGTGTAGTCAACAAATTAGATAATGTCAATTCAAAGACTCGTAAGCGCGTTCTGGCAGCTTTAGAGGAACTTCAATACACGCCGAATCTACAGGCGCGGGCGCTTTCCTCTGGTCAGAGCAAAACGATCGGCATTATTGTTTCAAATTTGGAAAATCCGTTTTATGTGGATGTCTTCAGCCTGCTGGAGAAGCGGGCGCATCTCGGCGGCTATGAGATTTTACTCGCAAACACAAACTATGACCCAGCCTATATGGCGCAAGCATTAAAGCAGATGCTTGGACGACGTGTTTCTGGACTTGCTATCGCGATCTCTGAATCACTTCCAGAGGAAATTAGCGGGGTCCTCGCAGCTGGTATTCCGGTCGTCTGTTTTGAAACGGGCGAAGGTCATAAGAATATCCCTCAAATCCACTGGGACGTTCAAGGTGGAATGCGGAAACTCGTCGAATACCTCCATGCTCTCGGACACCGGCGAATGGCCTACGTAGGAACGAGAATCCCACTTACAACCGCTGAAGTAAGACGAACGACTTTTATTGAAACCGCTGAGCGCCTCAAGATGCAGCACACTGAGATTGCATTGGGGCCTCATTCTCATGGGTCGGATGCCGGTCGTCGTGCAGTTCACCGCCTTATCGAGGAGGGTTGTAATGCAAGTGCGATCCTCTGCATCAACGATGCCACTGCATTTGGGGTGTTGCGGGAACTCTACAGCCGAAACATTGCTGTGCCTAACGATGTTTCCGTCACAGGTTTTGATAACATTGCGCTCAGCGAATGCTTTTGCCCATCGCTCACCACCGTATCGATATCGCGGGAAACGGCGACTAAAATGATGTTTGAGATACTTACTACACCCAGCGTGGTTAAAGCCCCCGTGAACTTTAGAATAGGGGCCGATGTAATCATCCGCGAATCAACAGGACCCTACCTGGGCGGAGGCCTGCTGACCCCGGGCAAAAGATCAAAGTAATCGCTGGATAAGGGTGCTGTCTGGCATTTTGAAACTGATAAGTTCTACCTGTGTCTCGCCAAACTCTATCGAGTCCTGGCAAGCTGCAAGAGTCCCTGCAACACCAGTGCTCCCTCGTAAGGATATACGTCCTCGCTGAGCAAGTTTTCCACCTGCTTTGGCTCGCTCAGCTCTCCTCGGCACCAAAACCATTGGGGGCTGGTCTTGATGGCCGAGGAGGACGTATCCATTCGTGCTTCTTATTTTAGGCAACCGTGACAATTGGGTCTTCAGGGTACGCATGCATCCCGGACTCGGTCACGTCGAGGCCAGCCAATTCCACCTCAGCCGAAACTCTCATGGATTTGACCTTGTTCACAACCCAAAATACGACATAGGTTGCTCCAAAAGCCCAAACAGCGCAGAGCGTTGCCCCCATTAGCTGACAGAGGAACTGTCGACTGTCACCATGCAGCAAACCAGTCACGCCCTGGCCCGCCTGTCCCAAATAGGTTGAAGCGCCAACTCCGTTCCATCCAGAGCCGTAAGTACCGTCTGCAAAGATGCCCACAGAGACGGCACCCAGCCAGCCACAATATCCATGCACAGAAATCGCCCCGCAAGGATCGTCGACTTTGATGACCCGTTCATTAAAGAGGACCCCAAAGCAGACAACGACGCCCGCAAGGACACCGATCACAACGGAAGAATTAGGAGAAACGAAGGCACAAGGAGCGGTGATTGCGACCAGTCCGGCCAGCATGCCGTTGCATGCCATCGTGACATCGGGCTTCTTGAAAAGCACATACCAAAGCAACATTGCTGTTGCCGCTCCAGCGACGGCGGCGAGGTTTGTATTCACAGCAATGACGGAAATGCGGAGGTCTGTCGCACCGAGCGTGGAACCAGGATTGAACCCCATCCATCCGAAAAGGAGGATGAAGGTGCCAGTTACGACGAAGACGATGTTATGTGCTGGAAAGGCCCGTGGCTTTCCGTCGGGGCCGTACTTTCCGAGACGTGGACCAAGGATGACAGCAAGCGCCATGGCGCAGAAGCCACCTACCCCATGTACGACAGTGGAACCTGCGAAATCAACATAGCCGTGACCGAGATTCATCGTCGATCCCAGTTGCGAAAGCCATCCGCCGCCCCATACCCAGCAGCCGAATACGGGATAGAGGAATGCACCAATAAAGAGTTCGCACAACAGAAATGCCCAAAAGGTTATGCGCTCACAGATTGCACCTACGATGATGTAACCAGCAGTCTCCATGAAAACGACTTCGAACAGCGTCAGGCATAGGCTACCGGAATCGTAGCCTGGTCCACTCAGGAAGAAACCCTTGCCGCCCAGAAAACCCCATAGGCCATGTCCCAGGAGAAAGTGATTGAGGGTTGGAGTGCCGCCCAGATTTGTGGGGGCTGCGTTGATTGCGGCTGCACCATACTGGAAGGCGTACCCAACGGCGTAATAGGCAAGGAAGGCAAAGACGTAGGCTGCAAAATTCAGCATCATGAGATGGCCCGCATTTTTCTTGCGCACCAAACCGCATGTAAGTAGAGCAAACCCGGCCTGCATGAAGAGAACGAGATATCCGGTTAACAGCGTCCATGAGAAGTTGGTGGCAATACGGATATGTCCAACCGAGTCGGCCAATTTTCCTGCCAGCGGTTCTTTGGCTAGCTGGGCCTGGTAAGCGTCATAGTCTTTTTTCTGTTGGGCAAAGCTCGGACTGCTCGGGTCGGGTGTTGGGGGAACAAAGGCATTGCCAGCGGCATCTTGAACACTGGTTTTATCCCCGGTGGCTATGCCAGCTGGATCCGGTTGAGGGCCGTTATCTGCAAAACAGCGTGTAGCCGATCCTCCGAATATGCCTGCTATTAGAAGAACTAATGCAGCGATCCGCGTTAAGGAAAAGCGCAAGCTTCGCCTCTCGATTGACTGTCTCATATTTGCTCTCTCCTTTTTCTTCGTGTAGTGATTTGGAAGTGAATTCATAGACGGCGAAGTAAGTTGTTCGCGAAGGGAATTTTCAGAGAGCGCCTTCCCCTCGCTCGCCAGTCCGAATCCTTATGACCTCGTCCACCGGGGTGACAAAGATCTTTCCGTCGCCAAGTTTTCCCGTTCGACCACCTTCGATGATCGCGTCCACAATCTTTGGTACCTGCTCATCTGCTGCGACGATTGTAAGTAGGACTTTTGGAAGGAAATCGACCGAATACTCGGTCCCTCTGTACACCTCGGTATGGCCACGTTGTCGCCCAAACCCTCTGATTTCGGCGGCGGAAGCTCCCTGTATTCCGATACTGCCAAGGAGTGCCTTTACTTGATCAAGCCTCTCCGGCCTGATGACTGCGTCGATACGCTTCATCTGCGTTCTCCATTCTTGGAAGTGATTTGGTTCAGAAATAAAATTGCGGGGTCACTCATGTTCATATCTGACTCTCCTTGCGATTGTGGTAAACACCTGAGACCAGGAACGCTCCTGCCACACCTTGAAACAAGTTGTGCGTCTTGAATCTCATTCGTGCTTTTCCTCCAGAAAATGAACATCAGTTTTAACCTTCGGGAGATACACCTCGGCCTATGCGCCTTAGCCACCCCATATTCTTGCGGCGCCCGCTTGGGACGTCGTGAAATGTTTGTCTCCGGATAAGATAACTACTAGAAACGTAAGATTCTCGTAATGAATCCATAAAGAAAATCTATGGGCTGCACATTTTTTCAGATTGAGTCGATATGCCTCGCCAAAACATATCGGTACAGATCTTCTGTTTTGACTACGAATGCATGGCATTTCAAGCTGATCCCCGGCCTGAATGTTGTTGCTCTCTGAAACAAAATATCAATATCGTACATACATTTTTACTTCGACTGGTCAATCATGCGTTTCCTTAAGCTCCTGTTCGCTTTTGTTGTTCGATTGTTTTACTCTCGCCGAGACCTGCTACTGGAAAATCTTGCTCTAAGGCAGCAACTCGCTGTACTCGTGGGTAGGCATCCTGCGCCTTGCTACGATTCAGCGCCGCGCTATCTGATCTTTGATCGTGGCTCGAACTTCAATGAGGAAGAATCAGTTAGGGCAGAGGTGTGTCTGCTAATTCTATTTTCTTCCCAAAAACCTTTTCAATACTCCCACTGCTCTGACTTCGTACTTCCTGCGATCTGGAAACTACACCAAAATTCGCTCGATCAAAGATACGGATTCAACCAAACTTGATCCCGATAGAGTTTTGGCGAGGCACAAGAATAAATCATTCGATAAAGCCTACCCAGAAATTCCTGTAGTGGGTTGGCCTCAATCTCAATAGGTTGGCTTCGTGTCCTGGTCATAGGCACGACCGAATTTATTGGTGTGGTTGACAGGACTTTGCGGAGTAGCGGATACGTGGAATTCGCCGAGGTCTATCGATCCAGACAAAAGATGAATTCGATGAGTCAGTCCATCGAGTGTCGATTGAGGAACGCCTTCAACCCAAACATGCACTTTGTAATCCCCCGCTGGCACATTATGCAGAGTGAAAGAATCTGTTGAATCAGCGACCGCATACAACGGTGTCGAGAGAGACAGCACTACTGCACCCATCTGCGGATGAATGTTGCAGAAAATGTAGGAGACGCCTTCCCGCTGAAACGGGACTTCCTTGCTAGAGCCTGCTTCGTAAAGTCCGAGGTCGAAACGCTTTCCATCGAAGAGCGAGAAGACGTTGTGAAAGAAGGGGTCCGCGTTGGGAAAAGACACGACACTGCCCACAGGAACCACCAGCAAATGTGGGGTAAACATTCGATCCTTCTGCAACAGAGTGTAACGGCCATGGGGAGGAAAGGGCGGCACTGGAGTTCCCTCCAATGCTTCAAGCCAGAGAACAGCTGGCACCGAGCGATGCTTCTGCTGATCCGCGATTGTGAGACGCGCGCTTACTTCAACCTTGACTGTATGCGAAAGATTGTCCTGCGCCCGCGCGCCTGTTGAGGCGATGGCGATAACGCAGAGGAGCCCATTACTGAGTAACTTCCATCTCATCAGAATTTGTATCCCACCCCCAGGCCAATAATATTGCTTCCTGAAGTTTGGCCTATAACAGGAGAACTTTCCAAACGGCGATATTCCAGCGAGAAAAGCAGATAGGCGCTGGGACTGTAGATCACATTGCCAGTATAGGTGCGATTGCGCGCCAGGTTCTGATAGATGGCGGTGGAGACACCTGCGTAAGGTCGTAACTGACTCGCGAAGAGCTCGTCTACGCCAAACGCAGCATTCAACTCCAGACGTTCGCTGAGCTTCTCTTTCAACTGCGACCAGCCGCCTACATCCTCAAGCGCACGGAAATATGCCTCCTGAGAATACGTGTTGGATCGATAGACGTAATCCTTGTATCCCCCAGCGCCGAGACCGCCGAGCGACTGCCCACGGTAAACGTTCCCTGTCAGTTCCAGCCGGCCCGGTAAAGGTAAACGATAGTCAATAGTAGTTGCCCAGGAGTCAAACCTGTAACTATCGGAGACGTTATGAGGCGCAAAGTATCCTCCAATGCCGATGCGAGCACCCTGATTAGCCTTCAATCCCTGCAGAGCGATCCGAACCTCTGATCCTGGCCAGCGACTCTGCCTGCCTGTGCTGGCTGGAAAAGACTGATAAGGACTGGAGGAGAAGATAGGAGATACCGGCGCGTCTGCGACATCGGTCAGAGCTGCCTGTAGCCTGAGTTGATGCGATCCGGTGAGCGAAACATCATGCGTCACGCCAACTTGCGGATTCCATGCCCATAAATTTCCTGACCATGCCAGCGCTGGTTCGGCGACGGCTGTGAGGGAACTTGGTGAATCGGGGCTGAGAATCGGGCGATCCAGCCAGAAAAATGCCTGCGTGTGCTTCCAATCGAGAGCGGCATGCGCAGTACGCAGACGCAACACAGCAGACCCCTCATCGTAGGGACTGGAATAGCCGGTGGTGTTTGTGCCCCCATAGTTGACGGGTGATATATCGGCACTAAAGTCTACTTGTAGATCTGCATGGCTCCGCGCACCGAAGAGATGAGGACCGCGCATATCAAGTCCGAGTATTGTCTGCCTAACAGAAGCTCCTGTGCTGCCCGGGCCGCCAATAGCCAGGGTGGGAGTGGCTGGCCTGTCAACCTGTCTTGTATTTACAAAACCATTCAGGAGCAGGAGTCCGTTCAGCTTTACAGGGTACTTCGATTCGCTTTCGACCTTGGTCTGTTCATGGGTCGCAATCTGCGTCTCCTGCATCGCCTGTTTTTCGCGAAGCTCTTCAATCGCAGCAGTCACCTGTGCAGGAGTGAGTGGTTGAGCGGGGGAGGAGGCCGGTACTGATAGGTTGGAATTTGTCATCTGCTGTTGAAGCGCAGAAAGTTGCCGGCGCATCTCTTCCATCTCTCTTTGCGATTTCTCAAGCTGTGCCTGAGTACGGGCCATGGCGTCGTTGAGCTTTTGGATCTGCTGCTCGACGCTTTCCTGCGATGTGTTCTGGGCTTTCAGGATTGGCTCGCCGACACCCAATAGCGCGACAAAAAGCAAGAACACGCATTGGGAATTTCGTGATACCCCGCGCCTTGATTGTTGCCTGCCATGCTGCTTCATTCCGCCACCCTCTTATCGCGCTTGATCGCGACTGACCCAGACACCACTCCTGGCTCCTGAGCCACTTTCATCTGGAAGATTGTCTCCCCAGGACGACTACTAAGCAGAATCACTTCGCCTCCATGCTCTGCTGCGATGCGATGAGCAAGCGTTAGTCCAAGCCCCGTTCCCTTCTGTTTTCCTTCGCTGACGAAGGGATCAAAGAGACTTTTCTGAATCTTCTCTGGTACACCTGTTCCATTATCCATAACGCTTAAAATGATTTGCCCCTCCCGTGCCTCAAGGGATGCCATTACCTCGGCTTTAGTTTCTACAGCGCGCACGGATTGGCAGGCATTAAGAAGCAGATTGTAGATGGCCCGCTCAATCTGCTTTCCATCGGCAAAAACGGCTGTCTCCATTGGATCGCCGTAGCGGGTCACCAGGGTCACGGCTTCGGCATCAGGATGAGTACGGATCAGCGCCGTGGCATGTTCCAGCAATGTCGACATCCGTTCAGGCGAACGGTGTATGGCAATGCCTGTTCTGCTAAAGATCAGCAGGGACTCGATCATATCCGTGATGCCGTACACTGCGGTGCGGACGTCGGCAAAGATCTCGGCACGCTCCTGCGAGGAGAGCCGCTCGGAGGCCAGAAATTCCGCATTAGCATAAACAGCGGCAAGATAGTGGCGCAGATCGTGCGAGACGGAGCTGGCCATACGGCCAATCGTTGCTAATCGCTCCGACTCAAGCAGCGCACGATTTGCTTGCCGAATTTCGTCGCGCATACCTTCAAAGACGGCGCTCAACTGCTGCACCTCGTAGGTACCATGCTGCGGAACACGATGCGCCACGTCACCTGCTCCGAAGGCCCGAACACCTTCTGCAAGTTCCTCAAGCGGTCTTGTGACCACGCGTGAAAGCGCCATCATCAGCACACTCCCCAATAGCAGCGCCAGCAGGCCGGCAACCAGTACCAGGTGGTCGATTCGCCGGATGGATCGCTCCGCAGGATCGAAGGACTTCAAGACAACCAGTTGTAGAGGGGCCGAGGCGCTGGACGAGAGATCCTGCATTGCTACGAGGTATCGCGAATTTCCAAGCCTCACTGAGACTGGCGCCTGGGGTGTATTCGCAGAGAATCCGGGCTGCGCCGCCAATCCCAATTGAAGGGAAGGATCGAGAGTGCTGGCCACTGTTCTGCCGCGACTCATAAAGGTTACTTCTACACCGGTAGGCTCACTAATATGTTGTACCGTACCGCGCTCAATCGCAATCCCGCTAATAACATATCCCAGCAGCGTCCCGGTCTCCTTACTGCCAAAGTAGAGTGGTTGCACAGAGCAGGCAAACAGCCGGTCAGAAACAAGATAACGCGTGGATGGAGCGGCCAGGAGAACCTCAAGACCAGCGCGAAGACCAGGATCGTTCAGCATGCCTTTGGTGTAGGCAGCGACTACGTGGCCGTTGCCATCTGCAAGTGCAAATAGATCGTTGCCGCTCACTTTCCAGAACTCCGCTGCCCCATCCTGAATGGTGGGAGGATCACTGGTAGTCATCAAAGCTTTTAGGCTTGGCAGGTCCGCGAGAAGCGCATTTTCACGTTCGAGCGCAGCCATCCGCTCGGCCTGAAGATCCTGGAAGGTTTTGACGGACTGTATCAGATCGCCAGAAAGGTCGCCTGCCACCTGCGCCTGCAAACGATGGCGTACCAGGAGCAGGCTGCCACTGGTGACACCGGCAATGATCAACACCATAGCGGCAACAAGCAACACACGGGTTCGAATGCCTTGCTCCTTGCGCATCGATGGTCCGTTTAAAGCAGATCCGTGTTTCTGTGCGTGGCTGAGTTTTGACATCACGGAATAAATTTGTACCCTGCACCGTAGATCGTGAGCAGATGCGTTGGATTTGCCGGATCAGATTCTAACTTCTGACGTAGTTTTAGAATCTGATTATCTACAGTTCGCGTTGTCGGATAGAAGTTGTATCCCCAAACCTCATTGAGCAAGAGTTCACGGGTAAGTACCCGTTCTGCGTTTTCGGTAAAGAACTTTAGCAGCTTGAACTCGTGTGCAGTCAAAACGACGGGAACCCCCAGGTGCCATACGGTCATCTTCTGGAAGTCAACTTCACAATCGCCGAAACGATAGACCGACGGCGTAGCAGGTTTACGTTGCCTTCGAATGGCCGCCTGTACACGGGCTGTTAATTCCCGCGGACTAAATGGCTTGGTAACATAATCGTCTGCACCCAATTCAAGAAGAAGAACTTTATCTACCACCTCGGTGATTGCACTCAGAATGATGACAGGCGTTTCGCTGGAGATGGCCTTGAGCATCGGGCACAGTTCCCGACCGGAAATTTGCGGCAGGATGAGGTCAAGGACTACTGCTACAGGCCGCTCGCTCCGAAACAAATCCAGCCCCGTGCGTCCGTCGCCCGCCACCACAACGGAATAGCATTCCTCCACAAACATTCTTCGGATCACTTTTTGCATTCGCGGATCGTCTTCGATGATGAGGATGGTGCCAAGCTTAGCTGCGGGAACGTTCTTTTCGACTTCGTTTGTCAGTTCCATGTCTTTGGCCATTTTCTTGAATCCTCTGCATCTATTCTGGCGGTAAAACACCCCACTCCATTAGCGCACAAACTGAAATGACAATGGAGTGACAATCAAGAGTATGCCCGTTTATTTTGCGGGGCAAGCTGTTCTTTATCCGATAAAACCGATGTTGGCGTTGCTGAATGGACTGCTAACGTGTGGTCCACCAAGAGGCTGATCAGGAGAATCGCCCACAGCGGAAGCAAAAAATCGAAAGGTTCGGATTCGGCCAGTCCCCGAACGAGGACAAAGATTAACAGGCTAAGAGCGAATGTCTTCATCGGCCCTCGCGGAAGCCTGCGAATCTGCCAATAGAAGCTTCCATAGAGTCCGGCAAGCATGCCTATTCCTACCACTCCATAGGTATAGAACTGCTGTAACAGTTCATTTTGCGCATGTCGCGCCTCGAATTCTCCAAACGCCGGAATGACTTTCCACATTGAATGAAAGCCGTGCCCGATCCATGGCTGCTCCAGAGCTGCCTCCAGGATGACGGCCCAGATACCGATGCGACCTGTCAGGGTTTCCGCCTGGTTGCCGGCATTCAAGTAGACCTCGTAGTAGGACTCCAGCAGGCCCCGGAATGCAACAACGATAAAGATCGCGGTGGTCACAAGCAGCACCTTGGTCTTACGACCAATTGACCTGTCGCTGACCAACAGGAACGCTTCACTCAGAAGAAACGCGAGGATGGTCGTCTTGCTTAGGCTACGAAGAAGAGTAACCCCCAGGAAGAGAGCAGGAAGGCCCCAATGCCCTTCTTTGCGATGAATGAGATATTGCGCCAGAAAAATGGCAAAGGCACAGATATAGCCGATTTGGTTTGGTCCCAGAAGTTCCTCATCCCCAAGGCGAAGGTCCGATTGTGCTGGCATGATCCACGCGATCACGGAAATGCAGCAGGCACCCCAGACAAAACCTTTCATCAAGGAGCTGGCCACTTCAGTGACTGGATCAGTACGAAGGAGCAAAGCAACAATTGCGACATCCGCGACCATAGCGCACCAGAAAGCGATCGCTGCCGGCAACGATGCTGTACTGCTCCACATCAGGCTACAGCCAGAGAACAAGAGGAAGAAAAGCACCCAGCGATTGCTCCATAGCTGCAACATGGAACCGAAGGTCAGACGAGTGCCTCCCAGCGAATAGAAGGAAACTACAGCAAGCAGGAAGAAGTTCAAAAAGAGAGTCGCCTCTACCCCCGCCTGCGGGTCGGTACCCAGAACACGCACGGAGAGAAGCATGATGAAGAGACGGAACGAGAAAAAGAAGCCGACAGAAAATGACAGGTCCATTCCTGTCGGCTTTGTGGAAGTCGCGTTGTCCGGGATGCCGGGGCCTGAGCTCATAGCTCCTCGTGAACTAAGGGAAATTGCTGCCGGTTACATACAACTCAGTGCGTGTACATTTCCGGGTCTCCCAGACTACCGGCAGGAGGCAGATGACGAAGAAAAACAATGATCGACCAGATTTCATCATCATTCAAAGTTCCTTTGGAGCCAGGCATGCCTGAAGGCCAAATCCCATTATCGATAACCCACTTCAGTTGCCCGTCAGTATATTGCTGTACCTCCGCAGAGGCCAACGATGGAACCTGAGGGGACATATGATTTACGAAAGGCACCCCAGTGTTCTGACCATCCATTCCATGGCAGGCAACGCAGTAGTGAGTAAAAGCCTCCTTGCCATCCGCAATCGTTCCAGGAGTGAAAGACAGAGGATTTTTCTCTGCTTTATTTCGAATAAAAATATGATGCTTTGCCGAGCATATAAGGCTCTTCTCCAGCTTGTTGGGAGGATCTGCCTTACAGCCGCTCAATGCCAGGAATACGCCAACTGAGATAACAGCAATCAGGCGGCGCATACTACTCCACCACATGCAGAGTGAGTATCATTCCACCATGCCCTGCGCCACAGAACACCGAACAGTGACCTACAAAATCACCTGTCTTGTCCGGCGTGAAGCTGATCTCCGCGGTGCCACCTTTATTAACCTTGAGGTCCACATTTAACTCGCGAAAGCGAAGGCCGTGCGCTGCATCCGTACTTTTCAGCACGAGCACCACTGGCTGGCCCTTTTTCAGAGTGATCTCACCCGGAGTAAACATGAAGCGGCTGGCTGTTACCTGGATTGTGCGAGGTGCTGTTTCGGCGGATGTTAAGCGATTAAGAAACACCGCAGCACAAAGAATTGCGGCAAACGCCCCGCACAACATCAATCTCTTTTTCATAAGCCCTCTTTGAATCCATTCCTGGAGGAATCGACGTAACGATAGCGACAATGTGGATTCTGTCTCTACAGACAAACCCACTTTAACCAACTGAGGTTGCGGAGGTGTCACAACTATGTCAGACAATTGTCATGAACTTGTTGAAGAGCAGACACTCCCACAAGTAGAAATCATTGTTCGAAGCTGTTTATGTGACGCCGCCATCGAGCGGACTCGCCCAGATAGCGAAGCCCTTCGAGGAAATGAAAGCGAAGGCGAAACAAGATGAAATGAACCTGCCTGCGATAGCGCCGGAGACGGACAGCAAGAGTCTCACCGGGTGCAGCGTAGGCAATTGCCGGAGGCAGTCGGCGAGGCAGCAGCGATTGCCACAATGATCGCTTCGCGGGTAGGCCCACCTCCTGCATCCCCTGCTGTAGAAGAAGATACAACTTGCTGCCAGGAAAGCTTGCAAACACTGCGCGGCGGCCATACAGTTCCACCCACAGGCGCGGAGGGATGGGCAAGCGGTCAACTGTCCAGCAGGTAAGTGCTTGTGGCGCGAAGTCTCCCATTACGTGCGAGATGAGCAGCGTCACAAAACCAAGCGACATCCTCGCCCGGGGATTATCTTCTGCAATTTCCCGCAATTCTTTCCAGAATGCATCGTCGTGGAAGCGCGCGAGGATGTGGCGGCGAAACTCTAACAGGTGTGCCGAGCGTGAGAATTCGCTGCACAAATGTTTGTACAAATGCAGACCCTGCCCGAGAAACAAGTCGACAGGAGCAAGGACCGGTATACATACGCCGTGAAAGCAGAACGGCTCTGTGCGATCCAGCAACAGCGGACTACCCTCTCCGCGTGTCTCGATATGCAGTTCCACCGTGCGTTGTGGCATCGGCTTATAAAGGTCCTTGAGCGTATAAGTAGAATTTTGATTAGCCTTAAATTCCCAACTTCTCCCACTGATGGCATGAAGACGGTAGCCTCTGGCCTCGATAATCTCGCGCGCTTTACTTGCACTCCCCTCGGCTATTAGAAAGTCGAGATCCAGTTGCGAGCGCAATTCAACCTTTGGCACCGAGACTGGCCACAAGGAAAATCCCTTCAGTGTGGCGTACGAAAGCCCAGCATGTTGAAAGCTATGATGAATGGCCGTTGACTCGTCAATCATTGCCGTAGTTCGCGCGGTATTGTCTGAGAGGTTCTGCTCCAGGCGCGAAAGCACGGCATGCGGCAGCATCTCGCACATCCCAAGCTCCGTGATGCGGTCGAGAAAATAAAGTGCCAAACCACTTGTATCGAGCCAGTAGAGTAACGGTTTCCATTGCCGGGCAGAGAGGTTGCGAAGACACGCACACTGCCTGGGAACTGGCGTGCAGAAGGTCAGCAGGATGGCCTCACGCAGTTGCTGTTCCCTGCTCAGAGCACTGTTCTCCGCGTTGGCTTGCAATCTGTTCATAACGTTAAGGTGCAACTGTCCAGTCGGAATGAGAAGCTGTCCTGACTGTACTCAGCATAGAATGCAGGCATGTCATATCGCTGTAAGCTGATTGTCACTGCTTTGTTGCAGCCAATTTAGCGACGAAGATTGCCAGGGACTCGTTATAAATAATGACAATTAATTGACAAAGAACAGACTATCTAGCGACATATCGGACACCTGTAAAAGCTACCTTGGGGACTATGCTGCAGCCAAAGCTAGTCTTTCGTCTCTCAAGAGTTGCACGGTCAGCAAGGCCTTTCGGCCTTGCCTTGGTCATGCTATGCGCCGCGCGTTATGGGATCGCACAGAACACGCCGCTCCTCTCCGGAGGTATTGGCTTCTTTACGAATACCAACGCTGGCAACACATCCTACACACCCATCATCGAGCCACTACTGGCGGCCCCGATTGGCCAGCATTTTCTTATTGAGTCCCGCGCCGCAATACTTGAATCTTTCTTCCCCAGGGGCGGCGGCAGGACAGGCTATGATCACAGCTACTTCGCTGGCCTCACCTACCTTCAGGGGGACTACATTGCGTCATCGCACTTAACCCTTGTCGGAGGCAGCTTCCTGATTCCCTTCGGTACTTATAATGAGCGCCTTTCACCCATCTGGATCAGCAACTTCCAGGACGGCCCACTCATCGCCAACCTGGGCCTCTTGTCCACGGGCAGAGGTACAGGCGGAATGATGCGCGGGTCTGCTATTTCGAACCACAAGTACTCGATTGACTATGCCGCATACTTCTCCAGTCGCGTAGGCAATGAACAGTTCGCCTCCGAACGCTCCTTTGGAGGCCGCACCAGCCTCTACCTGAAAGACCAGCGACTTGAAGCAGGACTCTCCTACAATCGTTCGTTGCAGGGAACCCAAGAAAACTTTTATGGCATGCATGTCTGGTGGGAGCCAGCGGATACCGCCTTCCGGCTGCGCTCGGAGTACGCACGCGGCCACCACGCACAGGGTTACTGGATTGAAGCGGATTACCGCAGCCAGGCCTTCGGCGGCCTCAACAGCTTCGTTGGCCGCTTTGAACCTTTGATCCGTTTACAGCAGACCTTCCGTCGCGACACAATCGTGAGTGATGGCCTGCCGCCTGCAAATACTCAGCGCGTTGATTTTGGCCTCGACTATAACCTGCCGCATAACACCAGAATTCTCACCAGCTATGCGAGGCAATTCTCCTCCACCGGAAACTTCAACGTCTGGGAAACAGGAATTGTCTACCGCTTCCTCTTCCCAGCCTGGAAAGGAAAATGACCATGAGCTTGAAACATTTTCTTCCTGGCCTCGTTGTTCTGGTCGCAATGCCCTTGTTACTACAGGCCGCGACGCAGGAGCATCCATCCACAATCAAGGCTGACGCAAAACATCCGACAACCGCTCCCCTGTCGCCACAGCAGGAAGAAGAAGGCGACCGTATCTTCAAGCAGAATTGCTCCCGCTGCCACAATGCACCGGAGGGTTTCTCGTCTAATATATCCGGCACCGTAGTGCGACACATGCGCGTTCGCGTCTCACTCAGCCGTCACGAAGAAGAAGAATTGCTTCGCTTTCTTAATCCATAGCGAAATGAAATGTGCCAGAAGTTAAGGCCCTGCCGCTATATAGCGGCAGGGCCTTAACTTCTTACGGCTGTAGAGGCACCCGGAAATCCTGTGGGCCTATCAGATATCGGAGCAGCATCGCCGCCACAACAGCCAGCACTGCAATCCCAACCAGTACACGCGGATAGCCGAAATCTGCGAACAGAATTCCAGCTCCAGCAGTTGCGCCTGCCCCGGCCAACGCATTGCAGAACATCATCATTGCCGACGCGGTGCTGCGCTCTTCATCCGGCACTCTGTTCATCAACAGGTTATAAAGGCCAGGGCTGCTCATCCATTGCATTGCAGAATAACCAAGGTAAAGCGCCACTGCGAACCCCGTGTTGTGCGTGGCTGCCAGAGAAGCTATCGCCATAGCAGTTAAAAGCTGGGTCACAACAATCCCGTTCACCATTCCCAGTACACGAAACAAGAGCGGAGTCAGCAGACCTACGGAGAACTGCACTACCTGCGCCACTGAAAAAATTAATCCGATCCGCAATATAGGAACATGCAACTCCCGCGCGAGATACACATTGGCAAATGGAGTGAAGGAACTAAGAACCGCCGTCCAGAGTACCATCGGCGGAAGAAATCGTAATAGGAAAGGGTGCAGGACCCACCATCGGCGCGTGGCAAGCTCCAGCGCTGGAACATGTCTCAACATCTCGTTCTCGTGTAACGGCTGCCGTATACGTAATACAGCAAACAGTCCGAGGGCTGCAATTCCGCACGATACCAGCAAGAGGATTCTCTTCACACCTGCCGGCTGCATTTCTAATCCTGCCATGCGTAGCCACTGCGGAAGATAGCCGCATACCACTCCCCCCAGAGTGCTGGTGCCAATGCTCACGGAGAAGATCAGACTGAAGGCCGACGTGCGATTTTCCTCGGTCGTTACTCTGGCAACTGCCGGTAAAAAACATACTGCCCACAGACACATCGCAAGGCCATACACAAACGCCAGGCCAATCTGAGCCCTCTCGTCCATCACCACCAACCGCAGAGCACCCAGTAACGGCGCAGCCACAAAGCACACCAGCAGCAATGGCCGCAGGCCGATCTTTCGTGCAAGCATACCGGCAGGCAACATTCCTGCAACTGAGCCCAACATCATCGCGCCACCCACCAGCCCGATCATGCGATCATTAAAGTGCAGGTCCAGAAGATATAGGTTGAAGAGGAAATAGTAGATTGCAAATCCGAAATCGAAAAAGAAGGCGGCTGTAAAAAATATCCAGAAACCTCGGCTTAGTTTTTTATCCTGCAACCATGCGCGCGGATTTCTCCAGAAGGAGATGCCTTGCTTACTGCGCACATCCGCCTGTAGAATCTGCTCCACTAACGCCCTTCCTGTACCAGTCTCTGAAGCCGCATAGCAATACGCCCCGCCCATCCTGCACTACGCATGCTCCATGAACCGGTGTTGTATAGCGGGTTGCGATGTGACACCCCGGTGCTGATGCCAGAAACAA
>Ga0207048_10255_pt1 | contig 17159 bp, 16 predicted proteins | sample Alteio_BWMinCont_65_FD_153301 | JGI IMG/M metagenome (GOLD analysis project Ga0207048, IMG submission 153301) | Enriched cells from forest soil in Barre Woods Harvard Forest LTER site, Petersham, Massachusetts, United States -... | ecosystem: Environmental > Terrestrial > Soil > Temperate forest >...
CAGGCCGTCAGTCACATGGCAACCAAGGTTGGGGTTGCCTGGATCATTGCCCCGTTCGCGCTGATGTTGAGTCTGTCGATCGCAGGAATTGGTTCAGCGTGGATGGGAGGTTCGGCGCGGATTCCATTTGTCGCCGGGCTCGATTCCTACATGCCGGCGTGGCTGGGCAAGGTGCATCCGCGATATGCTACGCCGTACGCCGCGCTGATCGTGCAGTTTGTAGTGTCGCTAGGGCTTTGCATCATCAATTTTGCCACTTCCGGCGGTGTACAGGAAGCGTTCCAAACCATGTTGTCGCTAGCAGTCGTTTTGCAGCTCGTGCCATTTATTTATGTATTCGCGGCGCTTTTGAAATTCGCATTCGCCGAGACAGAAAGAATGGGACGTTACAGCAAGAGCGTTCTCGTCTTTGCTGGCGGAAGTGGTCTGCTGACCACCATTCTCGGAATTGTTGTTGCTTTCTCTCCGGCAAAGCAGATCAGCTCGGTTTGGCGTTACGAAGTGACCATGTTCGGTCTGACTTTGTTTTTCATCGCGCTGGCGGCTTTCTTTTTCTTTGTTTATGGGCGCCGCAAGGTGGCGGAACAGATTCGTGTGGGGATGAGCGCGCCCGTCCCCGCGAGCGAGGCTCGCATTAAATAGGAGGTTTTCATGCCGGGTGGTGTCAAAACCGATGTCCGCACCTACCAGATGTATGTAAACGGCGAGTGGATCGACAGCAAGTCGAACAAGACGTTTCCGGTCTATGACCCCGCGACCGAAGAAGTCATCGCCCAGGTTCCCGACGCCAACGCTGACGACGTCAACCGCGCCGTTGCCGCCGCCAAAGCCGCTTTCGAAGACGGTCCCTGGGGATCCACGACCGCGCAGGAACGCGGGCGCGTGCTGTTCCGTCTCGCTGAGAAGATTCGGCAGAACACCGCCATGCTCGCGGAACTCGAATCCCGGAACACCGGTAAGCCTATTGTCGAGGCCGAATACGATATCGCCGATGTTGCCACTTGCTTTGAATACTATGGTGGTCTCGCCACCAAGATTCTGGGTTTTGTTAACCCGGTGCCAGACAACGCCGTCAGCCTCACGCTCAAGGAACCCATCGGCGTGGCCGGACAAATCATTCCGTGGAACTATCCCTTGCTGATGGCTGCCTGGAAGCTCGCGCCCGCACTCGCCGCCGGCTGCACCTGCGTCCTGAAGCCCGCCGAGCAAACACCAATCACCGCGCTCGAAATGGCGAACTGGCTTGCCGACGTGGGCCTCCCTCCAGGAGTCGTCAACATCATTACTGGATTTGGAGAGACTTGCGGTGCCCCGCTGGTGCAACACCCCGACGTAAATAAAATTGCCTTCACCGGCAGCGCCGCCGTCGGAAAAATCATCGTCAAACAGGCCGCCGATACTGTGAAGCGCGTGACCCTCGAACTGGGCGGCAAGTCCCCCAACATCTTCTTCGCCGATGCTGATTTCGAAGCTGCCATCGACGGCGCGCTCTTCGGGGTCTTCATCAATCAGGGCGAGGTTTGCTCCGCCGGTAGCCGTATTCTCGTCCAGAAGACGATCTACAAGAAGTTCGTGGACGCCATGACCGAGAAGGCGAAGAAGATCAAGCTGGGCGCGCCGCTCGACCGCAACACCAAGATGGGTCCGCTAGTCAGCAAAGATCAGTACGAGCGTGTGCGCTCCTATCAGGAAGTTGGCAAGAAAGAGGCCAAGCTCGCTTTCGGCGGCGGCCGCGCCGAGCAGTTCCCCAAGGGCTACTACGTGCAGCCGACAATCTTTTATGATGTAACCAACAGCGCCCGTATCGCCCGCGAAGAGATTTTTGGACCCGTAGCCACCGTCATTCCCTTCGAAGACGAAAAAGATGCGGTCAAGATTGCCAACGATTCACCCTACGGCCTGGCCGCCGCCGTCTGGACCCGTGACATCTTCAAGGCTTTCCGTGCGGTGAAGGCCTTGCGTGCCGGAGTCGTCTGGGTTAACCATATGCAGCCGACTTATGTCGAGGCTCCCTGGGGAGGCTACAAACAATCCGGATTCGGACGCGAGCTCGGCCCCTGGGGCATTGAAGAATATCTCGAAACCAAACAGGTTCACATCAACCTGAACGAAGCTCCGATCGGCTGGTACTGAGAAGTAGGAACCGAGAAATACTTGAGAAGTGAAAACTCCGATGCCGACCATTCAATTGCGAACTGTCATTCCCGGCCCTAAGTCGAAAGCGCTGGGAGAACGCCGCGCTAAGGCCATCCCCCGCGGCCTGTCGCACGGTACTCCAGTGTATGTAGCCAAGGCGCAAGATGCCTGGTTGGAAGACGTCGACGGCAATCGCTACATCGACTTCGCGGGAGGCATCGGCTGCATCAACACTGGCCACCGGCAAGAGCCGGTCCTCTCCGCCATCCGTGACCAACTCGATCGTTTCCTTCACACCTGCGTCCAAGTCACGCCGTATGAGAACTATGTCCGCCTGGCCGAGCGCATGAATGAAGTTACCCCGGGCAAGTTTCCCAAGAAGACGCTGTTCGTAAACTCTGGCGCCGAAGCCGTCGAGAACGCCGTAAAGATCGCCCGCGCCCACACCGGGCGCTCCGGGATCATCGCCTTCGAAGACGCTTTCCACGGCCGCACCATGATGACTCTCGCCCTCACCAGCAAGACTCACCCCTATAAGGCCGGTTTCGGCCCGCTCCCCGGCGACGTGTACCGCATTCCTTACGCGTATTGCTATCGCTGTTCTTATTCGCTGAAGTATCCCTCCTGCGATCTGTTCTGCGCACGGCATTTGGAAGATACTTTCAAGCGCGTGGTCGCATCGGAGGATGTCGCTGCCGTGATCGCCGAACCAGTTCTTGGCGAAGGCGGATTCGTCGTCCCTCCGCCTGATTATTTCCGGGTTCTGATCGATATCTGCCGCAAGCACGGTGTGTTGTTCATCGCTGACGAAGTTCAAAGTGGGTTCGGTCGCACTGGAACTCTCTTTGCCAGCGAGCACTTCGGTATCGAGCCGGACATTTTGGTTTCGGCAAAATCGCTCGGCGGCGGCTTGCCTCTGGCGGCCATCACCGGACGCGCCGAAGTTATGGACGCTCCCGGCCCCGGCGGCCTGGGTGGCACTTTTGCCGGCAACCCTGTTTCCTGCGCCGCTGCGCTGGCCGTACTCGAAATGTTGGATCACGAGAATCTCTTGCGTCGCGCCAACGAAATAGGAGATCAGTTTCAGAGGCGCGCCAAAGAATGGCAAAAACGTTGGCCCATGGTAGGCGACGTCAGGGGCTTGGGCGGTATGCAGGCCATTGAGCTGGTAAAATCAGCTGAAACGCGCGAGCCGGCTGCCGACGAGACCAAACAGATCACGCAATACTGCTACGAGCATGGACTGATTACGATCACTGCAGGGTCTTATTCCAACGTCATTCGCGTGCTGGTTCCGCTGGTCGTTACCAACGAGCAGATGGACGAGGCCCTCGACGTGCTGGAATCCGCGCTGCAAACGGTTAGCGAGCGCCATGGCGCGGTTGCACAAGTCACATAAACGGAGTTCCGTATGCCGGTCGCCGCACCTCCAATCGCCAAAGTCCCGAACTTCATCAACGGCCGCTGGGTCGAGTCCCGAGCTTCCGAATGGCTCGATGTGACGAATCCGGCCACCGGCGAGACCATCGCGCAGACTCCGTTGTCGGATGCCGCCGAAGTGGCCTCGGCCGTCGACGCCGCAGCTGCTGTCTATCCAGAATGGCGTCGCACACCGCCCGAAGACCGCATCCAGCCGCTGTTCAAGCTAAAGCAACTCCTCGAAGATCACATTGACGAACTGGGTCGCATCATCACTCAGGAAAATGGCAAGACCTTCGCCGAGGGCAAAGCCGAACTGCGCCGTGCCATCGAAAATGTCGAAGTCGCCTGCGGCATTCCGATGATGATGCAGGGCTACAACCTCGAAGACGTTGCCCGCGGCATCGACGAGATCATGATCCGGCAGCCGCTCGGGGTCGTTGCCGCCATCACCCCGTTCAATTTCCCCGGCATGATTCCGTTCTGGTTTCTGCCTTACGCCATCGCCTGTGGCAACACTTTCATCCTCAAGCCTTCAGAGCGCGTTCCCCTCACCATGCGCCGTGCTTTCGAGTTGCTGGAGCAGACCGGTCTGCCCAAGGGTGTGGTCAACTTGGTGAATGGCGGCAAGGACGTGGTCAACGCGTTGCTCGATCACCCCCAGGTGCGAGCAATTAGCTTCGTAGGATCAACCCCAGTCGCCAGACACGTCTACGCGCGCTCTGGAACAAATGGAAAGCGCGCCCAATGCCAGGGCGGGGCGAAGAATCACGTCATCATTCTCCCCGACGCCGACATGGCCATGGCCACGCAAATCATCAGCGACAGCGCTTTCGGTTGCGCCGGCCAGCGCTGCCTGGCGGTATCGGTTGCAGTCACTGTAGGCGAAGCGCAAAAGACATTTCGTGACTCGATCACCGAGGCCGCCGCCAACCTGCGCGTCGGCAACGGCCTTGACGAAGGCGTTCAAATGGGCCCGGTCATCACTCCTCAAAGCAAGTCACGAGTCGAATCTCTGATCGCAACAGGTGCGAACCAGGGCGCGAAAGTCTTATTGGACGGTCGCAGCGCCAAGATCCCCAAGTATGAAGCGGGAAACTTCGTGAGGCCGACCATTCTCGATAATCTTCCTGCCACCAGCGAACTTGCAGACACCGAAATCTTCGGCCCAGTTCTGAGCTTGGTCCATGCCAATGACATCGACGACGCCATGGCATTTCTCGAGCGCAGCCCGTATGGTAACCAGGCGTCTTTGTTTACTTCAAGTGGCGCGGCCGCGCGACGTTTCCGCTACGAAGCCCCGGCGGGGAACATTGGCATCAACATTGGAGTAGCCGCACCCATGGCGTATTTCCCCTTCAGCGGATGGAAAGACAGCTTCTTCGGAATCATGCACGGCCAGGGCCGCGACGCAGTCGAGTTCTACACGGAAAAGAAAGTCGTCGTCGAGCGCTGGACGAAGGAGCATTCGCGAAAATTCTGATTTTGCTTTTCTCTGTGAACGTCTGTGCTCCCTGTGGTGGAAAACCCATTAACCACAGAGGACACAGAGGTTCACAGAGAAAAACCTGAGGCATCTATGTCGGACACCATCCAGAAATACAAAGACTACGTAATGACCGGCTTCATGAAGTCGGTCGTCCCGATTGTCATTGACCACGCCAGCGGTGCTACCGTCACCGATATCAACGGCCGCGAGTACCTCGATTGTTTTGCCGGCATTTCCGTAGTCAATGCCGGACACAACAATCGGCAAGTCATCGCTGCCGCCAAAGCTCAAATGGACAAGCTTGTCCACTGCTCGTCCTATATCTATCACGTGCAGCCCGTTGCCGATCTGGCCGAGAAGATCGCTCAAATCGCTCCCCGTGGACTCACCAAAACTTTCTTCGGCAACGGCGGCGCCGAGGCCATTGAAGGCGCCATGAAGTTGGCGCGGCTCTATACCGGCAAGCACGAGTTCATCGCTCTCCATGCCAGTTTTCACGGACGCAGTTGGGGCACGCTTAGCATTACCGGCAATCACGGCCGCAAGAAGCGCGGCGGCCCATACGCGTCCGGGGTGGCCTTTGCGCCCGCTCCCTACGCCTACCGCTCGCAGTGGCGCAACGATCCCGAAGAATGTGGCCGCCAATGCGCTCGCTCGCTCGACGATGTCATCCGTTTCGCGACTTCCGCCGATGTTGCCGCCTTCATTGCCGAGCCGGTGATGGGCGAAGGCGGCATCATCGTGCCGCCGCCGAATTACTTCAAAGAGGTCAAGAAGATCCTCGATCAGCAAGGCATTCTCTTTATCGCCGACGAAGTCCAATCCGGCTTTGGACGCACCGGGAAGATGTTTGCCTACGAGCATTTCGGCGTCGATCCCGACATTTTGGTCACCGCCAAGGGCATCGCTGACGGATTTCCTCTGAGCGCGTTCACCACCCGTCCTGAAATCGCCGCCGCCTTCAAGCCCGGCGATCATCTCTCCACCTTCGGCGGCAATCCAGTTTCCTGCGCCGCCGCCCTCGCCAACATCGAGTTCATGCAGAAAGAAAACCTGCCCGCGCGATCCGCCGAAACCGGCCATTACGCCATGTCAAAGCTCCGCGAGTTGCAGATGCAGAACCCCATCATTGGGGACGTTCGCGGTCTCGGCCTGATGATCGGTGTTGAGCTGGTGAAAGACGAAAAGCTGACTCCGGCAACCGCCGAGGCTGAGGCCATCCGTGAGGCACTGCTGAAGAACGGAGTGTTGGTAGGTGTAGGTGGCGTTTACGGCAACGTGATTCGCTTCCAGCCGCCACTGATCATCACGCGGCAGCAGATCGACAAAGCCATCAGCGCCTTTGCCGTAGCCCTTCAGGAAGCGGCGCAACCCGCGCCAGTGTAAACGCGGTTCGCGCAAGGACCAACGACCAACGACTAACGACTATCTAAATCTCATCATCATCATCGTCCCTATCGTCATCCCGATCGCGATGGCCTAGATCCTTTACCGTGCTCAGGGTCCGTCCGTCGTTGGCATGGCGAATCTCGATTCGGCCATTCACATTGGACAGCTGAATTCGCGGTCCGCCGCTGCCCAACTCTCCGCGAAGGTCGTGGCCAACGTAGCGATGGTTATTGACGTGCAGCCCGAACTCATCTTCAATGCTACCCGAGACCGTTGACGCTTCTACCTCGGCCTTGGCGTCCGAAGGCAAAGTCAATTCAATCCCGCCATTCACCGAAGAAAGTTCAACAGGTGAGTTACTCAGGCGGTCGAACTGCACGTCCATCCGGCTGTTCACCGACTCCAACTTGACGCGGCCCTGCAATCCCTGAACCGTCATGTGTCCGTTAATGCACGATGCGCGCACCTCGCCCGCCACTCCGTGTATATCCAGCGGCCCGTTGATCAGTTTGATCTCATCCAACCGCGCGTTTCGAGGAACTGTAATGGTGTATTCGACGCTCGCGGGATTGTTCCAGCCACCGCTGTCCCAAGTATGTTCGTGATCTCGATACTTGGTGCGGATGGACACGTAGCTGCTGCCGCTTTCCACCTCGATCTCGGCCTCGTCCATGCGCTCCTTAGTATTTGCATACTTCACCGCGTCCACCTTGACCTCGTTTTGGTCCCACGCCGTAATGTGAACTGCTCCATTAATGTTGTCGAGTTCCACGCGGCCTCCCGCACCCAGCGGGTAGCTGTGATGGAATTCCTCAGTCAGCTTTCCATAATCTTTGGCGTGGGCCTCGGCGGCATAAAGCAGGGCACAAAACACGCCCAGGATCGCTCCCATCCAGGCAGCAAGTCGGGGTTGGCGGTTCATAGTTCCTCCGGTCGGACACAGCTTAGACGCGCCAAGATGGAGTTTGTGAGTGGAATCAATTTCCCGTAACTAGCGCAGCTCGTAACTCGATGCAGATCAGTTACTTCCGTTACCTTCCTCACACATTCGCAATCCTGCACAATAGGCGCAACCAGCAGCAGGAAGTGAGGAAGTGCAGTGCGGTATCTTCCGAAGTTATCAGGCCACCGGCTGGCCCCGGCTCCGGTCTTGCGCTGGAGGTACGCTCTATTTCTCGCTGTCCTCCTGTCTCCCGCGCTACTCTTCGCACAAACCTATGGCTCCGATGGCCCTGTTCCCATCCTCACTGGCAACGCCGGTTTCTTTACCAACGTTGTAGCCGGTAAAACTGAAATCGTCTCGGAGATCAACCCTGTAGTCCTTGTCCCTCTCGGCGACCATTGGCTGATTGAGGCGCGGGGCGAATTCGAAGGCGATTTTCAGCGCAAGGACTGGGGCGACGGCCCCTACGGCGGCCAGGTGGCAAAAGAGCTCGACTACCTTCAGGCTGACTACATTGCCAACCCCTACGTGACCGTGACCGTCGGCCGATTCCTGACACCTTTCGGAATCTATAACGAGCGCCTGTATCCCATCTGGATCCGTGACCTGCAATCGACGCCGCTGATTTTTCCCATTGGCACAGGCTCCAGCAATGGCGTGATGTTCCGTGGCGGGTTCCCGTTGAATACCAAAGTCAATCTGAACTATGCGACCTACTTCTCCGTGTCGAGCACCAATGACACTCTGGACTCCGACCGCACCGCCGGCGGCCGCGCAGGCTTGTTCTTCCCCGGTCCCCGCGTTGAGGTCGGTGCCTCCTGGCAAAAACTGCTGCAGGAAGGACGCAACAACGCTTTCGGATTTCACTTTGCCTGGCAGCCCACATGGCTGCCGCTGAATCTGCGCTCTGAGTTCGCCCGCTCCAACCTGGGCAGCGGTTACTGGATTGAAGCCGCCTATCGCCTCAGTCAGGTACGGGCCTGGAACAAGTTCATGCGCCACGCCGAAGTCGTCGGGCGGGCACAGCAGCTCTTTGCCGGGCAAATTACCGAGGACGATGCCGCCGAGTACGGCTTGCCGGACGTCAATACTCGCGAAGCGGACTTTGGTCTTAACTACTACTTGCACGATGGGCTCAAGGCCACCGCCAGCTACGGTCGGCAATTCAGCTCTGACGGTAACTTCAATCTGTGGAATGTGGGCATCGCTTACCGCTTCGCGCTGCCCCTCGCACGGCCGGGGTTGCAATGACAATAAGACTGACAATCATCGCGACGTTGTGGATTGCGGCTCTGCTTTCTATCGCGGCGGCTGCCGACTCGCCCCGTAACAGCAATTCCGCAGCCGCTCCGCCGGCTGTGAGTAAGATTCAGGGCGCAGACACCATGCGACTGGAAGGCGAAAAGAGGTTCCACGCTAATTGCGGCCGTTGTCACGCAGCGCCGCAGAAGTTTCCGCCGCGCATGATGGCGACCATCTTGCGTCACATGCGAGTCAGAGCCACCATCACGGACGAGGACATGCGTCTGGTCCTCTACTACATGACACAGTAATTGTCGGGCGAGGACAAATTATCACGCATGCGCGCAAGGGTCCTGCTGGGAGTGGCCATAGCCGTTTGTGTTCTCAGTCGGGCCCCAACCCCGGTCTTCGGTCAGGTCCGGGTCATCGAGGTTTTGGCGGACAAGGACAGTCGTTACAAAATCGCGGGGGAAAAGACCCCGGAGATTTCCGTGAAAGCAAGCGAGCAGGTCCTGCTTCGGATCACCGCCCGCAAGGGAAAGTCGTGGAATCGCGACGGCTCCATTCACGGATTCTCCCTGTTGCGCACCAAAGATCGCTCCAGGGTTCCAGACTGGGATCTCTTGCTCAAGCCCGGCACTCAGGAGTTTGCCATGACGGCGCCGCAAGAGCCGGGTGAATATGTAGTGGTTTGCACTGTCATTTGCAGTGAGGATCACGAAGGCATGTTCATGAAATTCGTGGTGACGCCTTGATCGCACTCGGTGGGTTGGGTGTGAGGTACACTTTCTCGCAGTATTGGGAGTTGAATCATGAGGATACGCAAGACCTGGATCGTGACCGTTAGCATCTTCTGCGCATTCACCGTCCATGCCGGCGAGCAGAACCCAGCCACGTTCAAGGGCGAGATCTCCGACAGCCAGTGCGCTTTCAATGTCCACTCGCTCACCAAGTCTCACGAGGAAATGTTGAAATCAAAGTCCGGCGCCGCCGGGCACACTGCCGCTACCTGTTCCATTTACTGCATTAGCCAACTCGGAGGGAAATTCGTGCTGACCTCCAAAGGCCACGTCTATCATTTGGACAACCAGGATCTACCCCGCCGTTTCGTGGGCGAGAAGGTCAAACTGCGCGGCACCCTGGACGCAAAAGGCGACTCCATCCACGTCGTTAGCATCGACGCCCAGTAGAAGGTCTGGCTCCCGCAAGGCCGGGCACGATTCTTCTATCCCACCCGACGTACCACAGGGATTCGGGTTCCGGGCGCGTGACCGCGTCCACACCGTAGGTTCTTGAAGAATCCCCGCTCAATCAGGCGCAAGGTTCGGAATCGCACCTCCTCCGGCCCACTCTGGCCACCCGCCAGCCAGTGGAACCCGATCGGAAGTTCGCATCGCTGTTCATGGCAGACGGTATCGATGCACCAGCAAGTGAATAACTCCCTCCCAACACGTGGGTCATCGCCCATGCCCCAGCGTACGTCCCGCGCTGTGTAAACAGATCCCCGCCCGCATTCCGGGCAGGCCACCTCCCGCGATAGATATTCCTTCGGGGTCCAAGGTTCCTTCAGAAAGTCCGCCGCCGATATGGGCGAGGGCAGCCACATGCGGTTCCCGCACTCGCACGTCAGGTGTGGACGGAGCATCAGTCAACCTACACGATTCCCGGCGCCTTTCTGGATTATGGGGAATCCCCGCAGGAAAAGACAGAGCGCAACTTGGTTGCTGTCGAAGATTTTGCTAACTCTTCTGATTCCCTCGGTCTGTTATCATCATCCGCCGGGAGACCGCATGACCGACAATAACCAGTCGCGCATTCGTTTTGAATGCATCAACCCAATCCTGCGGGTGGAAAACATGCAATCTAGTCTCGAGTTCTACGTGAACGCGCTGGGCTTCGAAAACGCCAGTTGGGGCACTGAAGACTTCACCTCGATTACCCGCGACCGAACCGGCATCTACCTTTGCCGAGGTGGTCAAGGCCAGGGCAAAGCGTGGATCTGGATCGGCGTGGACGACGTCGAAAAGCTTCACCAGGAGTACCAGGCGCTCGGCCTGAAGATTCGTCTCCCACCCACCAACTACCCGTGGGCACTGGAAATGCACCTCGAAGATCCTGACGGCAACGTGCTGCGCCTGGGCTCCGATCCGAAGTAAGATTGGACTGGACCAAATTTGTCATCGCCAGTTCTCCGCACAGTCGAGAGACCTGCTGTTTGCCCAGCACAGGCGCTTCATCCACCCTCGAAAAACCTGCGTATCTGGAGCGAATATTTCCGCACAATAACTTCCGTCCTGAGATGACCTCCCCGCTCCAGCAGCTTTAGCTTCGCGCCTGTCCTTCTGGCAAATCGTTCGACTGAACGCCAAGGAACATATGGATCGTCTTTGGCGTGAAACATCATGACTTTCGACGGGTCAATGTCGCGCACATGGTTTGTCGGATTGTAAAACCGTCCGCTACGTAGCTTCTCCCAATTCTTGTCCGGGAGGCGATATCCATTGCCGAACGACTCTCGGATGTACGCGGCATAATTCTTGTTGGAAGTTTCACGCTTCTCGCTCCTGGACAAGATGGACCAATCCACGACTGGACAGTTGGCAATCACCCTGGTCACTCGTCTGTCCAGCGAACACAGAATCGCAGCCGCTCCACCAAAGCTTCCTCCGATCACAAAGATCTTCCCCGGCGCTAGGGAGAATGTCTGACCAAACGCGGAGTCCTTCACTCCCTTGGGCAGTTCCTCAATAACGTCCAAAATGTCCTCATGTGGCGACCGTTCCAGAAATACTCCCTCACTCTCCCACGCTCCCCGGTATCGCGGATAAAACACCCAGTACCCCTTTCGCGACAGGAATTCGGAGAGCGGTTGCTTGCGAGGAATTGATGGCATGCCATCGCACAAGATGATGACGTTCTGTTCTTTACGGGCACGCGCCGGGGGCAAAAACTCAGCGACGATTCCACCGTCGAATCGGGTGCGAAACATCCGTTGATGGTAACAAAAACATTTCGTCGTGCACGAGGCCACTCACCCATCGCAGTTCGATGAATCAGCTGAGCATTCACACTCCCGTAACATTCCTGCCGTACAATTCCGCAACGTTTCCAGATTTCTTAGCGCACGCAAGTCTTGGATGTATCGCGAAAGCACAGGAGAATTCTTATATGGCCACCGCCACACCCACACTTGAAGCAAAGCTTAATAAAAGTCCGGGTAAGATCGGAATGGTCGGCTTTGCAGTGGTGCTGCTGGTGGGGATCGTTTACGCTGCGTTTCAACTTCTCTCCGATCTCTCGACTGTTCACAGCAGCTCGATTACTCCTTACATTCTGTTATGCGTCGCGCTATTGGTCGCGTTGGGGTTCGAATTCGTAAATGGATTTCACGACACTGCCAACGCGGTAGCCACCGTGATCTATACCCACTCCATGGAACCGCACATTGCGGTAGTTTGGTCCGGATTCTGGAACTTCCTGGGTGTATTGACTTCCAGCGGCTTGGTCGCCTTCGGAATCATCTCTCTGTTGCCCGTCGAACTGATCCTGCAGGTCGGCAGTAAAGCCGGGTTCGCGATGGTGTTCGCGTTACTGGTCGCAGCCATCATCTGGAATCTTGGCACCTGGTATTTCGGTTTGCCCGCCTCCAGTTCGCACACTTTGATCGGCTCCATCATCGGCGTGGGCATCGCCAATCAGTTGATATCCGCGAAAAGCGGCACCAGCGGCGTGGACTGGGCGCAAGCCACCAACATCGGCAAGACGCTCCTGATCTCACCCGTCGTGGGATTTGTCTGCGCCTTTCTGCTTCTGTCAGTAATGAAGCTGGTGATCAAGAACCGAAAGCTGTACGAGGCTCCCGAGGGATCCGAACCGCCGCCATTCTGGATTCGCGCTCTCTTGGTGCTGACATGCACGGGTGTGAGTTTTGCGCATGGGTCAAACGACGGACAAAAGGGCATGGGACTCATCATGTTGATCCTCGTGGGCACCGTGCCTACGGCTTACGCTTTGAACCACGCCATCACCCATAAACAGTCGGACGACTTCATTGCGGTTTCCCAACAGGCCAGCACCACACTGTCAAAATATGTCAGCCCCAACGCGGTCATCGCCGACGATCGCGAAGAGGTTACCGATTACGTTCGCACTCGTGACTTCACTCCCAACACCATGCTCGCCCTGCGTCAACTGGTTACGGATATTGGCAACGAGACGGCGCTGTTCGGTGAGTTGGCCAAAGTTCCCAACGACCGTGTACGAAACTTCCGCAATGACATGTATCTGGTCAGCGAAACCCTGCGCCTCATGAAGAAGACCAAGCAGCCGCCGATAGCCACTGCCGATTGGTCGGCCCTGGACAACTACAAGAAGCACGTGGACGGGGCCACGCGTTTCATCCCAGGTTGGGTCAAAGTCGCAGTTGCCATGGCACTCGGCCTGGGGACCATGGTCGGGTGGAAGCGCATCGTGGTTACGGTAGGAGAGAAGATCGGCAAGGAACACCTCACCTATGGTCAGGGAGCAGCCGCGGAAATCACTGCCATGATCACCATCGGCGCGGCCGATTGGTTCGGCATGCCAGTGAGTACCACGCATGTGCTGTCCTCCGGCATCGCGGGCACTATGGCCGCGAACCACTCCGGCTTGCAATGGTCCACGGTGCGCAACCTGGCCATGGCGTGGGTTCTCACCCTGCCGGCCTCGATGGTGCTCGCGGGCCTTCTGTTCTGGGCCTTCCGCAACGTGTTTTAAGATCAGTTTGTGTCGCCAGTCGCAGATATGGGGATATAATGCTGGGCGAGTTCAGCAGGCTTGTTCCCAGCTGCATCCGGAGCCCCATTGCGCTTGTCGCTAGACACTCGCGAAGTCGGACGCGTCACCATCGTCTGTTGTAACGGGCGGATTATTGCCGGAGGCGAAGCCGAATCTCTGCTCGCTCACGTAGCCTGGTTGTTGCGCGACCGCCGCGCCATCGTACTGCATCTGGGAGAAGTCGAATTCATTGACAGCAGCGGCCTCGGCACCATGGTCCGCAGCCTGACCAGCACCCGCCAGGTGCACGGAGACCTGAAGCTCTGCAACGTGCCGGAACGCGTGCTCAAAGTTCTGGAGCTGTCGCAGTTGACAAAGTTGTTCGAGACCCACGAATCAGAAGAGAATGCGGTCGCGGCCTTTTACCGCCCCGGATCCCACACCGAGCCAACTGTCCTCACTGGCCGCAGCATTCTGTGCCTCGACGGCAATGCCGACGTGCTCGCCTACCTGCGCGAGTTGCTCCGTCGTGCCGGACATCACGTTCACACCACCAGCCGCCGCGGCGATGCCCTGATGCTGATGCGCGTCACCCATTTTGATCTGCTGCTGGTAGGCCCTGACATGACCACGTCCTCCGGCACCCAGCAAGCCTTTCAGGCCGCGTCGGCCCGCCTTCCAGTGATCGAACTCGGCGCCGAGTTCTCCACCCTCGATGCCGGCGAGGCCACCGCTGTACTGCTGGAGAAGATCGAGGCTTGCCTCAAGCCTGGGACAACCTAAGAACGACAGCCCAAGAACGACAGCCCAAGAACGACAGCCCAAGAACGACAGCCCAAGAACGACAGCCCAAGAACGACAGCCCAAGAACGACAGCCCAAGAACGACAGCCTAGGCAGAGGCCGGAGTAAACCTGGTTATCTCAAACACTGGGGCGCTGCCTTCGACACTATCCACGTGGACGGCTGGCGCCGTCTGCTGTGAAGCGGCTTTCAAAAATGCTTTCAGTTTCTCCGAATCTCCCCGCTCCATGTGCACGAACTTGACCCCGTTGCCGATGTGCCGATCGACGCTGGCAACCTCAGCTTTTGCCAGGACCTTCTCCCCATCCAACCAAAGCACCACTTCAACTGTGGCCGAAGGTTCCAGCGTCTCCACAACTTCAATGTAACAACCACCTTCGCCGACCGTCACCGTCCGCCCGCGATATGGATAGTTCTTCAACGGACTGCGCATTTCTGCCTGCACTGCCAGGTTCAAACGTTCATATTTTCTCTTGAATGGCCAAGCCACAAGTGCCTCCAGGATGCAATCAACCGCCCTCGGCATTATTCGTCAGCAACTCCAGCCTCTCCAAGTTACCGGCGTAATGAGCTGCTTCCACCTCCGGCAATGTCCCTTACCACTCCACACACATTGACGGGTTAGGAGACAGAGCGGTCTAGAGTTGCACTCCCCTAGGGCAGCCTGCGGAGGAATTCACTTGCAGGCAGATTGATAGATGCAAGCGCGGGTCGCGGTAACGGCATCCTGCACGCCCGATTATGTTCCCATTCCTATGCAACTGATAATGTAAGTATCGCCAGAGACAGGCGTCCCTAGGAATAAGATTGCGAGCGCACCGGTGGTGGCACGTTCAGTTAAGTTCGTAATCGTACCCGTCCCGCCCTCCATCTTACAAATGTAGACGGGCACATTTGCCCAACTCCCGTTATGGAAGCTAAAGGTGAGCAACGCCGGATTTGTTTGGCCGGTACCCGCAGAGGTAACTGTCACCGTAAATGCCTGATCTTTGCTCGTGCTGTCGGTGATGGCCACCGACGACGTTGTGTCCCATCCGCTGCCAAGGCCAACTGTGAAATCGCCCACTACCAACGTTGTTGCTGCGTCGACGATATATCTGGCCGTTGTGGCTGACCCCTTGTTGGTCACGGCGCCGGTGACCAGTGTGAGCTGATGTATAATCTAGCCGGTTTTGGAGGTGGTTCAATGAGGCACTCGCTGCGGCTTTCGTTGATTCTTTCGACTATTCTGTGCGCCCATGTGGCGCTCCCCCAGACGGATGCCTTTCTATGGACTGCGACAGGAGGAATGCAGGATCTCGGGGTGCTGCCGGGCTGGCAGGACAGCAATGGGAGCGGAATCAATGACTCTGGCGTAATTGTTGGCGGCCTTTTCAAAACGAACGGAAATAGGACCTGCTTCGGCTGGAAGGATGGCCTTGGAATGCGCTACCTCAAGGGCTTGAGCCCTACGAACAGCAGTGCGGTAGCAGTGAATAATCACGGCCAGGTGGTAGGGTATAGCCTTATTGGCGACGGGCAGACCCACGCATTCCTATGGACGCGAGAAAGTGGCGCTCAGGACCTGGGCACGGTGGGCGGATCGAGCGGCATCGCATTAGCCATCAATAACTCAGGCCAGGTCGTCGGCTGGTCCCAGACTCCTACGGGCATAGTTCATGCTTTCCTCTGGACTCAGGAAACTGGAATGCAGGACCTCATGACCTTAACCCACGGAACTTGCACCGGGTGCGAAAGCTTCGCAGAAGCTATTAACGATTCCGGAGTGATCGTCGGGAAGTTAGGCCATCATGAGGGCGCACGCGATTACGCCTTTGTTTGGAAAAACGGCTATTTGAAGAGTTTAGGCGACCTGGGCGGCGTCGGGATCAATGGCGGCAGCGAGGCCACCGGCATTAACAAGTCGGGACAGGTAGTTGGTTCTGCCGCGGTTCCTGACGGCTCGGGGCACGCCTTCCTGTGGACGGAGACCGGCGGTATGCAGGATTTGGGCACTCTTCCCGGTGGCTCGGGTAGTTCGGCCACCGCGATCAACAATTCTGGGCAGGTGGTTGGCTCGGCGTATGTACCCAGCGGGCAGCTTCACGCTTTCATATGGGACTCGACCAACGGCATGCAGGATTTGGGCACCCTGGGCGGTCCCGGAAGTCAAGCTGCCGCAATTAATGATTCCGGCGAAGTCACTGGCATGGCCGACCTCCCATAGCCCGGTGCGGTTGAGGAAATCCCACCCGGCAGAATTTACAAAGCCACCGGCGCCACCACCACTGACACCGAAGCCATTTCCACCACTGGCTCCGCGATCCCTTTCACATAGAACGCCACGGCCACAGCCCGTTGCCAGAAACGCATCGCCGACAATGCTCCCCCGTCATTAAACTAGTTAGCCGGGGCCAACCCCATCTGCACCTTCCCGTTTCGGAATACGCATTAGTGCATGCCTTCACTATTTCCTTGACAACATTTCGAGCTATACGAGAGAACTGAGATATATCTCCAAAGCGAACATGTTTAAGCTCTCTAACTCGTGTGTTTCCAAGATTCTGCCTACAACCCTTTTCCCGGCAAAGATTTGCCGTGAATTTCTCCCTACACTGATGATTCCACAAGATCGCAGGGGTGGGGGTGGAGTGTTCATCATGTCGATTTACCCAAGGTCCATCGCTCGCTGTCAGCACATCAAAGTCAACGGCACTCAATGCGGATCACCATCACTCAAAAGCCGCCGTCTCTGTTTCTTCCACAATCGCTGGCGTGAAGCCCGCATCGAATTCAACCGGTCCGGCCAACCAACTCACGCGATCACCTCGCTCGACTTGCCCGTCCTCGAGGACGCGAACTCCGTTCAGGTCGCAATCATGCAGGTCTTGCGGCTCATTCTCGCCAAACAACTCGAACCCAAGATCGCCCGTCTTCTGCTCTACGGCCTGCAAACCGCCTCGCTCAACCTGAAGCACGCCGACTTTCAGCCGTATCAGCCCAA
>Ga0207048_10256_pt1 | contig 17131 bp, 15 predicted proteins | sample Alteio_BWMinCont_65_FD_153301 | JGI IMG/M metagenome (GOLD analysis project Ga0207048, IMG submission 153301) | Enriched cells from forest soil in Barre Woods Harvard Forest LTER site, Petersham, Massachusetts, United States -... | ecosystem: Environmental > Terrestrial > Soil > Temperate forest >...
CGAAGGCGCAACGGGTGGCAATAGCCAAGAAGGCGGCAAAGGCGCGGTGGGGAAAAAGGAAATAACCCCAAAAATATTTTAGGATTGGAACTTAATTCAATTTATATTAGTTTCGTAACTCAAATGTACACCGTTCCCGAACCATATTGCAATTGCACCGAGATAGAGGTTTTTGCGGGCGACCCCGTTGAAATTAAGAAGTTTTCAACCAGGCAAATTCAAGGAAACGAATTGCTCTCCGTCGGGGATTCTGAAGTCCCGTATCTCGTGAATTATCCCTTTGCTCAGAGCAAAATCAACATCTTCGGATTTCCCTTGCCGGAATCTCGCTTCGATTTCTTCGGTAGTCAATCCGCATTCTGAAATAAGTATTTTAGCAATTCGATTTTCGGATTGCTGAAACCCGCTTAACATCTCTTGCAGATGTGCCACCGTTACGCTTTGGTCTTTCCTCATACCACCCGCAACCCCGTGATAATGAAAAGACGTTCCATGCGACGCATAGCGTTTCTTTCCAGCCATAAAAACAACGTTTGCAATTGAAGCGATAGAACCGATATTGTGCATAGTTATATTACACGGTAGTCCTTTAAGGAAATTATAAAGTGTTATCCCTGCATCAACATCGCCGCCGGGAGATGAAAATGCAAAATAAAGTTCATCCGGTTTTTCAGGTGGTGGTGGCATATTCATCATTCGGATAGGGTTAAGCATCTGCCCTATACCCATCATTAATGCCTTAATTTTTCCCGGTTGAATATCGTCGTAGTAATTGATATAAAAAGTTTTTGCCATTTTCACTCGCTTTCTTTATCGAATAGTTCTTGAACTGAGGAGTTTATTTGTTTTTTAGGTTTTATAATCGGAAGATTTGCCAAAATTAAATCTTTATTTGCACTATATAATTCATCGTTTTTATTAATTAATTTTGCTTCAATCAATTCCGTTAAATCGCGTAAAAATGTGATGTGTGTTAAATCTTTATATGCTATAGCCACGCGCGTAGAGATTTCCTTTATTTTAGAAAGTGTCAGTGGTTCTGGTGATTTTGTTAAATCCAATACCAACTCTTTTTTTCTTTCGCTATTAATACTTTTATCACGCGCAAAAAATCTATGCACATAATTTTCCCATGCCACTATTCGTTGTTGGTCTTTAATCCATTCAAGTTGTTGCACAAGCCCGTCTCGGAAGCCTTGTATAGCATACATAATGAAATTAATTATTCCTTCGTTTTGTTTTTTACTTGCCTGATCAAGTTGTTGATAATATTTTGATCGAGTTTGATTATAATGATTACTAAATAAATGGGCGGCATCACCCGGAATGCCAACGTTCATTAATATCTGCAATTCTACAAGTCTTGCCGTTCTGCCATTACCATCCCCAAAGGGATGAATCCAAGCAATGTATATATGCGCAATAATGGCTTTTAATATACTAAAATCAATCTCAAATTCATCTTTTCGATTTAATTCTTTGTCTGTATTTAGCCACTCACAAAGTCTCTGCAATAAATATGTGCAATCTTCATAAGGCGCACCGAGATACCTACCTACATGGACATTGCGACTTCTAATTTTTCCCGGCTGTACCCAGTCTTCAACTGTAAGTCCGTTAAAAATCGCAGCATTCATTCGCATAATATTCTCACTATCTAATTTCCGGTCTTTACCATCTTTAATATCTTGAGCAATTTTATTGCATTCCTCAATAATATTTTTTATTTCTTCTCCTAAATATTCTTGAGAAGGGGGAAGTTTTAAAGTATGATTGATAATTTGTTTTACTTGCTCCTCTGTTAAAGTATTTCCTTCTATAGCGGCAGTTGCTAATACTCCTTTAGATAAAAATACAGTGTGTAAAAGTGTGGCTGTTTCAGGATATAATATCTCTCCTGCCAAATGAATACATTTTGATTTGCATTCACCCAACATCTCCCAGCCTTCCCACGGGAGTCTTTTCAAATTCAATGCAAAAGAAATCCATGGATGCGATGTTTGATATTTCATTTATTTTATCTATTTTTGTGTTTAAATGTTATAAATAATGTTATAAAAAATGTTAGTAGAAATGTTATTTGTAACTTGTTGATATATAACGAGTTAAACAAAAAATGTTAGTAGAAATGTTACTATTTATTGACTTCAAAAGTATATAAAATGTTAATGAATAAAAAGGGATTTATTTTTACCCTATTTAACTTGATAGTTATACTTGACTTGTTAGGCATAAAGGCGTATTTTTGTAGTGTAATTAATTCAACGAAACAATGAACCAACTCAACAAAGAAAAAACAGCCCGCGTCATTGCTTGTCTTTGCGACGGCAATTCTATCCGCGCAACGGCGCGTATCGCAGACGTATCAATCAACACCGTTGTAAAAATTCTTGTCAAGGCAGGAACGGCTTGCAAGGAATATCACGATACGCACGTCCGCAATATTTCTGCAAAGCGCGTACAGTGTGATGAAGCATGGAGTTTTGTTTATGCGAAAGAGAAGAACGTCCCCGCGAACATGAAGGGACAAGACGGCGTAGGCAGTGTATGGACATGGGTAGGATTAGACGCGGATTCAAAACTTGCGATTTCGTATTTTGTAGGCAATCGTGATGCAGAAGCGGCTCTTGCGTTCATGCAGGATATTGAAGCGCGCCTCACAAGCCGCGTACAATTGACGACAGACGGCTTACGCGCTTACTTAGAAGCAGTTGATGAAGTGTTTGGTAGCAATATTGATTTCGCGCAACTTATAAAACTCTATGGCAATGCACCGGAAGGGGAACATCGTTATTCTCCGGCGGAATGCACAGGCGCAAAGAAAACAGCAATCACGGGCAACCCCGATGACAAACATATTTCAACATCGTATATCGAACGGCAGAATTTAACAATGCGTATGTCAATGCGTCGCTTCACGCGCTTAACCAATGCGTTCAGCAAAAAGTTTGAGAATCACAAACACGCTATCGCCTTGTATTTTATGCACTATAACTTTGTACGGATTCACAAGACGACGCGGGTAACGCCTGCAATGGCGGCGGGTGTAACAAATCGCTTGTGGGAGATTTCGGATTTGGTGGACTTAATTTCAAAATGATACACTACCAAAAAAATCGCTTCTCATGATTTTATCACATACATTTAAAATAAAAAAGCGGCGCACTTATGTAAAAGTGCAGCCGCAATATTACAAAGATGACAGTTTAGTTCACTATTTTTTCAGTGCCCTGCAACGTGCTCATTCAACAGATTTTTATTTTGCACTTATATCCCATCACATATTGATCCCGAATTCATTCATCCGATGATTTTCCTGCCCCGAATGATTCTTAACAAAACGACGACAATGGCAATCACCAAAAGGATGTGAATGAAACCGTACATGGTGTACGATGTCACCATCCCAAGCAGCCATAGAACGATTAATATTATTGCAATAATATATAACATGGTATTGATCCTTTCAAGTTTTTGGGGATTCTATGTTCTTGTTTTCCGCTCTTCCACGTATTGTCGATTTATAAGCGAATAACGATTAACCCAACAGCGACGGTGGAATTTTTGTTCCGTCTACAATAGCAAAGCAATCGCGTTGTACGATTACAAATGAAAAAAGGCGGCGCATTCTTCGAATGCCCGCCTTCGTACCACACTTTAGATTTTTTACTCCGCCTCCAACCTATAAAAACCTCAATAGCCATACTTTAGCAATCGCATGGTATTTGGAATGAGAGTCGGTCGGGGATGGGGCTGCTCTTTGGTCGCTTCGGGCGCTGGACTGAAATCTGCTGTAACAAGATAGAGATTGTGGGTCTTCGGATCCAGCGTCTCGGTTCTTGCTCCCACCTGCGTTTTCACTGTTTCCGCAACCTCGAATTTATCGGGGGTAATCTCGCGGACAACGGTCAACGTGCCGTCGCCGTTAGAACTGATTGCCACTTTCTTTTCGGAATCGAAGACGACGGCGTCCACGCGCTTACCGATGGGGAACGTCCCGACAACCTTGCCCTTCTCGACGTTAAGTATCACCATGCACTCGTTTGCGCATCCGGAAAAAAGCCGGTTCGTTTTTTCATCCATCGCAAGCCCCGTCGGACTTTCGCCGGGAGCCAGTTTCATCCGACGAACGACGTTGAACGTTTTCATATCAACACCGACCACTTCGTTTTTGTCTTCAAGATTGATATACACGTGCCCCTTGTCATTGGAAACGGCAAACTCAGGCGCGCCGCCGAGCGGAATCAGCGTCTTCACCGTGCCAGTCACCGCGTCAATGACTGAAACGCCGTTGCTGTTGCCGCAACATGCAAGAATGCATTTCGAAAACGAATCGTAAATGATCGCATCCGGCTTTTCACCGACGGGGATGCGCTTGAGCGAGTCAAGCGTTTTCAAATCGAACATGAGCACCGTGTTCGTTTTGCCGTTCGAGGTGAAACCGTGGTTGAACTCCTGTGCGAACGCGATACCATGCACTCCCTCGGTGTTCGGAATATCACCGACGATCTTCTCCGCGTTCACGTCGAAAACCACTACGTGCGTTGCGTGGGAAATAAAAACCCTTCCGGCTTTGTTATCAAACGCAAGGTAATCATATCCGCCTTCTCCGCCGATAGGGTATTGCTTCAGCAGATGATAATGCCCCGTCTCTTGCGCGAATGTATGCGCAGGAATGCTTTCTATGCAAAGAAGAAAAAGAATGAAAAGAGAAATGCTGGTTATCGTTTTCGGGAACAGATTTGTTTTGTTCATTGGAAATATTAAGGTTGCAAAATCATGCCATAACGAATACGTGCAAATATTTGGAATGAGAATGTGAAACGGGGGAAAGCTTTATTCAGTTCCACGCATAGCCAATATCGAAGCGGAGCGCCGGGGCGGCGCCGTTTCCAAATGCCCCAAAATTAACATACTGAGCGCCTGCATTGGTAGAAAGAAAATAGTAATCCATGCCAAGTCCCAAACCAATTGCAAATTCATCTCCGGGGAACCATTGCCACCCCAAAAGAAAGCCGACAGTGGAAGTATTTCCCGAACTATTATAGCTGTTAAAATTGCCTGATCCATCGGGAAATGAATATGAATACGTTATGTACGTGTAGGAAACGTTCGGCGCAATATAAAACCCGCGAAGCGCCTTCCCGGAAGGGTAAATTCGCATTTCTCCGCTCGCGCCAACGCCGCCGAACCCGTGAAGCGTAGGTAACTGAAGTCCCCCGCCAATTGCAATAGAAGGAGACAATGCGCGATAATATGATAGATTATAAAAGACGATAAATTTCAATGGATTAATGGTAATCATATTATTGATTCGACGTATATCCTCCGATTCACTGAGAATCGTATCAGTCGTCGTGGTAATTTTTCCCGTTACAGTATCGCGCGTTGTTTTTGTCTCAACTGTTTTTGTTTGTGCGAATGCTACGCCGTAAAGACTACATGAAAAAAATATGGCGAGAACGAACTTCATTCGCATGTTTTTTTCCTTTTTAAATATAATGCTCAATGAGTAATGTCTTTGAGAAAATTACTCTTTATATTTTTGAAAAACAAGCCGCAATAATTATGCAACAGTAAAAATGTACATGCGAGTTTGCGTTTGACGCCAGTCGCTAACCGGTTGGCTTTATATTAACAGCATCGCTTCCATTTTTTTCTAACCAGGCGAGAATCGCTTTGATACTCCCCGTTGCCAACGCAATACTGGTATCGGCGGCGCCATAATAAAGATGAATCGTGTCTCCATCGGTGCCTATCGTGTATCCGCAAGCGAAAACGACATTCGGAACGTCGCCGTGGCGTTCGTAATCCGCTTTCGGTCCGAACACCCATGTATTCCCCCGCTTAATGCACCGTGTCGGGTCCTCGCGATCAAAAAGAGCTAATCCGAGTCGGTATATGCTGCCGCTTGCCGTTTGGCGCACGCCGTGGTATATCATGATCCACCCTTGCGGCGTTTCTATCAAAGGGCATCCCAGCCCGATTCGAGAGGCATCCCACCAGCCGCCGTTGCGTGATTCAAATATCAATGTATGCTTGCCCCAATGAATAAGATCGGGTGAAAAAGACATCCAAATATGATTTCCAAAATATGTTGTGGGTCTGTGTATCATTGCCCACATATCTTTAAATCGACGAGGGAGGATAACGGCATCCTTGTTGTCGGGGAGAGTTACACTGCCTAACCGCTCGAATTGCCGGAAATCTTCTGTAGTTGCAAGCGCAACAACCGGACCTTGATACGAATATGCCGTATATATGACCATATATTTTTTCAATTCAGGAATGAACGTAATTCGAGGATCTTCCACGCCCCACAACTCTTCAGGATGGTTTTTGACATCCGGAGGAAATGTCGGTATTGCATCTATTTCCCACCCATCAATTCCATTTAAGGAACGGGCGGCGCATAAATGCGAAATTCCGCTTTGATCTTCAACACGGCAGAGGAGCAGTGTTGAGCCATCCTGCAACGTTGTCGCACCGGGATTAAACACCGTATTGACTCTGTAGGGCCAAACTTTTGCGCTAATGATCGGATTGCTGTCGCACCGGTTAAAGAGTTCTTCGTTTTCCATAATTTAAATTAATGATTTGTTAAAAATGTAAGCGGACGTACAAGAATTATATTTTTTGCATCGTTTGTATTTCCAGAAGCGCGAGTTGGAATGCAATCGTTGATTCCGCCCCCTGGTTTTCATTGATCCGGTCGGAATGCAGACCATCGTGGCATCCACCCGTTGTCGGATCGTAAAGCGGTATGCCAAGATCGTTGCGTCCGAGGAACCAGCTGAAAGCGCGCTGCGCCTCTGTTTTCCAAGAAACTTCAGACGTAGCGCGAAACGCATCAAAGCATGCCGAGATCATCGTGTATGCCTCAATCGGCTGTTGGTCGAAATGCGCTTGAAAGCCGTTACGTTTATAAAAGCCGTTGCTCCCGACGGGGGAAAAATTGCCGTTTTCCGAACGCTGTATCTCTGCAAGCCATGCAAGCGATTTAAGACCGGCTTCCGTCATCTTCGGGCGGGACAGCCATTCTCCTGAAACGATCATTGCCTGTGAGAGGCGCGGATTACAGTATGTAACAATATCTTCGAACCAATGCCAATCGGATGAAGCTGTTGATTGATATATGTCCAGCAATTTATTTGCCAAAATCTCGCCGGTAGCTTTCACCAGCGCATTGTCAGGGAAACGCTTCCGATATTCGTTGATGCCGAGTAGCGTGAATGCCCACGCCCTCGGGCTTGTGAAGCTCAGTGTTGCAGGCAATGCAATATGAAACAACCGCTCCGCAATACCGCACATGCTTTCCGAGTGAGAACGCCCCAGCACAGTCCCAAGCGCCATCAACGAACGTCCGTGGCTGTCCTCTGAACCGGTAGATTCAAGCCATACGCGGCTATAGGAAAGAAAATTTCTGAATCTTCCCGTTTCCGGGTTGTAGGCATACCATAACAATCCAACATAATGAGGCGCATGTTTGTCAATTTGTCTGTTCACTTCGCCGGATGTTCCTTCCATCATAACGGAAAGCAAAACTGCCCGCGCATTGTCATCCGTGGTATATCCTTCGCGGTAATCCGGTATATTGAACACGGCATGCTGGAACATCCCCGTGTCGTCGGTAAGGGCAAGAATATGATGTATGTTCAATTCCGGCAGCACCGGCGGAGAGCTATGAGCGGCATGAATTTCGGCTGTTGTCTTGACGGCAACATCTTGTATGTTCGTTTGTTGTTTATTCATAGAATATTGATGCGAGAAATAACCGGCGCGTTCGCACAATTCACGCTTCCCCGCCCTCATCTTGGGTTGCATGGGCAAACTTCATTTTTTTATCCCGTCCAAATTGCGAATGTGCCTCGGTGAAACTTTCCATATATTGCTGTACCGTTTTTTGCCAGATCATTTTTCTTCCGTATTTGTACGCGGCACCGCGCAGACGTTCCCATTTGCATTCGTCATTGAAAAGAGCCAACACCTCCTGCGATATCGCCGCAGGTTCGCGGAATGGCACAAGCGCACCCCGCCCTTCCTGTAATAATTCCTGGGCATATATGTACGGCGTTGAGATGATCGCCTTTCCTGCTCCCATTGCATACGAAAGTACGCCAGAGACGATCTGCTCGCTTCCGTTATACGGCGTAATGAATAAATCCGCGGCATTGATGAATTCATTCAGTTTCCCTGCATTTACGAATTCATCATGAAATTGTATCGAATGCTGAATATTTAATTTTTGCGCCAATTCAATCAGTGAATCCCGGTATGACTCACCCTGCTGCCGTTTGACGTGAGGATGTGTCGTTCCAACGACAAGATACATCGTGTTCGGATATTGTTCAATGATTGCCGGCAGTGCGTTGATGACGTTTTCAATCCCTTTATTCGGTGAGAGAAAACCTGACGTCAATATGACTTTCTTTTGTTCGAGACCAAGCGAGACTTTGAAAATACTCGGGTTGACAAACGGCATATCCGGAACACCGTGAAGGATGACATCGATCTTCCCATTTGGTATATCGTAGATGCTTTGTAACAATTCCGCTCCGCGCATGCTCATCACAACCAACCGCTGAGAAAATCGTTCAATCTCGCGCATAACTTTCTGTTGCACTTCGTTTGGATGTTGAAGGACGGTATGCAGCGTCGTTACAACCGGAATGGAAAGTTTTTCGAGTAAATTTATTATGTAGCCTCCTCCCTCGCCGCCGTAAATACCATATTCATGCTGGAGAGAAACGACCTCGGCGCCGCTGACATTGAGAAACTCCGCCGCTTGTATATATGATGCGTTATCGAACTGATTTATCCCCAACGATACGGAGGAAGGATAATCGTATCCTTCCTCCGTATCGTTCATTGCCAAAACGATTGATTTTACGCCCTTAAATTCCGTCTTGAAGGCATCGCATAGATCGGTTGTGAACGTGGCAATCCCGCATTTTCGTGGCAGATGATTCCCAATGAATGCGATTGAGTTGATAGGCTCAAGACTTGTTGCTCCATTTGACAGGATCGCTTTCTCTTGTGTGAAAACGTAGAAAGGACTCTTATTAATTTGGGGAAGTATTAACTTGCGCATGATAGTTTCATCTAAATTAGTTTCGATTATTTGCGGTGCTCATGAAGTATCAGAATTTTCAGTATCCCGTTGCGAATTCTTGCTCGTTTACGCATATATTCCAACAAAAAACCCTCTTACGAGTCTTACCGAAAGAGGGTTAAACGGTTGCGAGATTGAATATTTTTTTACTGATTGCACGTCCGGACGACACGGATTGCGATACGGCTATTATTGACGTAGTAATACCGTGCCGACGATAGTTTGTTGCTGGTTCACTACTGCTATTTCCGTCAGAGTCGTATCGCGGTATGTCGTTACTCCCGGCACGCATTGTATTGAGTACGTTCCCGCGATCAGTCCTTGAAGGACGAAGTCGCCGGTAGTATTATCAGCAATGGTTTCGACCGTATCTGCTCCCATTATAGTCCATACCCATGTGTTTGCGCTCGCCGGCACAATGACGCCTGCAATGCTCCCCGATGCGGCAATTGCGGCGCACCGAATGACGGGGTTCATCATATACTTGCCGTTACCGGTTACGTGTATGGATTGACCGGCGTCAAAGTCGAGCAAAAGTTCGTACGTCTGCCCTGCGACAATATCAAAATCGCAGTTCAGTTTGACACCGCTTTCCATGCCGCTTGGAATCGTCAGGAAATATTTTACGCCTGCGACAACGACATAACTGCCCGTTCCGAGAACTAGGCGGATTTGCGTATAGTGCCCCGCCACAAGCCCCGCGGAATCAAGTACCGCTCGTGCTCCATTCCGAAGAACCAGAAGGTCGTAATTCGCGGAGTCGCTACGAACAGCCGTCCATCCGTTGGTGGAATCGCTTCCAGCCATCAACACTTCGACACGAATGACGTCAACAACTACGGCGTCATATTGCGCAGGCGAATCAGTAAGATACATTTTCGTCGCACCCGACCCGTTATTCGTCACTGTGGAGGACCCGTTACATGCCATCCACCGGAGCATCCCCGCGATAAGAAGTACGCCGAGTAACCCGCCCACGATCAAACGATATTGAGTTTTAACTGAAATTTCCCGATTCATAATTTTTGCCTTATAATTATTTTTCAAAATCCGAGAATTACAAACATTCCATGGTACTTAACAAACTATTTTTTTGATTGGTTGCATCTATTTCAACCATAAAACCCTCTTCCGAATCATTCCGAAAGAGGGTTAAACGGTAAAGAAATTGAACTTTAATATTATTACTCACATGTATGGACGACGCGGATTGCAATGCGGCGGTTTTGTACGCGTGCGGCTTCGAGCGCTGACGCAGTGCCGCCAACAGGAACAATCACTAACGGACGTGAAGTTCCAAAGCCGACAGTATTCGATATTTTTTCTGAATTAACGCCTTGTGCAACAAGCCACGTCTTAATACGCAGCGCACGTTGTTCGGATAGTTCTTGGTTACGTTCGGGAGTGCCTTCGTCGCTTGCGAATCCCTGCACTTCTATTCTCATATCTGGGCATTGGACAACAAGTTCCTTTATTCTATTAAGATTATCCACATTACCGCCCTGCGCCATATTGAATTGATCTGTATTGACGATAAACAGCGTTCCGGGATAATTATAGATTGCATTGAGTTTTGGATTCAAGAGATATACCGTGTCAGACGGACTGCTCATAAAGATCGTGTCGATACCGACTACCAGTGTCGTGTCACGATGATTGACCGTTGTATTCGTTGTATTATTATAGGTATTATTGTTGTAGGTATTGCGTTCGACGTCCGTATGCATTAACGGCGCAGTCACCGGTTCAGGCGCTGAGAAGAGGACATAGCCAAATCCCAGTCCGAATGTCAGGAACGCGTCCTGGCTTGAATTATTGGGATTGGAATAATCGTCTAACCAGTCGGTGCCGGTCAAATGCGCCAGTATTTTCCCGTTGAACGTTACCTTGTTGTTGATGTACATATCGAATCCGACGCCCATCACTGCGCCAAGAACGCTTTTTTGGTACACAGCAGCCGCATTGTTTGGCAATGCTTGGTTATTATTCCCGGTTCTCGGTTCAAAGTTCAGATATTCAGCCCCGAGGATAAAAGAAGGAACGAATGATTGTGACGGGAACGGGCTTGCCGTTAACATTAAATCCCAAGTGCTGGTTCGCATGACGTTCGTAGGATCAATAGTAATATTAGTATTAGGGTACACTGACGTTCCGGTTGTCACGCCTGTTCCAAAATACGCGGGATTTGCGTCAATAGCGGATTTACCAACCGCGTAACGCAGCTGACCGAGGTTATATCCAACTTGCAATCCAAGCCAGTCCATCATGTTCCAGCGAATGAACAAATCGCCGTCAGCGCCGAATTCGCTGCCGGTAAAATTGCCATAATATTTGTTGCTGCCGAGATCGAATCCGAAGGCAAGATCCCCAGCTCTGCTCTGGGCGTTCACTGTTGAAAACGAGAGCATGCACAAGATGGTTGCCATACCAGCCGCGAGGTAGCGCCCATTTCTCGCTAATATGTGTGTAAAGTAAAACTTCATCGTAAAATTCTCCATGATTGTAAAAAAATAAGGCTTGGGAAAAGTTGAGCTGTTAGCACCACGATCGCCTTCTAATAATACGGAAAGTTAGCAGTGGGGATGGGGGTGGTACTATCGGGCAAGAGGATGAAAAAGGGATGAGTACATTTTCAGACGTCTATTTCGATGAAAATGTGATGTTACACAGAACACTGCAAAATTAAAAGTTCGCGCCGACAATATCGCAGATGCCACCGCGCAATGCAACCCAAGCGAACTGAAAGAACGCATCATCCGGCTTTTTCACGTAACTCACTGTCCCGATTTTCATCGCACCAGATTTGTCCGGCTGGTTGGTGCCGCGAATCTTAAAACTTCTTGCCATAAATGACGTTATTTGTTCAAAAATACCCGCAGAGCTTTTATTTTTATCGAGCATCGCAATGTCCAAATCACGGTATACCGCCTGCACGGTACCGAGCGCCTTGCCTTTGATCACATGAATATCAAAATTGGAAGACTGCAACGAGCCCGTTTGGACGCGTTTGTGTTCAGCCGGAACGAGCCATGAATTGATTTGAGTCATATCCATTCCTGCTGTTGAACCATAGTAATGCATCGATAATGATGGAGATGCAAGAGGAATTTCAACAAACACATTCATTTTGCCGGCTTTCATACAATCGCCTTGCACATGAATAAACGTCGTGGTCGCACCGCCAGTTTGATTGGCGATTCCTTTTATAGACACTTGTATATCATCGGCATTGAGTACTGCCGCTTGTTCCTCAATGGCAAACCGTTCACTATAACGCATTCTGGCGTCAATAAATTTCACGCTGTCTATTTGCAAAGGCACTTTGATGGAACCGAGCATCTTGTAAGGCATGAAAGGAATGGAGTCGTGTGGATTCGTCGGCTTGTCCTTATTGATTAGCACGTCAAGAGATGCATTATACATTTGGACGGAATGGGCGTGGTACATTGATTGCAAGAAAAATGCGAAGCAATTTGCGCCGGTAATTTTACATGCTGGGATGTCCGCGATGAACCGAGTTTTCCTGAAACTGCTTCCTGCAAAAAATTTGGCATCATCTGAAGCGGGATTGATTGTTGTTGAGTCTACTTCAATAACTGAATCCGGGACTGAAACACGCAGTTCACCACAATGAAGCATGTACGGCGATTTAGGTAAATCCATCAGTATATTTTTTACATTCATTGTCATATTTTTTGCGATTATTGTCGCATGAAGGAAGCAATTGGAATCTATCTTTTTATCCCGCATGATTTGCACCCAGCCGACACTTCGCGCCGAGAATAAAGCCAGCGCACAAGAAGGCTTGGCTCCCTCGCCGGTTTGCGTGTCATCCGATAGAGGGTCTAATTCCAAGGTGTCAATCGTGATTGACGAATCAGGAACAGAAAGGCGTATGCGCGCGCATTGAAGTTCATATTGCGCTTTTGGAACATCCATCACTACATTTTTAAAATCAATGACGGAGTTGGCAAGTATATCGGAGGCTATCCGCTCGGGACGCAACAGCGACAATCGCCCGATTCCATTCAATGACATAGAAGTAATGCTGCCATAAAACGAAGAATCGTTCGCCGTTAACGATGCGGAATCGCATTCGACTCGGTTTTCCAAAACTCTGTAATGGACTTTGGAAATCCGCAGCGTGTAGGCAGGATACGCTTTTTGAAACGCTATCGCGATTCTGTCTTTAAGGAATCCGTCGTAGAAGGAATCAGGCAAGAGAAGAAGGGTGATAATCCCGCCGATAATAATGATACCCAAAGTAATGCCGGTATATATCGTAATCTTCCTCAGAAGATGCTTTTTTCGTAGTACCGGTTCAGTTGAAATATGTAAAAACCCCATGAGTATTCTGCGAATCGCGTAAAAAGTTTAAATGATTGTTTTTTACGGATAGAATCGGACGCCAAGCGCCACATCCATCCCGTAACCATATCCCGGCGTAATGCCTAACAGCGGACCGAGTTCAAAGAACAGTTCCAAAGGCGTTCTGCGCGGCATAACATTCACACCTATGAGCGCGCGCACTCCCAAGGCGCTTCCGCCGTTTGGACGATAGTACCAGCCGTGTTCATTTCCATACCAATATCCACCGCCGTAGCCGAGCCCTAAAGTGCCGCCCACCCCTGCATACATATTGGCGATGTCAGTATTGAAAGGGAAAAAATGCCACAGGTAATCTCCCCCAATACGTGGTGCGCCGAAATAATCGCCGCCGATATAAAAGTCAAGTGCCTGCTCCCGTTGCAGCCAAATTTTAACTGTTCCCCCGGTTGGATCACCAACAATAAGTCCAAAACCGAATGTTCTGCCGCCGGGTCCTTGGGCAAACCCGGCAGTTGCAAAGCCAATCGAGAAGATCGTGATAAGTGCCGCGGGTAAATATCTTGTAAGTAACGAACGCATGCGTTTTCCTTGTGATAGTATATTTGTAATTGACATCTCTAATAAAATTATTTTATTCGCATACCGGTGAGTGGGCAGTCTCCCTCATATCTTTGAATTCAAGTTCAGATTATACTCCGCCCGCGAATGATCCTGACCAAGACGACGATAATGGCGATAACTAAAAGAATGTGAATGAACCCGCCCATCGTATATGTGGATAGCATTCCAAGAAGCCACAACACGATTAATATAATTGCGATGATGTATAACATGATAATTATTTTTGATGAAAAGATAGTTTTGTAATCATTTAATAAATCAGAAACCCTGCGGTTTTTGTCCTATGCTGCTATTTTTTTAAGCCTGTTTGGTCGAGACGCTGGTGTATGGGGATCAACGGTTTTACCGTCTTTTGAGTATCTCTTTTGTTTCACTTTTCCGCTCTTCAACGCATACTCGACTATTTGCGCGAAGAGAGATTCAGGCAACAGTGGCGGCAGGATTTTTTCCCCTTCCGCTACGGCGCGTATCGTGCGCAGGAATTCGTCAACCGTCACATCTCTCAAAATGAAGCCCGAGGCTCCAGCTTTCACGAATTGTTTAATATCGGCAGGCACGGGAGCGATGTCCATCACGATTACTTTGGAAGCGGGGAATTCTTTCTTCACCATTTTCACCACCTGCAAACTGCTCTGGCTGCGTAAGCCGAGATCCAACAGCACAACGTTCGGTTTCAGGCTATGTATTTTAAGGATGGTATTTTCTTTGTTGCCCGACGCCGCAACGACTTGGATGTCTTTCTGGCGTTTCAACAGCGCTAATATGCCATCCCGAAGCAGAGGGTCATCCTCAACCAATAACAATCGAATATTTTTCATTAGAATAATTTCCCGAATAGATTCTTGACCATTGTAAATAAATCAACGTACAGCATGCGAATTTTGCCATTTCATAATACGGAAAGTTAAAAGAATAGCGGAGGTGTAACTATCGGGCAAAGGGATGAAAAAGGGATTAGTTGGAACGAAACAACCACAATGTATCATGTTCCAGCACAATCAAAAAAAGCGCGAACGCATTGCTGCGTCCGCGCTGGTCTCCCAAGATACGTAAATGTAAAAACATCTACGCGCCCCTGTATATTATGTTCTTCTTCTTCTTCTTACTTTTCCCCGTATTGACTTGTTCGGATATATAACAGTCACTCTCTAATTATTGCTCGCTTCTTAACGAGCAATGACAACCGGCAATACTTGCATTCTTGTGGATGTCAACAGACGGACAAAGTACATGCCGTTCGGATAAACTCCTGCGTTGACACTAAACGATCCATTTGAGGATATCCGCGCTGTCCAATCCTGTAACTCGTGTCCGAGCACGTCATACATTCCGGCGTGTAAGAGTTGCTCGCCATTCTGCATTGTTATCTGTAATCGTGTATCACTTGAAACCGGATTAGGATACATTTCGCCAAGAGTGTTTGTTGATGGCAATACGCTTTCATATACTGCCGTCGCCGCCGGGGTTCCATCGCCAAATACGCTGATCGTATCGGGCGAAGTTGTAGAATTACTCGTGAATATCAATTGCCCTGTCGCTTCGCCGACCACATCCGGAAGGAACACGATCAAATCGATGATCTCGGTTCCCGGCGCAATCGCCATTTGCGAAAGACTTGATGCAAAAACGTCGTTGGTGCTTTTCAAATTAGAGATGAAAAGCGTATCAGTCCCCGGGTTGGAAATCGTGACAAGCGTCCACGTATGCGTGCCAACCTTCGCTATCCCGCAATCCACTATGCGGGACGAAGCGTCGAATATTGCCGTTTTCGCTAGGCTGTTGACGCCAATGCCAAACACGTTAATCGTGTCCGGGGATGTCAATGAGTTGCTGGTAAGGATCAAGGTTCCTAAATCTTTTCCCGCTACCACCGGAAGAAACTTGATCGAATCATTGATTGACGTTCCGGGGGGAATCAGCAATGACGAAAGATGCGATGAGAATACGGCATTGTTGCTGGTCTCCGATGTAAATCGCAGCGTATCATTGCCCGTGTTGAAGAGCGTGACGAGCGTCCACGTCGGGGTGCCAACTTGCGTCGTTCCGCAATTCACGTTGCGCGAAGATATATCGAGAATCGCCGCTTGTGCCACAGTAACCCCGGTGCCACTGACGGCAATCATGTCGGGAGAGGTTATTGAGTTGCTGGTAATAATTATTTCTCCCGTATCTAATCCCGCCGCTGTTGGAAGAAACTTTAACAAGTTCCCAACTGAAGCACCCGGTGCGATCTTCAACGCTGACTGTTGCGATGAAAATACTTTATTAGTGCTCGTTATAGCTGTGATACTCAGCGTATCGTTGCCCGCGTTATAAAACGTGACAAGCGACGATGTTGAAGTGTTCACAAGTGTAGTCCCAAAGTCCACAGTGCGCGGATTGATTGCGAGAATAGCCTCTTTGCCAATGCCGCTCACTGCAATCGTGTCTGGGGAAGTTGTCGCATTGCCGGTAAAAATTAATTTTCCGGAATCCGCTCCCATCGCCGTCGGTAAAAACTTAATCGAATCAACGATTGACTTCCCAGGAGCGATGAACAACGCTGAAAGATGCGAGGTAAATACCGAGTTGGTACTCGTCGCACTGACAAAACGAAGTGTATCGTTGCCCGTGTTTGACAATGTAATAATCGTCCACGCCGCAGTGTCAACATGCGTCGCACCGGTGTTCACAGTGAGTGAATTCGTCTTGAGAATTGCCTCTTTGCCACTGCTATTCACGGAAATCGTGTCAGGCGTAGTTGTCGAATTGCTTTTGAAGGTTAATTTCCCGGAATCCGCTCCCATCGTAGTCGGCAGAAACTTGACCGAATCAATGATCGTGTCTCCCGGCGCAATCACCATTGCCGATAGATGGGACGAAAAAACGGAATTGGTACTCGTATCAGATACAAAGCGCAACGTGTCGTTACCAGTGTTGTACAATGAAATGAGAGTCCACGAAGTCGAATCAACGCGCGCCCCATTCACGTTCACGTTTCGCGAAGTTGTGCTGAGAATCGCTTCGAGAGGCTGGCTGTTCACTGCTATAGTGTCTGGTGAGCTTGCCGCGTTGCTGGTGAAAATCAAT
>Ga0207048_10257_pt1 | contig 17107 bp, 15 predicted proteins | sample Alteio_BWMinCont_65_FD_153301 | JGI IMG/M metagenome (GOLD analysis project Ga0207048, IMG submission 153301) | Enriched cells from forest soil in Barre Woods Harvard Forest LTER site, Petersham, Massachusetts, United States -... | ecosystem: Environmental > Terrestrial > Soil > Temperate forest >...
CCCGGAGATGTCCAAGCGCGAGATGGCAGACCGCATTCTGGACCAGGTGGTCGCGCTGCGAACCGCGCAGGCGTCAACCACCCATCACGCCGGGTAGCTGTACGCGTTCACCAGCTTCGACAGCTCCGCGCGCGTCGCAGTGTGCTTCGGATCGTCGGCAAGGTTAGTGAGTTCCATCGGATCGGCGTGGACATCGAACAGCATCGCTCCGTTCGACGCATCCTTGCCGTACTCCGCATAGCGCCACTGCTCGGTGCGCACTGCAGTTCCGTGTATCGTCTTGCCGTCCTCACTCCAGATGCTGTACGCAGACGAGTCCCACTTCGCTCCGCGCGGGTCGTGCAGCAGCGGCACGAGGCTGGTTCCCTCGACACCAGTTGGAACATCAAGCTGAGCCAGTTCGCACATCGTCCGGTAGATATCGAGCGACTGAATCATTCGCGTGCAGGCGCGGCCATTGCCCTTCGCACCCGGCATATCGATGATCAGTGGAATGCGCGTGCCGCCCTCGAAGAGCGAGCCTGCCTTCGACCACTTGCCCTTCTCGCCGAGTTGGTAGCCGTGATCCGCAACGAAGACGATGACCGTGTTGTCGCGCAGCTTGAGCCGCTCGAGTTCGGCGACGACGCGGCCGAGGTTCCAATCGGCCCACGAAATCGACGCGAGATACGCGCGTATCACCTGCTTCGCCTCGGACTCCGACGCGCCTCGTCCGATGAAGAGGTCGGCGTTGTGCGGGCGAATCGCCGCCTTGGGGAAACTGGGCGGCACAGTCGGCCACGCGGCAAAGTCGGGCGGAAGCTGGATCTTCGCCGGGTCATACATGTTGAAGAAGCGCTGCGGAGCCTGCGGCGGGCTATGCGGTTTGGAGAATCCGCAGCCGACGAAGAACGGCTTGTCCGGATCCGCTGCGACCTGCTGCAGAAACTTGATCGCGAGGTCCGCGACGAGATAGTCGCCCGCGCCTTCGCCATTTCCTTCGAGAACGAGAATCTCGTCGGAATGATCCGCGCGCGCGTTGTCCGGCAGCGGAGGCATGTCGCCGTTGGGCATCGGGATCTGCACGCGGGGAAGGTCCATCTTCGTGCCGATCGTCGTCGGATGCATCGACTCCACGTCACCGTCGAACACAGTCCACGCCTGCGGGTCGTCGAGGCCAGCGTGGAAAAGTTTGCCGCTGCGCAGTGTCGTGTATCCGTACTCGCGGAAGAGATGCGGCAGGGTCATCCACTCCGGATGCGCCTTGACCACCGCAGCGCTGTTGCCGAGGACGCCAGTCTCGCGCGGCAGGTGTCCAGTGAAAAGCGACGAGCGCGAAGGATTGCACAGCGGAAACTGGCAGTAATTGCGATCGAAGCGAACGCCATGCGCACCTAATGCATCGATGTTCGGGCTGTGCACGTTGAAACGGCTGTTGTAGCTGGCGAGTTCGGGGCGCATGTCGTCCGACATGAAGAAGAGCACGTTGAGCGGACGTTTACGCTTGCTGACAGCGGCGGATTTGGCGGTCGCAGCGATCTTGGATGGCGCGGCATTCTGCGCCGCGGACGGAAGTGCTGTGACCAGCGCTGCGCCTGCCGCTTTGGTGAGGAAACTGCGCCGGCTAGTGGTGTTTGTGTCCTTGTCGCCCATGGTTTGCTCCCCTGTCGGCAGACTACACGTTTGCGCTGACGCAGCGAAAGCCGATGTTCGAGGCTGCGCTGTCCGGCGTGTTGGAGGTGCGCGCCGCCACACGATAGCGGTTGCAATACGAGGCGTGGCAGAGGAACGACCCGCCTTTCATCACTTTCGCCTGGCCCTTTTCCGGGCCGGTCGGATCGTGTAGCGGCTGAGTGTCGAAGGTAGTGTAAAACCAGTCCGCGCACCACTCCCATACGTTACCGGTTATGGAGTGCAGCCCGAATCCATTGGGCGGAAAGCTATCGACTGGACAAGCTCCGGCAAAGCCGTCCTCGGCCGTATCGACGCGCGGGAACTCGCCTTGCCAGATGTTGCAGAGGTGCTTGTTATCGGGCGTCAGGTCGTCACCCCACGGGTAAAGCATCTGATCCAGACCTCCGCGCGCCGCGTACTCCCACTGAGCCTCTGTGGGTAGCGACTTGCCTGCCCATGCCGCATACGCAGCCGCGTCGTTCCACGAGACGTGCACCACCGGATGATTCTGCCGGGCAGCCACGTCGGATCCTGGCCCCTCGGGATGACTCCAATCCGCGCCGGGAACCTTGCACCACCAGGGCGCAGCAGCTACGGTGTCCTCCACCAACTCATCCAGACGGTCTGGCGGAAGGTGCATCCAGAACACGAACGACCACGCGAATATCTCCGACTCGGTGCGGTAGCCGGTGTCCTCAACGAACAAGGCGAAGTCCCTATTTGTAACCGGAAATGTATCGATGCGAAATGGCGAGAGAGTTGCAGGCCGCACGGGCCCTTCGCCATCGGCGGGAAACGCCTGGGCATAATCAGTGCCCATCCGAAACGAGCCTCCGCTTAGGGCGACCGTGGGTCGCGAACCATCGGCGACGTTGGGTCTCCTCTGTTCTTGAGGGTGCACCGCAACGGCTTGTTCGCTGCGACCAGCGGAGGGTGCGCAGCAGGATTTGGAATTCATCGGCGGCTCGGATTCATGGGCTAGTGAGGAGGCGCGGCTACTCCGGGGGTCCCTGCCTTGCTGCCCGGAACTGCATCGCCTTGCGGGGGATGCAAGCCCCGCGTACCCGGCGGCCGCAGCGAACATACCTCCGTGCAGTTCTGGCCCACATTGACTACCGAGTCAACCTCAATCGTTGCCGCCGCTGACGTACTTCGCGGCGTCAGTATTCCTTTTAGCTCTACCTGATGACCCGTCAAGTCATCCACGGAGAACTTGCCTGACAACTTAGCGCACGCCGTCGGGGTGCTGATCACGAGAGTAGTGCTCGAATCGGGCGCCTTCTGCACGCACCCTGAAAACGTAGCCGGAGCGGGCGGCTTCGGGGTGGGCGGAGCAGTGTCCGAACCTTGTGCGAATGCCTGAGTTCCAGCCAGACACGCGCAGCCGGCGATTGCGGTCGCTATCGTGAAGTGTCGGGCAATTGCAGAGACAGCGGCGATACAACCGACGATGCTAGCCATGTTTCCCTCCATCGTGGCTCGATGAACTCTGATGAATGTTCCCCGCATCCTCTCCCGCCGGATGCGCAGGAGCGTGGCGATGATGTGCGAGATGCCCCATCAGGTGCTGACTGCGGTGATGCCCGGTCGCTTCCAGATAGCGAAAGACCATGAAGACTCCTGCGCCCCAGAGTGCCCACAGCGGCGTGAAATAACTCATCGCGACCAGCGCGAGGAAGCTCAGCGACACGATGCCGGCCAGCGCCACCAGGCTCCAGAGTCCCGCCTGCTCAGCATTCAGCCGAGGCCGGCCATCCTCATCGTGCGCCCAGTATAGACAATAGACGATCAGCGTATACAGCACCAAAACCCCGAGTGTGACGGCCATCGGAATCTCCAACAGGAACCGGTGGTCAAGCAGAGCCTGAACGTAATTCGCATGGAGGAAGACGCCCGGCCGCTTGCCTGACGGAAATGGCGCCAGGTCGGACGGGAACGGCTTCATATCCGAATCGGAGAGGTCGCCGATGACGACGATCTTGCCCGCGAGATTTAGCTGCTTGCCGTTTAGATCGTCGAGCGGCCGAGTCCACAGCTTGCACAGTTCGTCGCCGGGCTGCCCGTCGATATCGGCGCGCGGGGAGGGCTCGGCGCTGCACAAGGCGGTCAGGGCTGTGATGTTGGGCAGATTGATGAAGGTGGTATAGGGGTCGACGACTGGATTTGCGGCGAGCAGTTTCCGCACAGTTCGATTCGACTCGATGTGCGGATCGATCAATTTGGCCGCGACAAGAGAGAGCGAGTCGCCGCTTGCGTCGGGCAATTGCTTGGGCGCGGGTGGTGGGTTCGAGCCGACGGGCTGCGAGATTGCGGGAGTGGTCGCGCTCTCCGCAGGGTCACTAAAAACCGCAAAGCGCAGAGGTATCTTGAGATCGTCCGCATCCAGATGGACGAGGCCGTAGAAAACTTTGGCGGCCTTGCTGAACTCGAGCCTCGGGGTAAGGGCCAGGCAACCCGACGCATCCGAGCCGCCGGCCAGGGCGTGGTCGTCCTGTCCCACAACGATGGGAACCTTGCTGCTTTCCATCGCGGAAATAAAGGCTGCGTTCTTGTCCTGTTCGGCGCACGCAGTGGCAGAGTAGTACTTGTCGATGACGATGACATGAGCGGAGAGGGCATTGAGGTCGGCGATCAGCCGGGCGAGAAAGGCACGAGAGGCGCAGACGTTGGTAAGCAGGTCCGGCGGGTCGTGCGCGGGATCGATGTAGATGATCGCAACACTCGGAGACGGCGTATAGCGAAGCGCCCATTTGGCAATCGGCATATACATCTTCGCCGAGATACTGCTTTGATCGGTGTCGCTGAACGAGCACTGGTTCGAAGTAAACGGGTTGTACCCCATGAAGTCGCCCAGGTCCGACATCATCAACGCGAACAGGATTGCGACCAGCGGAATGACGAGCCAGAACTGGCGCAGCCTGCGCATTGCCCAATGTTCAACGGGGTGCGGGTCGGGGTTGGGGGTTGAGCTCATAACCCTGCACCGGCCGATGCGCCCGCCGATTGTGCCAACGCGAAGTCGGTTGTATCTTCACTGCGGCTCATCACCGGGTTTTGCTGCATCTTGTACTCGGTCGCCACGGTTTGGCTGACGTGCTGCTGGGTGTAGTCGAAGATCTTGCTGAGCGGCGTCAGTCCGCCCTCCTTCTGCAGCGCCTGGACGAGGTAGTACGTGAAGAAGCCGTGCTGCAGCGTGTCGCTCTCCAGCGACTCCTGCTCGGTCCCGCTGGCTGCGAACACCATGCGCCCGGAGCCCTGCTTGATGTGGTTGAGCATCTGCGTGGATGGCGCGGCGTTCTTGATGCCCGGCGCGATCAGCTTGGCGTCCTTAACCGCCGCGTTTCCGCTGAAGCAGGTGTCGAGGAAGATGGCCGCCCGCCCGGCCTTGACGCGCGTGGCGATCGCATTCGCGATCTCCACCATGGGCAGCGCGGTGGCATAGAGTTCGTCCGGATCGATGTTCGGGCCAATTACGGTGTCGTGCGTGATGATGTAGTTGACGCCGACTGTATCCAGATCGCGAGACGAACCGTGAGTCGCCACGTAAACCACGACTACGTCATCCGGACCCGCGCTGCGCGCTAACCAGTTTAATTGGATCTTGATGTTGACGGTCGTCGCCTGGTCGTTCAGCAGGCTATGCACGTGGTCGGCGGGAAAGTTACCAACCTTGGGATCGAGCAGCGCGTCTTGAAAGCTCTGTGCATCGCTCACCGTGTACTTCAGCGGCTGAATGTTGGGATCAGTGAAACTGCCGATGCCGATGATGAGCGCCCACCGCTGCCCGGGGGGTCCGGAGTTAGCTCCCGCCGCGGCCGTGCCCGGGCCGGTCACAGCGCGCGTGCCAGCCTGCAGAATCGGCGCCGCCAGCACAAATGGGTTAGCCTGCTCGCCGCTCGCATCCGAAGGAAACTTCTGCGCCTGACGCATCGCGAAGTCGGCGAGACCCGCGTGCCCCAGCTTCCGCTCCACCAGCGAGCGGTAGTACCACGCATCGCCCAGCTCACCGCAGAGTTCGGCAGCTCGCTTCAGCAACTGATCAGCATCTCCAAGCTCAGATGCGCTCGAATCCGCGCGCATCTTCTCAAGCGCTTGCACCACCAGGTCCACACCCGCACCGCATCTGCCCTGCGCCTTTGCGCTTGGCACGCAGAGGAAGCAGACGAGTGCGATCGAAATCACAATCGCCTTTAGACGCCGGTTTCCAGGTGCTGCATTCATTCTCATGGACCACTCTGTTCCTGCTCACATACGGTGGAGATGTAGTTCTACTGTCCTCGCGCCTTCAGTTTCATTGCTGCGATGATACGGCCGTTAACGTTGGCTTTCGCGAGATCGATCTGTCCTTTCGCGCTGAGATCGAAATTCACCGCAGCGGAAGTCTTGATCGTATCGATAATATTGGCCTCGTCCAGTTTGGCACCGACCATCGAAATCACGTCCGCGTTGGTCAATGCATCCGCGGCAGGAGCGCTCGCCGTTGCAGCCGCGCGCTGCGTGGTTGCCGCCATCCGATCTCCCAGCGTCTTATAGTGAGCGAGCGCGGTATCAATGCGCGTCTGCGGCTGCAGGAAGTTCTTCTCTGAGGGCTTGGCGTCAATCGCCTTGCCGTAATCGATGGACGCCTCCTGCAAGTACTTCCGTGCCTTGGTCACATCCTCTGCCTGATACCCAAGCGCCTCGTTCGCTACTCCAATGTTGTACAGCCGATAGGCATCCTGCTCGGGCTGGGCGAAGGGCGTCATGGTCTCCAGTTGTTCGAGCGCGCGCGTCCACAGCTTCTGATCCATCAACTTGTTCGCGTCGTCCAGCCCTCCTCCGACTGCCAGATTGACCTGAACCTGCTCCGAGGTATTCACGAGGAGCGATACGATATCGAGCGCCGTGCTCTGAATCAGCCAATCCTTCAGTTCCACGGCCGTCGGCGGCTTGTCCGGATCGTCCGAGGGCCTCGAACCCTGCGAACCCTGAACGGGCGTCGGCACCTTCGGAATGTGCGCCGTGATAATGCTCGTCAGGGACGGCTGCTTGTTCGTGGTCGCGGTCGCCGGCGGAGGCACCGCGAACTCCTGATCAAACTTCGCCGTCACTGTGTTCGCCGCAATCGATCTGTTCCCACGAACATCCTGCGCATTGAAGTTCGCGGCCATCAAGCCGGTCACGTGCGTCATCTGCTGCGTTGGAGCAGGCTTCTTGCCGAAGCTGAAGCCTTGCTGTTGCGTGATCTGCGGCTGCGGCTGGGCGTACGTCGTAATCTGGCAGTTGATCACCGCATCAGGACGATCTGGCGGAGAGACGGTTCGCAAACGGGGATCGTTGGAAACCAGCATACTTTCGATCGTCGACTTCAGAACCGCACTGACGTCTCCCGGTATACCCACTCCGGTCACGTTGACCGTGATCGACGAGCCATCGATGTGGCCGGTTGGCGGAAGCTTGCGCACCAGGACAATCTTCTTGCCTTGGAACGCGCCACCGAAGCCTTGCGCATGCATCGTTACGCCGTGGGTTACGGACATCCCAAGCAGGAGAACCATCAGGATTCCAGATCTCGTCTTGCACATAGGGCACACTCGAGAGAAAAGAGTTTACTCCAACCTTCGTGTTGCTGCATCCAACCACGGGCCCGTATATCTCTGATTCTCAATACTGTAAATGCTCTAGCTGGCGCTCTTGCCAGGGCCCGATCCAACCCGGTGGGTTGCCGGAGTTCGAGCCCGAGCCTTCATCGCCGTAATGATACGGCCAGATACCTTGTTCTTGGATAAATCCACCTGCCCCTGCACGCTCAGGTCAAAATCTACGGTTTTGGCATGCTGGATGATATCAAGAATATTCGCATCATCCATTCCGGCCGAAACCATCGAAATCACCTGATCGTTCGTCATCGCGTCCGCATCCGAAGGCGCCGCGGCAGATCCATGCCCGTACTTCGTCGTGGTGGAAGGAGTGGAAACTGGCCGCGCCGAGTTTGCAGCCGCAGAGGACTCTCCGTGCGCCTTCTGATCGCCCAGCAGTTTGTAGTGCGCCAGCGCTGTGTCGATACGGTTCTGCGGCTCAAGGAAGTACTTTTCGGTCGGCTTGCCATCGATTGCTTTGCCATAGTCGATGGAGGCCTCCTGCAGGTCCTTGCGCGCCTTCTGCAGATCCTCCGACTGATAGGCTAGCGCCTCGTTCACAACGCCCAGGTCGTACAGCCGATAGGCATCTTCGTCGGGCGAGGTGAAAGGTTTCATCGTCTCCAATTGTTCCAGTGCCCGCGTCCACAGCTTCTCCTCCATCAGTTTGTCGGCCTGGTCGAGGCCGCCGCCCTTGGCGAGATAGACGTCCACCTGCTCGGTCGTATTCACCACGTGCGCGGCGATCTGCTGTGCCGCCTCCTGGATGAGCCGGTTGTGCAACTCAACGGCGGACGGCGGAGTATCGTCATCGGTCCCACCTTTGGTCAGGTGAGTCATCGAATGGGTAATCGAGTGCGCGATGCCCTGCTGCGCGCCTGCCGCCGTATACTCCCGATCGAACTTCGCAGAGACATTATCGGCCGCCAGCGAGCGTCCGGCGCGGTCCTTCGCCTGGAAACTGACCGTCAGAACACCGGTGTATCGCCACATGGTTTGATTCTGCATTCCGCCCTTCGCACCCGGCGTCAGCGTCGGCTGTACCGTCGGCTGTGGAGCCGGCTGGGCGTAGCTGGTGATGCGGCAAGTGATGACCGTGTCGGGATGCGCATCCTCGGAGCGCAGCCGCGAGTCGTCGCGGATCAACAGGCTCTCCAGCGTCGATTTCATGTCGGTGGGAAGGTCTGGCTGGAACCCCGTCGCTGTCACCACCACGTTGAACGAAGTGCCTTCGATGTGCCCGGTCGGCGGCAGTTTGCGCTGCAGCACGATCTTCTTCCGGTTGACGATCAGGCTGCCGAAGTTCTGCGCGTGCATCGTGCCAGCTATGCCCATCACAGGCAGCCCGACCAAAATCCCCAGGAGAAACTTCCGGCCCATCCCGCACATAAACGTCTCCAGCCAAATTTGCCGGCCGACCACACCCGTTCGCAGAATTGCCACGCCTCGGATTCTTGAGAGGCTATGACTATATCCGAATTCGGCCCAGTTTCGATAGAGCCTGATTTCGAGATTCTCGGAGAACTGCGTAGCCCGATTGACGCCCGCTAAATCCGTATCGCGGATCACGACAGCGTCTGCATGACAAGTACGTAGCAGCGCGGAAAAAGTCACCGAGTTGGCTTGTACGCCCGACTGCCCATCCGATACTGAATGGCAGGCGATCGCCAAAGCACTGCGTTGCACACAGACGTCCATTAGACCTCTCAATTCAAAGGAATAGACACCCTATCGAAAACTCTTTCGGTCACATCAAAACGATTCCACCCGATTCGCGGGGGAGACCCGTCCGAACCCTCGCAATCTAATAGCCTTAAGCCTTGGCCACCGAAATCACTTCACGCGGAAAGAATGTCCTGGGCCAGCCCCTCTCCACCTGCGGCTGCGCCCCAATGACTGGCTTCTATCGCACTGGATGCTGCGAAACCGGGCCCGATGACTTCGGCGTTCACACCATCTGCTGCGTCGTCGACCAGGCGTTTCTAACCGCTTCGAAGGCGCTGGGCAACGATCTCTCCACGCCAATGCCCGAGCACGGATTCCCCGGCCTAAAGCCCGGCGACCGTTGGTGCGTCTGCGCCGCCCGCTGGCTCCAGGTCGAGCAGGCTGGAGCCGCCTGCGCCGTCGTGCTGGAAGCCACTCACGAGGCCACCCTGAAGATCGTCCCCTTCGATCTGCTCATCCAGTACGCCGTTATCCCCGACCAACTCCACTAGGACTGGCACTAGTGAATCAAGTAGGCGGAAGCGGCCACAGCAAGCCCAACCGCGCCGAGCAATAAGCCGCCAAAAAAGAAGCTCCGTCGTCGCGTGAAGAGCGTGATCGACGACAGCACAACCGAGATCTGTAGCAATGCCTCGCCGATGTCGAACCGCACCGCTTTCGCCTCTGCCTGCTCTACCTTTTCCTCGTATTCCTTCGCGGTGTCCGTCTCCTTCTTTAGATCGTCATTCCACTTCGCGATGTGCGCCTTGTACTCGGCCAGTTTGGCCGCGGTCGCCTTGGCGTCCACGTTCGGCTGCAAAGCCATCTGGTCGACAACGACCGACAGGCTCTCCATGCGAATCTTCTTCGCCTGGTACTCGTTCCACGTGTCGGTGGCCTTCCCCTGCATCAGCACTGCCTCGGTATGGGTGCGATGCCCCACCACCGTTACCATCGCCACCAGCACCGCGAGGATCGAGATCGCCAGCGAAATACTGGTCAGCGACTCCTCCCCGCCCTCCTTCATCTGCTTGGAAAACTCCTGCATCTCGGTCGGTTCCATGCGAGCCATTCTATCCCGCAAATAGCAGCTAGGGCTCGTCCTTCCACCCCGGTAAATCCTGCGAACCCGTAATCAACCGCGCCCCATCCTGCAGCGTCAGATACGTCCAGGCCCACTGGCGAAAGACGCCTAGCCGGTTCCTGAACCCGATCAGGAAAAAGATGTGCACCATCAGCCACGCCAGCCACGCCATAAAGCCGCTCCAATGCGCCTTGAACGGCCACTCGATCTTTGCCACCGCGGCCTTGCGCCCGATCGTCGCCATATCGCCCTTATCGAAGTAGCGAAATCCCCTCACCTCGCGGCCTTCTGAACCTGCTTCGAACCCGACCAGGCAGCCGATGCGCTTCGCTGCATATGCCCCCATCTGCATCGCCGGCTGCGCTACTCCCGGCACCTGCCTGCCGTCCTGCTCGACGTGCGCCAGATCGCCGCAGATAAATATCTCCGGATGACCCTTGGGGTTCAGGTGTTCGTCCACCAGCACGCATCCCTTACGGTCGGTCTCAAAGCCTAGCATCCTGCCCAGCGGCGAAGCCTGCACACCCGCGGCCCACAGCGTCACGACCGCGTCGATCCGTTCGTCGCCCACCATCACGTAACCCGGCTGCACGTCGGTGACAACCGTCCCGGTACGCAACTCCACTCCCAGCGCCTCCAATTGCTTGCGCGCCTTGAGTTGCAAATCCTCGGGATACATCCCGAGAATATGCGGCGAGCCCTCCAGAATCAGCACCTTCGCCTGCTTCGTATCGATGTGGCGGAAGTTGTTGCGCATGTATAGCCGCGCGATGTCCGAGATGGCCCCAGCCAGTTCCACCCCGGTCGGTCCACCACCAACAATCACAAAGTTCAGCGGCGGGTGAGTTCCTTTTTCCAACATCTGACGCTCAGCCAGTTCGAACGCCAGCAGCACGCGGCGCCGTATCTCGGTCGCGTCTTCGATCGTCTTCAACCCTGGCGCCAGCTTGGCCCAATCGTCGTGTCCAAAGTAGGAGTGGGTCGACCCCGTCGCCACAATCAGGTAGTCGTAGACCAGCAACGCACCGGTCTTCAGCCGCACCTGCCGCTCCTCCAGATCGAAGCCCACCACCTCGTCCATTAACACTTCAATATTGCTGTGATCGCGCAGGATCGAGCGGATGGGTTGCGCGATGTCCGCCGGCGACAGCACCGCCAGCGCTACCTGATACAGCAGCGGCTGAAACGTGTGGTAGTTCTTGCGATCGACCAGCGTCACATCCACCGGAAGGTTCGCCAGGGCCACCGCCGCGTTGATCCCGGCAAACCCGCCGCCGAGTACTACCACCCGACGTCGCACCCGTCCTGCCGAACCTGTACCGGACATATCGCCTGCCGCATTCGCCATTCGCCAAGCTCCTCGATTCACCGCGATTCTGAGCCGCCTATTTGTCAGATGCCAAAGGACAATCATCGATTCGGGCAACTGCCGCTCGATATGGGAACCGCAAGTATTCCTGCCCGCAAATTTACGTTTGACAGCCGGTCGAGCTCTGCCTAATATGAGCCATCTCAACCGGCCGCCGGCGTACACACAGAACTCCTCCCCGGGATTGTTCGTTCTTGCTGCGCGTCGAAATCGCCACAAGTCTCCCCGGCCGGAAGCGCCCCGAAGTCTAGAGGTGAATTGTCCGGAAACACAAACCAAAGATTGAATTCTGGTGAAATCTGAAAATGGAAAGGAAAATGCCCAATGAGAATCTTCTATGCTCTGCCCGTTCTCGCAATACTTGCGGTTCAAACTCCTTCCCCCATGGCTCAGGTCAGCAATCTGCCCACAACCTCAACTTTTGTGCCTGCGTTTCATGCAGACCTCAACGGCCCGGCTAGCTCGTCCAGTTCCAGCACGGAAGCGCTCTTCGAGGCGCACGGACAGGCTTCGACCACGCCCACTCCAGCCAAGACCCTCGAGGGGAGTTCTGGCGGCCCGTTCTCCGGCCTCGGGGTGGGCTTCAAGATCGGCCTTGGGGGCATCGGCTTCGATGTTGCCACCCCGCTGATTCCCCAACGCCTCAACCTGCGCGGAGGTGCCGGATTTTTCTCGTACAGCCACACCTTCACCGCGAGCAGCGACAATATCGTCGGTACCCTCAAGCTCAATAACGCTGAGGCCATGGCCGACTTCTTTCCCTTCCACGGCAGCTTCCGCCTCTCGGCCGGCCTGACCGTCTACAACAACACCGCCCTCAACGGTATTCTTACTTTCCCGGCTGGCAGTAATTTCACCGTGGGCAACAGTAAGTACACCAGCGCGCCCGCCCCAAACTCCGCCAACGGCACAGCCGCCTTTAAGTTTGGCAGTAATACCGTCCCGCGCTTCACCTTCGGGTGGGGCAACATGGTGCCCAAGACCGGTCACATCAAGTTCGAGACCGAAATCGGCATCGAGTACATCGGCAATCCGACGGTGGCCTGGAACATCACGGGGCAGGCCTGCACCACGACCAGCGGCTCCGCTGGCGTCCCGTGCAGTTCCGAAGGCTATGGGCCAGTCGCCGCGGCTGACATCGCACAGGAACAGACCAACCTGCAGAATGACCTCAACGGCCTGAAGGTCTTCCCTGTCGTGTCGTTCGGTTTGAGCTACAAGATTCATTGATGTCTCGCCGTGTAACTGGACGATAGCTCATCGCTCGCATCTCCCCCAGAGATGCGGGCGATGCGGTTGTTGTGCCCGAAGGCCCACATTGCTTTCTGCCGATCGCGCGATCCCGCCGTCGCAACTCCCACCATCGTTCTCGCAAACTGCTTCTAAAGTTGCAATCCGCGCATTACGAAACGCCCGATAATCACAGCAGATTCGCAATCGCTTTCGCTGATATTCCCAGGTCGCACTCCGTGCATCGCGGCAGACAGTTCTCTGCTTTGGACTCACGCTGCGGCCATGCAACACATCAAGTCAAAAAAAAAATAACGTACGAAGGAAGAAAAACTCATGAACCGTTTGTCTCTGCCGATCTTCGCCGCTCTCGCCTCCGCGCTGATACTCTCACCCGCGGCCGTGTCCGCACAGGTCAACACCGCGGTCGCAAGCCAGCTCTCGTATAGCTCTTCCAACTCCAGTGCCTCGCCCGACTCGCCCGCAGACTCCGTGACGACCGGTCAAACTCCGGTTCAACCGGAGCCCCGGAGCGGCGCGCGCCCCTTCTCCGGCATCGCCGCAGCCGTTAAGGTCGGCGTCGCCGGGATCGGCTTCGACGTCGCCACACCGCTGGTGCAGCAGCGCCTCAACCTGCGCGGCGGAGCTTCCTTCTTCTCCTACTCCCCCAGCACAATCACCACCGACAATCTCAATATCAACGGGGCGCTGAAGTTCCAGAACGCTGCCGTCATGGTCGATTTCTTCCCCTTCCATGGCAGATTCCGCCTCAGCGGTGGCGCGACTATCTACAACAACACCGGCCTCACCGCCACCCTCTCCGTCCCCACGGGGCAGAGCTTCTCGGTAGGCGGCACCGACTACTACAGCGAGCCCTACAACGCAGTTACCAACCCCGCCGGACCAATTACGGGTTCGGGAACCTTCACCTTCGGCGGCAACAAAGTCGCCCCGCGCGCCACCATCGGAACGGGCAATATGCTGCCAAAGAACGGACGCTTTACCTTCCAGTCCGAACTCGGCTTCCAGTATTTCTCAGCGCCTACCGTGGTCTACAACATCACGGGTACCGGCTGCCAGAACTACACTGCCGGCGTTTACAGCAATTGCGGCCCCATCCCCCAGGCCAATATCACCAGTGAACAGGTCAAGCTCCAGAACGATCTCACCGACCTGCGCTTCTTCCCGGTTCTGTCCTTTGGCCTGAGCTACAAGATCCACTAATTCTTCGCGCCACCGCCTAACCAGACGGCTACCAACCCTCCGGCCTCCACCTCCCTTGAGATGGGGGCCGTATTTTTCAAGGTCCTCTGCGCCCACCATGTGCGTCCTGTGCCGACACCCAGCGCCAGAAAACTCGTACCGCTTTGCATCTTCCGAACCTTCCCAATCGTCTCCATCATTAAGTGCGCGTTTCGGCACAAAACATCAAAGAGTGCCGCTGCTAGCAACTTTTTCCGCAAGCCGGTGTCTCTGAATAGATTGAGTGATTTACGGGATTCCTCCGTCTGAGCCATCACGCGCCGCTTCGACCGATCAAGCGGCCTTTCACCCGAAGAAAGGCTTTTAATGAAGCGACTCATCTCTCTTTCGCTCGCCGTTTTTATCACCTTCTGCATGATTGTGGGCAGCGAACGTCGCGCCTGGGGCTATGTCGATCCGGGTACCGGCTTGATCGCGCTCCAGTCGATCGCTTCGGTGATGGCAGCGTACGCCTACTACGTTCGCCGCCGCATACGCGCTTTTTTTACGCGCAACAAGGTAGAACCAGCAGTCATCCTGCCGGTGGCGAACAAGACAGGTGACTCGCGCGAAATCGCATGACCTCTGCGTTGCCCGGCGCCACCTTCCGCGATCCCGCTGGCTCGCTCAGCTTCGAAGGCAACCTCGTGATTCGCAGGATCGAACCCTCTGCGCGCGGAGCGGTGCTTGATCTCCTCGAATCCCGCTTCTGCCAAATCATGCAGCAGCGCGGCGACCTTATAGAGGCCGCGATCGATGACTCCAACTCGCCCGAAGGTCTCACTCTTCACCATCCAAGAATCTCAATCCCGACCTACCCGTGGGAATGGACGCCCTCGCAATGGCTTGCGGCGGGCGAGTTAACCCTCAATCTTTGTGACGAGGCGCTCGCCGCCGGCTGGATTCTCAAGGACGCGACCCCGCTCAATATCCTCTTCACCGGGACCCGTCCTATCTTCGTCGACATCCTCTCCTTCGAGCGCCGCGATCCAAAGTCGTCCATCTGGCTTGCCTACGGACAGTACGTGCGTACCTTCCTGCTTCCTCTACTGATGAACCGAATGCTCAGTTGGCCGCTCGCCCTTAGCCTCTTCAAGCGCGATGGATACGAGCCCGCCGACTGCTATGCCGCTCTCGACTGGAGCCAACGGCTGTCGCGCGAGGCCTTCTGGCCCATCACCCTGCCAACCTTGCTCGATCGCCGTAAGCACTCCGATGCTCCGGCAAAGAAATCAGTCTCCCGCGACCACGATCCTGAAGTTGCCACCGACGTTCTCAAGCGCACCCTCGCCAAACTCCGCCAGCGCACACGCCGAGCCTTGCCCGCCAACGCAGCCTCCGATTGGAGCGAGTACCAGGGAACGCTCACTCATTACACCCCCGAAGAGAGCCAGCAAAAGCTCAACTGGGTGCGCCACGCGATCGATACATCGAAGCCTGCGCGCGTGCTCGATATCGGCGCCAACACCGGAGAGTTCAGCGCCCTCGCTGCCGAAATAGGTGCGAACGTCACCGCCCTAGAGCGCGACATGGCCTCTGCCGACCGCCTCTTCCGCATGGCCCGCCTGCGCAATCTCCCAATTCAGACAATCCATGCAGACCTCGCGCGACCAACCCCCGCTGTCGGCTGGGAGAACGCCGAATCCGTCGCCCTGCTTCCGCGCCTTGAAGCGCAATTCGACCTCGTGCTCATGCTCGCGGTCATCCATCATCTCCTGCTGATGGAGCAGATACCGCTGCCCTCTATCGTCGCCCTCTGTCACCGCCTCACGCGTCGGCAATTGATCATCGAATGGGTGCCAGTCCAGGACCCCATGTACCAGAGCCTTATGCGCGGCCGCGGTTCCATTTACGGCTCCCTCAGCGAAGCCGATCTCCTCACTGCCTGCACCGGGAGCTTTCACATGCTCAACCGACAAGAACTCAACAACGGGCGCGTCCTGTTTCTATTTGAAAAGATCGCCGGATGCTGAATCGCCGGATGCTGAAGAGACTCTGCCAATGCGTCGGACTCTCGTCGCTCATCCTGGTCGGAAACTACGGCGACCTTCTGGGTGGCGGCGCCGATGTCCGCATGCACACCCCGCAGTCGGTCTCCCGCATCTGTTACGCACAGATCACCGATATCCTGCTGGTCGCCTTGCTCCTCTTCGTCATCCTGACCCTGGCAGCACGCACGCGATACTACCCCTGGATACGCCTTCTCGCGGCCATCGTTATCCCGCCCTACCTCATCCAGCGCACGCAATCCTTCTTCCCCTTCGATCTCATTGAAGGCCTTGTCCTGATCCTGCTAGTGGCCTGGGCCGGCGTACTCCTGCTACTGCTGCTGCGCTTTGGCAAATGGCATCGGCGCCTCATGCGCGTCGGCAGCGCGATTGCGGCTTCCCTCATCATCTTCGCTGCCTGCAGCGTCGCGCAGCTTCTTTGGGTCGCGAGGTGGAAGCCCGCGCCGAATGAGATCACAGCCAACTGGGAATCTTCCCCGCAGCCCCCCCGCCAACATCCGCTGCTCGTCTGGATCGTCTTCGACGAACTCTCCTACGACCAGGTCTTCGAACACCGCGCGCGCGACCTCAATCTTCCTAATTTCGACGCCCTCCGCGCCCAGAGCACGCTCTTCACCGACACCCAACCTGCGGGCTATCACACCGTCAAGATCATCCCGTCACTGCTCACCGGCAAGATCGTCGACGGCATACGCTACAACTTCCACAACCACCTCTGGGTGCATCACGAATCCGAATCAGGATGGGAGCCCATCGACGGTGCCCAGACTGTCTTCGCCGACGCCGAGGAGTCCGGATGGCGCACCGCCGCCGTCGGCTGGTACAACCCCTACTGCGCCATCTACTCCGACGCCATCCAGAACTGTTACTGGACCAACCACGACATGTTCGACGGGCTGATGGCTCAGAACGCACCCTTCTGGACCAACGTCTACACCCCTCTCGCGCAGGTCGTCCGCGAGATGAAATCCCCCGCACGCGCGGACCGTGACCTCTGCACCTTCGATGTCCGGCACCGCTATCAGACGGAGACTGATCTCCAGCAGCACGCCTTCCAACTTCTGCACACCGACCAAGCCGACTTCCTCTTCCTCCACTTCGCCATTCCCCACAGTCCCAACATTTGGAGCCGCATTAACGGCGACTACACCAATTACTGCGACAGCTCCTATATCGACAACCTCGCGCTTGTCGATCG
>Ga0207048_10258_pt1 | contig 17100 bp, 15 predicted proteins | sample Alteio_BWMinCont_65_FD_153301 | JGI IMG/M metagenome (GOLD analysis project Ga0207048, IMG submission 153301) | Enriched cells from forest soil in Barre Woods Harvard Forest LTER site, Petersham, Massachusetts, United States -... | ecosystem: Environmental > Terrestrial > Soil > Temperate forest >...
TCAAGGGGGTTCAAGGGACGACGCCCGATATCTATAGCCTCCAGGAAGAGATGCGGACGATTCAGCGCGAGATACAGGAGCAAAAGACATTGAAACCCAAAGAGGCAGTCAAGGCGGAACAAGTTCCCGATCAAACCGTAACGGAGGAGAGAAGTTCATCGGTCACGTCGTTTCGACGGCCAAAACAGTTCGAGACGGTGCCGAAAAAGCTGTTTGAAACTCATGCAACCGAATGGCTCCGGCGTCTTACACAGGGCCGGTACGATCGTCTCGAATATGATCCACAATCGAATCTCACTCTGATCGATAGAAAAGGATCACCGGCGCTTTTTGACCAGTTGAGTTCCGGAGTTCAGGATCAGGTCTATCTTTCGATCCTGTGGGCCGGTTGGCAGCTGACCAGCTCAGGCGCCCCTGCTTTGCCGCTCGTGCTGGATGATCCTCTCGTGGGACTGGATGAGGCCAGCCGGCAGGTTGCGATAGAGACTTTAAAAGAACTGGGCCAGCACCGCCAAATCATTCTGCTGACCACGGCATCCCATCCGAACAAAGACAATCTCCATTTCATCGAACTTGATTAATGCGATGACATCGCTATCCAGGAAAAAAAGAAAGAGCGTGTTCATCACGTTCGAAGGAATCGAGGGGAGCGGGAAAAGCACCCATATCGCACTTCTTGCTTCTTATCTTCAGGAAAAAGGGTATCCGGTTTGCCTGACACGAGAGCCCGGCGGGACCAAAATTGGTGAACGGCTTCGCGACCTGATCCTAGACCTTCAGCACAACGAGATGGACCCCAAAACGGAGCTCTTCCTGTATCTTGCCAGCCGCGCACAGCATCTGGCCGAGGTGATCCGGCCGGCGCTCCTCAATGGAACGATCGTCCTGTGCGACCGCTTCACGGATGCCACGTTGGCCTATCAGGGTTACGGCCGCACGTTGAAACCGGCCGTGATCCGTTCTATTGTAGAGTACGCGGCATATGGAATTCGGCCCGATCTTACTTTTCTACTCGATCTTACGGTTCAAGAGGGACTGCGCAGGCTTCATGGCCGCGGCCTTCTCAACCGCCTCGATGCCGAAGCGCTTCATTTTCATGAGGCGGTCCGCAAAGGGTATCTGGCTCTGGCACGGCGCGAGCCCAAACGTTTTCGAGTGATCTCAACACTGGACGACAAAGATCTCGTCCAGACACGGATACGGAAGGCGGTTCTCGATCATGTCCTTCTCTGAGATTATCGGTCACGATTATCCCAAGTCGCTGCTCGGAAGACTGCTTCAAACCGGCTTGTTGCCCCACGCCTATCTCTTCGAAGGCCCCGATGGAATCGGCAAACGCCGGATGGCCTTGGAATTTGCAAAGGCAATCAATTGCGAGCGTTCCGGGCGTGACGGTTTTAATGACGCCTGCGATCAATGTCCCGCCTGCGGCCGTGTGAATTCAGGCAACCACCCCGATGTGGTTCAAATAACCGCCGCCGGTTCTTTTATCAAGATTGAGCAGATCCGTGAACTACAGGACGCAATTTTTTTAAAACCCTACATGGGCCGGAAAAAGGTGTACCTGATTGATGAAGCGGATCGAATGAATCAGGAAGCCGCCAATTGTTTCCTGAAGACGCTGGAAGAACCGCCCGCGGACAGCGTCCTGATCCTGATGACCTCCCGCCCCTTTGCACTTCTGCCCACGATCGTATCGCGCTGTCAGAGGCTTCGATTCCTGCCGTTGACCTCCGCCCAGATCGAACAATACCTCATTTCAAAACAAGGCGTATCCGGCGAGGATGCCAAAATACTGGCTGCGCTCTCTCTCGGTCGGCTGGGAATGGCCCTGGAGACTTCAGCGGATGAGGTCAGAGAGGAGCTTGCAGAATTTGAATCGCTTCTGTCGCCGAGCGTGCTTCAACAGCCGGTGAAGATCACCGAAGCCGCTTCCCGCTGGTCCGCCGATATCGAGACAACCAAGAAAGCCCTGCTCTGGATCACGCTTTTGCTCCGGGATCGGATCGTCTTTCAAGTGAATCCGGATAAAGGAAAAGGGAAGGCGTTGGGCGCGCCGATGGATCTCAACCATGCCCTCGACTGCTTCCGGTTTATCGGAGAGATCAACCGCGCTCTAAACCGGAATATCAATCGCCAGCTTGCGCTCGAGGTTCTTCTGATGGAACTTGGCCGGACAATGAAAAACGTCCCTGTTCAGGAACGATAATCATGGCCGGTCGAAAACGAAAGAGCTTTTATGTCACCACACCCATCTACTACGTCAACGACGTCCCTCACATCGGACATGCCTACACCACAATCGCCGCGGACGTCATCGCAAGATACAAGCGGCTGACAGGCCACGAAGTTTTCTTTCTCACCGGGACCGATGAGCACGGTCAGAAGGTGGAGAAGGCCGCTGCGGAGCGAGGCGAATCTCCCAAACAACTCGCCGACCGCGTCATGACCAGGTTTCAGAAGCTTTGGGAACGTCTCAATATCTCAAACGACAAATTCATTCGTACGACTGACTCCGATCACTACGAAGCGGTAACGGCCTTTTTCAAGAAGGTTCAGGAAAAAGGCGATATCTATCTGGGACAATATGAAGACTGGTACTGCATCTCGGACGAAGCCTACTGGACCGAGCTTCAACTGGTCAACGGCAAATGCCCTTCATGCGGCAGACCGGTCGAGAAGATCAAGGAAGAAAGCTATTTTTTCCGCATGTCGAATTACCAGAAGCAGCTCCTTCGCCTCCTTCGAAAACAGTTGAATTTCATAAAGCCTCAGAGCCGGCGAAACGAAGTGACACGATTCGTTGAGGGAGGCCTTCGCGATCTTTCCATCAGCCGCGTCAGTTTCCGTTGGGGAATCCCCGTTCCAAACGATGACCGGCATGTCATCTATGTCTGGTTCGACGCCTTGACGAACTATCTGACGGCAATCGGCTTTGGAAAAGATCAAAAGACTTTTAACCGGTTTTGGCCGGCTAATGTCCATATCATCGGGAAGGACATTCTCCGTTTTCACGCCGTTTACTGGCCCTGCTTTCTGTTCTCGGCCGGGCTTAAACTTCCAAAGCAGATTTTTTCTCATGGATGGTGGACCGTGGACGGCGAGAAAATGTCAAAGAGTAAAGGCAACGTGGTGGCTCCGGACGTTATGATCGACCGCTACGGTGTCGATCCTTTCCGTTATTTTCTTCTACGCGAAGTACCCTTTGGTGAAGACGGTGATTTTTCCGAGCACGCTCTGGTACAGCGTATCAACAGCGAGCTCGCCAATGACCTGGGAAATCTTTTCAGCCGCGCGCTCGCGATGCTGGAACGGTATCATCATTGTGTGATACCGAAGCCATCGGTGAAGAACCTCGCGAAACCCGATCGCCAACTCAGTCTGGTTGCAAAACAACTTTATCCAAAAGTTCAGAAAGAAATGGACGGGCTCCAGTTTCATTCGGCCCTCAAAGAAATCTGGCGGCTTGTGGATCTCGCCAATCGTTACATCGAACAGTCGGCGCCCTGGGACTTGGCCAAATCTCCTTCGAGTCAGGCACGGCTTAAAACAGTCCTTTACAACTCCGCCGAGACCTTGAGGATCTTGAGCCTGTATCTCTTTCCCTTTATGCCCATGACCGCACAAGAGATGGCAAAACAGTTGGGGCAAAGGACCGACTGGGGGAAAATAAATCTCAAGACAGAAACCAAATGGGGCCGGCTGAAACCCGGCACCAAGATCGAAAAAGGCAGTCAGCTTTTTCCGCGAATCGAAACCAATCAAATAGTAGATCTCCAGGCGCGGGGATCTACCCAGCGAGCGGAAGCCCCTATGATGATAAAAAAGGAGAAGACCGTGCAGACCGAAACTGTTGCAACTGAACAGATCAGCATCCAAGAATTTCAAAAAATCCATCTTCGAGCCGGCAAAGTTGAATCCGCCGAGAATATCCCGGGCTCTGAAAAACTTCTTAAGCTGATTGTGGACCTTGGAACCGAAAAGCGGCAGGTCGTGGCCGGAATCGCAAAACGATACTCCCCTGCCGACCTGCTCGGCAAGAAAGTGATCGTGGTCACAAATCTTAAGCCGGCCAAGTTGATGGGCATCGAATCGCAGGGGATGATCCTCGCCGCCGGAGATCAAGAAGACCTGAGCCTCGCCACGTTCTTGGAAGACGTTCCGCCGGGGAGTAAGGTGAAGTAAGAAATTTAGAGATAGCAGATAGCCCAAATACGGCTAGGAGTTTAAGATGAAAAAATATGGCGCTGTAATCTGTCTTCCAGTCGTACTTATAGTTTTAGCCGGATGTGCATCTACAAAGATTACTTCCTTCCGAGATCCAGCTTTTGCAACTAAGACTTTTCACAAAATACTTGTTGTCGCACCATTTAGCGATCTAGAGTCAAGGACAATGGCAGAAAGTGCTTTTGTGGATCGACTCACCAGTTACTCAGTTGATGCAATTCCTTCGATGAAAGTTTTGATGCCTACCCGTACTTACAGCAGCGAGGAGTTTTTGAAAATACTATCTGAAATAAAGATTGATGGCGTTCTCTTGGTCACATTGGTCGATGCCTCTAGTACACAAACATTTGTGCCCGGATCTTCCTCAACATATGGTCAAGCAACACTGAGCGGAAATACAGTAAATTATTCAGGAACAACGCAGAACTACGGAGGATACTATATTTCTAAACCACGCGTTCGGTATGAGATACGGCTATACGATGTTTCAACAGGCAATACAGCTTGGGTCGCTACTTCGCTTACCAGAGGCAATGCTTTTGCTCATTTCGATACTTTGATTGACTCACTTGCAGATACTGCCGTAGAAAAACTTCATGAAGATGCGTTATTGCGATATTAGAGAACAATTTTATCGGCACTCATTGGCACATATGGAAAAATTGTTAACTATTTAAACAGTGGAGTGCAATATGAAGACCAACCAACTTCCTTCAGTCATTCTTTGTGTCTTGTATAGTGTTCTTTTTAATGGTTGTGCCACCATGTACGCACCAAGTAGCGACAAAATCACAATCAATACTATTCCTACGGGTGCGGATGTCTATTATGGCGCTCATTTACTAGGAAAAACTCCTCTAACTTACTCTTTTAAACGGGAAACATTTGAACAAAAGAAATTGGATATTCGAATGGATGGGTACAAAAATCAAGAGCTAGCTTTAGAGAAAACCTTAGAAAAGACAGCTCTATTTAACCTTGGGTTCATTACAACTACCTTTGGTGCTACTAGCTGGGGTATTGATGCCGCTACAGGAAACATGATTAAATATTCCCCTGATTCATATTTAGTCGATTTAGAAAAGAATAATTCTTCTAACCAAAAATATCAGACTCGTTTACAACGACTTCGTTTTGTCGTCTTGAATCAGGATCATTTGATGAAGGATATTGCTGACGGGGATGGAGAGTATCTTAGAACATATTTCGAGAGTAGAGCATTTAACATTACATTTGATAACTATCAGGTGTTTCTAAACCATGTTTCCCGCCAAGCACCAATGTTACTATCAGCGAACGAATCGATTGTGTTTTACAATAATCTTGAAAATATGTTGAGTTATTCGAATCCGTAAATTATATATATGATCCAAACAGTCGCATCGTGCTCCAGTTTAAAAACCTTCCGACCTTCCAGCCAGTGTGGAGGTGATGCGTTAATCTATCTCAGCGTTCAGAGCAGTCTCTACGGCTTCATCCCTATTTACAACGAGCTATACATGCACGACTGTCAAGGGAATTGCCGTCAAGTTTGAGTGAAGTATTTAGCATCCGGTGTTGGATGCTATCCAATTTATTATCGAATGAATACAAAGTATAGGCGGTTTTATTTCTCTTCGCATACCCATACGCCATTCCAATCCGGGAGCGGCGGGTCTTTCAGGAAGTGCTGACAACGTGTTAGAAAGACCCGGCAAGGAGGATCACGATCTACACTCTCGCCAAACAAACGGGAGGCGCCGGCAAAATCCCTCTGGCGATAGGCCGCTAGTCCCCGACAGAAGGATTCCTCGGCGGGGGAGAGCCGGTAGCCGCGATCGCCCAGAACCTCGAAGATCTGCACCAGCTCTTTCTTTCCCTTGATCTGAACATGGTCGATCGGACGGGTCACAAACCGCTGCCCGAGCTCCCTATGGGTAGACTCGCTGATGAGGATTCTGGTCCCGTACAACTTGTTAAGGCTTTCCAGGCGAGAGGCAATGTTGACGTCGTCACCGATGACAGTAAAGTCCATTCTCTTTTCCGAGCCGATGTTTCCCGAAAGTATCTCACCGGTGCTGATGCCGATACCGATCAGAACAGGCTCAAGTCCTGCTTCTCTCCTCCGAGTGTTTAAGCCAGCCAGGGCGGAGATCATTTCTCGAGCGGTCTGCACGGCCCTCACGGAGTCGTCCTCCTGCACATAGGGGACACCAAAGACAGCCATCAAGGCATCTCCAATGTATTTATCAAGGACGCCCCTTTGACGGAAGACCACCTCCACCATTCGGGTGAAGTAGTCGTTGAGAAAATCGACCGTCTGCTCGGCACTTAACCTCTCCGCCATCCCTGTGAAGCCCCGGATATCCGAAAATAAAATGGTGGCTTTGCTACGAACCCCTCCCAGGCCGAGCCTTTCAGGATCCTCAAGCACCTTCTCCACGATATCCTTGGCCATATAGCGAACGAGAGTGCTCTTCATCTTCTTTTCACGGCTGATGTCTTCAAAGATCAGTATCTGTCCCTGGTATTCACCCTTATGACTGACCAGGGGAAGGAAATTCAGATTGAGAGAAGACTTCCTACCCCCGAGAGAATTCATGTCGACGTCGTACTCCACGACAGCACGATGGGTTGTGTAGACTTGGTCAATGTGGCGAATCAGGTACTCATTACCAACGCAGAGAAGCTCCCGAATGTCCCTTTTCAGAATTTCCGCCGCTTCCTGTCGGAACAATTGGAGAGCGGCCCGGTTGGCAGTCACAACGCGGTATTGATTATCCAGTGTAAGAATGCTGTTTGAGATACTCTCCTGCACGCTCTCCAGGTAGTTCTTCATGTTGACCGTCCGTTCGTAAAGCTGGGCATTCTCCAGTGCCACAGCCATCTGGGAGGAAAGTGCCTTGAGGAGCTCTTCATCACCTTGTTCAAATACTCCGCCCTTTTTGTTAATCGCCTGGGTCACGCCGATGATCTCTCCTTGCCGGTTGAGGAGGGGGACAGAAAGGACGGCTCTGGTTCGAAAACCGGTTTGCCTATCTATGGCTGGATTGAACCGAGGGTCTTCATGGGCATCTTTGATGTTCAGTACCGCTCCGGTGGTTGCAACGTATCCAGCGAGGCCCGACGAGCGGGGGAATCGGATCTCAGCAACCTCCACCCCTTGAGCTTCTATTGAACAGAGTTCATCAGTCTCCCGGTCCAACAGGAAAAGGGAGCTGCGTTCTGCATTGAGGAGCTCCGTGACCTTGGCGATAATCTTGCTGATGAGGTTTTTTAGATCTAGAGTTTGCGTCAGGGAGGTGGCTACGTCAAGCAGAATGGCCATCTTCTCGTGACTGGCCAGCATTTTCCGGTAGAGGTAAAAATTCTCTACGGCAATGGTGGTCTGATAGGCGAAGGCCCGAAACAAGGCCTCATCCTCCCGGTTGAACACTCCGTCTTTTTTGTTGATGACCTGGACCACCCCGATCGTCTCGCCGAGCAGATTCTTCACCGGGCCGCAAAGAACGGATTTGGTTCGATAGGCGGTGTTTCGATCCACGGCTTGATTAAAGCGGTCATCTTCATAGGCATCTGCGATATTAACCATCTGGTTGTTCTGCGCGACCCAGCCGACAATACCCGTACCGGCCGGCACCCGGATCTCACGGTTTTCCTCGCCCTCTGCCACTTGGGTCCACAAATCCTGGGTCATCGGGTCCAGCAGAAACAACGAACCCCGTTCTGCGTTCATGAGCTGCCTGGCCGTTCTCACGATCTTCTCAATCAGACCTTCAATGTCCATTCGAAGAGCCAGGATCTCAGACATGTCCAAGAAGGTTTGGAGGTTCTTCAGAGATCTTTCCGCCGACTGACCCTTCTGCGTACTTTCCAGAAAACGGAGATTGAGCTGACGCAGCCTCAGGGTTAGGATATTCAGGACATTCCTGGCAAGGACCGGGGCTTCTTTAAAAGCACGCTCCAGATCGGTATAATCAATCTCCAGCAATTGCGTCTCTTCCAGGGCACGTGACGAGGCCGAATGTCTCCCAGCGGAAAAATACCCCATCTCACCCAGACATTCTCCAGGCCCGATTGTCGCCAGAGGGAATTCTTCTCCCGCCTCGTCCCGGTCTCGTCGAAAGACCAAAGCCTGCCCCGTTGCAACCACATAGAGGCAGTTGCCCACCGTGTCCTGAGTGATGAACTCCTCTCCAGCGGCGGCGGTTTTTTCTTGAACAAAGCCACAGATCGTCTGCAGCTCTGCATCGCTCAGCCCTGAGAAGATCTGGCAGTTCTTCAAACGATCCAGTCTCTGATTCCGAACAGCCGCAGTCAGAATCTCCAGAGTGATCACATGCGACTCTAACAGCAACTCTCCTAGAGGCTTCTTTACTCCCTCGGCGGCCAACTGCTGCTGGTTTATGAGTGCCCGGCCAATCACCTCTTGTCCGTATCCCAGGTATTCGCCGATTTTTCTGAAACCTGAAGAGGTTTCATTAGTCCCATTCATAATGCAGCCTCAATTTGCCAACCCTTACCGAACCAGACGAGATGAAAGGAAAATCCTTACCCCAAAATTGTGCTTAGAATAGCTCTATTTAAATCGATCTGTCAAGAAGGGGGGAATCCGGGTAGTGGCCTAATTTATAATAGGACGCCAGCTCAAAATCCTGGAAAAGGTTTGTCTGACGCAGTGGATTTCAATCGTTAATCGTTTTGACTATAACATACAGTTGAAAGAAGGCAATCAAAGGAGTAGATTACAACTAATTCGGAAGTAACTATTCGGTACCAGCATATGAGTAGCCTAAGCGCCTGCAGCTAATAGACTAAGGAGAAATTGATGAGAACAAAAGTGGGTTTGTGGATTGACCATCGGAAGGCCCTTATTGTGGCTGTTACAGACAAAGGGGAAGAAATCGCACTGATAATCTCTAAGGTTGATAAACAGCCCGGACGTTCCGGCGGTATACGTTCGACGGCTTCCTATGAAGCACAGCAAGTACCGGCAGATGATAGCCGCGAGAGAACGTTTACGGGACATCTCAATATTTATTACGATGCGATAATTGCATGTATTCGTGATGCAGAATCTATTCTGATATTTGGTCCTGGCGAGGCCAAGGGCGAGCTGAAGAAACGTCTCAAGAGAAACAAACTTGATGGACGTATCGTCGGTATTGAAACAGTTGACAAGATGACTGACAGTCAAATTGCGGAGAAAGTTCGAAAGTACTTTCAAGAGAAGAGCGGCGGGTGACAGCATCAAAAAAATAGAAAAATATTTATGGAGCTGGTGATGAAGAAACTGACGTGGCTAGGAATGGGGTTTTGGATGGCGGCGCTGTTCGCGGTGTCAACGGTGATGGCGGCCGGTCTGACGACGGTCGATGGCAAAGAGTTGGAAGCATTAATGGCCCGTGACCACGGTTTGGTGATCGTCGATGTGAGAGAACCGGAACTATTCTTTGCCGGCCATATCCGGGGCGCGATCAACATCCCCTTTGATGAAGCCAAACCCCGAATCGTGAAAGAACTGTCGCATCAAGATCGCATCGTCTTCGTCTGCCACGGTGGACCCATGGGTGACGAACTCGGCAACCTTTTGGCTGAGAAAGGTTATCCGACGGTCTATAACCTGAAGGGTGGCATGAACAAGTGGAAAGGAGAAGTGGTGGTAAAGTAACCGAACGTTGTTGGAAACACTGCGATGAGGGTCAGATCTTGCAATATAATTTTCATCACACGATGGTTAGCATGATCAAAAGCCTGGACCAACAAAACTGATAATTCAAGACCGGACCCCATATATGGGTACCATACATTCTCCTCAGTTTGCTGGAGAGTTCTTCCGACGCATCTGGCTGATTTTGGTTGTCGCTGCTGTTCTGGCATTCGCCATATCGGGAGAAACGACTGCCGACGCGAATGGATCTGAAAAGACTTCCGATCGACCGATCTATCAATACGTTGGTCGGAATGGGGTGGTGGTTTTCACAGATGATCTTTCGCGCATCCCGGCTGAATACCGTTCCGCCGCAAAGGTCGTTAAGCTACCGCCCGTCATCAAAATTCCGGAACCGCTCCCTCAGCCAAAGGCAGAGTCGCCCTCCTTTTCAACCCGGATGCGGGAATGGTTTCAAAACCTCTCTCCCGAATACCGATTCGTCATTGTCAAAATTCTGCCTATCCTCATTTTGAGTCTGTGGGGCTTGAACTTTTTACGGAAACGGACTGACAGCGTGTTCATGAAGCTTTTGCTCCGGCTGGGCATCTGGGCGATTGTGATCCTGTCCGTCTATCTGTGCTATTTTATTTTCATCCGCGTTGAGGCCGCAAAACTGATCGGCACCATCCGAGGTGGGAGCGATCTGATCTCTTTGCCCAAACAAAAGGCGGAAGAGCTGAAAAAGAACGAGGCCGACCGCCTTAAAAGCATCGAGGGTATTGCGAATCAGAAATAGCCAAACTATTCATCTTGATATCACCTTCTAATGTTCGACGAATAGAAACCAAAAAATTACGAATTACCAAGAGCAATACATGCCTTTTCTAGTTCGTCTGATTATGAACAATTATTTGGCAATGCGTATAGTCAGTCGGTGTTGCGTTCCAGCACACTCACCAGATAGAAGGGCCGGCGGTGCTCTCGAATCAGGTGCAATCCGGTTGCCCCACGGAAGCAATTGTGGATCTCCCGCGTCAGGCGCGAAGAGCGATCGAATTGGAAGAAATAGTGGTTAACAAGTAGCAGAGTCCCACCCGGAGCGAGTAATGCCATCACTTGGTCGCGGGCCGTCTCGAGTACCTGATGGGATAGCGAAGGAAGGTAGTAGAGCATGTCTGCCGCGACCACCAGATCGAATTGACGGTCTTGTATTGTATCCAGCTTGAGCAAATCCGCCTGCCGATACTGAACATTCGAGAGGCCGGGGGACATCCGACCGGCGTAATCGACCGCATATTGTGAAACATCAACACCCAGGACCTGCTCGGCGTGTGGTGCCAGCAAACGAGTGAGAACACCCAAACCGCACCCGATGTCGAGCGCCCGGCGATACTCCCGCAACGGAAGCAGGGAGATCACGATCTGATACTTCCGCAGCTGGTACCGATAATACGGAACCGCCGTTGACCAAGGATCGTGCAGACTCTCATACAGCCGGTCAAAAACCTGCTGGCTGCCCTGCTCGTGTCGAATCTTTGCCAGCATGGAATCGGCGCGGGCGCTACGTATCCAAAACGAAATATCGCGAAGCGACATGAAGAATTTCCACGGGACTGCGGGCCTGCGTTCATGGTCGGTTCTTTTCACCGAACACACCCCGATGCTGACAGACTCGTTAATCTGATAGAAATGGAGATGACGGCTATTCCAAATACAATCCGCAGATAAAATAAATCTGAGGGCGCCCCGATTTCCATCAAAACTCGCTTAAGTTTTCTCTTGGTTACTGATGCACCCAGCGCTGGCATGGTTTCAGATTATCAAAGGGAGTGCACGCTGTCAAATCGATCACTGTTGGACATCTCAACCCGCGCATTCGCACAGGCATGCTTATTACTCCCCTTTAAAATGCAGCAGATATTCCTCCTGAAACCATTCTTCCGGTATGACGCGGTAGCTATAGTCGCTGAATAACATTTTCGTAACCAACTTCCTATCTACGCCATCGATAATGATCACTTCGGTAGGCCTCATTTTTCCCAACTGTTCCCGGTAACCGCGATAATAGACTATTTTGAGCAGTCGATCGCTTTCGGAGTAGAATTTGCCTTTCACTGGATGAAAGTTTTCCTTATCCACCCAATACTCAATCCGGTGGTAGGTGATCGATGTATCGACGGCCTGCAAGTTAAGCCGGTAGCAGGCACGGGCTTTTTTCTCCGTATCTGTAATTGTCTCCTCCCCTTCCAGCTTTGCAGCGTAGTCGTTGTGAAAATTCACGGTCACTACGTCGCCATTTGAGGCCTGCCCCATCAGGCGCTGTTGCGGAGAAATGCGCACGCTTCTCTTGGAGGAGGGGTCGTAAAACCAGAGGATATTACCGTTTATAAGCATAAGCTTGTCTTTATCCCTCGCCGGTTCAACGAAGCGGATCAGGGAACGGTATTCCCCGCTCTGCTTCATCTCCTTCGAATAGACGGTAAGGGCCATTCTTCCCTGCTCCCTGCCGTCCCGATATTCGATGAGGAGCGTATTCAGGCTGTAGGGCCTATCCGGATTGCGCACCGCATCGGAAGCTGCCAATATTTCTTCCGCGGTTTCAATATTACCGGCGCTAAGTGGAGTGGAGAGGAAAAGGAATGCAAACAGGTTGAGAATCAAGAATATCAGACGACGCATGGGTTTTCCCCTTTATGAAAAGATTCAGATATGCCTGAGCGCATCCACGATTACCATGCGCCCTGCCTTTCGCGCAGGGATGAGGGAGGACGCGACTGTCAGCAGAATCAGTCCCAGCCAGCAGCCGGGCAGGAAAAGCGGGTTTTCGAGGATCAAGATTGTAAGATAAACCGGCTGAACGCTATTGGGAGGTGCCCAAGTTATGCCGGCGGCATTGATGGAAAGGCTTATGGCCACGGCGATAGCTGCACCGATCGTTGCACCTAGTCCCCCCAGAAGGCACCCTTCTATCAGGAACTGCCTCAGTATCCCATCGCGTCGGACCCCCAGGGCCCTGAGGGTCCCTATCTCATTGACCCGTTCCATGACACTCATGCTCATGGTGTTAACGATGGTGAAGATTACGATTGCTCCCATAACAAGTGATAGGAAGGTGAAGATCATGGCAAACATGGAGATAATCTGGCCGTAGGTAGGGACCAGCTCCGTAAAGTTCTTGATCTCAAAATCACCGTTTTTTCCGGAAAGCAACGTCTGGAGCCGAGCTTTTACAGCCGGCATATCCTTAGTATGTTTAAGTTGGAGTACGATTCCGGTGACCTTTGGCTCCCCACGGCCGTAGAGAAGACGCTGGGCAAGTGCGATATGCATGCCGACATAGCTGTCATCGAGCTCCTTAACACCCTTCCCGACTGCCCTATTCAGATAGAGAGTAACTACGTTCGGCGCGCCACCGACAGTAGCTGCCAACAGATCGAGTTTTGGTCGTTTATCGGACCGATCCAATGCCTTGTCCTGAAGATCAAGATCTGCCAGGGCGCTGAAGTCTTCCACAGTTTTGGCTGCTTTGTCGATCTTTTCAGGTCGCTTCTCTTTGCATTTGATATGCAGCTCATCGCACAACTGGAGCATGCGTCCCATACCATTTCCGACAACCCCACCCTCTGTGTCCTGATCGGATAGCCCCAGCTCTTCCTTGACGGTATCCTTCAGATTGTAGTCGTTCCAATTCCTCATCCGTTCAAGGTCGGATGGGACTACTCCCCAGCCGAAAAATGTTTTGGAGGCGTCCCTGGCAGAATTTCCCGCAATGCCGTACATGAAGAGCACGGGTGTTACCACCTGTACACTCTTGTTCAACTGCTCGTCTGCCATGATGGATTTTATCAGCTCCTCGTAATGGCTGATTCCGTAAGAGCCGGGATCGCCAGAACCGTATTCGAAATATCCTTTTTGATAGATATGGAGGTGCCCCGCGTCCTGGACAATGCCTGTCTGCAATCCATACATGACCGAAAAAACAAAACCGCCGAAAAGCAGGGTCGAGACCGCGCTGACACCTATTGCAAGCATGGTCATGATGGAGCGCCGCCTGTTGCGGAAGATGTTTCTGAAAGCAATCCTCAAGGTTTTCATCACCGGCTTCCCCCCCGATGTTCCACCAGCAGACCGTCCTGAATTACGAACACCTCCTCGGCACGGTCCAAGATCTGTTTGTCGTGCGAAGATATAATAAAGGACGTGTTGTTATTGGCCTGCATCTCGTGCATCAGGTCAAGGATGCCGTGCCCTGTTTTCGAATCGAGATTGGCGGTGGGTTCGTCTGCCAGAACCAACTGAGGCCCCTTGATGAGGGCGCGAGCGATCGCCACCCGCTGACTCTGTCCGCCGCTTAGTTCGTTCGGCCGGTGGTCCTTTTGCTCTGCGAGCCCCACGGCCTCGAGTATCTGTAGGGTACGTTCCCTTCGTTCCTTTAGGGGCGTTTTTGTTAGGAGCAGCGGATATTCTATATTTTCATAGGCTGAAAGGACCGGTATCAGGTTGAAGTTTTGGAAAATAAAGCCGATATTCCTGGCGCGAAAGTCGGAGGTTCTGTCGTCCGATAGCATCGCCATTGCTTCCCCGCATACTTCCACTGCTCCGCCAGAGGGGGTGTCAATGCAGCCGATCAAGTTTAACATCGTCGTCTTGCCACTTCCCGACTGCCCTATTATGACAGTGAATTTCCTGCTCGGAATAGATATGGTGATTCCCTTGAGCGCAGGGACCACCACTTTTCCAAGTTGATAGTTCTTTGTGACGTCGTCAAAGCAGACTACAAAGTCCTTTTCATTCATGATATTTCTCCTTAACGGATAACCCATGTAATCAGTGCTTTCAGTCCGAAGTTTCACACTTCGCGCAGATTTCACTCATTTCATCCTTTTAAAATGGTTCTTTCGTAAATTAGTCGCAGCGTAGATCCATAGGGATGTAGAGTCACTGTTTCGGGCATGTTCTACTGTTTTATTTTTATTAAAAAGAGTGGTGGATTTATTTGCAGTATTTTTACAAGATAAGAATAAACCTTGCCAGATCACTGAGGTGCCCCTTTTCATCCAGCGGATGAGATCGAGTGGGGTTTATTGATGACAGGAGCGTCCCGCGCCGGAGGAATACTGGGAAGGATTATACCTTTTTAAGTAATGTGGGTCAATCCGGTTGGTCCTCAGATAGAAGGGATTAAATAGTTCTGAGTGTAATCTGCAGACAGTCAAGGAACTGTTTGACTAAGGATAACAGGAAGGGGCAGCCAGGGTCGGTCCAAAATCCCCATACCGTTTCCGGTATAAATCAAGAACCCGTATCTTCTTTTGCTCATCGATCGCACGATTCGACCGCTTTCCCGGACTGCGATGCGCCAGGCCCTTCTCTCCCTCTCTCTGAACTCGCCGAATCATCCGACGGATCTGCCCGTCAGTCAATCCTAACAGTCGGCCCGCTTCTTCCTGCCTGACTTTCTTCCCTATCACTTGATGTATTACGGGAAGCAGCCTTAACTCCTTTACACTCATTATGACCTTGTCCAGGACATTTCTATTTTGGTAAAACCGGACATTATCACTTTGGGATTACATTCTTAGATGCGCGATTCTTGTTAGGTTTTTGAAACAAGGGAGAAGTGGTAAATTATTTCTGTCATCCTTCAGCATTTCAAATTGGGCCACTAACCAATTTTTGCTTGACTTTAAAAAAGAAAAATCGTAGCTTTAGAATCCGCTGATGAATTTCTTCCAGAAAAGGAGGTGTAAATGAAAAGATCGCTGGTTATCCCTTTGGCTGTTCTGGTAGGAACTGTTTTAGGTATTGGTAGTCTCGTGGCGGAAGAAAAAAAAATGGATCAAAAACCCATTTCCAAGGACAAGCTCATCAAGCTGGCCTTGAGCGCTGCTCCATCGCATATCTCCGAGAATGCCGCAGTGATGATTCCCGGCGATGACGGGAAAATGATGGAAGCCCGAAAGGGCACGAACGGATTCACCTGCATCCCCACAGTGAATAACCGGCCGGAGCCGGACCCCATGTGTTTTGATGAAGCCGTCGGCCAGTGGGTCGACGCTCTCATGAACAACGCCCCTAAACCGACGAATACGGTTCCCGGGATTGCTTATATGGCCCGAGGAGGGATGCATTGGGAGAAAGACGGGAAAACATTAATGAAGGAAGAACCGGATGCGAAAATGGTGAAAGAGCCGCCGCATTGGATGGTCATGTGGCCGTTTGATTCCAAAACCAGCGGGCTTCCCTCCCTACCCAACCCCAGTGGTGCCTACGTGATGTTCGATGGAACGCCCTATGCCCACTTGATGGTGTATCAAAATCCGAATAAGATGAAGTAAGAACGGCACGACATTTTAAAAGTAAAGTTTTACTTAACCTAAAGGAGGCTATCATGTCAGCAAAACAGTACAAAAAGTTAGGGTGTATGGATGTAGACCCGAAAGGGGGCTGCGCATTTGAGGTGCGGGCCGAGACCGATGGCGAGATCATGCGGTTAGTCGCAGACCATGGAAAGATGGTTCATAAGATGACGGCTATCCCCCCTGAGATGGCGGCCAAAGTCAAGGCCGCAATTAAAACGGTCACGGTCAACGTCTAACACGATATTGTAACAACATCCAAAAGGAGCTCCTCGCGCAGTAATACTGCATGGGGAGTTCCGCACATGAACCTTCCCGCCCGACGTGGCAACCTTTGAGCCGACCCGAAGAGACCATTAAAAACATCATACCGCACGGGCCGTCTCCTTGGGCCATCTGGATTAATTTAGTCGCAGTCTACGTGGCCTGGGGATCCACTTACCTCGCAATTCGGTTTGCCATCGAAACCATGCCGCCTTTTTTCATGTCCGGGGCCCGCTTTCTATTCGCCGGAGCCGTTCTCTATGGCTGGAGGCGGGCCTCTGGGGACATGCCGCCGTCTCGTCAAGAGTGGCGTTCGGCAACTATCATCGGCAGCTTTCTCCTGATCGGCGGCAATGGCGGCGTGGTCTGGGCCGAGCAATGGATAGCTTCCGGTCTTGCCGCACTCCTCGTCACCACGGTTCCTCTATGGATGGTCTTGATGGATATGCTTCGTCCGGACGGACGGTGGCCCGGTTGGCTTGCGATCACGGGCATTCTGATCGGTTTTGCCGGGGTTGCCGTTCTCATGGGACCGTCTCATGCGATCGGCAATGGGGTGAGCCTGTATCCGATCGGCGTGGTCGTTCTGATCCTGGCTTCGCTTTTCTGGTCCATCGG
>Ga0207048_10259_pt1 | contig 17012 bp, 18 predicted proteins | sample Alteio_BWMinCont_65_FD_153301 | JGI IMG/M metagenome (GOLD analysis project Ga0207048, IMG submission 153301) | Enriched cells from forest soil in Barre Woods Harvard Forest LTER site, Petersham, Massachusetts, United States -... | ecosystem: Environmental > Terrestrial > Soil > Temperate forest >...
AAAAAAGCATGATTACAGAAGCTATCGATCTTGGCGGGCAAAATGAAGTTGAAGTTTACGGGGCCAGGGTGCATAATTTAAAAAATATTGATGTTTCTTTTCCGCGGAATCAACTGGTTGTAATTACCGGTTTAAGCGGCAGCGGAAAATCTTCCCTGGCATTTGATACTATTTATGCCGAGGGGCAACGCCGGTATATGGAGACTTTTTCGGCCTACTCACGCCAGTTTATGGGCGGCATGGAACGCCCCGACGTTGATAAAATATCAGGGTTAAGCCCTGTTATAGCTATCGAGCAAAAAACAACCAGCAAAAACCCGCGCTCTACCGTTGGCACCATCACAGAGATTTATGATTTTATGCGCTTGCTTTTTGCCCGGACGGGCGAAGCTTACTCCTACGTTAGTGGCGAAAAAATGGAGCGTATGTCCGAAGAGCAGATATTGCGAACTATATCCGAAAAATTCGACGGGCAACCGGTAAATATCCTTGCACCTGTAGTGAAAGCTCGTAAAGGGCATTATCGTGAGCTATTTGAACAGATACGTAAACAGGGTTATTTAAAGGTTTGGGTAGATGGCAATATTGCAGATGTTGAGCCCAAAATGCAGGTAGACCGCTACAAGATACATGATATTGATATCGTTGTCGACCGTTTGGTAATTAGTGAAAATGACAGCAAACGCTTGTACACATCTATCCAGACTGCATTAAAAATTGCCAAAGGCATCATCCGGATAGCGGATAAAGATAATAATGTGTTTTATTACAGTAAGTACCTGATGGACCCGGTTTCAGGTATATCTTATGATGAGCCTCAGCCAAACACATTCTCGTTCAATTCACCCTATGGTGCATGCGAAAAGTGTAGTGGTCTTGGTTATATTTTTGAGGTGGATGAGGCTTCTGTAATTCCAAATCCAAAATTGAGTATCCTCAACGGTGGCCTGGCTCCTATTGGGGAATACCGCGAAACATGGATATTCCAGGTATTAAAGGCGCTGGCTAAGAAATATGAATTTGCACTTTCAACACCAATAGAGAAACTCTCAAGGGACCACCTGGATATTGTACTAAACGGCTCAACAGAAATGATAACCGTAGCAGTTGAGTATAATAAATGGAATGTGCAAAGTTACCAGGTAAGTTTCGACGGCATTATCCGAATGCTGGAAGAACAACAGGAGCGCCGCGGTGACGAAGGCATGGACGACATGGAAAACTATCGGGTTTTAAGAGTGTGTCCGGTTTGTGAAGGGGCAAGGCTAAAAAAAGAATCGCTGCATTTTAAGGTAGACGAAAAAAATATCTTCGAACTGGCCTGCATGGATATCCGCGCCCTGCAGGAATGGTTTACCGGGCTTGAGGACCGCTTATCTGACCGCCAGAATGTAATTGCGCGTGAGATATTAAAAGAAATAAGGGCGAGAATAGTTTTTTTGCTTGATGTGGGTCTAAGCTACCTAACGCTTGACAGAACCGCGAAAACCCTATCGGGGGGCGAGGCGCAGCGTATCAGACTTGCTACGCAAATAGGTTCCCAATTAATGAATGTGATGTATATTTTGGATGAGCCGAGCATTGGCCTTCATCAGCGGGACAACGAACGCCTGATAAATGCCCTGAAAAACCTGCGCGACCTGGGTAATACGGTATTGGTTGTTGAGCATGATAAGGAGATGATACTTCACGCCGACCATGTAATTGACATGGGCCCGGCGGCTGGTGTACATGGCGGTGAAATAGTTGCGCAGGGTACTCCAGCAGAATTAATGAAGGCTCATACGCTTACTACATCCTATATAAATGGCGAACGTGAAATTGCCATTCCATCAACCAGACGTGAAGGAAATGATAAAACTTTAACGCTAAAAAAAGCTGAAGGGCATAATTTAAAAAAAGTTTCAGTTGACTTCCCTTTAGGTAAGTTTATTTGCGTAACAGGCGTATCCGGCAGCGGTAAATCAAGTTTAATTACAGAGACTTTGTACCCGATTTTAAACCATCATTTTTTCAGAGCAAAAAAGCACCCGCTTCCTTTTGAAAAAATTGAAGGCCTTGAACATATTGATAAGGTGATCGAGATAGACCAAACACCAATAGGCCGCACGCCGCGTTCAAACCCGGCTACTTATACAGGCGTATTTTCTGATATTCGCAACCTTTATGTGCAACTGCCAGAATCACGGATCAGAGGATACAAACCCGGGCGTTTTTCATTCAATGTAAAAGGCGGCCGTTGCGAAACTTGCCAGGGAGCCGGTTTAAAGGTCATTGAAATGAACTTTCTGCCCGATGTACAGGTGCCCTGTGAAGAGTGTGGCGGCAGACGCTATAATCGTGAAACGCTGGAAGTTCGTTATCGTGGAAAATCCATCAGCGATGTGCTGGATATGAGTATTGAAGATGCAACCCCATTTTTTGAGCATATCCCGGCTATTTACCGTAAGGTTAAAACCTTGTTTGACGTGGGCTTGGGCTACATAACATTGGGACAATCATCAACAACCCTATCCGGTGGCGAGGCACAGCGTGTTAAACTGGCTACAGAGCTCTCCAAAAAAGATACAGGTAATACATTTTATATTTTGGATGAGCCTACTACCGGTTTGCATTTTGAAGACATTAATGTACTGCTTGGCGTATTAAACCAGTTGGTTGATAAGGGAAACACTGTACTTGTAATTGAACACAACCTGGATGTAATTAAAGTCGCCGATCATGTAATTGATCTCGGCCCCGAAGGAGGATCAGGTGGTGGTAAAATATTATTTTCGGGTACGCCAGAGGCATTATGTAAAGTTAAGGGTAGTTTCACCGGGCAGTTTTTGAAAAGGGAAATGAGTAATAAAGCTTCAATAATTAATCACGCATGAACAGCTGAAAAAATGCATCCAGCTTAACATATCCATTTCCAGCAATAAACTTGACGAAATATCAAGCCATTTCAAGCCTTTATCGGTTAAAAAGAATACGATACTGCTTTCTCAAGGAGAAACCAGCAACAAACTGTACTATGTAAACAAAGGCTGTATCCGCACCTATTATATTACGGGGCAGGGCTATAAAAAATCAAGATTTATCGCTTTTGAGGGGATGATCGCTACTTCCCTAACAAGTTTTATTTCGCAACAACCCTCATTTGAGTTTGTTGATGCCCTGGAAAATTCAGAATTGCTTTATATAAGCCGTAACAATTTTTACAATCTCATAAAGGAAATTCCTGAATGGGAAAGGTTTTATATTAAGCTTTTAGAATTTGCTTACATCTACCAAAATAAAAGGATTGAAGAACTTGTCACACTTTCTGCCGGCGAGCGTTATGATATTTTAATGAAAGAACATCCGGGCTATATTCAGCGCTTATCCAACAAAATTTTAGCTTCTTACCTTGACGTTACCCAGGAAACATTGAGCCGGTTAAAATCGAAATAGTTTTTTGACATAGATCAATGTTTTGTTTGTTTGGGTGACTTAGTTTTACAGAGCCAATTATTAAAACAAGACTGTAAACACATGCAATTCGATCCAAATAATAAAGTGGTGCAGTTATGCGCCCAGGGAATGCAAAGGGAAGCTGAAGGCGAAACTGATGAGGCTCACAAGTTCTTTCAAGAAGCCTGAGACGTTGCCCAAAACGATTTTGAAGCATTTACTGCTGCCCATTATCTCGCTCGCAATCAAAAGGCTCCTAATGACGTGTTAAAATGGAATTTGGAGGCATTAAATCGCGCTGGAGCTATTAAGGATGATGAAATGAACGCTCATTATCCGTCACTGTATTTAAATGTTGGTAAATCTTACGAGACTCTGGGAGACATAAAACAAGCAAACAATTATTATCATTTGGCTGCCGATCACAGCAATTATTTGCCACCAGGGAAATATGGCGATATGTTGCGCATGGGAATAGCTGAAGGGCTTAAACGAACCGGAACTACAAAATTCAATAACGATATTTTAAATAACCTGATTGATAAATGGTGTAAAAAAAAGGAACTAAGGCCTTTAAGTTTGACTTTACCTGCTTATCTCAGCAACCTGGGCACAGAAAATGATTTGAACAAGTTAGTTTCAGCCTTAAGCTATTTGAGCGCGACCCGTTGCCTGAATGAAGATGATCAGATGGTTTTAGACGAATTGATTGTTAAGATATCGGAAAAGCAAGTTATTTAGATTACTTTATCAATGTTGTTATTTCGCTTAAGAACTTTTCTACTGGCTCCAACAATGGCTCAACTGTTTCCTTGTTAAAATCAAACAGATCACCATAATCACCTTTCTGCCGCCAATCCATTAAATTGATATAGAGTTTTCCCAAGTCCCTTTCAACTATGCCGGTTTTAATGAAGTGTAAATTAAATTGGGTCTTTAAACCAGTGTGTGTTTGGGTTGAAATGCCGTTTTTCAACAATAACGCTGAAACTGCATAATAACAAGTATAATATAATCTGTTTACGCAGGCATTCCAGCTATAATTTTCAGCTAATAATTTTGCATCATGCAAGGCTTCGTTTGCCTTTGTTAATCGGTAGGCAATATAATCGGGCTTATAATCACTCACAATACAATTCCATTTTGTTTAACAGCTTGATATAATGGTGTAACCGATAACCTCGTATTCCAGTCATCTTTAGCATAAGCAAAAGTGGAAATAGCCTCGCCTGTTTCTAATTCCAAGTCATATAAATTTTCTCTAAATAACTGTTCGTCTTTTATCGAAACGGTTGGTCTATCCAATAATATTAATATATCCCAATCTGAATCTTTTCTCGCTTTCCCAGTAGCCCTTGAACCGTAAAGTATAGCCACGGCAGTTGGGTCTGTCTGCTTAATAACACTCTTTATTTGATTTATAAATTTATTATAGCGGCTTTTCATCTATACAAAAATAACTAATAAAATGTCAATGTTTTGCCATTGATTATTGAAATGGGTTAACTTTCTTCATTCATATCTCCAAACAAAAACAAACATTCGTAACTTTAGAGTGTATGCTACCTCTCTTAACCTCCGCCCAAATTCGCGAAGCTGACGCCTATACTATAGCGCACGAACCTATTGTTTCAATCGACCTGATGGAGCGCGCTTCAAAAGCTTTTGTAGGTTGGTTTATCAATCATTTCCCTGATAATAAACAGTCGATAACTGTTTATTGTGGTACAGGCAATAATGGAGGTGATGGCCTGGCTATAGCTCGTATGCTGGACGATCATCATTATAAAAGCCTCAACATTAAAATCGCCCGGTTTTCCGCTAAAGCCACTGATGATTTTAATGCAAATTTAAAAAGGATTCAACAAACAACAGTTCCATTATCGACCATCAACCCGGGAGAGTGCCTTCCCGTAGAAGAAAGTGAAGTTTTGATAGTCGCTTTATTAGGCACCGGTTTAAACAAGCCCCTTGAAGGTGATTTTAAAAGGTTGGTTAACTATATTAACAGTTTGCAGAAAACAGTTGTATCCGTAGATGTGCCAGCGGGCCTTTTTAGCGATGGCGAGATCCCGCCTGATGCTGTCGTTTTAAAATCAGACCTTGTGATTACTTTCCAGGCGCCAAAAATTAATTTCCTTCTCCCTGAATCAGGTCCTTATATAAAATGGTGGGAAGCAGTGAATATCGGTATCGACGAAAAATTTATCCGGTCGCTTGATTCTCCTTACCAGGCGGTTGAAGAAATTGATATTCGTAAAATACTTAAACCACGCCGCCGCTTCAGTAATAAAGGTACCTATGGACACTCGCTTATTATTGCTGGTCAGCCCCAAACAATGGGCGCGGCCCTGTTAAGTGCATCCGCATGTGCCTATGCCGGTGCGGGTTTAACGACCGCGTGCGTACCGCAAAGCGGCCTTGCCGCATTGAATTGCTATATGCCTGAAATCATGGCTATTCTAAGGGAGGGCAATAAAATACCGGAGATCAGTTGGGAGAATTTTAATAGCATAGCTATCGGTCCCGGATTGGGAAAAGAAAAAGACGCGTTAGCCTTACTTACCGATGTTTTAGTAAACTATGAAAAGCCTGTAGTTTTTGATGCAGATGCCCTTAATCTTTTATCTGCGCACCGGGAGCTTTGGCCCAAAATACCTGTAAATAGTATTTTAACCCCGCATATGAAGGAGTTTGACAGGCTTTTTGGTGAACAAGAAAATTGGTGGCAGCGCATGCAGACCGGCATTAAACAAGCCAAAGAGCATCAGCTTTACGTCCTTTTAAAAAACGATTACACTTTAGTTATTACACCGCAGGGTAAAGTATATTTTAATACAACAAGCAATCCGGCCATGGCCAGCGGCGGAATGGGCGATGTGCTAACAGGCATACTAGCCTCATTACTGGCGCAGGGATATTCATCAGAAGAGGCTTGCATTATCGGGGCGTATGTGCATGGTAAAGCGGGTGATGAATTGGCATCACTCAACAAAATGAATGTAGTACTGCCTAACCAGGTTGCGGCGCGTTTGCCGTTCACAATGGCGAAATTAATGACGTAAAAAAGCGGTTCCAAGTATTTGTGCAACCGCTTTTTTTAACTATTAACTGATCTTATAAAGAACTAAATACTCATAATTTAGATAGAAGACATTTACCCTGCCGGATTAGTAGTGCTTTAAAACTTAATAGCCTAAACCCCCATCCAATCTTCTGCATCTATAGACGCACCAAATTTTGTTTTATTACATGGAATCATTAAAATGATGATGACCCTTATGTAAAATTATGGTTACTAACAAATTAGTAGTAAGGGTTGTTTTAAAAAAATGAAAATGTGGTTTGGTGAGCAGTCAGTGGTGAGTAGTGAGTGGTCAGCAATTGAATTGTGAGTAGTGAATTATGGGGTTTTACTGACTACTCACCACTCACCACTGACCACCCTCACCAATTCAAAATTTACCTATAACCATCATTTGGTCCATAGTAGGGCTTGGGCTGCCCCCGCGCGGTTCAAGGGTAACAGCAAATGCATCAGCAGAAGCAATTGATTTCATTTCCTTCATGTCGATGGTATCAGCATTTTTATCAAAAACGCCCAGATCAACCAGTTTTCCGGCTATGAGCGCCCACAGTTGGTACTGGTGTTCTTTATCGTTTACAGGCATTTTCATTGACCGCATATCAATCCACACTTTTTTCCTGGCCGGGCTCCATGCCACAGTGACTTGCGAGACAGGGGATTTGGCTGTTCCCTTCAATTTCAGGAACTTAAAAGAAGCATCCTGAAGTACTTCTAGTTCCCCATCTTTGAGACTTACGACATTTGCAAAATGTTGTTTATCTAATTGCAGAGCGGCTATCTGCGTGTTTGATTGCTGCAAGCGGTTATACAATACCATAAGGCCAACACTGCTTGCGAGTAGTAATGCTAAACAGGCTGCAAATGCATATTTGTAAAAATTGTTGGCTTTTCCCGTAGCCAGGCTGATCACATTATCTTTTGTTTCTTCGGCCTTTAAGTTTAAGGTGCCGTCGGCACCATAATCAGTAGTAGCTATGCTGTTTATTATCTTGTCGCGTAAATGCTCTGATGGGACAACCGCGTTGTTTTCGGCAAACAACTCAATTGATCGTTCAATTTCATCCAATTCCGCTTTTACAGCCGGATATTTTGATGCCATCTCCTCCACCTGTAACTTTTCAGCCTGGGTTAAATCCCCCAGAACGTAAAGTTCCAATATTCCCGATTCAATATATGCCTTTATATCTTCCAATTCAATTAAAATATTTTCTGAGTTGCAGAATAGCCATTCTCAGCCTTGTTTTAATAGTACCAAGCGGGACGCCCAACTCATCGGCCGCCTCCACATGGGTATAACCTTTAAAATAGACCAATTCAAGAATTGATCTTTGTTCTGGCTTCAGCGTATCCACCAATTCTTTAATTCCCAGTAGCTCCGGTTTGTAAACGGTACTGCTTTGCTCATCAATAAAAGTTACGTTATTTTCCAGGTCCTGGTTTTTATTCTGGTTTTTAAAATCTTTTGATCTGATTTTATCTATTGACAGGTTACGGGCAATATTAACCATCCAGGTAAACAAACGGCCCTTTTCGGCGCTGTAGCTTGAAAAAGAGTTCCATATTTTTATAAAAGTTTCCTGCAATACGTCTTCAGCGGTAGCTGTATCATCAATTATACGCGAAATTACACCGTATAAAGAAGCTGAATACATGTCATAAAGCGCTTCAACGGCAATTTTCTCCCGGTTCCTTAATGCAAGCACTAATTCCTCTTCAGTCAGCGATATTTTTCGTTTCCTGCTCAACAGGTTGAAGATATAAAGGAATTATCAGATTTCAAATAAGTGTTTTTCAGCATGGTATGATGAACGTACCAGTGGTCCGCTTTCTACATATCTAAAACCTTTATCCAACCCAAATTGCTTATAGCGTGCAAACTGGTCGGGGTGTATCCAGTCAATAACGGGGTGGTGATTGCGTGTTGGCTGTAAATACTGCCCCAGGGTTAAAATCTGCACACCGGCTTCCAGTAGATTATCCATCGCCTCTAAAACATCTTCTTCCTGCTCACCCAAGCCCAGCATGATCCCCGATTTGGTACGCAAGCCTGCCAATGATATGTGTTTTAAACACTCCAGGCTGCGGTCATATTTTGCTTGTACCCGTACTTCGCGGGTTAAGCGTTTTACAGTTTCAATATTGTGCGAAACCACTTCAGGCCTGGTTTCCAGCACACGTTCAAGGTTTTCCCATATCCCCCTAAAGTCAGGCAACAGAGTTTCTAATGTAGTTTCAGGGCTTTCCCTGCGTATGGCATTGATAGTTTCGGCCCAGATGATTGAGCCACCGTCCCTCAGGTCATCACGGTCAACGGAGGTGATGACACAATGTTTAACCTGCATTAATTTTACTGAATTTGCCACTCGGTTTGGTTCGTCTGTGTCAACAGCCAGCGGCCTGCCGGTAGCTACTGCGCAAAATGAGCACGAACGTGTGCAAATATTGCCTAATATCATAAAGGTGGCAGTTCCTGCTCCCCAGCATTCGCCCATGTTGGGGCAATTGCCGCTTTCGCAAATGGTATGCAATTTATGAGTATCAACTAAACTACGTACGTGGGCATACTCCTTACCAACAGGGAGTTTAACCCTTAGCCAGTCGGGTTTGCGTTGTGGTTGGCTTACTGGAACTACAGGCAAATCAATCATGCTGCAAAATTAGTTAAAAATTGTTGTAAGGTTGAAATGGTTGTAATAGTTGAAAGTCAGGTAAATGTTAAGATAAATTTTCGATGCATTTTCCTCAAAAAAGCTAAAGCAGCTATAAGTGTGATTTTAAAGATTAAATTTGTGGCAACTAAGTTCTAAGATATTTTCAACTACAATTATTGTTGGAACGCCCGGCACTTGCATGCCCTGTTTACTTAAGCCTTCATCCCGATTTGAAGAAAACAGTTGATTTTGGGTGGGAAGAGGAGGCGAAAGCTTAAAGGCGAAAGCAGAAAGCTTAAAAAGACAGAAGCATTTTGCTTTTAGCTTTGGACCTTCAGCTTTAAGCTAATATTTAATCAGCTAAGTACAGATAGTGCTTCTTCAATTGATATATGGCCGTGCGAAAGATCAAGGATGCATTCGCCATCTTTAATCAATAATAATTGAGGGGATTCATGATAAACCTGGAATTCGTCGGCTACTTGGTTAGAAAGTTCGCGGTGTTTTATCAGGTCTAAAAAATAGACGGGTAAGTTTTTAGGTAATTTACCCCAATCGAGTTCAAAACGTTTTTTTACCATCATGCTGATAGCACAGCGGGTGCTGTGTTTAAAAATTGCGCTATAACCTTGCTGCGTTTTTATATTGTTAATTTGATCAGCTGATTCCAGCGATGTCCAGTTCATAAATGTAAGTATAATGTATTCTGCTTAAAAAAACGCAAAACAACACAAAACTTATCCAGTTTTTAAGGAAGTTATAAAAAATGACATTGAACTGTTAACGGCCGCTTTTGGGGTAAGATCCGTAAGCGGGGCACAGTTTATTTGAGCAGGAAGATAGACTACCTAATACTAAGGCTATAAGGGCAATGTAAATAAGTTTTTTCATAATAATCTGACTTTATGTTTAAACGTAAATTAGCTATTTAAAGTTTCAGCAAGATAAGCCATTTTTATGGCCGTAATTGCAGCTTCAACACCTTTGTTTCCATGTTTGCCTCCCGCACGGTCATCAGCCTGTTGCTGATTATCAGTAGTTAACACACCGAAAATAACAGGTTTTGAATACTTTAAAGAAACATTTATCGTGCCATTTGCTACAGCAGTACAAATAAAATCAAAATGCCTTGTTTCGCCCTGTATCACACAGCCCAAACAAATCACCGCATCCAATTTACGGTTTTTTAATAAAATATCAGCCCCCGAGGGCAGCTCGAAGCTTCCGGGAACTGAATAAGTATAAATATTTTCTAATAACGCGCCATGCTCTATTAAACTTTCGTAAGCGCCTTCATATAGAGCGTTTGTTATAGCAGCGTTCCATTCGGCAACGACAATTCCAAAATGATATGACGCTGCTGATGGTACACTAGTATGGGAGAAATCGGATAAATTTTTTAGCTGAGTAGACATTTTTATTTACGATTTACGAATTACGATTTTAGATTTTACAAGTAAATTTAGCTTGACGCGATCAAGATTTAATGAACTTTTTTCCATATAGTTTTCTACTAAATCTAAAATCGTAACTCGTAATTCGTAAATCCTTTCACAGTTTCGCTTCCGCGCGGGCAATATATTCCTCAATATTTTGGGCCTGCTGGCTCTCAGGATAGTCACTTTTTATCCTTTTATAAGCGTCATCAGCTGATTTATAATCGTTTTTCGCTTCATAAACCAATCCAAGTTTTTTTAGATATAAGGGTGTAAGGAATTTATTGTTCGCCTTATCTGCAGCCTTTTTAAAATAGGTTTCTGCCTTATCGTAATCTTTTAATTCTACATAAGCGTCCGCTGTGCCGCCAAGGGCTTCAGCTGCGGCCATACTGTCGCCGCCCCTGTAGTTTGTCAAGTTATCAATTGCTTTACTGTATTCGCCTTTATTTAAATAAGCAATGCCAAGGTAAAAATAAGCCAGGTTAGCTGCTTTGGTATTGCTGTAATCATTAACAATTTTCTGGAAGCCGGGGTAGCCTGCGTCACCGTTAATGGCTTTGTCCCAATCTTTCTTTGCCCAAAAATCCTGTGCTACGTGCATTTGGTTGGAAGCAGTTACCTCGCGCGGAGCGATGTAAAATTTTTGGTAACCAATATAAATCAGGATCATAGCCACGATTGCGAGACCGATAAACGACAAACTTTTTCTATTCTCACGTACAAACTTTCCTGTTTGTCCTAAATCTTTCTTTACTGCTGGAACCGGAACCTTGGTATTCGCCTGGGTTTTTGACATTTCTATTCTAAAATTAAGTTTGCAAAAATACGTTTTTCAAAATTTTTAGCAATACCTTTTGAATTAAATATTTATGGTTGAGATTTCAGGGTTAATGCTTAATGCCCGGGGCAATAATTTCATTGACTTTGAACTATAAAATGCTTAACTCCTGTTCTTACACATTTACCGGAGTCATCATTATCACAAGACTTAGTTTCCGGAAATATGCTCAGATCCCTTTTACCGTTACTTTCCTTTGCTTTACCGAAAATTTAACCTACTTCGCCAAGCTTTAATTACGCTTGATGGAATAACAATTAGATTTGTAATGTGAATTTAAAATATTAACATTCCGACTTTGCAACATTTCAACTTTATAACAAAAAAATGAAAAACGCTCTCATCACTGCAGCTACAAAAGGAATGGGCCGGGCTATTGCAATAGGTTTCGCCAGAGAAGGAATAAACCTGGCTATCTGCGCCAGGACAAGCGATCACCTCGCAGATTTCAAAAACGAGCTATCAGCCATTAACCCAAATATCAAAATATTCACTTCGGTTACCGATTGCAGCATAAAACAACAGGTTTTAGATTTTGCAGCTGAAGCCGAACGGCAATTCGGATTTATAAGCATTATTGTAAATAATGTGGGCGTGTATACCTACAGCAGTATATTGGACGATGGCGAAGAAACCTTTGAAAATCACATAAATACCAACCTTGCGCCAGCTTATTGGTTATATCGTTATTTTGGTAAAAAGATGATTGCCGCTCGTGAAGGCCATATATTTAATATCTGCTCGGCAGCATCATTAAACCCTATCGCAGAGGCAGGCACATACAGTGTAACAAAATATGCACTGTTAGGTCTTAATAAAGTAATGAGGCTTGAGATGCAGCAATACGGCGTAAAGGTAACCGCAATAATCCCTGGCTCGACATTAACCAACTCATGGGATGGCGTAGAGGTAGACAAAGATAAGATGGTTTTGCCCGGGGATATCGCTTCAGCCATTATAAATATTTACAGGATGAGCGTGGGGGTAAATGTGGATGAAATTGTAATTAAACCCATAACGGGACTATAAATAATATCAAACTCTTAAACAATTATAAACATGAACAAGAAACTATATCGCGACGAATACCACAGGGTGTTAGGTGGGGTTTGTTCAGGCCTGGCAGATTATTTTGAAGTGGATGTAACAATTATCCGGCTGTTATTTGCATTTACAGTTATTATAATGGGCGTAGGTGTAATCCCTTATATTGTGTTATGGATAGTGTTGCCAAAAAAAGATTATACTTTTAATAATTTCAACAATCCAACGGTTGACTATACTGTCCCGCCGCAACAGCCAGCCGGTCAGTTTACTACGCCTCCGCCACCACCGGCCAATCCCTATGGGAGCAACCCCTTCGGTGGGAATCCCACAGGTTATGTGCCCCCAAGGCAAAAATCAAATGCCGGGATTATAGTTGGTGTAGTACTTATCATTTTAGGTGCAGCTATATTGATAGACGAATACGACCTGATCCCTGATTTTGATTTTGAACGATTATGGCCGGCCATATTGGTACTTGTTGGTGGCGCACTTATTGTATCCGGCCAAAAGAGACGACCATGGGATGAACAAAATTGGCAAACTACGGACAAAAAAGGAGAAACATCAACCGATAATACAACGGCAACTGATAATACCTCGATTGTAGAGTAATGAGCAAGCACGAGTTTGCATTAAAAAAATAACCCAGCTAATCCGCCAATTAGTGGATGGCGATTAAAAAAATAATAAAGTCATGAAAAACGATAAATTAATTCCAGGCCTGATCCTGGTACTCATAGGAGCAGCGATCCTTCTTGCCAATTATGGATATCTTCATTTTCATTGGTGGAATATATTTCGCCTGTGGCCAATATTTTTAGTTATTGCGGGCGTTAACCTGGTATTCGCTCATAACAAATCGCCATGGGCAACAATTATTAAAGTGTCGGTGCTGATCGTTGGTCTGGGCCTGCTGTTTTTTGGAAATTTTGGCGAGCGATATAATTTTTGGCCGGGCAACCACTTCAACTGGAGTAATAATGACAATGACGACAACGATGATGAGGACACCAGCAGTAATAGCGGCAATGTAAAGATTGTAGGCGCCGGTACTTTTAACGAGCCGTATAAAGCTGATATTAAAGTTGCACGACTAAACATCAGCGGCGGTGGTACAACATATGAGTTATCAGATACTACCAACCAACTGTTTAGCGCTAATACCAAAGACGGAGAAGGCGGTAGGTACAGTTTTACACATAGTATGGATGATTCGGTTTATGTTTTGGATTTTAAAATGAAAAGCCATAATGGGTTTAATTTCGACTCAGATAAAAACAGAGCAGATATCCGCTTAAACCCAAACCCCCAATGGGAAATCAATGTTGAAACAGGTGCCACAAGCCTTGATTTCGATCTTTCGAAATTCAAAGTGAAGGAGCTAAAATTGCATGGCGGTGCGGCTTCATTTAAAGTAAGATTAGGCGCGCCTTTAGCAATGACCGATGTTGATATTTCGACAGGCGTTTCGGGTGTGGATGTTAGTATACCTCAAAGCGCTGCTTGCAGCATTGAAACTGATTCGGGTTTATCGGATAATCATTTTGAAGGCTTCACCAAAACCAGCGATAACAATTATGAAACGCCGGGTTACGATGCGGCTAAAAACAAAATCCATATCCACATTAGCGGCGGCCTTTCTGATTTTAAAGTGATGCGGTATTAGGGGTTGTTGTAAGGTTGAAAAGTTGTAAGGTTGTAATGTTAAATGATACGGGTTTTAATCGTGTGGCATTACAACTTTACAATTGAAATAATGGGCAGTTTTAAAATTGACGTGCTATGCAACCTTCCAACATTACAACTTTTCAACAGTCCAATAACAAAAACACCTATTTTCTTGTAATAAACGGTAGACCTGAGGGGCCATTTAGTTTCGAACAATTAAAGGCACTTAATATACGGCCCGGCGATTTCGTGAAGACCCCGGCTATGGATGATTATAAAGAGGCTCACGAAATTGCCGAACTCCGTGAACTTTTCGGTTTTGGCAAACAAACTATTATGCCCCAATATTTCGCCAGCTTTGATCAACGCCTACTGGCATCGGCCCTGGATTGGTTCTTTATCTCCGGAGCATGTATCCTCGTCGCATTTTTCACTACCCTGTTTGTAAAAGATACAGCTGTGCGGGCTGTTATCGCTCTAAGCCTGTTGGTGGTTATTCCGTTTGTTAAGCTGATCTATCATATTATTATGGAATGCACCGCCAAACAGGCCACCTTCGGCAAGCATATCCTCAGGATTAAAGTTTGCGATATGCAAGGCAACAGGATAAGCTTAGGTCATTCTATTGGCCGCAACCTGGCCAAATTATTTTCGGTGCTTCCATTATTTATTGGCTATCTATTCAGTTTTTTCAACAAACAGCAGCAATGCATTCACGATATGATTGCCGGCACTTTAGTGATGAAGGACAGGCTTTTTTGAGTTGGCAGTTCGCCGTTTGCAGTAGTCAATTGGCCTTGAATGCAAACTGCTCACTGCAAACTAATTCAGTCCCGTTTTACAACATACGTTTTAGCCAGGTAATCATGCAGTGCCTGGCGGTGTTCACTAAAAAATATGCTAAAAAAGCCAAGGTATAATACAAAAACGGAGAAAGCTTTCCCAACACTGCGCAAAAGCGCATTTATATAAGTAAGTCCCTGCCCGTCAATATCAACAACAACCAGTTTGCATATTCTTTTACCGATACTTCCTTTCATTGCAGAGGCTTCGCATGCTGAATTATAAACAATTAACGTAAGGCTGGAAATAAGCTGGAGCTCCAATAATTGACTGACCGGCATAGTTATGAGAGCATTGTATGATTGGAGGTTGAATTTTATCCCCCTTGACGCTAAAATTGTTAAAATGTACTGCATTACAAACGATAAGATAAAATAGTCGATTGCATAAGCAAGTAATCTCCACCAAAAAGATGCAATGTTATCTCCGGTAGGTAAATAGATCCCCCTTGATTCAAAATATGGATAGAATTCCGGAAGGTCACAGGCGTCCTGCCAGCCATTTGCTGTTGGCGATAATATACTCGTATGGATTTCTAGCCCCAAATCGATTAGTTCGTCAAATGTAAACGGACCCTTTTGCTCACCGTCTTGTAAAATATAATAATCGCTGCCCATTATGAGTGTAAAATGCGGGTGAAAGATAGAAAATTTAGTTGGTTTAGTTGATCGGGTAAGATTAAGTTGATAAGGTTGTAATTGTTATAAAAGTTGAAAGAAAGCTAAATGAAATAATCGCTAAATGACAAACACTTATTAAACACCAATGAACTAATCAACCCGTGAACTAATGAACAATTAATTTATAAATTAGCCTGAAAGTTTCTATATGGAAGAAGAAATAACCACGGGCGGTGACCTGCAGGACAACCCTAAGCTGAACATTGAGAAAAAACCGCATGTTTACATTCTGCGCGACTGGAAAGAATATGCAGGCGAATCGCTGCTTATTGTTTTCAGCGTTTTACTGGCTTTGGTGCTCACTGAATATTTTAATAACCTGCACGAAAGAAAGGAAACCAAAGACCTTTTGAATAATATTCGGGCTGAATTATTGGCGAACAAACAAGCCGAAACAGAACAATATGCGTATCATGTAAAAGTATTGAGATCAATTGATTCTGCGTTGACCAACCCTGAGCGTCAGAAAAAAATTGTTTCTAATGATGAATTTCATCTGAAAATGATTGCCCCTAATGGAGTTTTATATCGTTACCTTGATGATGTAGCCTGGGAAGTAGCAAAGAACCATAACATCTCATCAAAAATCAGCTTTAAAACCATTAAGACGCTTACCCATATTTACGAGGAGCAGGCCAGGATTATGAAGTCTGAAGACGAAATTGCTAAAGTTTTCCTGAGCCGTGAAGCGGGAAAAGTTGAAAATGCCCATGCAACGCTCATACTTATAAAAAATAACTACAAGGGCTGGGCTGTTGATCGTGCGCCAGGCCTATTAAAACAATATGATGAAGCGGTAAAGCTTTTGGCGAATGAGTAAGAAAAATATCGAATGTGCAGATATTTAAAAGATGCTGATATGCCCATCGTCATGATTGCAGCGGTTCAGACAAAACTATATCCGTCGTTTCAAAGTAATTATAACACTATCATACCTTTTATCATGGAAAATCTCCAGCAGCAGGCTGCGATCGCCTTGGGATTTAAAAATACCATCAATCTCTTCAAGCGATAACTTGGCAACTGGTTTAAAGTTTATTGACATAATTTCATCATCCCTTTCAAGGCCTATTTCATCAGCTGGCGATCCGGGTTCAACCCTGCTGATAATTACATGCTCGTAATTATCTCCGGTCCTGTAATATTCCAGACCGCTCATATCGTGTTCAAAGGGCGCGTTAACATTTGGTCCGGGCTTTAAATAGAGTGCACTATCAGGATAATCAATTATTATGGTAAATCTTTTTAGTATGCCTATGCCCAGGTTGCCGTCGCGTTTTTCTATCTGCCCGACTTCGCCGCTGTCAACCGGAAAAGAAGTTA
>Ga0207048_10260_pt1 | contig 16987 bp, 7 predicted proteins | sample Alteio_BWMinCont_65_FD_153301 | JGI IMG/M metagenome (GOLD analysis project Ga0207048, IMG submission 153301) | Enriched cells from forest soil in Barre Woods Harvard Forest LTER site, Petersham, Massachusetts, United States -... | ecosystem: Environmental > Terrestrial > Soil > Temperate forest >...
TAGGATTAGTGTGGGTTAATCTAGAGGGTGACTTTAAAACTGTACAAGTTTCAGGTTTCCCGTGTGCTCCTGTGTTAAATGTCGATATTAGTAGTTGTTGTTTAAACCACGATATTTGTTATTGGTGTGCACAAAATCCTCTTGTGAAATTATATACTTGTGACACAACTGTTGCTGATTGTATTGCGTCTACAATAAAAAATGCGCTATGTAGTGCTTGTGGTCAATTTTGGTGCGATTTCTTTATTGTAGCTTTAGGTTTAGTTTGGCTAGGTGCTGATATTTGGATATCAAATATCCTAAAAGATGTATGGCCAAGTAATCCTTTGGATTTATTAGGATATAATGCTGGGCTAGTTGGTACTAGCAATTATCAAAGCTGTTTATGCCATGGTACTTTACCAACTTATCAATGTGCTGGCGATCAACATCAAGGTTTGAGACCTGCGACAAAATGCAGAAATTTATGCCATGAGTTAATACATCCTGATAATGAAACAGGATGCGTTTGGTGTGAATGGGTTTGTCAATATGATGAAAAGGGTAATTATACGGGCACCAAACTTGTACCAGAAGTGCCTTTTTCATACTGCTGCCCCGGTTCGGCAGGTACAACTGACTTTGATGGCAAAACTCAGTGTATGCCCGAACCTAATCAAATAAAATGTCAGGGTTGCTATCCAAGTAACGAATGGGAGTGCGGCTATGTAGGTAGAATGGGTGGTAGGGGGCAAGTGCCCCAATGGGTACCTGTTGTACCGTATGAATATTACGGTCTTCCATCTTGTCCTAATACCCCTAAATGTCCCAGTCCTGGAATTTTTTGTTCAAATCCAGGTACATATGTAAAATGCTAAGATGAATTATTGTTGCAAACATTTACGCAAGTTTATCTTTTCAAAAATATATTCATTGCTTTATCAATACTCTTTAAGTATTATTGTGTTTATATATTTCGTGTTATACACTTTTACAAAGTAATAAAGAATTTTAGTGTTGATTTAGATCCTAACTAATTTAAAAAATTGTTTTTTCATTTTGTATGAAGTATAATACTTACAGGTAATATAATGAAACAACCAGTTTTCGGTTCTCTCTTTTGCATATTCACGGTATATTTTTACTTTCTTGTAGGAACGACTGCAAGATGCTCGCCTGCATATCTTTCTAAGAATATATCAAATTCATATCTCTATATTGATTTCACCAATCGTACAGATTCTATAATTACACATAATGGTCAAGATTCAACAGAACAAAATGACACCAATGAATTCATACACATGGCTTTGGGATATGGCTGGAGTTCAATTTCAGGGGCGGCATTTGCCGCCGCTGCTAGTTTATCGTATCAAGTGAATTATAGTGTATTTACCGCTAGGTATATTTGGAATGACGGTATAAATGGTTCCGGTGGTCCCGATGCCGTTTGCAATGATATAGGTATTTTGTATGGTTATGGATTTAATAATTTTCGCGGTCATATTTCCCTTAGCGCCGGTTTAGAATATGTCAATACATCATTGCCAAAATACAATCTTAATGATGTCACTTTGAACCCGAATTTGGATAGAAATATCACTGTTAATTCGTGGACAATTGGCTTTCCAATTGAATTGCAGATTTTAGGTCCATTTTCAAGAAATATCGGCGGTGGAATAATATTTTTTGCGGATATTAATAAAATAGATACACACGTCGGTTTTATATTATGTTTTCAATTCGGCAAATTGTATTAATGAGTTTTTTAAAAGTCATCTCAAGGAACAGTTCGTTTCATCATAGTGCTGCTAAAAAAAATAATTTGTATTTTTGAATGTCCGTTTTTCAATCATATATAATTACAGAAAATGAGAATTCAGGGCGCGGCGGCGGGTATTAATACAGATCCTACCGGTCAAAACCGTCCTTGTTGCCCTGGTTCTGCCGGGACGTGCGATTTTAATAATACACCGTGCGATCTTAATTCAGTTATTGAAAATTGTGATTATTATCAAGGTTGTGATTATTGTTGCGAAGCTGTATCACAATGTAGGATTAATGATCCTATTGGTCCTAGTACTAAAAAAGGTACTGGCAATCCTTCGATACAGGGGACAGGAATAGGCAATATCGGTATTGGTATTCAACAGATTCAACAAGGTGGTTTAATAATTAAAAAAGATCCTTTTAAAAAATGTTGTAACGGCATTAATGACGACGGTACTGTTATTTGTTGTGACCTTGCCACATGGGTTAACAATCCTGATTGCCCTAAGTCATAAATATATGTATTTTCTAATTAATTTAATGAATAATTTCAGTAGGTCAGGATTAATTATATTTATTGTTTACTTAATATATATCTTTTGCCCAAATATTATTTTCGGTCAGACTGAAGATTTGAAATTCTATTACGGAATAGAAGGAACTCAGTATAATGCTTCTAGTAATACAAATGATTCAGTTGCACAATCGCAAAATGCTTCATCATCAATTGAACGAGATCCTTCATTACGATTATATTATGGGATAGGACTTTCTATAGGCGACATACCTTTCTATTCTGTGTTTGGGGTGGTATCTTATCAAACGGGGTTACAAATCATTTCGTTACGATACATTTCAAATACTGGTTTTGGCGTTGAAGTTCCTCCTTACCCAACTCCTTCATGCAGTGACGCAGGCTTGTTATATGGCATTGCTCTCGCGCATGGCACAGGCGGGTTAATTGCCTTAAATGTCGGCATAGATTATGTAAGCAAATATTGGCCCGTTGCATATAGTCCGGTCAATGGTAAAGTTTTGTATCCTGCAGATACCAATACGGCAATTAGTACACATGCATTTGGGTTGGCATACCAAATGCAATTTATGTGGAATATCACGAATGGCTTTGGTTTAGGCATGATTTTTTACGGTGAAACGAATAACATTTACAGCCATGGAGGTATATTGTTAAGCTTTGAGGTTGGCTGGTTTTAAAACTAATGAGATTCTCGTATATTTGAATGAAGGTTTTCACATTTATATAATTACATCGAATGAGAATTCGGGGTGCGGCGGCGGGGTAACTCACCACAGTAATACATAGCCGTTTCGTCGCTTCGCAGCAGCAACTGCCTTGTTTTTGGCATCTCGCTCTATCACGCCATAATAATTTACTTCCCTCACCGCCCTTGTTTCTTACGCACTTCAATCTGCACGGTGCGCGCAAGGAAGCGCTCCTCTGGGGTGTCGTACGAACGGACTCCCGGCGGGTACTCGCTGTTGGCAACCCCGACGCTGTGCCCCAAATTAGCCGACGGGGCGATTCGATGAATGAGGTTGAACACGTTCTCCGCGCGGCGTTGGGAGAGTTCCCTGTTGGAAGCGGTGTCGCCGAGCTTGTCGGTGTAGCCAAGCACGGAGAGGGTATCGTGCGAGTTGTAGCCCTGCATGAAATTGCGGATGGCTATGCTGTCCTTCGGGAGCAATTTATCCTGCGCGGTGCCGAACAGCGTGAGCGATAACCGGTCAACTTCGGTGCTGAGCGTGTCCTTCGCGACGGGGATATTATCCGTAGCGGTGGCGGTCAGTCCGTTGGTGTCTTCAATCGTCAGCGTGGACGCCATCGGTGAAGAACCTCGCAGCGTCTGCACCTGCTCGTTGCTGATGAACCGCACAACGACGTGGGGCGCGCCGGAGCCGGTGTCCTCGAACATCGTCCCGCCGTTCTGTATCGTTTCCAAGCGCCACGAGCGGATGCCTTGCGTGGAACTGCCCGTCGGGTCGTATTCCATTTTCGGCGGCGTCAGGATGACCGGCTCTTGGTACCGGTATTCCGGAATCGGCTCGAGTATTGTGGGGTCGGAAGACTCGATGAGGACGCGCCGGTTTTCGGCGTAACCTTCTTCGGCTTGTTTGTGCGTGATGACGTCGGGGACGCAATTGTTCTTGCCCGTTTTCGAAACGATCCGGCTCGGGTCTATCCCCCACACTTGCGTCAGGTACGTCTTTACTGTGTTTGCACGGGCGGCGGCAAGTTCGCAGTCGCCGTTCTCCGTCGTCGGATCGGCAAACCCTTGTATCGTAATTGCCGCGTCGGGATGCGCGCGGAGGCGGTCGCCGACGATATTAAGCACGTTGCGATGCAGCATAAGCGGGTCGGGTGCGAGCGACGATGAGGAAAATCCTGATGGCGTCGTCAGCGTGTTGTACCGCGCCGGAAACGTCGACGAGTGGTCGTCGAAAAAGACGACCGGCAGCATCGGGAACGCCTGTGTAACGTATTGGACTTCCAGTTGAATGTTGGTTATCTTCACGCGGTCGCCGTTGTCCTCTACTGCATGTATCGTCAATTTCGCGACGGGCGGCACGATTTTGGAATACATCGTATCCGTACGATAAACGGTATTGCCGCGCGTAATTTCTTCTCCCATCATAAAATAGTCGCTCGCAATGTTCGCTTCTTTGATGTGAACCGTGTCGATATTTGTCTTTTGAAACGGCAATCCCACCGTATCATTATGCACCGTGCCGAGATCGAACAATAACGCCGTGCCTAAGGTCAAAAATGACTCCCGCCAGCTGGTGCTTGCGTTGATTTGCGTGAACGGGAGCATTCCGTTGATTTCCGGTCGCAGCAACACGCTTTTGGAGAGTGGAATATCGTATCCTATGCCGGCAGTAATATAAATTTGTGTTTTATTCACGTCGGGAACGGTCTCCGGCGCGGTTATCGTCATCGAAGTTTGATTGGTGGCTGGATAGGTGATATTTCCCGGTGAATTTATGACAACCTTCGCATTCCACGTCGGACTCAAAATGAAGCCGCCTGCAAATCCCGCCGACACGTTGAACCTCCCGAATTTATAATACGCCTTCAAGTCCGCCGCCACTTCAGGTAGGTTTGCCGTCAGCGTGTACGTCCGCAGGAACGGCACGACGCTGCCGTTCTGGTCTTTCACATTCTCCGCGTAACCGGGGGAATTCATGTTCACGGAGGAAAACAAATACTGTGCACCGAACGTCAATCCCATCTCCGGCGGCAGGAACGGGAAATGATCTATCGCGTCCCAATCCATCACAATGCCGATGTAAGGCGCGCTGCCCGTGCCGCCGTTGTACACGACGTCGCACGTATCGCAGTGTATGCCGGACGTGGAGTGGGACGTTATCCCGTATCCCCCGTCAATGCCGATGCGGTTTGGCGCCAAATTCAACTGCGCGCGGCTCACCCCGCACGTAAGAAGAAAAAGAAGGCAGAATAAAATGTAAGCGAAGGACTGATTTTTTCTCATGGTATTCATATAGGGCTAATCAAGGTTAGTGCAATATAAGTAATTCCTTTACACGATTAAATTCCCCTGCCTGCATCCGCAGGAAATACACGCCTGTCTTCAGCGAACGCGCATCAATCGTTGCGTTGTACACTCCCGGTTTAAGATATGTATTGACGACGGGAAGAGCCGTCTTTCCGAGCGCGTCGCGTATATCTATCGTTACATTCGCGTCTTCGATTGTAGAATATGTGACAGTCGTCATCCCTGTTGCAGGATTTGGAAACGCCGCACCGAGCGACGTCGTAAACGGCTGGACGTTCACCGTGCCGAGTTCGCAGCCGGGGGCTTGCAACGCAAGTGTTACCGTGCCACCGCCGGTTACCGAGTCGCAGGCATTTGTTGTCGTTGCGCTCTGGAGCCTTACCGTCGGCGTGAGCGTGGAGCCAACAAGCGTTGTGTAATATAATGTCGCTATGGTATCGCTTACCGCGGCATTGGGACAATTTGCGAGCGTAATCGCTGCGGTGTCGTTTGTATAAGTAACTTTTGCCCCGCATTCCGAGGAAACACTGTCAAAATTTAACGCCGTCGGTTCGTTTGCAATGTGCAATGTAACACCGTTTGCTGCGGATGCTGATGGTTTAGCTATGAGATACACTTTCTTCTCCGCGCCAACGGCAACCGTGTCTAAATCTGCCTGCAAAGAAAGTTGTAACTTCGTCGGCGGCGAGATGTGAACGAATACAGGAGCATCAACACTCCCGCATGAGCCTGTAATATGAACAATCGTCGAATCCGTACCCACTGGTCCACCGGCAAATGTTACGCGCAATGAATCCGTTAACCCGCCTGGAATAAAACTGCTATCTTTCAAGAGCCGCCAAATTCCGGGTTGAATTGCATCGAAATTGATGGAATATAAGTATGTCTGCGCGTTCCCATTCTTGTTCGTTACTGGAATTGTAAGTGTAACCGGCGTGAACGGGCAAATCGTCGTGTCGAGCAATTGTGGAACTGCGGCGGTATGCTCATGGACTGCCACTGTCGCCTTTATTTCCGTGCATGCCGGAAGTGCGTAACTTGCCGTGTATGTTCCCGTGTCGGACGCGCCCTTAAAGATGACGCTTACCGGTACGGAATCGCCGGGAGCGATAGTAACTGTATCCGGAGAGACTGAGAACAATGTAGTGCCACCGCTTAACACGATTGTTTGCGTCGTTGTGGTAAAATTATGCAGTGATATGAGTTTGCCTGCCATAGCGCCGGGACAAACCGTCGTATCGAGAATCGTTTGTGATGCAATTGAAGCCGATCCCACAGTTACCGTGTCCGTAACGATATATGCGTTACCGCAGTTGTCGGTAAAAGTGAACGCCCCTGCATACATTCCGCTTTTCTGCGTTCCGGTAAAGGATATTTGCAACACGCCGCTTTTTCCAGCCGCAATAACGAGCGAATCAGGCAAAATGGCAAATAACGAATTTGAATCGGCAGAACGTAGGATTTCGGTCGTGCTCCCCAAATTGTGTATCGTTACGAAGCGCGCTATCGAATCACCGGCGCAAATTATCGTATCCTGCAAATTGGAAAAAATAAGTTTCCCGTTTTCTACCTCCGCTTTTACGAGAACAATTTTTGGGTTGCCGCACGAATCGGAGATAATCAATGAATCAATATATGCGCCAGCAACACTTGCACCCGAAAAATGAACGACTATTTTACGGCTATCGTTTATGTTTAAAAAAACTGATGATGCGGACGAGAATTCGGGATTTGTCGATTGGAATTGAAACGTCGTCGGGATTGGAGACAAATTGTTCAGGATAAATGATGTGTCCTCTGCAGTGCCGCATGCAACCGGTGGGAAAAATATTGTATCGCGCGGCGCTCCGTCATTGATTGAAAATTGTATGCTAATCTTAGCGCCTGCCAACACAATTGCCCACGGGTTATCCCCTGGGTTCGGATCGTTGTTGTACAGCAGCAAGGTATCGCCATATAAGGTGGAGTCGTTGAATACGATCCACCGGACAGTAACCGGCGTCGAATCTCCCGGCGCGATGGAGACAGGGAATGACGAGGGGTTTATCAATGTAAAATTATTTCCTGCCTGCCCGATTATTTGATCTGAAGAAATAACGAGTGTGTCAATGCCTTTATTGTACAATTCGATGGTACGATCGCGCACCGAATCGCACACCAGCGTGCCGAAGTTCAACGTCTGCTGAGACAAAATTTTCGACGATGTTCCCCGCGCCTTCCACACGCCGAATTTGAACGTTCCCTCAAACAGATTCTTCCCGATAACTGCAAAGGCATTTGTAGACGGCGTGTTTGGCAAGCAACATGCTTCTGTAATCCACGTTGCGCCATTGTCCTGTGATACGAAAACCCCGCCGCTCAGCGTGCTTGCAAATATATTCCCGCCGCTTACAGCGAACGCAATGACCGACATCATAAAAGGATCGCTCGTGGCGTTCCAACTCGCGCCATTGTTCCATGAGTAAAACACCCCGGATTGCGAACCCGCATACAATATCCCATTGTTAAGAGCAAGCGCGATGACCGGGGTCTGGAAAACGCCGCCGCCCACGGCAGTCCAATTCGCGCCATTATTCGTTGAGACATACACCCGGTTGTCCGCGGTGCTCGTAATGACAACTCCACCGCCCGCCGCAAGAGCGGAGATAGTCAGATTCGTCAACCCGTTATTGACGGCTCTCCAATTCGCACCGTTGTCGGAGGAATAATAGACGCCGCTGTCGTTCGTTCCTGCAAATACGCTACCCCCTGCTGCCGCAAGCGCGCTGATATAGTCATAATTGAAGGGTAGTCCATTGTTCACGTCCGCCCAACTGGTGCCGCCATCCGTGGAGAGACTGACACCGCCGTTCGTGCCTGCAAACAGATATTCTCCGCTTACCGCAAGCGCGGTGATGTAATAATTGGTGAGCCCGCTGTTTGCTTCAATCCATTGGGCGCCGCCGTCCGTGGAAAAAAACACCCCGTCGAATCCTGTACCCGCAAACAGAGCATTGTCGTGTATCGCGAGCGCCGTCATAACCCCAAACGGAAGCCCGCTGTCGGCAGTTTTCCAATTTTGCCCCAGATTGACTGAATAAAATACTCCGCCGTCAGTTCCTGCAACAAGATTGCCGCCGCTTTCCGCAATCGCGTTGACCGTTATTAACGCTCTATTGTAAATCGGTATGCCGGTATTAACAGGAGTCCAGCTCGCCCCATCGTCGACGGAATGGAAGACCCCGCCGGGCGTGGTTCCGGCGTAGATATCGGTGCTGTTCGTTAAAATTGCATTCACTTGGTACAATAAATCCTCTGTCCACGTCGCACCGCTGTCCGATGAAATAAACATACCGTCACCTGTACCGGCGTATATTTTTCCGTTGAGGGTTCCGAATGCAAATACGGGCGTTGAATCGAGGAGATAATTATTCGTATTTGTATTCTCAGGGTACCAATACGCGCCGTTGTTCGTCGAACGATAGATGCCGTTGTACACTGTACCGGCAAACAGATATCCGTCAATGTATGCAACGGATAGAATTTCAGGACGCGGGAACCCGTTGTTCACGGGCGACCATTGCGCTCCGTAGTCCGTTGAAACATACATGCCGTTATCGGTCCCGGCAAAGAGACCATTGTTGTTTTCAGCAAACGAACGGACTGCTGCATTTGGTTTTAAACCATTATTGGCGCTAGTCCAGGTGCTGCCATTATCCGTGGAAAGGAATACCCCGTTCGTCGTTCCGGCAAAAAGATTTCCGCCGGCAACGATGAGTGCGAAGACCGTCGTGTCAGGTATGCCGCTCTCCGCCCAGCGTACGCCGTTATCGCGGGAAACATCTACGCCATGCTCTGTTCCTGCAAACAGAAGCGACCCGTCCTGAACGAAGCAAAAGATTTGTCCGCCTTCCGGTCCGTTTGTTTGTGTCCACTGCGCGGAAGCAGCACGGGGAAATGCAGCCCACACAAGCGCAACACATGCCAAGAAAATTGTACATTTAGCGATGCGCATTATCTCATAATCATCAATTCGCGGGACGCGGCAAATTTGCCTTCCTGCATGCGCAGGAAATACACGCCGGTCTTCAGCACGCGCGTATCAACCGTTGCGCTGTACACCCCTTGTTTTAGATATGTATTGACTACGGGCAGCAGTATTTTCCCAAGCGCATCGCGTACATCAATCATGACATTCGCGTCTTCGATTGTCGAGTAAGTCATGGTGGTCATGTCTGTTGCGGGATTCGGAAACGCCGCTTGCAAAGATGATGTGAACGGCGCAACGTTCACCGTGCCGAGTTCACAGCCGGGGGCGTGCAATTGTATTTCCGTTGAGTCGCCGCTCACTGCAAAACACGAACTTGCAGACGACGCGCTTACCATCGCAACTGACGGCGAAATCGTTACGCCGACGAGCGTTTGATAATATAACGTCGCAATGGTGTCCGAAAGATTGAACGGACAGCCCGTAAGTGTAATCGTTGAAGAATTGTCAAATGAAACATATTGTGCGCCGCACGCTGACGTTGCACGGAGGAATTGCAATGCAGTCGGTTCGTTTGCAACCGTAAATGCAATTCCGGATGATGCGACCGAAGGCATTGCCGTTACGACGAATACTTTCCTCATCGCGCCAACCGTTGCAACGCCGGATTCCGGCACCAATCGCAAATTCAATTGTGCCGGCGGCAGGCTGTCTTTTACACCCGTCAACGCAATGGAGTATGGCATATTTGCTGCGCCGGTGCCGTAAAGGATCAGCGTCGCAGCGGAGGTGCCGGTATGCCGGGGCGTAAAGCGGATGCGGATCGTGCCACTTGGATTTGGCGTAAGAGGGAACGTATTGTTTATAAGTTGAAATGCTCCGGCATCACTGCCTGTAATAGCCGCGCTGTCTATGATAATCCCGCTCGCTCCTCCGCTTGCGCTCGATGCAACGACATACACGCCTGTGTCAATAGACGAATCGCAATATACAGTTACATTCAATGCGTTTCCAGAGAGTTGCGGCGGTCCGGCTGAATCCGAATTGCCGAACGCAACAATGCACGATGGGAAATAACAGGGTGAAATCATGAACAAGCAAATTGTCCCATAGATAGAGCCGCTTTGCGTCGGAGCGTATTTGATGTTGACGGACGCTGAATCGCCCCCTGCGATCGTCACGAAATTTTTAGAAACATAAAACGGCGGCGTAACCGAAAACTGAATAGTTTCAAATACCGAGCCGGTGTCATAAATCGTGAGAACCGTGTCCTTCGTTGCGTTCACGGCAACTGTGCCGAAATTTATCTGCGGCAGATTAGTGGAAAATCCTGCGCTGCCTTTCGATCCGGTGAACGTGATATTCCACGGATTATGCCCGAACGCGGTATCGTTGCTGCGTATTTGCAACGCCGAGGCGAACGTGCCCGTCGCGGGGGGAGCGAACTGTACGACAAACAACTCAGAATCCCCGGGGGCAATGCTATCGGGAAAAACCGTCGGTGAAAAAACGGAGTACGCCTGATTCCCTTGGGTAAACGCGGCGGAATAGATAACCAGGGTATTCTGCCCCACGTTATAAATATAGGTGCTATCGAATTCCACACCGGCGCATAACAAATCAGCCAATTTTTGCTGCCTTACAGAAGAAATTTTTGAAACGGGTGGTCCTAGTTTGGCAACCCAGTAATCCGTGCCGCCGTGATTTCCCGTTTCCAGTGAATCACTTCCATTTGAAATGCCTGTAACGATATACCAACCATCGCTCGTCGGTTCAATGTCGATTGAATTTCCGTCATAGATGGTATCAGTCAAATTTTCTTTCCATTGCACAGCGCCTGTTGCGTCCAGTTTCACGATTGACGAATTACCTTGTAATAAATACTCTCCGCCACTCGTTAAAATAATTTGTTGTGCATCAGCATTTTCATAACTTTTCTCCCATTGTATTTTCCCTTTCGAGTCCAGTTTCACGATCCACGCCCCGCCATTCGGGTTTCCGGTAACATCGCCGTCGTTTGAGTTTGATGAACCGGAAACGATGTATCCGCCGTCGTTCGTTTGCTTTATGCTGGTGGCATAATCATCTCCGCTTCCGCCATAGCTATTTTCCCATTGGATACTCCCGTTCACGTCAATTTTCACAACCCAATAATCATTAGATGGTCCATTGGAGGAAGGATGATTTCCGGTCACATCGCCGTCAATAGAACTTGAATATCCGGCAATGATATAGCCGCCGTCGCTCGTGAGTTGAATATCGCATACAATATCTTGAGCACTGCCCCCATAACTATTCTCCCATTGAATATTCCCGGTCATGTCAATTTTCACAATCCAATAATCCCAAGACCCATGGTTGCCTGTAACATCACCGTCACGAGAATCACTATAACCCGCTATGATGTATCCGCTATCAGTTGTGTTTTTAATATACGTTGCAATATCATCTCCCGTGCCGCCGAGTGATGTTTCCCATTGAATTGCGCCGGATTGATCTAATTTTACTATCCAATAATCATCATCACCTGAATTTCCATGATGCCCGGTAACGTCATCATCATCGGATTTTGAATACCCTGCAACAATGTATCCGCCATCGGTTGTTTGTAATATATTTGCAGTCTGTTCATCCCACTCTCCCCCAAGCGATTTTTCCCATTCCAGGTTACCGCCTGCATCAATTTTCACAACCCAGTAATCATATCCCCCATGGTTGCCTGTTACTTCGCCATAAAGAGAATTTGAATACCCTGCAATAATGTACCCACCGTCCCGTGTTTGTTGTATGCTTGTTGCTTCATCGTCGCCGCTGCCGCCATATAGTTTTTCCCATTGTACGGAGGGGGCTTGCGCCAGTGCGATACCGGCATACAATAAAAAAAGCGCGCCTGCGCATAGCGCGCAAACCCGCTTCTTGCATGACTGCCACAATGGGATTGAATGGTTCATGTTTTATTCCATTGCAAATTCGCAATTAAATCAGACGTTAGTACGATTCGGCAGAATTTCCATGCACCTGAATTCAGGAGAGTTCAGAGGGTAGTTCGGAAGAAAATAAAAAAAGGGCGTCCGGTAGAACGCCCTTCGATTTTACACGTTTATTTCGTGACAAACAACTTCGTCGTTTTCGTCAGACTGCCAGCGCGGAGCGTGCAGAAGTAAACGCCCTGCGGCAAATCTCCCGTCGCGTAGGGCATTTGATACATACCGGCGCTTTGTTGCGCGCCATGCAACAGTGTTGCAACTGTTTCGCCAAGAATATTTGATACGGTAAGCGTCACAGGCGATGATTGGGAAATCGCATATTGCAAGGTCGTCTGCGATTGCACCGGATTGGGGTATGCAAGAATATTCAATGCCGCGCTCACGGGCTGGCGCAGTTCCTGCACGCCGACGGTCAATCCGGAATCGGAACCAATCTGGTGAATGCTGCGATACACGCCGTATTGCGTCGCCGCATAGACGTGTCCGTCGCTGCCAAAAGTAAACTGCGAGATATACCGCGAGGAATCGGGCAACCCATTGTCAATTTCCTGCCAATGACCGCCATTGTCCATCGATCTATAATTCACCGTGCCTGTTGCGGCAAAGATGATACCGCCCGGACTTGCCGCTATCGCGGAAAGCGTATCGCTCGGATACGCCCAGTTCCTCCACCATGACAATCCGTGGTTTTGCGATTGCATAAGACCGCCATCAAGGATGCCCGCGTAAATATTTCCGAGCGTGTCAGCAGTAAGCAGGGAGACAATCTGCGACCCTAATCCGTAGTTTATTCCAACCCATGAATTGCCTTCATCCGCGGAGAGGTACACGCCGCTGTTTGTGCCTGCATAAACATTATTGTTTTGATCAACCGTCATTGCGTACACTCCCCCGCTGATGCCTTGCGGCAAACCCGCACTTGCCGTTGACCACAGCGCGCCGTCATCCTGCGAGCGATACACAGCGTTCAGCGTCGCTGCGAATACGTCGCCGGTATCGACAACCAATGCGTTTGTTGCGTTCTGTCCGCCGAAGTCGTCGACGATTGTCCATGAATACCCATTGTCGGTCGAGCGGCACACGCCGATTCCCTGACGGAAATTGCTGTTGCCCGCAAAAATAAATCCTGTGCCGGCAAACACGTCGCCATCCGGAACGACAGCCATCGTGTTTATCCACGGCATGGTGCCGGAGCCGAATGCATCATTGTTCACGGCGTACCACGAGGCGCCGTTGTTATCCGAGCGATACACGCCCGAAGACGCCGTGCCTGCAAGCAAATAGCCGCCATGCGCAAAAAGAATGGACGTCGCCTGAAGCGGATTTCCCAAATAGTCAACGGGACCGTTCAGATATTCCCAAAAGTTCCTGAACGACGTACCGCTCTCAGTTTGATATACGCTCCGGTACACGCCGCTGTCTAAACCTGCAAATAAATAATCATTTGAATTGATGACGAGCGCATGAACGGACGGAGCAAGCACCGCCTGCGTCAACCCGGAATTTGTTTCCGCCCAACTTGTGCCATTGTCGCGCGAAAAGAAGACGCCTGTGTTTGTTCCTGCAAAAATATTGCCTTGGCTGTCGACCGCCAACGAACTGACCGCCGCCGGACTGGTTGCATTGTTGTGGAGAAACGTCCATGTTGCCCCGTTATCAATAGATAAATACACGCCTTTAATGGTGCCGGCAAAAAAGTCGTTTGCGTTCCGCGCGAACGTGGTAACAACGTCATTCCCTAATCCGCTTCCGCCGATTGTCCATGTGTTTCCATTGTTTTGGGAACGGAACAATTCGCCCGAGCCGTTGCTGGCTGCATCGGCAAAAATGTCGCCGTTCGGGTCTACCCCGAGCGTTGCAATGCTTATTGGTCCGAGATACGATAAAAATGTCCAACTGCCGCCTGCATTTGTTGAACGATACACACCGTGCGATGCCGTGCCGAAAAATATTCCCCCCGAGTTATTCAACACGATGGAGGTGATTGAGGTGTCCGAACCTTCGACAGCAGTATAAATGACTTTCCAGTGGTTGCCGTTATCGGTCGAGCGGAATAACTCGCTGTTATTACTGATAAAATTTCCTCCCACGCCGAATGTATCGGAAACTACCACCGCGTACAGGACGCCGTTGTTGTCAGCGGCAAGCATTGTCACGTTGATGAATGCGCCCATGCTGTCGCTCACGTACGTCCACGTTCTGCCGTCGTTACCGGAAAGATACACGCCGCCGTTGACGAGCGTATCGGTATTCGTGCTGGTGTTATGGTATATTCCCTGGCTCGATGCGGCGAACACGACGCCTAGATTGCCGCCAGCCATTGCGTTTATCGGCACAGGCTGACCGTAAACTTTAGGCGTGCCGGGTTGATACCAATAATTCGTTGATTGCGCAGATGCGGATGGAAGTAACAGACATAACCCCATGCAAATGCAGAAAGATAGGATGATATAGTGCAATGTTCTCATTTTTTCCTCCATGAATATAGTTAAAACAACAGCCGGCAGATCGGTAGAGAATGTGTCCGTAAAGTTATTATGATAGGCTTACGGACATGGGCTTTTATTAATGTTATATCCGCAAACATAGTACTTTTACAGTACCCCATATTAAGCGATTTTGTTACAAAACGCTCACTTCAATACAGAAATCCACCTGTTTCAGGTATGAGAATTTACAAATAGTTATGTATGAATACAAGGGAACTGGGTATTTATTCCCATCAAAATATTTTCGTTGTTTTTATGCGGGATTCCACGTTTTTTGAGGAGTTTTAGTAAAAATACCTTATTATTGGTGTTTTCTTGGCTGTATTTTTTGTTAAAAACAATTAACAATCCACTATGCAGGCGTTCATTTCAGTATTAACAATTCTTTTGTTCCGGCGTACTTCCCCTCCTGCATCTCTAAAAAATATATGCCGCTTTTCAATGCCCGGGTATCCACCGTTGCGCTATACTCTCCCGGTTTCAAATATGCATTGACGACGGGCAGGGTTGTTTTCCCAAGCGCATCGTGAAGTTCTATCGTCACCGTCGCTTCCTCTACGGTGGAGTATGTAACTGTCGTCATTTCCGTTGCCGGATTGGGAAAAGCCTCTCCCAATGCCGACGTAAACGGCTGAACATTGACCGTACCGAGTTCACAGCCCGGAGCTTGCACCGCAATCGCGGCAGTATCTCCCTGCGCCGTTGCACATGAATTATTCAGCGTTCCGCTGACGACGCGTACATCCGGCGCGAGCGTCGAACCGACAAGCGTTTGATAATATAACGTTGCAATCGTATCGGAAGACAAAAATGGGCATCCGGACAATGTAACCGTTGTCACATTATTATTGGAGACTGCTTGTGTGGAGCAATATGAAGACGCGCTCATGAATTGCAGCGCCGTCGGCTCATTCGCAACGGTGAACGTTACTCCCCCAGAAGCACCTGATAATAAAGCCAAGGATGACGCCGGGGACGCAACCACATACACTTTTTTCTCACTGCCGATAACTGCAGCAGCTCCAGTCTCCGGTTGTAGCGTCAGTTGAAACGGCGCAGGCGGCTGGACACTGACGTTCACACTGATGACATGGTTTGCGCCACAACTATCCGGGAAAGAATACGACGCAGAATATGTCCCCGTCGTTGATGTGCCGTGAAATGCGATGGATACCTGCGCTGAATCGCCCGCCGGAATAGTGATATTATCCGGAAACTCTGTGAACAACGCACCACCCCCTGATAATGCAACTACTTCTACTCCTCGCCCGATATTGTATATCTCGGCATACCGCACCGTCGTATCGCCCGGACACACCGTCGTATCGGGGATTGAGGTAACCGTAAACTGCGGCGCTCCCGCCTTCACAAGGACAAAGAGACTTCTCGTCTGCCCACATGTATCGGATATCGTAATCATGTCAACGTATGTGCCGGAAGGCGCTTCACCGCTGTAATGAATATGGAGCGCGAGCGTATCGCGAGCGTTTATTGATGCGGGTACAGTAAGTGCTTCCGAATTTGACTGGACGTAATACGTCGTCGGAAGAAACCCGCTGAGGAGCATGATTGCTGTGTCCTTCATATTGCACACTGCGCCGAGATTGATTGTATCGTTATTGGCTATATCCAAGCGCCCGATGTAATTCTCCGTATCCGACGCGGTGCCGGTTATCGGCACGAGCAGCGGGTTATGCCCCGGCGCAGGATCGTTGTTGTCAAGCACGAGCGTATCGTTCATCGCCCCCGAAACGTTTTTCCTGTTGACAGACACGAGGACGGGAAGAGTTGAACCCGGCGCAAGGGTGACGGGAAAATTCGACTGAGACGCTTTAACGGTAAAGAACGAACCATCCGTTCCGCGCACAGAACCGGAATAAATCGTCAGCGGTCCTAAACCAACGTTCTGCACGAATAATGTATCAGTCGCAATTATCTGGCACAGCGCGCCTGTGTATACCAATGCTTTCGGGGTGTCTACAATTGAGCCGAATTTAGTTGTGTCTTTGACTGTGTCCGGATATCCCAGTTTCACAACCCAAAAATCATTGCCGCCATGATTGCCCGTAACGTCGCCGTCGGTGGAATTGGAAGTCCCCGCAACAATATACTCCCCATCGGTTGTTTGCAAAATTTTAGTCGCCACATCATCCCCGCTGCCTCCAAGCGATTTTTCCCATTGAATGTTTCCCGCGCTGTCAATTTTTACAATCCAGTAATCTTTCCCGCCATGATTTCCCGTAACGTCGCCATCTTTAG
>Ga0207048_10262_pt1 | contig 16881 bp, 15 predicted proteins | sample Alteio_BWMinCont_65_FD_153301 | JGI IMG/M metagenome (GOLD analysis project Ga0207048, IMG submission 153301) | Enriched cells from forest soil in Barre Woods Harvard Forest LTER site, Petersham, Massachusetts, United States -... | ecosystem: Environmental > Terrestrial > Soil > Temperate forest >...
GTTGCGGTTCTATTGATTGCGGTAACTCAGGCGTGTGGCGGCCAGCCGTCGAACCTGCTTATTGGGACGTGGAAGCTGGATCGGAGCGGTGCTGCTCCCAGCCCGTATTGCCAGGAGCCGATGAGTTACGCGGAGAAGACGCAGACGACGCAGAGCGTAAATGGCCAGCCAAACATTATTCCGGTGACGTATGTGGCGGGTGATCCGAAGACGTTTCCCACGGTCGTATATGTGATGACAGATGCGGGGGGTGGCGTTCCATACGACGTTCCGGTTTCTGAGCAAGGACAAGATGATTCTGGATACGGCACTGCAGTGTGCGTATGTGAGGCAGTAGGGATGGTCGGCGTGAGGCGCTACTGGGAAGCTGCTGCAGCCGCCGCGGCAGCGCCCTGCTGCAGCTCCTCCGGCGTCATATCCTTGATGTGCGTGGCGATGTACCACTGATGGCCGCTGGGGTCTTCGACACCGCCTGTGCGATCTCCGTAGAATTGGTCGGCGACGGGGCGTACGATCCTGGCTCCGGCTGCCACAGCTTGGGCCACCACGTCATCCACATTCTCCACGTAGAGCATGTGGCTCGAAGACGCTCCACCGTAGTGCTGGGGCGAGTAGGCATGCATGGCGGGGCTCTCGTCGGCCAGCATGATGCGCGAAGAGCCGATCTGGAGTTCAGCGTGAGCGATCTGGCCATTCGGGCCAGACATCCGGAATATCTCCTTTGCGCTGAACGCCTGTTTGTAGAACTCGATCATCGCGCTCGCATCGCGGACGTAGAGGTAGGGCGTGACGGAGTGATAACCGTCGGGGATGGGCTTGACGTGAGCGGCCATGGGGATGAACCTCCGGCAGACATTCTATCGCGACGGAACAGGGACCGGGCGGCGACAAAGACACCGTGGTAGTGGGTCAGTTTGGCGAGCGAGCATTCCCTCGGGGACTGAAGTCCCCAATCCTTTATAGCAGTAGCGACGCGGCTGGAAGCCGCGTCCTTTCAAGGCAAGTCGAAACTCGCCCACTACCGAGCTATGAGCGGTCGGCTTTCGGGCCTGACGTTTGGTTTCATAGAGAAAAACGCGGGATTCCGGAATAGACCTGCTGTAGTCTAAGTGAAGGTGAAGCATACGATGCAGAGGCATGTCAGGCGCGGCTGGCTGGGGCTGATTGCGCTTACCTGTGCAGGGCTGAGCGGAGTCCTTTGCGCGCAGGTAGCGACGCGAGCCGCCGCTTCGGCGACGATGCCGATGGTTGCGCCAAATGGGGTGAAGACTTTTCCGCTGGCCGACGTGCGGCGTGGGTTGCATGGAGTGGCGTACACAGTGTTCGAGGGAGTGACGCCGGAGCCGATGGAGGTGGAGATTCTCGGCGTACTGAAGGATGCGATTGGGCCGGGGCAGGACATGATTCTGGCGCGGCTGAAGGGTGAGAAGCCAGAGTACACAGGCGTGGTGGCGGGAATGAGCGGGAGTCCGGTGTACATCGACGGGCGACTGCTGGGTGCGCTGAGCTACCGAATTGGGCAGTTTTCGAAGGAGCCGATTTGCGGGATTACGCCGATCGAACAGATGTTCGAGGTGCGGGATGGGCAGGCGCGCGGCAAGATGCGCGTGGCTTCGGCTGGAGAGGGTGGGCAGGAGCAAGGGCAAGTACAGAAGCAGATTCCCTTCGGGAATGACAATCAAACTGCTCCGTTCCGGACTGACAACCAAAATGCTCCGTTTGGGAATGATGACCAACGACGAGCGGTTTCGGGTGGTGGTGGTGAGGTGCAGCCGATTGAGACTGCGCTGGTGTTTGGCGGGTTTTCGCAAGAGGCGGTTGAGCGGTTTGGCGATAAATTTCATCCCCTGCAACTGCACCGGCGGCAGACCCTTCAGCGTCAACTCGCCATTCATCCGGTAGCTCATCTCCGCGGCCGCGGCAGGGACGAAGCAGCTGGAGCCGCTGGTTCCGGGTTCGGCGGTGAGTGCGGTGCTGGTGCGTGGAGACCTTTCGATCTCGGGGACGTGCACGGTGACGTATGTCGACCCCACTCAACTACTGGCGTGTGGACATCCGATTACGCAGTACGGGCCGGTGTCGATGCCGATGACCAAGGCTGAGGTGGTGGCGACCCTTGCGAGTCCGCTGAATGCGTTCAAGATCATCAATACGACGGAGACTGTGGGGTCGTTTACGGAGGATCGCGCGTCGGCGATTCTCGGGCGATTTGATCAAACAGCGCGGATGATTCCCGTGTCTGTGGATGTGGTTCCGGCGCGGGCCGAAGCCAAGGAGGGCGCTGTCCGTGGGGTTTCCATGCAGCTTCCGGGACCTAATCCCACATCAGACGGGAAGCTGTCTGACATGGGGCACCCGTTGGGGATGCACTTTGAGGTGCTGGACAATCGTGAGTTGACGCCGGCTGCGATGCTGGTTTCGGTGTACCAGAGTCTCTCGGGGACAAATGGCGCGGCTGCGGAGATGAGCTACCGGATGAATGGCGAGTTGACGCTGAAGGGTCTGCCGCCGGTGCAGTTGCAGGGGATGATGGCCCCCGGCGAGTCGAATTCGGGGGCGATCGGCGCCGCGCTGTATGTGAATGATCGGTTCGGCCGGCTGTATAGCAATGCGGTGGAGCAGCCCGAGGTGACAGGGCTGCACCTGACGATGGAGGCGATCCCGGAACGGCGGTCGGCAGTGCTGGAGGGTGCCCGACTGGGCCGGACCGAGGCGCGCGCCGGAGAGACGCTGGAGGTGGAGGCGACCCTGCATCCGTACCAGGCGGAGGCTCGGGTGATGCGCCTGAAGGTGAAGCTGCCAGACAGCCTGATGGCCGGGCCGCTGCGGATTGTGGTCAGTGATGGGGCGACGCTGGACCGGCTGACGACGCCGGCTATTGCGGGGCTGGGAGGGCAACGTCCCATGGCGCTGGCCGATGCCGTGGCGCAGTTGAACCGATTGCATGCGAACGACCGTATCTATGTAACGCTGCTGGACCACGGAGCGCAGGCGGAGTTCGATTCGCAGGCATTGCCGGGGGTGCCGTTATCGATGGCGAACGTGCTGGACCCTCTGAGGGCGGCGCAGAAGATGCAGTTGACGGGTGAAAGCGTGGTGGAGGCAGGATCGCTGCAGACAGATTATGCGGTTTCGGGCGCGCAGGTGCTGACGCTGGACGTTCGCTAGAGACATTCGCTAGATTCCACATGGGATCCTTAGCTGCTGTTGTAGCATCAGATGGTGCGCGTGTGCGCCAAGGTTTCGCAATATGAGAGAGACGAAGACACAGATGGATGCCGTTGAGATACATGGACTGGCCGTACATGCGGCCGGCGCGCAGTTGGTTGCGTACAAGTACGACCCGGGTGAGTTGAAGGCGAATGAGGTTGAGGTAAGGATCTCGCATTGCGGGGTATGCCACTCGGACATTCACCTGATCGACAATGACTGGGGAATCAGCAAATATCCGTTCATTCCGGGCCACGAGATTGTGGGGACGGTGTCCGCGATTGGCACGGACGTGCGGGACCGCAAGGTTGGCGAGCGGGTGGGGATTGGCTGGCAGGCAGATAGCTGTGGAATCTGCGAGTGGTGCAGGCAGGGCGAGGAGCACCTGTGCGCGCTAGCTCAACCGACCTGCGTTGGGCGGAATGGCGGATATGCCGACGCGGTGCGGGTAAATTCGCGGTTTGCGATCCCGGTACCGGAGGGTTTGGAGAGTGAGAATGTGGCGCCGCTGCTGTGCGCTGGGATCACGGTGTACTCGCCGCTGCGGAACCACGGAGTGCGGCCGTCGTCGCGCGTGGGCGTGGTGGGAATTGGTGGACTGGGACACATCGGATTGCAGTTCGCAAAGGCGTTCGGCGCAGAGGTGACGGCGCTTTCGACCTCGAAGGACAAGGAAGAAGAGGCACTGAAGATGGGCGCCGACCACTTCGTCAACACACGGGATATGGAGGCGCTGAAGAAGATCGCGGGGTCCTTCGACTTCCTGCTTTCGACGGTGAGCGCGGATCAGGATTGGCAAGCATTTGTGAACACTCTTCGGCCGAATGGCGTGATGTGCATTGTGGGCGTGCCGCCTTCGCCGATGTCGATTCAGGCGTTCCCGCTGCTGAGCGGGCAGAGAGCGATCTCGGGCAGCAATACAGGGAGCCCGCACGATCTGTTTGAGATGTTGGACGTCGCGGCGCGGCACGGGGTGAAGGCGATTACAGAACGCTTCCCGATGGCCAAGGCGAACGAGGCAATTGCAAAGGTGAAGAAGAGCAAGGTTCGGTATCGGGCGGTACTTGCGAACTAAGGCGGAGAAAAGGAACGACCACGGATTTGCACGGATGTAAACGGATTAAGGACGGGGTGGGGCTTTGGCTCCGCCTCTTTCTGCGTAGTGCGGTTAGACTTTGGGGAGGATGATGCGACTTCGTTTTCTACTACTGGTTGTGGTGTGCGGGCTAGTTCCATGTGGTGCGGTTGCCCAGGGGACCAAGCTTTGGACGGTCTCGCGATACGACGAGATGGAGCGTGGTACGGCGGATGGTGTGGCGATCCGCAGCGATGGCCAGATTGAGGCTGGGCCGGCGAGTTCCCTGCTCTATCAGACGGGCGGAAACTATGTGTGGGCGGTTGCGGCAGACGCAGCCGGAAACGCATATGTGGGTATCAGTGGAACTGCGGCAGGCGGCGCGGTGGTGATGCGAGTTGCGCCGGATGGCAAAGCGACGAAAGTCTTCGAGGGCAAAGAGCTTGGGGTGCAAACGCTGCGAGCGCTGCCGAACGGAATGCTGGTGGTGGTGACGAATCCCGACGGCAAAGTGTATCTGCTCGAGCCGGCCGGACATCCCGTGTCGGACGCGCGTGACGGGCGGACGACGCCGTTGAACGCCGGGATGTATGAGGCGCACGTACTCTTCGACCCAGTGAAAACAGACGAGAAGTCGAAGTATCTGTGGGATGTTGTGGTGGAAGGAAACAAGGCGTTTATCGCAGTGGGAGCGCCGGCTGCGGTGTATGAGGCCGACTTCGCCGGGTCATCTACCGGCATATCAGTGACTCCTCCGCAGTTGAAGTTCAAGACGGTTGACCAGCACATACGGTGCCTGCTGATGGGACCGGATGGAATGTTGTGGGCGGGCAGCGACGGCAGCGGTGTGATCTATAAATTCAACACAAAGGTAGCCGGAGCAAAGCCGTTTGCGGCGTACGCTGCGCCGAAGAAGGAGATCACCTCGCTTGCGATGGACGGCGCCGGCAATGTGTATGCCGCGGGAGTGGGTACGAGGCAGGCGGCGGGCACACCCAGCCCGGGTCTTCCACCGCTGCCAGTCACCGGTTCTGTGGGGGTGACGATTACGTTTTCGCAGCCAGGGTCGGCGAACGCGGCGACGGCGAATACGCTGATTCCGGAGGGATCGGAGATCTACCGGATTGCCGTGGATGGGAGTCCCGAGAAGTTGGTGTCGCTGAAGGACGATGTGGTATATGCGCTGGCGTTTCATGGCGGACATTTGCTGGCAGCTACAGGGAATCGCGGGCGAGTGTATCGCGTCGATGCAACGGTGGCGGGGCTGTACACCGATGTGACGCATCTGGAGGCGGCGCAGGGGATGGCGTTCGCGGCCGGGGCGGGTGCTGCGGGCGGACTGCTGGTCGCCACGAGTAATAGCGGCAAGGTGTATCGCCTGGAGGACAAGCAGGCGGCGAATGCGACGTATACCAGCGAGGTGTTCGATGCTCAGGCGTTCTCGCAGTGGGGGCGATTGGAATTGAGTCCGCAGGCTGCGAGCGGCGCAGGATTCGATCTGTTTGTTCGGAGCGGAAATGTCGAGAGCCCGCTGATGGGGTGGAGCGAGTGGGCGCCCGTCGGGAAGCAGGGCGAAGCGACCGTGCCGGGCGGGCGATTTGTGCAGTGGAAGGCAGTGCTGCGAGCTGAGGGAAGCCTCCAGTCGGTGGCGCTGAACTATCTGCAGAAGAACCTGGCGCCGGTGGTGGACGACGTTGTTGTGCAGCCAGGAGCGAGGGTCGCGGCGACTGCGGCGCAGGCGCAGAATGCTACAGTGCAGGTGAGTTTTCCGGTAGCTGGGGGGACGAATGCGCAGGCGTTTGTTCCGGATACGAATGCGCAGCCGCTGGTGGCGCAGAAGGATAAGACGGCAGTGACTGTTCGCTGGGCCGCGCATGACGAGAATGGCGACGACCTGATGTTTGCGGTGTGGTATCGCGGAGTGGGCGAGCGGAACTGGCGTTTGCTGAAGGATAAAATCAGCGATAAGTTTCTCAGCTTCGACTCGTCGCTGCTGCCGGATGGGCGGTACGAGGTGAAGGTAGTGGCGAGCGACGCTCCTGTGCATACGGACGCGGAGACGTTGACAGGCGAGCGGACGAGTGGCGAGTTTGTGGTGGATACGACTCCGCCGGTGCCGGGAGTGCTGACGGCGACCATGGTTCCGGGTGTGGCGGCGAAGATTCATGCGACGTTTAGCGCGAAGGATGCGACTTCGCCGATTGAGCATGCGGAGTATTCGGTCGATGCCGGGCCGTGGCAGTATCTGGAGCCGGTTGGGCGCGTTTCGGATTCGCTGGAGGAGCGGTACGACTTTACGGTGGCTGTGCCGGCGGGGGATGCAACTATTCCGGTTACAGATGCTCGGGAGCACGTGCTGGCGGTGCGGGTGTATGACCGGTATGACAATGTGGTGACCGTGAAGACAGTGGTGCGGTAGCCGATGCGCTTTGAACTCTTCATTGCGGCGCGGTATCTGCGGGCTAAGCGGCGGCAGGCGGTGGTGGGCGTGATTACGCTGATCAGTGTGATTGGCGTGGCTGCGGGGGTGGCTTCGCTGATTATTGCGCTGGCGATTACGAATGGGATGCGACGGGATTTGCAGGAGCGGCTGGTGGGGTCGACCGCGCACGTGATGCTGATGCGCGTGTCAGCAGATGGGATGAGGGACTGGCGACCGCTGCTGGAACGGCTTCGCGGGTTGCCGCATGTGACAGCGGCTGCTCCGGCACTGTATGAGGAGGTGCTGATTTCGCGGGGGGCGAAGAGTGCAGGAGCGTTGGTGGATGGGATTGTTCCGGCGGATCAGCGGACGGTTTCGGATTTGCTGCAGAGTGTGAAGAAGGGGTCGGCGGAGGATTTGGAGCCGAAGAGCAGTGAGTCAGCGAGTCAGCAAGTCAGCGGCGATGTCGCGGCGGCGCAGGCGGTGCCGCCGATTGTGATTGGGAAGGATTTGGCGGAGTCGATTGGCGCCGATGTTGGGGACACGGTGCTGGTGACGAGTCCGCAGGGGGAGTTGACTCCGCTGGGACTGGTGCCGCGCTATCAGCGCTACACGGTGACGGGGATATTCAGCTCGGGGTTTTATCAGTACGATGCGAGCTATGCGTTTATTCGGCTGGCGGATGCGCAGCGGCTGTTCTCGGAGCCGGATTTGATCTCGGCGATCAGCTTCAAGGTCGACGATATGTATAAGGCCGATGTGGTGGGGCGTGAGATTGAGCAGGCTGCGGGCAGCGGATTTCAGACGACGAATTGGATGGAGCAGAACCGCGAACTATTTCGCGCGCTGGCGTTGGAGCAGATTGTGACGTTCATCGTGCTGGCGCTGATTGTGTGTGTGGCAGCGCTGAATATCCTGATAGCGCTGACCATGATGGTGATGGAGAAGACGCGGGACATCGCGGTGCTGATGAGCTTCGGCGTGAGCGAGACCCAGGTGCGGCGGATATTTCTGCTGCAGGGGTTGCTGATCTCGGTGATCGGGACGGCGATTGGGTTGGTGGTCGGATATGGGGTGAGTTGGTTCGGCGGGCATTACCACTTTCCGCTGAATGCTGAGGTTTATTCGATCGACTATCTGCCGTTCGCGCCGCGGGTGGTGGATGCGGTGATTGTGGCTGCGGTATCGCTTGGGGTGAGCCTGGTGGCGACGATGTATCCGAGTAGCAGCGCGGCGAAGGTGCTGCCGGCGGAGGCTTTAAGGTATGAATAGGATTTCCGCTGCGGTATGATGATTGCGAGGCCCGCGATGAGCGTTATTGAAGATACCCGGAAGGTAATGCAGGATTTTCTGGCTCCGGAGATGCGGGCGATCTCGGCAAGGCTGGACGCGCTTGAGCTAAGGTTTGGGATAGTGGACAAGCGGTTCGATTCCGTCGACCATCACTTCGAAAGGGTCGATCAGAAGCTGGATGGTATTGACCGGAAGTTCGATGACGTCGAGCGGCGATCGGAGAAGCGGCACGATGAAGTGTTAGGAGCAATCGCCAGGATGAGCGACTATAGCTCTGTTCTGGAGCGTTTGGCTCGCCTGGAGTCATTGCAGAGGCCAGCTCAGTAGGCGGCAACGCGGCAAAGGTGGCTGCCAGCGGAGGCGCCGCGGTATGAGTGATTGGTTTCGAAATGAAGACTGGTCGCCCGAGATTGAAGAACAGTTCTTTCTGAAACTTGGTCGCACTCGCACCCAAAAGGCCCAATATCTGCGTATCCAAGCCTCTTATCTGAGCGAGCGAAGGCCCGAGGTCGCTCTGTCGCTACTCGATCGATATTTCGAGTTGAGAGACATCTCCAAAGACGCCGCGACATTCGTAGATCAAGCCCAAGGATATGTGGATCAAGCCCATGCCTTCGCGGCGCTCGGCGATTGGGAACAATCCGCGGCCGCATTTGAGAAGGCTTTGTCACGAGAGCGCGACTTTCCTAACTATCTGACCCAAGCCGGATTCGAATTCCCTGTATTCGCAGCCATACACAGAATGACGAATCGATACGCATTCGCGCTCGGGATAATTGAGATGTACCGGCCGAAGGCCACTCTCCCAGTGGAGCGGTTTTGTAGTTACGCCGCAAGTGCGCTGATTGCCACGGAACTCGGTGCAGGACAGGAGGCCGCAGATTTTGCACGCCAAGCTCTATCGGCCTCTGTAACGCAATCTCCGTTCCCGCATCATCCCGGAATTGGGTTAGTCGAGGGCAAGCACGACGGTCTCAAGACACAATTGCAGAGACTCACTCTTGGAGGCAATTGATGGCAGCGAGATTGAGCTATGCGAAGTTGGCGCCGGAGGGGATGGCGCGGATGGCGGCGTTGGGGCATTACCTGAATTCAGAAACCGGGCTGGAGCCGGTGCTGCTGGATTTGGTGCGGCTGCTGGCTTCGCGGATGAATGGGTGTGAGTACTGCACCAATCTGCATTCGACCGAGTTGCGCAAGTTGAATGAGCCTGAGGAACGGATTATGGGCGTGGTGGAGTGGCGTGGGTCCAGCGCGTATACGCAGCGAGAGCGGGCGGCGTTTGCGTGGACGGAAGCGGTGACGAATATTCAGGATGGGCACGCTTCGGATGCGGTGTATGCGCAGGTAAGGGAGCATTTTGGTGAGGCGGATACGGTGAATTTGACGCTAACGATCACGACTATCAATGCTTGGAATCGGATTGCGATTTCGTTGGGGGAGTATCCGGGGCATGTGGGGGCGGTGGCTAAGCCTTGAGAAGAGACAGAAGCAGATTCCCTTCGGGAATGACAAACAAATGGGCGGTCCGAACGAACGAATGGGTGAGCCAAATATGGCGGTGATGCTGCGGGCGGAGGGGTTGACGAAGATTTATCCGGCTGTGGCGGGTGGCGGCGGTGCGGGCGGTGATGGTGCGCGGGGCGAGGTGGTGCTGTTTCGCGATCTGGACTTCTCGGTGGCTGCGGGGGAGATGGTCGCGATTGTGGGGGAGAGCGGGTCGGGGAAGAGTTCGCTGCTGCATCTGCTGGCCGCGCTGGATACGCCGACTGCGGGAAGTGTGTGGGTGGGCGAGACGAAGGTCGGCGGGCTGAATGCTCGGCAGGCGGCGGAGTTTCGTAATCGCGAGGTGGGCTATGTGTGGCAGTTCCACTATCTTCTGCCGGAGTTTACGGCTCTGGAGAATGTCGCCATGCCACTGCTGGCGCGTGGGATGGCGCGAACCCGGGCGTTGGAGCATGCGCGTATCTGGTTGAATGAAGTGGGACTTGCGGCGCGGGCGGGACACCGATCGGGCGAACTGAGCGGGGGCGAGCAGCAGCGGGTGAGCTTGGCGCGGGCGTTGGTGACGGGGCCTAAGTTATTGCTGGCGGACGAACCTACGGGCGATCTCGACGGGAAGACGGCTGAGGTGGTGTTCGGGCTGATCCAGCAACTTCATCGGGAACATCAACTTACGAGCATTTTGGTGACGCATAACATGGAGTTTGCGACGCGGTGTGGGCGGATGTTGCGGCTGCGGGATGGGCAGTTGGAGGAGCAGGCCGGGAGTTGAGAGGGTGGCATTCCCACGTCAGGCGCGATGGAACCGCGTCTGACATGGGGCACCCAGTTCTGTGGGGTACACCAAGTTCTGTAGGGGTGCACCAAGTTTGGTGCTAGTTTTGCACAACGGACATCCAATAAGGGTGTTACGTTAGTCAAAACTTTCGAGTTATTGGGAATACTTGACGCAGCGACTACACTGTTAAGAGTGGAATGGGTGTTCTGTACTCCGGAGGGCTGATTTCCGGTGACACTCGAAGGTCTCGGCGGGTGGTTGACGCAGAGACGGGCTGGATGAATGGTGCTGCATCGCGCCTTCGGAATTCCTGAGGGCAGGTGCGGTGGCCGGCTTGAAGGGGGAACATGTTCGAACGCTATACGGAGAAGGCGCGGCGGGTAATCTTCTTTGCTCGCTACGAGGCCAGTCAATTTGGGTCGCCTTACATCGAGACCGAGCACCTGCTGCTCGGATTGTTGCGGGAGGACAAAGCGCTGACGAATCGCTTTTTGCGGTCGCACGCGTCAGTTGAATCGATTCGGAAACAAATTGAAGGGCATACGACGATTCGGGAGAAGGTGTCGACTTCGGTTGATCTGCCGCTCTCGAATGAGTGCAAGCGAGTGCTGGCGTATGCGGCGGAAGAGGCCGAGCGGCTTTCGCATAAACATATAGGCACGGAACATTTGCTGCTGGGATTACTGCGCGAAGAAAAGTGCTTTGCTGCTGAGATTCTGACCGAGCGTGGGTTGCGTCTGCCTGCGATCCGTGAAGAATTGCAGCGGACGACGCAGGAGAAGGCTCCGGCCCAGCAGGGCAGCAAGGGGCAGCGCGGCGAGCAGTCGATGCTGGCGGAGTTTTCGCGTGACCTGACGCAGAGTGCGATGGATCAGCAGCTTGATCCGCTGGTCGGGCGCGACAACGAAGTCGACCGCGTGATCCAGATTCTGTGCCGGCGGACGAAGAATAATCCGGTGCTGATCGGCGAGCCGGGCGTGGGCAAGACTGCAATTGTTGAAGGACTGGCGCAGAAGATTGCGGATGGCGAAGTGCCTTCGTTCCTGGCGGACAAAAGAGTGCTGGCGTTGGACCTGTCGCTAATTGTGGCGGGCACGAAGTATCGCGGGCAGTTTGAAGAGCGGCTGAAGACGATCATGAAGGAGCTGATGGAGAATCAAAACTCCATCGTGTTCATCGATGAGTTGCATACGCTGGTGGGCGCTGGGTCGGCGGAAGGTTCGCTGGATGCGGCGAACATTCTGAAGCCGGCGCTAAGCCGCGGCGAGATTCAGTGCATCGGCGCAACGACTCCAGCGGAGTATCGCAAGTCGATCGAGAAGGATCGTTCGCTGGAGCGCAGGTTCCAGGCTGTCAAGGTGCCGCCTCCGAACGAAGAAGATGCGATCAAGATCATCATGGGGATCAAGGACAAGTACGAGAAGTTTCATGCCGTCTCGTACACCGATGATGCGATCAATTTCTCGGTGTCGCATTCGAGCCGATATATTCCGGATCGGTTCCTGCCGGACAAGGCGATCGATCTGATCGACGAGGCGGGGGCGCGGGTGAAGCTGCGCCAGACTTCCCTTCCCGAAGAGTTGACCGAGGTGCAGAAGCGGATCAAGTTCATCGTGCATCGCATGGAGAACGCGATTGCGAATCACGAGTTCGAGAAGGCGCGGTTCTACTCGGACGAGGAGCGCAAGGAGCGGGAGAATCTGCGGTCGCTGCGGGACAAGTATCACCTGGACGATTCGAGTGCGGGCATTGTGACGCGCGAGGATATCGAAGACGTGGTGAGCCGCTGGACGGGCGTTCCGATTACTTCGATCAAGGAAGAAGAGACGCAGAAGCTGTTGCGCGTCGAGGAAGAGTTGCACAAGCGCGTGATCTCGCAGGACAAGGCGATCTCGGCGCTGGCGCGTGCGATTCGTCGTTCACGGGCTGGGTTGAAGAATCCGGCGCGTCCGATTGGGAGCTTCCTGTTCCTGGGGCCGACCGGCGTGGGCAAGACGGAGATGGCGCGGACGCTGGCGCAGTTCCTGTTCGGCTCGGAGAAGTCGCTCATTCGTTTCGATATGTCGGAGTTCATGGAGAAGCATTCCGTGAGCAAGCTGATCGGTTCGCCTCCGGGATACGTGGGCTACGAAGAAGGTGGGCAGTTGACCGAGCGGGTCAAGCGGTCGCCTTACTCGGTGGTGCTGCTGGACGAGATCGAGAAGGCGCATCCGGATGTCTTCAACCTGCTGCTACAGGTGTTTGAAGATGGCCAGTTGACGGATGGTCTGGGCAACACGGTCGACTTCAAGAACACCATCATTGTGATGACCTCGAACATTGGTGCCAAGCACTTGCAGAAGCGTGAGGGGCTGGGCTTCCAGAGCGGCAAGGAAGACATGATTCTCGACAAGATGGAAGAGCTGGTGAAGGGCGAAGTGAAGCGCACCTTCAATCCAGAGTTCCTCAACCGTCTGGACGAGATCATTATCTTCACGTCGCTGTCGAATGCAGACCTGATGCAGATCATGGAACTGCTGGTGCAGCAGTTGAACACCAACCTGGTGCACAAGGCGATCACGCTTTCGGTGACCGATGACGCGAAGCAGTGGATCCTCGAAAAGACCTCGGCAGAGCGGTCATACGGGGCACGTCCATTACGGCGTGCGCTGCAACGGTACATCGAAGATCCGCTGTCGGAGGCGCTGATCGCTGGCGGGATTGTGCAACGGCCAGCGTTCCTCGAGGTCTACATGGAGAACAACCAACTGTTCTACCGGTCGATCTCGGCGGATGGGGCGGATGGGGATGAGAAGGTAGCTGGGCTGGCACTTACGACGGTCTAAAAGCAGTGGTAAGTGGTCAGTTGAAGGGCAAAGACGGTAGACTCAACGCCTCGGTGCGATGCGCCGGGGCGTTGTTGTGTGTGGACGGAGGAGGGGCAGATGGATGAATTGAATCGCAGGGATTTTGCAGGGATGTTGGCGGCGCTGCTGGGGACCGTGACTTTGGCTGGCGCGAATGCCGAGGGGCAGACGGCTGCTCCGGCGGGTGCTCCCGCAGGCGCGGCGCCGAGGCCGATGAAGGCGCTTACGTCTGGGGTGTTCAAGCCGCAGCCGGGCAAGGGCATGCAGGGCGGGCACGAGTCGCATCAGTTTCTCGCGGGGATGCTGAGCGGGGGCACGATTCGCCTGGAGATGCACGAGTCGGTGCAGCAGGTGGGGGCGCCGCATGAGGCGGTGGGAACGCATAAGCACAGCGAGATATGGCTGGTGCAGCGCGGCGTGGGCACGCTCTATCTGAACGGTACTGAGTACCAGATGCAGGCCGGAGATGTTGGGATTTGCTGCGCGGGCGACGAGCACTGGATCGCTAATAAGGCAGATGCGGAGCTGGCGTATTTCGTGGTGACGGTAGGGCCGCCAGAATAGCGGCTACACAACGTTATCCTGATCGCTGCCCGTGGTGGCTATTAGCATCTTCGAGCTGCGGTAGACTCCTGTACATGTCACACTCACCTTATGGGACGAGGTTCAAATTCCTTCTTGTGTTGATTGCGGGACTTCTATGGGGACTCGTTCTCTCGATTGGGGGCATGTTTCTTGTCTATCGAGTGGACGATTGGGATGATGCACCTGGCGGCGGAATCTTCGCTCTATTCGCAATGTTTGTTGGAGTTGCCGGTGGTTTGGCAGGCGGACGGATTCTGTCGGAGAGCATTTGGAAGAACCGCGACGATCACAATCAGATTCAGGTATGGAGAACGGCGAAAGGGTCGATTCTGCTTGTGTGCGCCATCGCAATCGCGCCCATCGTGTTGATTATGCCCATGAGTGTGTCGGATTTAGCTTCGCGAAGAGTGCTCTCTATAGGTGTTGCCGCCGCTTTAGCTGTAATCGATATTGCGCTGTTTGTATTGTCCGCAAGCTATCTCGGCCCACAGCGCTCTGAACAGAGCGAGATATAGTCAGCGAAGCCGCAGGCCGCCCACGAGGTCGGATTCCGCTTACGGGGCCCTAGGCACCTTGGACGAACGCGAAAACGCCTCGGCCATTGCCGAGGCGTTTTCTTTGGTATGCGATGACGCATCGAGGTTGGGGAGGGCTACATCAGGGACTGAACGCTCTTGACGGCGCCCGCTGCGGCGTCGGTAACCTTGTCGACAACGTCTTCCACTTGGCCCTTGGTGCGCTTGATCGTTTTCTGAGCTTCCTTGCTGAGGTACTCGGCTTGCTCTTTGAGGTAAGCGGCAGCGTCCTCAAGATAATCGACTCCTTCGTCGATGTTTCTCTTGAGTTGGCGGCGAGTTTTGATTCCGGGTTGAGGGGCGTAGAGAAGCGCGACGGCCGCTCCAGCCGATACGCCCAGTCCAAAGGCTATCCAGACATTCTTTGCACTCATACTGTCTCCTTCGCAGGCGAATTGTCACCGCTGCTGATTTAGATACGATTCAGAGGCAATTGGTTGCGTGAATTCAGCCGAGGCCCGCGAGCTCCCTTGCCCGGACGAAGACGTGGGCGAACATCACACGATCGAGTCTCCCGGTGTTGGTATTGCGCAGCGAGGGGTGGTAGCTGCCAAGCAGATGCAGACCGTTGGGCAGGGTGTACTCGGCGGCATGGGCGAAGCGGTAATCCGATCGGCGGGCGATAACTCCGCCGAGCAGGAGATGGGCGAGGAAGCCGTCCCACGCGATCTTGCCGAGGCAAACGACGACGCGGACGCGAGGCAGAGCGTTGATCTCAGCCGCGAGGTGGACCGCGCAGTTGCGAATCTCCTGGGGCGTGGGCTTGTCGCCGGGTGGGGCGCAGCGGACGACAGAGCCGATCCAGGCGTCGCGCAGGCGCAGGCCGTCGTCGCGGGAGATGGCGCGGGGCTTACTGGCGAAACCGAGTTCGTGGAGCACCGGATACATGAAGTCTCCGGAGCCGTCGCCGGTGAACGGGCGGCCGGTGCGGTTTGCGCCGTGGGCTCCGGGGGCAAGGCCGAGAATGAGGACGCGGGCGCGAAGATCGCCGAACCCAGGGACGGGACGCGCCCAGTAGTCGTGATCCTGGTAGGCGCGACGGCGGGTTTCGCCTATGCGAGTGCAGTAGTCGCGCAGGCGGGGACAGAGTTCGCAGGCGATGATTGAGTTGCGGACGCGGTCCGGATCGGGGGCTGGATTCGAAAGCTGGCGCCGCGTTTTAGGTGGCTGAGCCTTAGGGGATATCAAGAGGATGGGCGGGTTGCGGCGGATCGATTTCACCAAGTTGAGGCGGCGGGCGAAATGGGGACAACCCCATACCATCGCTGCATAGATAGAATACATCCGAGGGTAAAGAAAGCTGGGCGACTGACTTGGAAGATCCACGAATTAGCAGAATGTACCTGGCGATGGGGAAGAAGTGGCTCTCGTCGCTGTATCACACGATTTGGCGAAGGAACCTGATGCGGTCGGGAATGGTGACGGGCTTCCTCCTGACCTGTGTACTGGTGGGCCTGACCACCGCTTACCGTGCACACATGCGCGGAAACTTCCATAAATTGAAGGCGAAGATGGCGGACGAACGGCAGGATGCGATCGTGCCGCAGCCTGGCGGCCAGGAGGCTGCGGTGTTGATGCGGACGAGGCAGGCGGGCGATTCGACTCCGGAGTTTCTCTCTGCGACCATGTTGCCGGGTCGCGGAATGAATGTGCTGCAGATCACCGCCTATCTTCCGGGCAAAGGCGAGGTAAACCTGATGGCGTCGCCGTCGGTGGAAGGCGCAGCAAGCGCGATGACCGGTAAGGGCGCGGATGCGGACGGACAGGCGAGCCTGGCGATGGGGGGCGCATTCGAAGCCCCATGGGCCGGGAAATTCTGGGGAACTCCGGTACAGGCCGGAACGCATGTAACGACGGTCTGGCGAGGCCATACGATCACTTTGCCTGCGGCTGGAACCGGCAGTGGAAGTGTCGCAGCAAGAGATGGGCTGTTGCTGATGCAGGCAGCGGATTCCGCTGGAACGACGGGATTGCCGGATGGCGGAGAGTCCCAGGGGGTCTTTCACGCTGGGGATTTTGGCGGGCGCTGGCCGTCCAAGACGGATGTGACGGTCACCGTGCTGCTCAGCAGCGGGTCAGTCGATCTCACGGTGGTGGTGCGTAACATTGGCGATGTGCCCGAGCCGGTCGGCGTCGGTTGGCATCCACGGTTCGCGATTCGCAGCGATAACCGGGGGGTGACCCGCCTTCGCGTTCCAGGCGAGATGCGGGCGGAGATGCGCGACGATGGGAGAGACCAGCCTACGGGCAAACTCCTCCCGGTAGCCGGTACGCCCTATGACTTCAATGTGACCGGCGGAGCGAAGCTGGGGACGATGAGCCTGGACGATTACTTCGTCGCACTGCACCAAAATCTACTGGATAACGGACCTACTGCCGAGTTGAGCGATCCTGTGAGCGGCTATGGACTGCGGCTGACTGCGTTGAGCCCGACAATCAAAGCGATGCGCGTAGTTGCGCCGGCGGATGGGGATTACGTGTCAATTGAGCCCCAATTCAACTACCCCGATCCGATGGGAAAGGAGTGGGGGAAGGAAACGGACGCTGGGATGGTGGTGCTCCAGCCCGGACAGTCGACGGAATGGAAGGTCCGG
>Ga0207048_10236_pt2 | contig 16877 bp, 11 predicted proteins | sample Alteio_BWMinCont_65_FD_153301 | JGI IMG/M metagenome (GOLD analysis project Ga0207048, IMG submission 153301) | Enriched cells from forest soil in Barre Woods Harvard Forest LTER site, Petersham, Massachusetts, United States -... | ecosystem: Environmental > Terrestrial > Soil > Temperate forest >...
ATATGAGGCCAACTCGTTGAAGTATCCCTTGTTGATCGTAAGTCCACCGGTATCGGGCAGCCCCAACAGGAGATCGGCAATTCGGCTTCACGGGTAATTTCACGTCGGTTGATGGCAAGGCTACCTCAAGCAGTAATATTGCTGCAGTTTCTGGGACTAGCGTCGCGGGTCTGGCTTACTCAGGCAGCGGCGTTGCCGATCTCCTGTTGGGGCTGCCCGATACCGGTGGACTTACGATCAACAAGGGATACTTCAACGAGTTGGCCTCATATCACGCGCTGTATGCGCAGGATGATTTCCGCGTTACCGGCAAGCTTACGGTCAACCTGGGAGTTCGCTACGAGTATGAGATCGGTGAGCGTGAGCTGAATAACCAGCTTGCGGTGGGGTTCGATCGTAATCTCACTTACGTCTTCCCAAGTGCGGCTGGCCCGATCGCTCATGGTGGCATCGCGTATGCCGGCACCAATGGATATCCGGTGCATTGCTGCAGCGAATCGAAGAACAAGTTCTCTCCAAGGATCGGGGCGGCCTACGAGATCCGCAACGGCACGGTAATTCGCGGCGGATTCGGAGTGTTTTATGCTCCGGTCGCGGTTACGGCGTATAACCCCGGCTACACCCAGGCGAGTGCGTACGCGCCGGGAAACATTACGTCGGCGCTCACAACCAGCCAGATCGGAACGGGGGCATATCTCTCCAGCCCGTTCTCTGGTGGGGCGAACGGATCTCTGGTGCTGCCCTCGGGAAACAATCTGAGATACCTGACTGCAGTGGGATCGAGCATATCGGTGAAGGACTTCAATATGCAGTCGCCGTTTGTCGAGCAGTACTCAATCGACTTGCAGCACGAGCTTCCATGGGCCACCTCGCTCAAGTTGGGTTATACCGGCGCTCATGCGGAGAAGTTCCCACTGGCCGTGAACGTCAACCAACTGTCGGACGCGCAATTTGCGGCTTTGGCAGCGAATCCGGTTGACATGTCGGCCAAGGTTACAAATCCGTACTACACGCCGACGGTCACCGCTCCGGTTGGAGGGGCAGTTTATCCGACGGCTGGTGTCGTCGCTTCCTCGACCGTTGCCCAGGGGCAGTTACTTCTTCCTTACCCGCAATTCTCCACCGTTACCCTGACCGAGAGCGCTGGTTATTCGCTCTACAACGCCTTTTCATTGAAGGTGCAGAAACGCGCGGCGAAGGGCCTTACCGTTCTCTTTGGCTACACCTGGGCGTCCAACTGGGACAACCTCTACAGTGGCGGCTCTACGCTGAATAGCACGAACGGGCCGGCGGATAATTACAACCTGAAGGCCGAGTATGGTCGCGCCGTCAACGATATACCGAACCGCTATACCGCCGGCGTCACCTATCAACTCCCTGTGGGACGCGGCCATCATTTCCTCAGCAGCGCTCCTCGCATTGTGGACATGCTGATCGGCGGTTATGAGATGAACGCGATCGTCATACGGCAGGATGGCGGCCCGCTTGCTGTCTCGCAGGGCACGAACTACAGCACGACCTACGGGGCGGCGACTGGGTTTGGCGGTCAGGTTCGTCCAAACCTGGTTGCTGGCGTGAACCCCTGCTACTCGGGAAAACCGGAGAGCAGGGATGGACTCGGCGGAAAACCGATCTACTTCAACTCCAACGCCTTCAGCGGAACGCCGGCCTTTAGCTATGGGACCCAGCCTCGCAGTCTGCCGTGCAAAGGACCGGGACTTTCGAACACGGACCTCTCAGTCAACAAGACGTTTAGCATTACCGAGAAGGTGAAGTTCCAGTTTCGCGCGGAAGCACTGAACGTGACCAACACACCGCAGTTCACTCTCTCGTCCTTCGCGCTGGCCGCGAGCCAGACTTCGAAGACGCCCGGGGGTGCGGTGACTCTCAGCCCTTCCACAACAACCGGACAACTGAATCAGATCAACTACAACCGATTGATTCAAATGGGAGGTAGGATTACCTTCTGATCAGTTAGGGATCGGAGTCGCCGTGCGAGGTTTGTTCGCTCGGGATACCGCAAATAATTTGTGACTTGCAAAGCTACAAATATCGTATAGACTGCTTACTATTCGACCGGCAGTTTGCGCAGTGTGCACTTGGTTAACCAACGTTTGTGGGCGCTGAATAAGCAAGGCAATTGGACGATTTCCCTATTATTGGCCGGCAAGAATGGCCATTCAGCAAGTGTTCGACATTGATGTCGTTGCGCTAAAGCATCGTTGTATCCCAGGTGTCCTCGCTTTGGGTTGAGTGACCGGAAAATATTGTGATGCAAAGAGTTACAAGTAGTTAGACGGCTTGAGATTTCCGTATACCTGCTGTAAAGCAGCCACCGTTTGTCGCTATCAACCGCAGTCCAAGGAGAACCTGATGAGCTTTAGGAATGATGTATCCCGTCGTGGGTTTATGCGTCTATTCGGTGCAGCAGGCGTATCCGCAGCCGCGCTGCCGATCATTGGCCAATCACAGTATGCGAGCGCGCAAGCGGCGCAGGCTCCGGCAGCAGGCCGCCGTCGCGGCGCAGGCGCTGGGGGTGGCTCCGACTTTGGCGATACGCGGGTGCGCGACGCCAACGCCGTCATCATCAGCTCGAACGAAAACCCGCTGGGCCCGGCAGCTTCCGCGCTTGCGGCCATCTCCGCCGTCTCGGCGACGGGAGGTCGCTATCACCAGGAAGCGAAGTCCGAGACGATCGCGGCCTTCAGCAAGACGTTCGATCTGAAGCCCGGCTACGTGTCGATGTTCCCCGGCTCCGGCGGGCCGCTCGATCTGGCCCTTTACTCCAACATCGGCCCGGACAAGCCGCTGGTCATGGGCGATCCGAGCTACGAGCAGGGCACCCGCGCCGCAGCCACGATGAAGGCCAAGCTGTTCACCGTGCCTCTGACCAAGGACGGCGCGCACGACGTCAAGGCGATGGCCGCCGCCACCCCGAAGGCGGGTGCCTACTACATCGTCAACCCAAACAATCCGACCGGCACCATGACGCCCAAGGAAGATATCGTCTGGCTGCTCAAGAACAAGGCTCCCGGCTCGGTTGTCATCGTCGACGAAGCCTACTTCCACTTCTCCAACGATGAATCCATGATCGATCATGTGGCCAAGGACGCGGACCTGATCGTCATGCACACCTTCTCGAAGATCTACGGCATGGCAGGTCTGCGCGCCGGATTCTTCATCGGCAAGCCGGAGCTGCAGGCCAGGATGGGCGACGTCGGACCAGGCGCCAGCCGCAACGGATCGGGCTCGGTCTCGATGGCCACCGCGCACGCCTGTACCGCCAGCATCGAGGACGCGGACCTCATCCCAAGCCGCCGCAAGATCAATGCGGACATCCGCGCCGACACGTTGGAATTCATGGAAAAGAATGGTTACAAATACTATCCCGGATCGCAGGCGAACTTCTTCATGGTCGATGTCAAGCGTCCGGGCCGCGAGTTTTCGGCGCTGATGCAGAAGGAAGACGTATTCATCGGCCGCACCTGGACCGCGATGCCGACCTATGTTCGGGTAACCGTCGGCACCGCGGACGAGATGAAGAAGTTCCAGACTGCGTTCAAGAAGAGTTACGAGACGGCGCCGTCGGTGTCGCACCTCGATCTGCCCTACACCGCACAGTCAGAGCTCGATCGCCTCTACGCGTAGTGCAGCCCAACCACGTTGTTCCTCCCGAACCGCCGGACGGAGAAAATCCGTCCGGCATTTCTTCTACGCGTTTGAGTGAGGCTACTCAACCCGTCCGCTTTCGGGCGACGCGGGAAAGGCCTTGCTGCCGTCGTTCAACTCGAGGCGTAGATAATCCCACACCACTCCAGAGGTGAGATCGCCCGCGGGAACGGTGAACGTCACGGAGTTTTCGCCCGGTTTCAACAGCGTCGCATCGAACTTCTGAGCATACTGATACCACACACCTTTATTGGTGTTGTAGCGCAGCGCATTAGTTGCGACCGGACGAATACTGCCGACCGCCTTACCGTTGACGCCGATAGCCAGCCCGCCCCCGCCGTCGGCCCCCGCCAGCGCAAGGCGCAATACGGCCGCGCCCTTCGAAGTCTTCGGCATGTTGAACTTGACTGTCCAGGTTGTGGCTTTGCCGCGGCCCCAGTCCCGCCACATATCCTGCGTTCCGGTCGGATTATTGACCCAGCCAAAGCGTTGGTTCAGCGGATCCTTGGCCGCGGGATTCTTCCAGTCGTCGTTCAGCGCGTGCGGCACCTCTTCGAAGAACCAGTCCTTGTGATAATCGCTCTTGCCGATGGTGTAGGTGATGTCGTTGGGGAAGAGGTCGCCGTAGCGCAGCGGCCAGCCCCACAGCCAATAGTTGGCGCCGTCGCCCTTGAAGAACTTGTCGCCAGTGCGATCGGGATAGCCGATCTCCCATATCTGCTTGCCATAGCGAACCGGCTGCCAGTCAAGCTTGCCGAAGTTCACACTCTTGCCCGCCTCAACGGTGATGTCGGTCTTCGCGTATTCGCCCAGCACCCCGTCGGCGAACGCGTGCAGCGTGTAGGTGCCGGGGCGAACATTAGCGATGCTGAATTTGCCGTCCTCTGCGCCGTCGGCCCAGAACTGGTAGTAGTTGCCATCGTGCGCCCAGGTGACCGTCCTGCCATTACCGGCACGCTGTTCGTAGGCGCTTCCATTGCCCTGGTAATCGGGATGGGCCAGGCCGATGGTGAGATGCGGAAACTTCTTGCTTGCGGCCTGTGGATCGTTGAGGACGACTTGGCCAGTAACGGTTGCGCGCCCGTCTTTATGCGGATAGTCCACACCGCTGACCCACTCATACGGCCACGCGGCCTTTACAGATTTCGACTTCTCGACAGCGTCGTTCCAAAGTGCGAGTTGATTGTCGTGCCAGACCTGCGGCACCGTCGGCATGCCGCTGCCATAGCTCGCGGCGAACTTGTCGAGGTCGGGCTGGGTGGCGTTCTTCGGATTATCCAGCGCGTTCAAGTAGACGAAGATCGGGCCGACGACATGCTTCCAGTCTTCGCCCGTAGGGATGTGGTTGCCCGCGCCGCCTGCGTAGTGGCCCGAGGTCCAGTAGTCTAGCAGGGTTCCGCTCATGTGGTCGATCAGATCCAGCTTCTCCGCGCCGCCACCAATGTACTCATTCGACGGGTTGATGAAGTAGACTCCGATGTTGTCCTTGGTGCTCGACCATCCCCACGCGGTCAGCTTGTACATCACGGCGTTGTAGCTGTACTTGTGCTCGACGGAGTTCGCATAGATGCCGCTGGTGAGGATTCTTTGTTCCTTGGCGTGAATGACGACGCCTGTGCGCAGATCCGCATCGGAGGTCATCAATTGGTTGCGGTCCTTGTCGACGGAGAGCCAGTCGAAGGTCCGGTTCATCGACTCCAGGATGAAGCGGCTCTCGCCTTCGCCCGCCGGCGGGTATGCGGCCTTGTGGGTGTACTCGGCGTAGGTGTAGAAGCCGCTGGTGCCGCGCTCCATTGTGTAACGCGTCTCAATGTCCATGCCGCCGCCGCGGGGTCCTGAGGGCCTGCCACCGGGACGTGGACCTGCTGCGACGTTAGGAGCGCCGGGGCCGGGCTGAGTTGACGGCGGGCCGCCAAGGGGGCTAGGGTTATTGGGATCGCCGGGGTTGACGCCTTTCACGGAGACTTCGGCGCGCTCGCCGCCGTTGGTTGCGGGATCAATCGTCACGGTCGCCGTAATTGTGCCGGTGGGTACCTGTTCCCAGTACTCGCCGCGGGTAAGGATCTCGGTGCCGTGATACACCATTGACGACAGATTGCCGTTGCGCTTGAGGACGGTCATTTTCACGATGCCGTTGTCCATGGTCCACGAGTCACCGTTGTCGGTGAGGGTGACAGGGGAGTTGACCGTGACCTTCTCGATCGTCGGCAGGGCTTCGGCCTTTTGCGCCGCGGCCCCGGAAGACCAGACAACTGCCAGGGTAAGAAACGTGGATACGGCGAGGAACTTAGCTCTTGTCATGACGCAACCTCTCAGTTCAACCCTTGAAACTATTTCTCTAAGGGATAGAACTATAGCCGGACGCCAAGTTTTCCGTCAAAGCCGCAGGCCGAGGAGATTCCAATCTTTTCCGCCTCATATGTATATGTCTGCTGGCACACCTCGCGTTGGTGAAGCCGGGAATGCACTCCCGCTTAGGTCTGCTTGCGTATTCGAGCATTCATTTCAATCTGTTAGCTCGTGCCAGAGCTTGCCATTTTACTGCGCGGCAGGTTCGCTATCTGTTCCCCCGAGGTGAAAGCCACAGGCGGATGGCCGAACCCCCACAATTATCTTGTCTCTATGGGGACCGCACCATAGAATCGGGGCGTTACCCAGCTACCAATTTGAATCGTAACTCCCCCGGCGGGCGAATTCAGCCAAGCCTAGGGATGGGGCCCGATGAGCATCACTGCACGAATCGCGAGGGGTTGCCCTGAGATTCATCAGGGGCAGGGCTCGTGGGCGTGCCCCGATGGGTGTGCCAATCCGGTCCGACGACCACTCGTGGCCGCTGTCTGCGCTGTCCTTCTGTTTAGCCTTGTCCCGCCAGCGTTTGCCAAGACCGACAGCGTGCCCGACTGGGTGCGCGAGGCTGCCAGCCAGCACATCCCGTCTTACTCGGCCGATACCAACGCCGTCGTTCTGCTCGACGACACTACCTATACAGTTGCCCCCGACGGGCGCGCCGTGGAGCATCGCCGCCGCGTCGTCAAGATACTCCGGCCCCAGGGCCGCGACGAAGCCATCATCCATGTTGAGTTCGACAAGGACACCAAGATCCTCTCGATGAACGTCTGGAGCATCGGCCCCGACGGCCACGAGTATGCGATGAAGGATAAGGATTTCGCCGATGTTGGCTTGCCCGGCAGCGAAGATGCCTTCGAATTTGAAGACGACAAGTTTCGGGTGGCGCGTGCCCCGGGAGCCGACCCCGGCGGCGTCGTGGCCTACGAGTACGAGCAGCGCAGCCGACCCTACCTCACGGAGAAGACCTGGTTCTTCCAAGAGGACATTCCCAGCCTCAGCCAACACTTTACCCTCGAACTTCCACCCGGCTACACCTACGGAACGGTCTGGGCGCACCACCCGCCGGCCGAGGTCGCGAATCTCGAGGGCCGTGGCTGGCGCTGGGAGATGAAGGACATTCCCGGTATCGATCTCGACCGTGTGCCGCTGTCGCCCTCACCCGAGTCGCTGGCCGCGCGCATGACAGTCCACTACGCCGGCCCGGGTCTCCCCACAGCCACCGATGGAACCTGGAAGAGCGTTGGGCAATGGTATGACTCGCTCTTCCGGGACCGCGTTACGGCCACGCCGGAGATCACCGCGAAGGCGCAGGAGCTAACCGCCGCCAAGTCCGACTTTTACGACAAGGCCGAAGCCATAGGAAAGTTTGTGCAGAAGCAGGTTCGCTACGTTGCCATCGAGGTCGGCATCGGTGGGTATCAACCTCACGCCGCCGGGGACGTCTTCCGCAACCGCTATGGCGACTGCAAAGACAAGGCGGCGCTGGTCTCTGCGATGCTGTCCACCATTGGTATCCACGCCGCAGCAGTTGTCGTCGACTCGGAGCGTGGCGTCGTGAACCCGGATGCCCCTTCGATCGTCAGCGATCATGTAATCGTAGCGATCGAAGTTCCGAAAGGGTACAGCTCTCCACGGCTTCATAGCATGGTGACGTCGCAGACCGGCCGCCAGTACCTTGTCTTCGATCCCACATCGGAGAAGACCGCCTTTGGCCAACTTGAGCACGAACTTCAAGGCGGCTACGGCATTCTGATTGAGGGAGCCGACAGCCAGATCATTCAACTGCCCGTGCTCGATCCCGGATTCAACACAATCCACCGCACCGGGACCTTCCACCTTGACCCCGACGGCGTTCTCAAGGGAACCGTCACCGAAAAGCGCTTTGGCGATCTCTCCGAAGCCCGCCGCGAGATATTTGCGAAGGGCGATGCGAAGCAGCAGACTGATTTCCTCGACCACGTCCTGCAGAATGATTTCACGGCATTTTCTGCAACCAACGTAAAGACCGAGAACGTCGATTCGCTCAACCAGGACTTCACTCTCTCCTACTCGCTCTCCGCCGACCGTTACGCCAAAGCGATGGGTCCGCTGTTGATGGTGCGGCCACGCGTGCTCGGCCATCTCGACATCGAGACGGACCACAAGGCGCGCACTGTCCCCATAAACCTCGGCGAAACCATGCAGGCCACCGATGACTATTCCATCGAGCTTCCCGATGGCTACTCCGTCGACGAGATTCCCGACCCGGTCAAGCTCGATCTTGGCTTCGCCACATATCAGAGCGACTTTCAGGTCAACGGCAACACCCTGCACTACACGCGCAATTACACGATTCGCCAGATCACACTGCCGGCCGATCGGTATGCCGACGTGCAGAAGCTCGCCGGCGTGATTGCTGCCGACGAAGAGAGCCGCGCCGTATTGAAGAAAAAGTAGAAGGAAACCACAGAATCAGTTCACCACTGTAGCCCGAAGGAACGTGAACTATGAAGTCCACAATTAGTTGCACACTTGCTCGCTGTCTGACTCTTGTTTGCCTGGCCATGCTCACTTCCATCGCGCGCGCCGAGCAGTGGACCGCTCCCACCCCGGAGGAACTCAAATTGACCTCCCAGTCGGAAGTCCCCGGAGCGGCGGCTGTCTACCTCTTCAAAGAAGAGATCACCGATGACAAGCTCCACATGTGGAGCAAGTACGTCCGGCTCAAGGTACTCACTGAGGCGGGCAAGGATTTCGCCAATGTAGAGCTCAAGCAGTACAGCTCCTCCGAGCACGGAGGTTTTACGGTCAATGCGATCGCGGGCAGGACGATTCATCCCGATGGCACCATCATTCCGTTCTCCGGCAAGCCCATCGATAAGTTGATCGAAAAAGGGCAGGGCTACAAGGAGATGGCGAAGGTTTTCACTCTGCCGGATGTCGAAGTTGGCAGCATCATCGAGTACCGCTATGAGCTGCGCTACGACGACAACTACTTCATCCCACCGGACTGGTATGTGCAGTCGGAGCTCTTTACCCGCAAGGCGCACTATTTGTGGAGGCCAACCAGCGAATCCCTGACTACCAAGGACGACAGCAGAGAGCAACAGACCAGCGGCATCGCCTGGACACCGATTCTGCCCAAAGGCGCCGACTTCAAGCAGACCCGCCTGCCGGCAGTGGGATACGGCGATGGTCAGTTGGTGATCGAGCTGAATATCCATGACGTTCCGCCGGTGCCCGACGAGGAGTACATGCCGCCGATCGCGAGCCTCAGCTATCGCGTGCTGTTTTACTACACCCCTTATCGCTCAGGAGACGAGTTCTGGAAAAACGCGGGCAAACGCTGGGCGAAGAATCAGGACAAATTCATTGGCCCCGGCTCCAAAGTCCGCGCCGCCGCGGGGGAATTGTTTGCGGGCTCTGATACACAGGACCAGAAGCTGCGGAAGATCTATGCCGCCGTTATGAAGCTGGACAATACCTCCTATAACCGCGAACGCTCAGCCGCGGAGGAAAAATCGCAGGGCCTCAACGAGGTAAAGAACACCGACGACATCTGGGAACGCAAGCGCGGCACCGACGATCAACTCGCAGCGCTCTTCGTGGCCATGGCTCGAGCGGCTGGCATGAAGGCGTACTTGATGGGCGTGACCAGTCGCGATCGCAACATATTCCAGCCGGCATACTTCAGTCTGTCCCAACTGGACGACGACATCGCAATCGTCAACGTCGACGGCAAGGATCAGTACTTCGACCCCGGCCAACGTTATTGCCCTTACCAGCAGCTTGCCTGGAAACACACCATCGTGCGGGGGCTGCGCCAGGTCGACGGAGGGGCTGCATTTGGCGACACGCCCTACTCGTCGTATAAGGATTCGCGTGTCGATCGCATTGCCGATCTCACCATGGACGAGCGCGGCGCGGCGACTGGGACCGTCACAATGACGTACCGCGGCTCTCCCGCGCTGAACTGGCGGCAGACCTTCCTCCGAGGCGACGACACCAGCGTCAAACATGATCTGCAGACCTCAATGGAAGAAATGATGCCGGGAGGAATGGATGTAAAGGTCAAAAACATACAGATGCTCGAGGACTACGAGCAGCCGCTCACCGTTGTGTTTGACGTCAAGGGTCAGATCGCCTCCTCCACCGGAAAGCGATTGCTCGTTCCGGGTGACATCTTCGAGGTCAACGAGAAGCCCACGTTTCCGCACGAGAAGCGCGATCTCCCCGTCTACTTCGAATACACCGATGCGGTCATGGATGCGGTGCGCGTCAAGTTTCCCGCCAGCCTCAGCCTGGAGTCCGTTCCCGCCGCCGAAGAAGTGCCCTTCCAGAAGGTCGCTCTTTACGGATTGAAATCGGACACGACTCCGACCGCCGTCACAATTCACCGCACGTTTCTGCTCGGCGACATTGTCTTCTCCACGGATCAATTCCCCGAACTCCGTACCTTCTACAACAAGCTCGAGACCAAAGACCAGGAACCCATCGTCTTGAAAGCCGCAGCCCAGGCAGCTCCTACAGACCAATAGCGCGCGGCACCTGAAGGCGGCAACATACCAAGGCTGGCCAGTAGTCTTTTCAGATCGAACCCCATTGGAGTAGAGTCGGTGGGTAGCCCAGCCGCTAGACGTGTGCTTGTTCATGAATAGACCAAATCCTATGCCTACTCCATCCTCCATGAAGCCATTATTCTTCAGCCTTCTGCTCGCGTTCTTCGCGTTGACGGCTACCGCACAGGTGGTCTCCGTCGCCTACGCCCCGCCGTCGCATTCGGCCATTCTCGGCACCACATTTGTCGACTGGGATTCGCTCGCTGCTAAGACTACCGCAGCCGGCCAAGTGCGGTCTGTCTTCGACAACCCCACGCCGACGCTTGAAAAACTTGAGGTCCACATCACCACTCTCAACCCCGGAATGGAGTCCCATCCGCCGCACCACCATCCCTGGGAAGAGATGCTCCTCATCAAGGAAGGTGATGTAGAAGTGTCGATCAATGGCCAGAAGCATCACGCTGGCCCCGGGGCACTGATCTTCTTTGCGTCGAACGATCCGCACAACCTCAAGAACGTCGGCGACAAGCCCGTCACCTACTACGTTATGGTCTTCGCCACCGATCTGGTTCACACCACTCCCGACAAGTCGGCCGCCGAGCAAGCTGTGCCGGGCAAACTCGCAAGTTCCGTCATCGACTGCAATAGTCTGCCCGTGACTGCGACACCAACCGGCTCTCGCGTCAGCGTAGTCAGTTCTCCGACGCTCACCTTCAGTGCGCTCGAGAGCCACATCACCACGCTCAACCCCGGGCAGAGCACGGCCGCCGCCATGGTCGATCCCGGCGACGAGTTCGTGATCATCAAATCGGGTACCGTCGAAGTGACAGTCAACGGTGTCTCAGCCTGGATGAAAGAAGGCTCAGTCCTGTACTGGGCTCCCAACGACAAGCGAACCATCCGCAACCTCGGCACCACGCCGGCCACCTACCATGTGATTAAAGTCTTATCTGCTAAGTCGCCGAAGTAGGCCGCAGCGCGAGCGAACTGATGTGTTCCCCGTTCCTGCGCGGGCGAGGATAGGATTACACTTGCGCGAAACCGGCGAAAGGGAGTGTGACGCATGGAATCTCGAGCCGACGGCAGCCCCGCTCTGACGAAGCTATGGCCAGACGCGCGCGCCGCACTCAGTGACATCGTGCGCGACGGGATGTTGCTGGCCATCGGCGGCTTTGGCCTGTGTGGGATTCCAGAGGCTTTGATCATCGCCCTCCGCGACACCGGCGTACGCAACCTCACCATAGCAAGCAACAACGCTGGTGTGGATGACTGGGGACTTGGCCTGCTGCTTCAGACGCGGCAAGTAAAGAAGATGATCTCCAGTTACGTCGGCGAGAACAACGAATTCGAGCGGCAATATCTTAGCGGGGAACTGGAGGTCGAGTTCTGTCCCCAGGGAACTCTCGCAGAACGCATGCGTGCCGGAGGCGCGGGCATACCCGGCTTTTACACGCGGACCGGCATTGGCACGCTGGTCGCCGAAGGAAAAGAGCACAAGGACTTCGACGGCGCGACCTACATTCTGGAGCGCGGCATCCATGCGGATGTGGCCCTGGTGAAAGCATGGAAGGCCGACCTTTACGGCAATCTCATCTATCGCCGTACCGCGCGTAACTTCAATCCGCACGCGGCTACTTGCGGCAAGATCACCATTGCCGAAGCAGAGATTATTGTTCAGCCGGGCGAACTCGATCCGGACGAAATTCACACGCCGGGAATCTATGTGCAGCGGCTGGTGCACAATCCCCATCCGGAGAAACGCATCGAAAAACGCACCACACGAGAGGGGTAGACCTGTGGCATGGACTCGTCATCAGTCAGCCGCTCGTGCCGCGAAAGAGTTGCGCGACGGTTTCTACGTCAACCTCGGCATCGGCATACCTACTTTGGTGGCGAATTTTATTCCACCCGGAATGACCGTGACTTTGCAGTCCGAAAATGGCCTGCTCGGCATGGGGCCATTCCCTCGCGAATTAGAGGTCGACCCCGACCTGATCAACGCCGGAAAGGAGACCGTCACCTTCGTCCCCGGCGCCTCCACCTTCTCCAGCGCGGACTCCTTCGCCATGATCCGCGGCGGTCATATCGATCTGGCGATCCTCGGGGCTATGCAGGTCTCCGAACGCGGCGACCTTGCAAACTGGATGATCCCCGGCAAGCGCGTGAAAGGAATGGGTGGCGCCATGGACCTCGTCTCCGGCGTCCGCCGCGTCGTGGTCGTCATGGAGCACACTACCCCCGACGGTGGCGCCAAACTCCTGCGCCAGTGCTCGCTGCCACTCACGGGAACGAGTGTCGTGCATCGCGTCATCACCGACCTCTGTGTACTCGATATCACCCCATCGGGCTTCGAGGTAGTCGAGCTAGCAGACGACGTAACGCGTCAGCAAGTAGAGCAACATACCGAAGCCTCCCTGCACTTTGGCGCTGCCACAATCTAGTGGAGGAAGCCCCGGCTCACCTATTTCGCCCATACCGGCTTGCGCTTTTCGAGGAACGCGGCAACACCCTCGCGAAAATCGGCAGTCTCGCGAGCCAGCGCGTTTGCCTCGAGCGCCGCTTCAATTGCCGCATCCAGCCAGGCCTTACTCTGCGCGGCCAGGAGACGTTTCGTCGACGCTAACGCCTCAGGGCTGTTTGCGATGAGAGTCTCTGCCAGCGACTGAACTCGCTCCGCCAGATTCTCAGGGGCGACCACCTCGTTCACCAGCCCCAGCCGATACGCTTCGCTTGCATCGAAGATTCGGCCAGTCAATAGCAGATCCCTGCTCCGCTTGTCGCCAATCTGCAATGCCAGATAGGCCGATACGACCGCTGGCACAAAACCGATCCGCGCCTCCGTGAACCCAAATTTCGCCGCGGGTGTCGCCAGCGTAAAATCGCAGATCGTCGCCAAACCCGTGCCGCCTGCAATCGCCGCACCATGTACGGCGGCGATCGTTGGAACGGGCAATCCATACAACATCCGGAAGAGCCTCGCAATCCGCTCTGCATCCGCGCGATGTTCGACAGCTGTCTTGCCGTTCATCGACTGCAACGCGGATAGATCGAGACCGGAGCAAAACGCGTCGCCCGCACCAGCGAACACGAGTACCCGGCAGTCGCTTGCCGCGGCCGCTTCCATCGCAGCGATCAACTCCACCTGCATTCCGGGAGTCATTGCGTTGCGCCGCTCAGGTCGATTCAGCGTAATGGTCCAAATCGAAGCGTCGTCTGCCACAGTGATCGTCGTATAGTTCAAGCTCTCCTCCAACCCGCAAGGGTGACAACACAACGAGCTACTGCGCTCGCCAGTTCGAAGCTGTCCCATAACTCGTGGCCATCTCCGCGCTCCTCCGCATCAAATCAGCAAGCGGACTAAACGCGGGCAGTGTAGCGCCGCACTCCCCCAGTACCGCAATCAGCGTTTCGGTCGGAATATTCCCCACCAGCAAGTCCTGCGCAAATGGACATCCACCGATGCCGCCGAGTGCTCCGTCAAACCGTCTGCAGCCCGCCTCGAACGCGGCGCGGATTCGCGTCGGCGCATCGTCGCGCCGCGCATGCAGATGTACGCCTATCTCGACATCCCGATACGCTCCGCACACAGCCGCAACTGTTTCAGCAATCTGCACGGGAGTAGCCAACCCAACGGTATCCGCAAGCGAAATCTGCTGCACACCGGAGTCGGTCAGCAAATCGCAAGCATTCACCACCTCATCGATGCTCCACGGCTCGCCATAAGGGTTTCCGAAGGCCATCGACAGATAGGCAACCACCTCCAGGCCCGCTCCATACGCCAGTGTCCCAATCGCACGGAGCGCATCCAACGACTCCTCCGGCGTTTGATGTTGATTGCGCTGGAGAAACTGCGGAGAGATCGAATAGGGAAATCCCAGCGTCTGCACCTCGGCAGTTTGGATGGCGCGCTCGGCCCCTTTTTCATTCACCACGATCCCGATAATCTCTACCGGCGCCAACGGCATCAACTCGTCGAGCACTTGCTCAGAATCCGCCATCTGCGGAACCGCCGCAGGGGAAACGAAACTGACGGCATCGATGTGTGTGAACCCCACGGCGATGAGCCTGCGCAGATAGTCCGCCTTTACCTCAGCCGGAATTTGCGCAGGCAGCCCTTGCCAGGCATCCCGCGGGCACTCGACGATCTTGATCAAATCACCCATTGCTCTTTCTCAACTCGCCGTCAACCGCGCGAAGGATGAACCTTCAGAATCTCCCGTGCGATGACCATACGCTGAATCTCGCTCGTGCCCTCGCCAATCGTACACAGCTTCACGTCGCGATAAAACTTCTCCGCCGGATAGTCCTTGATAAAGCCGTAGCCCCCAAACAACTGCACCGCCTCATTGCAGATGTGCACCGCCACTTCGCTCGCAAACAGCTTCGCCATCGACGATTCGCGCGTCACCTTGCGCCCCGCGTCCTTCAGCACCGCAGCACGCTGAGTCAATAGCCGAGCGGCATCCAACTCCGTCGCCATGTCCGCGAGCTTCCACTGAATTCCCTGGAACTCAGCGATTGCCTTACCGAACTGCCGCCGCTCCTTCACATACTTCAACGCCGCATCCAGCGCGCCTCGCCCAATCCCCAGCGATAGCGCAGCGATCGAAATCCTGCCGCCATCCAGCACCCGCATCGCATCGATGAAGCCCTCGCCTTCCTTGCCCACCATGTTCTCCGCGGGAATAGCGCAGTCTTCGAAGATTAATTCGCTGGTGTCGCTGGCCCGCAAACCTAGCTTGTTCTCTTTCTTCCCAGCCCGAAATCCCGGCGTACCCTTATCCACGATGAACGCTGAGAGCCCATGCGTGCCCTTGCTCTTGTCCGTCACCGCAATCACGACTGCGACATCGGCGTAATGTCCGTTAGTAATAAAAGTCTTGGTTCCGTTCAGCACATATTGGTCGCCCTTCTTCACCGCCGTGGTGCGTGCGCCGCCTGCATCCGATCCCGAACCCGGCTCAGTCAGCGCCCATGCAGCCAGCCACTCGCCGCCAGCTAGCCGAGGCACGTACGTCTTTTTCTGCTCCTCGTTCCCAGCCAGAAAAATGTGGTTCGTCCCCAGTGAATTGTGCGCCGCAATCGTCAAGCCAATCGATCCGTCTACTGCAGAAAGTTCCTCGATCGCCAGCACGTAATCGACGTAGCCCATGCCCGCGCCGCCATACTCCGGTGGAACGATAACTCCGAGCAACCCCATCGCGCCCAGCTTCTTGATCGTTGCCAGGGGGAACTCGCTCGCTTCGTCCCAGGCCATCATGTTCGGCGCAATCTCGCGAGCCGCGAACTCGCGAATCTCCCGCCGGAGATGCTCCTGATCCTCAGTCAGCACAAATGGATAAAGACTTTGCGCCGACTCACGTGTGGCATTCTTCATTCATTCCTCCAGATCAATTGCGACACAAGTTCAGGTCTGCAAGACTCCCGGATTGAACCGGGGCACATCAGGGTTTAAAGCACATGCTTCCAGAGCCGTGATCAGTACTTCTCTTGTCTTTGCGGGATCGATAATCGCGTCAATCCAAAGCCGAGCCGCACCATATCGCGGATCAGCCTGCGCGTCGTACGCCGCTTTAATCTCGTCGTGCAGAGCCTTCTTCTCCGCCTCCGAGAGTACCTTGCCCCCGCGCTCCATCTGCTTTGCGCGCACTTCCGCGAGCGTATTCGCCGCCGCGGCTCCGCTCATCACCGCATAGCGCGCCGTCGGCCATGCAAACAGAAACCGCGGATCGTAAGCCTTCCCGCACATCGCGTAGTGTCCGGCGCCAAAGCTTCCTCCGACAATCACCGAGATCTTTGGCACTACGCTCGTGCTCACCGCCGACACCATCTTCGCCCCGGCACGAATGATGCCTGACCACTCCGCATCCTTGCCCACCATGAATCCGTTCACGTCGTGCAGGAACAGCAGCGGTACCAGGCTTTGATTGCAGTCCATGATGAATCGCGCGGCCTTCTGTGCACCTTCGGTGTAGATCACTCCGCCAACCTCGGTGCGAAGCGTCCCAGCGGCTGGTCCCATTGCCACCGTCTGGCTCTGGTTGATCTTTTGGTTGGCAACAATTCCCACCGCTCTGCCGGCGATTCGCGCATAGCCACACAGGACGGTCCTGCCGAAGTCCGCCTTGTACTCGTCGAACTCGCTGCGGTCTGCGATCCGTGCAATTACCTCGCGCATGTCGTACACATTGCTCGAGCCGGGAGCTGGGTTGAGCAAGCCATATACATCCTCGGTTGCAAACTTCGGCGCATCCTGCGATGGGTCAAAGGGAACACGGGAGAAGGCCTCATGAGCGTCTTTGTGACGCTCGCCAATCTTCC
>Ga0207048_10263_pt1 | contig 16745 bp, 19 predicted proteins | sample Alteio_BWMinCont_65_FD_153301 | JGI IMG/M metagenome (GOLD analysis project Ga0207048, IMG submission 153301) | Enriched cells from forest soil in Barre Woods Harvard Forest LTER site, Petersham, Massachusetts, United States -... | ecosystem: Environmental > Terrestrial > Soil > Temperate forest >...
TGTTTAAGGTAGGGCGAGGCGACATCGTGCAGGAACCCGGCGAAGGACTCCATGGTGACGGCGTGGCAGGTGAACCTGACCTCCATCGTGGGTGACGGCGGCGTGTTTGCTGCGGGCGGGTGGTACACGCAGCCCCTTATGTTAGGGGCATCGGGTTGGCTGGAGGCGTCGGGTTGGCTGGAATCGTTCGATTGCTTGAGCTTAGACGCGCCCTTGCCGACGGTGAGGAGGAAGGCGGGAAGCGGCTTGGTGTCGGTGTGGGCGACGAACTTAAAGCGGTCGATGAGCATGGATCGAAGCATCAGGCGGACGTCGTCGGGGGAGGTGGTGCGCGGGGCCTGGGCGACGAGGTCGAAGCGGTCGAGGTCGAGCCACGCAGGGCCACCAAGGACATTGCGGCTCTCCACGTTGTAGGAACGCGCGATGAGATTGGTCATCGTCGCCTGACTGGTGGTGTAACGGTCACCATGCAGCGAGCCGCCGCGGATGGTAGGCGTGTTGCTGTGCGGGCTGACGTGGACGTCCACGAGCTGGAAAGTTGGCATGGGAGCGGCGGCGGTAGTATCGACCGCAGGTGTCACGACGGCGGCTTTCGGGGACTGGGCGAACATGGGGCTGGTGAAAATGGCCACACAGGCTGCCCACACAAGTGCTCGGTGAATCATCATTCGAACCGCCTTGAAAGAGCAGAATGGAAAGCGGTGATGCGAGGTCCGGGGAATGCTGTATCGGATTCTACTTCTGCTTGGACGGATGGGCTCAGCAAAGTTGAGCTGTCGTGATTCTCGTGTCAGCCAGAGTTACTCGCCATCAAACTGTCCTCCCAATTCAGAGGACCCCGGGGTGATCTCCCGTCGTAGATTGCAAACCTTCAGTGCGCCCTTGACCTCACACAGGTCGGCTATCATTCTGGGGACGTGAGTCTATAACCGGAGCTGTTCAGAGGCAGAGCGACGGCTCCCGGCGAGGTGTCCCTGATGTTCAAGCACACTTGGGTCCAGAGCATCGTCCCACTTTTCTTTGCTGGTTGCCTCTCATGCTCGTCAACTGCTCAGAGCGCCGCTAAAGCGCCTATACCCGAAAGGGCCTCCGGCGGCGGGTACCTTGGGTTTGATCGAAATCTATATCCGGGCGACCAGACGCTGTCTACAATTGCAAAACGTTTCTCATTCATCGGATATTGGCTCAGCAATCCGCCCCTTGAACAGTCCAATACCTGGATAGGAAAACGGGCGCTCCTCGCATCCCACAACCTGGGCTTCCTCGTTCTATGGAACGGCAGGGTTGATAAAGAGATCTTAGAAAAAGCAAAGGGCGGCACCTCACCAACTGCCCTTGGGGTGGCCGATGCTCAAGCTGCGATACAAGCCGCAAAGCGAGAAGGTTTTCCAGCAGGTGCAACGATTTTCCTCGATCAAGAAGACGGTGGGCGTCTGCTTCAAGAGCAGGCTGATTATCTGTTTGCCTGGACCGAAGGGGTGAGCGCGGGAGGCTTCCGGGCAGGTGCTTACGTCAGTGGCGAACCGGTGCCGGACGGTCCGGGCAAGACAATCACAACAGCGCAGAACATCAAAGATACCGTGACGGCAAAACATCTCCACTCGGTTGCGCTTTTCGTCTATCAGGATAGCTGTCCGCCTTCTAACGGATGCACGCTAGCGCCACCTCCTCTGACCGCAAGCGGAACACAAGGAGCGGTCGTGTGGCAATTTGCACTGAGTCCCCGAACTAACCCTCAGGCTTGCAGGAAGGCCAACGCGAGCGACGGCAATTGCTACGTCCCGGAACTCCCTGGTGTCCACCTTGATCTGGATGTTGCAAATGAGCGCGATCCATCTCACGGTCGCTAGGTGCAGGAGTCATCAAACTGTAGAGGACGATGAGGCGTTGACTCGTAGGGCTTGCGGTCAAGGTCCTGCAAAGTTTTGCGGGAAGTTTCCATAGCGGCTGGTTCTCCGAAGGTCGCTTCACGTGCAACCCTACATGCGCCCAATCAGTGGTTGATGCTATAAGCAGGTGCAGAAGCGATAACGGGCGGTTACCGAATGGGAGCGCGGAACCTCTTATGAAATCGATGATGCGACGAAGCATTCTGGCGGCAACGATTATGCTGGCGGCTCGCCCCGGCATGGCATCGAGCGCGTTTGCCGCGACCGCTTCGCCCGATGACCCGCTGGTCCATCTGCGTCCGGGTCATCCCCGATTGTTGATGACGGATGCAGAGCTGAAAGCAGCGCTGGCGGCTGCCAGGACCGATCCCCTGCGCGCCGAGTTGAACCGGCACATCATCGCCACGGCGGGCAGGACTTGCTCAAGTCTACCCGGGCCTCGCAGCCGACTTCGTTATCCCATCATGGCATATCACAGGATCTAATGACTTCTGGACCTCGTAGCCGACAAGCTGCGCGAGGTTTATGATGGCCCTCTCAGGGTTTCACGTACCCCGGCTGTCGTAAAACTAATAAAGTCTGTCGATTGCTATTACACTTGACCGCCCGTTGCGTTAAATGAGTGTGTCATCCGACGCAAATGTTCGATGGAAGTGTCCAGAGTTGCCATTACATGCCAGATTGCTCGTTGACGCCACCGACTCTCCAGAGAAGGAGACTAGGCGTCACGCTGGCAGATGGCAAGGGTTCGCGCGCAAGCGATGGCAGTTTGCTGGCCTTTTCCTCTTTGTCTTGATAGTGACTGCTTCGATCTATCTTCTGGTAAAGAGGAACAGCAACCCCGTCCGGAGTGGTCCTCAGACCGCCGCACCCACCAGAGACAGCAACCAATCTCTACGTCTCAAGGGGATGACAGAAGCCATCGAAAAACGCGCCATCCAAACTCCTCTTCTTGCCGGGGAAAAATCGGGGACGCTAACGATCGTCAAATTAACTCCTGCAGGCACATTGGTAAAACAAGGGGACCTTCTCGTCGAATTTGACCGCCAGGCTCAATTGCGAGATTTTATCGACAAGCAAGCGGCGAGCAGCGATCTAAACAACAAAGTGCAGGCAGCGCAGCAGAATGAGGATGCTGCGCGAGCCAAAGACCTGACCGAGATGAAGGTTGCAGAAGACAATCTCGGCAAGGCTGAACTCGAGATGCAGAAGGTGGAGATCCTTTCGCGGATCGATACCGAAAAAGCTCAGGAGAATCTTGACGAAGCGAAAGCCACGCTCGCCCAACTCCAGCAAACTTTTGAATTGAAGCGCAAAGCTGCAGCTGCTTCCATCCGCATCTTGCAGATACAGTTGGATCGCAACCGCGAAACGATGGCGCACGCCGAGGCTAATGCCGCGCTGCTGCAGGTGCATTCGCCGCTCGATGGCATCGTCGTCCTAAACACGATCTGGAAGCAGGGAAGCATGGGAGAGGTTCAGGAAGGCGATCAGGTACGCTCCGGCGTCGCCTTTATGGAAGTGGTAGACCCCTCTCGCATGGAAGTTCAGGCAGCCGTCAATCAAGAAGACGTTCTGAGCTTAGAGAAGGGCCAAAAGGCGACGGTGCGTCTTGATGCCTATCCCGGCCTAACTTTTCAGGGGCAACTGGAAAACATCGGTCCAATGGGACGCAACGGCGACTTCTCCAACAAGGTACGCACGTTTTCCGCTGTCTTCTCAATCGTGGGCCACGATCCCAGGCTCATGCCCGATCTCTCAGCCGCAATCGACGTGGTGCCCGAAAAAGGCAGTGGATTGCAGCCATGACTGACCTGAGCAAGTTTCGAATAATGAAGAGGGCTCCCGTGGTGGCGGCTGTGCTGCTGATTGGCAGCGGGGTAATCCTGGGATACACCCGGCTGTCGAAGCACACGCCGAATGCGTCCACCTTTCAGGTGAAGAGGGAGGAATTTCTCGACGTCCTTCAGTTTCATGGGCAGGTGAAGGCGATGCGCTCCGTTACCATCACCGCTCCGGCTGAAGCGGGCAATCTTCAGATTCTCAAGATAGCAACCGACGGTTCGCAGGTGAAACAGGGGGATGTTGTCGTCGAGTTCGACAAATCCAAGACGGAGCAGCAGTTGGCGCAGTATCGCTCCACCTTTAAGTCCGCGCAGGCAGAAATCGACCAGGAGCGGGCGCAGGATGTCTTGAAGGAAGAGGAAGACACGACCGCTGTGCTGAAGGCACAATTTGACGTCGAGACCGCGAAACTAGAGGCGAGCAAGCAGGAGATTGTCTCGAAGATCGAGGGCTCTGAAGCCAATCTCAAACTGGCCGATGCTCAGCAGAAGCTCAATGAGGTGCAAGTCAAACTCAAAGCCGATCAAGCTCTGGACAAGGCCGCAATTGACAATAAGACCCAAGCCAGTAAGAAGGCATCCTACGACGTCGAGAGCGCCGAACGTGCGCTGGCGAGCATGACTCTCTCCGCACCATCTTCGGGCATGGTGAGCCTGATCCCTATTTGGCACGCGGGCGATCAGTCACCATTCAAGCCTGGGGAAACCGCTTGGTCCGGAGCGCCTATTGCGGAGCTGCCCGACGCTGCTTCGATGCGCGTCCTGGGACGAGTGGACGAGACGGAGCGCGGACGGCTGGCGCTCCGGCAAACGGTAACGATACAGTTCGACGCAATACCGGACCGACAGTTCACCGGTAGTGTCGAACAGATCGGCACGATTGCGTCGTTGGACTTCTCCGGCAGTTGGCCATTTCCCCTTAACTTCAATCTCCAGATCGCGATCGACCAGGGAGACCTGCGCCTCAAACCTGGGATGACGGCGCAAGTCACCGTTGTGGTCGATCGCATTGCCAACGCGATCACAATTCCGGTGCAGGCAACGTTTCAGAAATCTGGGCAGACCGTAGCCTACGTCTGGGATGATTCGTCGTTCCGTGAACAAACGATTGTTGTTGGCCGGACCAGCCGCAACAGTGTTCTGGTGGTCAAGGGATTGAACCCTGGCGACCGTATAGCACTGAAAGACCCTACGGTGAAGGAGTGATGTGGGCTCGATGAGATGGCGCTCGGTGGCAGGTTGGTCGGCATTGACCTTGATCCTCGCGGGAGGCGCGGTTCTGCTTGCTTCGAAGCGGTCCTCGGTGTCGCGAACCAAAACCGACCTAAAGACAGTCAAGGATGACATTCCAGTGGCAGCAGTCCAGCGCGGAGACATTGATTTGAATGTCCACGCTACTGGGGAGTTGCGGGCCAGCCACACGGTAGTCCTTACCGCTCCAACGGTTGGGGGTGGATCGCTTGAGATCACCCATCTTCTTCCCACGAGTTCGCCGGTAAAGAAGGGCGACATCGTGATCGAGTTCGACCCCGGGGAGCAGCAGTACAAGCTTGACCAGAGCCGTTCGGAGTTAATGCAGGCCGAGCAGGAGATTACAAAGGCGAACGCGGATGCCGCAGTGCTCGCAGCTCAGGACAAAGTGGCGATGCTGAAGGCTCGCTACGACGTAAGGCAAGCCGAGCTGGATGTCCAGAAGAACGAAATTGTCAGTTCAATCGATGCTAAGAAGAATGAGCTTGCACTGCAGCAGGCGCAACGCATCCAGGCTGAGCTCGAACAGGATAGCCAATCGCACAAGGAGTCCGGTCAGGCGGCCATCTATCTGGCAAAGGAGAAGTACAACAAAGCGAAACTGGCGATGGACCAGGCGCAGGAGAGTATTGACAAGATGCGCGTTGCCGCGCCCATGGACGGCATGGTTTCAATCCAGAAGAATCCCCCACAGGACTTCTACTTCACCGGCATGGCTGTGCCCGACTATCACTCTGGTGACCTGGCGAATCCCGGCAGCGCTATCGCCCAGATCGTCGACCCGATGGGATTGGAACTCAAGTGCAAACTGAGTGAACGCAACAGCAGCTCCGTTGCTATAGATGAATCGGTAGAGGTGGTGTTCGATGCAATGCACGGGCGGACCTTTCAGGGCAAAGTCAAGACGATTGGCGGAATGACCAGGGCGCAATTTTTCGACGATAACTCGAACGGCGGAGTCGAGGTCACGATGCAGCTTACGGAACCTGACCCGCGTCTGCATTCGGGATTTACGGCTCAAATTCTCTTCCTGGGCGACAAGAAAAAGAACGTACTCTACGTGCCTCGACAGGCGTTGTTCATGAAAGACGGCAAACGTTTCGTCTATGTGAGAACTGCCAACGGTTATGAACAGCGGCAAATAAAGATCAATGGTGAAGGTGAAAGCAGGGCCGTAGTCGAAGGACTTAATGAAGGAACACAGGTTACCCTAGTCGATCCGACCGCGCCGCGAAATCCGGGCAGCGCGAGTGGCTCCGCAAATCCCGCGAGCGCAGGAGCCCCCTAATGCCGATCTCGCCTTCTATCATCCCCGGAGTTGTAACGCGTGGTTATCAGCAGTGGACACGCGATGCCGAACTCGGTATGCAGAACCTGCTGGCACATGGACTTCGCTCTCTGTTGACCATGTTGGGGATGATCTTTGGCGTGGCAGCGGTCGTGGCCATGCTCTCAATCGGTGCCGGAGCACGGCAGAAAGTCATGGCACTGATCGAGCAAATGGGCGTGCATAACCTGATTGTCCAGGCCAAGGAAACCACGGAGTGGCAGGCACATCAGAAAATCCGCAAAATATCTCCGGGACTTACCTTTGAAGACTATCGGGTTGTTCTGGCGGATATCGACAATGTTGCCGCCTCGACGCCACGCAAGAGCATGACGCCTACCAAGACCATTCCCAAGGCCCAGCAGGATATCCCCACGGTGTATGGTGTTCAGCCAAGCTATCTGCTTATAGCTGGGCTTCACCTGTTGGACGGCCGCTTCTTCGGGCAGGAAGATGAGGATAAGGGAGCGCCCGTTTGCGTACTCGGCATCACGGCCCGGTGGAGTTTATTCGGCGATTCGAATCCAATCGGCAAGTATGTCAAGGTCAACGATCAGTGGTTTCGTGTGATTGGAGTCGTAAGTCCTCAACTCAGTGCGCCAGCTGAAACCCCTGGAGTTCCATCTGCCGACTCAAATAACCTCATCTATATCCCGCTAAATGCTGCCATCCTTCGTCTCGAAGACAGCTATAGCGACGTGCGCGATGAGATCGATGGAATCTATCTTAACCTGAATCAGAACGCCGACATGACTTCAGCGGCGCGAGTAGTCAGGGCGATTCTGGACACGTCGCATCACGGGGCGAATGATTTCAGCGTTATCGTGCCGGCCGAGTTGCTGGCTGAGCAAAAGCGTACCGAGAACCTCTTCAATGCGGTGATGGTAGCGATTGCCTCTATCTCCCTTGTCGTCGGGGGCATTGGGATCATGAACATTATGCTGGCCAGCGTCTCGGAACGAACGCGGGAGATCGGATTGAGGCGCGCTGTCGGAGCGAAACAATCTGACATCGTTCGCCAGTTCGTCGTCGAAGCCGCAACGATTTCCTTCGTGGGCGGCAGTGTGGGTATCGTGTTTGGCTTCCTCATGTCGCGCCTGATTGCGTGGCTCGCAGGCTGGTCAACTATCGTGACGGCGAGCTCAATCGCATTGGCGTTCCTCGTTTCTATCAGCGTTGGACTGGTATTTGGTATCTATCCCGCGATGAAGGCGGCCCGGTTGGATCCGGTGGATGCAATCCGCCATGAGTAAGAAAGAATGACCGAATCGCCTGTTGTAATCGTTACGAAGTTGGTATCGACACCCCCTCCATACAAACCTGCTGGAGTCTCTCGATGAACGTTTTTCGCGGCAAGGTAGTCTTCTTTGTCCTCCTATCGATCGGCTTGTCGTCACGCGCTCAGTCGTCTGAGAGCTATCGGAAGCTCCTTACGCCGCAAGTGCGCTCAGGCAAGCTCGCGCCGCCGGAGCATCTTGCGGACTATGTGAAAGATGGGAAGCTCAGCATCAGCCTGGACGAAGCTGTCAGATTGGCGCTCGAGAATAACAGCAGCATTCGCATTCAGGAGACGCAAGTGGAATCCCAGAAGTTTGCCCTCCTGGGGGCCTATCAGCCCTTCGATCCATTGCTTCAGGCTAACGCCAATGTCAACCGCTATTCCACCCCGGGGAGTAGCGCACTGCAGGGAGTGGGGCAGTCAGGCAGCACGGCGCTGAACTCGCTCACGCAACTTGGACAGATTGGTTACTCGCAGATGTTCAAGACGGGAACCAATATCAACGGAACTGTCTCCAGTACAAAATCGTCGACGAACAGCTCTTTCAACTTCTTTAACCCTTACTTTTCCTCGACTCTCAACTTTCAATTTACTCAACCCCTCTTGCGCAACGCCGGAGTATTCGCCAACACGGCTCCACTGGTAATTGCGCGCCGAACTCTGCTGCAATCACGTGCCAGCTTTGTAGCCCAGGTGAACGACGCAATCTTCCAGGTCGTCACCCAATACTGGGCGGTAGTCCAAGCCCGCGGCAGCCTTCAGGTCGAGCAGGAGTCCCTGAGTCTGGCAGAGGCTAGCTATCAGCGAGACAAACGGGCTCTGGAACTAGGCGCCTTGCCGCCGCTGGATATTTACCGGTCGCAATCTGAGGTGGCCGCTCGAAGGCTACAAGCCATCCAGGGTCAATACACCTTGAAGCAGACCGAGGACAACTTGCGCCTAACCATCGGGGCCAACCAGGATTCATCAATTCATGCTCTCAGTTTGGAACTCACCGAAAAGCCGGAGCCGCAGGAGGTGGTCGATTCCACCAACATGGACGATGCCTTGAAAGGTGCTCTCGCAGGACGGCCGGAGATAGATGCTGCCAACTACGCTCTCGCAAATGACGAAACCAGCATCCGCCTCGCCCACAACCATCTTCTTCCCAGCCTGTCTCTCGCGGGCTTCTACCAGAGCACTGGCCTGGGCGGTAATCAGTTCGACCTCAACACGGGGGCGCTCATCTCGCAGGGTGGTTTCGGTTCGTCCTTTAGTCAGTTGTCTGGATTTGGATTCCCCGGATACGGAGCATCCTTGACTCTGAATCTTCCCATCAAGAACCGTGGTGCCGAAGCTAACCTGGGAACTGCATTAGTGTCGCGTAGCCGCGATCTCTATTCTGCACGGCAAACACGCGAGGAGATCACCTTGGAGGTCAATAATGCTGTCCAGCAGTTGGAAGAAGCAAAGTTGACGCTGGAGGCGGGTAAGATCGCATACGATTTGGCTCAGAAGTCACTTGCCGCTGAGCAACGTAAGTATGAACTCGGTGCCGAAACCAATTTTTTTGTTCTCGACGCGCAGTCGAAGCTCGCCCAGGCAGACCTCGATCTCCTCCAGACACAAGTGAATTATCAGATTGCTCGCGCGGCCGTCGATCACGCGACCGGTAGTCTGCTTAATCCGTATCACATCCAAATCAAAGAGATCGCTCCGTGACGGCACTTTGACCGGCATCGAGTGCACCTTTGGCCGACTTCTCGTCAGGCCCAACTAAATAGGGCCGACACTCGGTCGCGTATCGTCATCCGTCTGCCTCAAGCCGTCCAACTCCGCCGAATGCATCTTAGCCGCTAATTCTCCGAGAGCCGTTCGACATCGTCGATCACGAATGTCTCCACATCTCCCGTCGCCGGCGCCAGCTTTAGCTCCAGGTCCTCCAGTGCAGAAGGGAATCGGAAGGCCTCAGATCCGACGCATCAGACTGCGCAGACGCTCCACCCAAAGCGGGTCGCTGCAGCAGGAAGTCATACATTTAAGTAATCTCGACTCCCGACTCCGCAGTGTAACGTGAATATAATGAACGCCGAAACACCAGATTGGGGCAATGCAGGCATACATTTAAGTAATCTCTACTCCCGACTCCGCAGTGTAACGTGAACATAATGAACGCCCAAACACCAGATTGGGGCAGTGCGGAGTTAGCGCGGTATTACGTAATGATCGCATCAAAGCGATTGGACTAACTAAAGCTGCCGCTTCGCGAACACCGTTAAGGAACGCCGCCCTCAAGGTGACATAAATCATTTGCACGATTAGATGGCCCCTGGATGGTGCCGAAGGAAAGTCCAGTGTCACGGTGGCCACTCACGGTTCTCTGGTTGTACGAGTGGGTAGGCGAAGACTAACGCTGCACTTGAGATCGACGGAGATCGCTAGGCACGTCCCGGACTTGTGACATACGTCGGTTCAGAAGCAGCGAAGAGATAAGCCTACGCGTATGCGACCTGCAGTGCCTCCATTTGCGCAAAGAAAGCAATGTCCGATAACAGATAGTAGGGACGCACAGGTTTCGCCGGACCTTCACCGTTTCTCATCTCAGCTATGCATGAGAAGAGTTCGTGATAGAGAGCAATTCCGGTTACAATTTCCCGCCACATTTCAAGAAATCAGCACCCCGCGCCCGCCGCGCGGGAGGGCTTCCACCGTTCGCGACCGGCAACCTAGAAAGTTCCCGACCGGATGGATGGCGCTCTCTCTGCTCGACCCGCATTGGCGAGCGAAGCACTACGCCCGCTGGTCTGCGATGCGTCGCGCCCTGGGCTTGCCGTGCGTCGTTTTAGATTCGGAGGGCGCATGATCGATAAGCTCGACATTCGCGTCCTCCCAAGTGTCGGGACCGAGACCAAACAGAGGGTCGCTCTGTGTTCCACCCCGTTTCACAACGACCCGACCTACACGGCATCTCGGTCCCGTCTTCACATCATGGCGGATAACTTTGTCCGTCTCGGCTTCGCGGGCGCGGCGGCTCACTATCGCATGCTTGCGTCTCTAGAATCCCTCCCCCTACATGCTGGTCGGGATACAAAAACGGGGACACTTCCCGCCCGAACAGGTATCCATCATGGCGAATAGACCCTCTCAGCCCTGCCGCTGGTGTTCAGGGCGGGGCATAGCGCGCCGCGTAGGCTACCACCCGGCCCTGACGACCTTTCCAGAGCCGGAAGAGGTCTGCGAGGTCTGCGGCGGGCTCGGCAAGGTCACTATCCGCGAAGCGCGGGCGCGTGGCTGGACTCCCATCGTCCGACGCTCGCGGACCCCCCAGGCGCTCCCGCAAACCCTCAACTTTGAACCCGCTCCCGGCCCCGAACTTTCGCAAAAGTTCGTCTCTCGGATGGTTGCTCGTATCTGGCCGATAATCGCACAAAACACCCCTTCCCGGCGCAGGGCTGTGTAACACCCTGCAACGTACTTCAATTTGAAGTGAGAACCTGAGCCCAAATTTCCAGCAAAAGAGAAATAAAGGCGAAAACAGTTGTTAGATAAACTGGATTTGAGAATCGAGGGCGACGCACCCTTCACTCAATCGTTTGGACGGCTCTACTCGGACAGTCGAGGGGACCGTAAACGATGGAAGTCCTCGCAGCACTATGCGGCGAGCGCATCGTTTGAGGACTGCGGGCTGGACGCCATCGTCCACATTGAATGCACCATGACCCCGAAGAGAATGCATAAGCTGGAAATCCTCCGCGTCGGGGAAAAGACGCTCGCGGAGTGTGCCGAAATAGCCTCCCGCATCTTCGAAGTGGAACCCGACACGCACGGCGTAATGCGAGTCGACCTCACGGCGGACGTTCCCGGCGTCCCCGTCGACTGGTTCAAGCGACACACCCTCGCCCGCCACAAACAAATCCGGCGCGAACTCGGGCGGATGGAGTCCTATCAAAACGTCTCGCAGGGCAAGTCAGAGACCATTTACCACGGAAAAAAGCCGAACCAGATACGCATCTACGACAAGTGCGCGGAACGCCGGATGCAATACGGGAAATATTTGGCTCGCTTCGCTCGTGAACACCGCATCGGGCAGACAGTCATGCGGGATGAATTCGCGAACGTGAATAAGGCGTCCTACTGGTCAACGTTCGAGCATTCGGAGATGCTCGCAGAGGCAACACACCTTCTCAAAAACGTGCTGGACGGCACCCAGGCAACCACCTTCGAAGCGATGTATGGACACGGCATGTGGGACGTGATTACTCGTGTCGAGCGCCAAGCGGGAACCACTCGCGAGATTGAAAAACTCGGGCTCTCGACACTGCACAGCGTCCGGCTTCGCGGCGATTCAATCGACCCCTTCGACAAGATGGTTTTCTTCGATGGCGAGAACGAAGACCCCCGCATAGAAGATTTCAAGTTCAAGGACTGGTGCTGTGGAATGGAACTCCGCAGACGCGTGGAGATGTTCGGCGTGGCAGAAGTGCAGCGCTGGATGCGTACTAACCTGGGCTCAAATTTTGATCGTACGAGGAAGACGCTAGCACCATTTCTTCGTTTGAAAGACAACGTCGTAGGTATCTCCGCAGAGGGGCTGAAACAGGCTTACCAAGCGTCGACCTATCGCCAACTTCTGAGCGCCGCAGCTTAGAAAAAAGGAGAATCACAATGGCAAAGGGAATGAACAAAGTGTACCTGCTCGGTCACGTAGGCAAAGCTCCGGAGATCCGCGCAACGGGCGGCGGAACGGTGACGGCATCCTTCGGACTCGCGACTCCGGACCGGGAAAAAAACGCGAAAGGCGAGTGGGAAGAAAAAGCGGAGTGGCACAACATTGTAGCCATCGGGCGCACGGCGGAAGTGATCCGCGATTATGTCAAGACGGGCGACAAGCTTTTGATCGAGGGCAAGATTCAAACCCGTTCGTGGGACGACAAGAAAACCAGTTCGAAGCACTACAAGACTGAGATTTTCGTAAACGAATTGACCCTGCTCACGCCGAAGGCATAGCCGAAAAACCCCGCTATTCGAATTTCTCTTGACACCGATTCGAATAGTGGGGTTACGGTGGGGGCTGACAGATCGGGGGCAACCTCTCAATCGTTCGAATGCACTTCCCAAAGGGTAATCAAAAAAATGAACAGTCTCGAACTCAATACGAAAACGAAATCCTTCCTCACCAACGAAGACAAGGACGGCGCTTTCGTTTGCGACCTCAAGGGTAAGCGTCTGGACCCAAGCGCGGCACCGATTCCGGTATACCGCGACCTCTACACAGGCGACGTGTACGCGAAGCTCGCGGAGGTAATACCCTCGGCCAGCGACGTGACCTCGAAAGCCGCAGCAAAGGCCATCACCGACTTGGAACCGATTCATTTCGTGTCGGAGGATGGCAGCGTCAAGGGATGGTTTGTGAAGGTCGCGGATTTCCAGACCTTTGCGGCACCCCAGGCATAGAAACAAAAATCCCCTCGCTGATCGCCATCGGCGGGGGGATTCAATTCATCCAGTGTTGAGGGGTTAGATGCTAGACGACAAATGCGACACATGCAACGCCAATATGCATATCACAAGATCGAGCAAAAACAGCAGATTCCTCGTCTGCCGTAACCCCAAATGTAAACGCGGTTCGAAGAACGCAGCGAAGGACACCCCCCCTGAAACGCACCCCGAAATCATCGCGCATCAGCAGCCCGCCCGCGCCCGCTCCCGCAGCTTCGTCTAGTGCAGAGCAACCCGCAGACCCCGACTTCTTCGCGGCGACGGCGTATGTTCCCGAAGTCCTTAGCGACGTGGTCGAGGCACCGAACGCGCCCGCTGAAAAGGACGTTTCCGACCTCATCCCGCGCGAGCTTGTCGCGTCGGCAATCGAACCGATGTTCCAATCCGCTTTTCATTTCATGGCAACCCGCAGGGGGGCGCATTGGGAGTTAGTCGAGTTCGAAAAAACGGCACTGATTCAGGGCTGGACTCCAATCGTTCAGTGGCTTCTAGCACGCCTGGGCTCGCAGGAACAGGTCATGGTGACGCTCGCGGTCGGGTCGACAATGGCAATCGTCGGCGGGAAGGTAGCGCAGGATATAAAACGGGGTTCGTCGAAGGCGAATATCAGGACGCGGGAATCCGTGGCCTCTGTTGCGTCTTCGGTCGCAGGGGAAGCGGCAAGACCACCCGCGCCAAGTGGCTCGTACGAGGAGCAAGAAGAATAGTCGTATTTGATCCGATGGCGTGCTGCTCTGACCTCAAGTTTCAGATCGTGTCGCAACCCGGAGCGCTACGCAAGATACTCGCGGGGGCAGGGAAGAAGGGCGTAATCCACGTCGTCTATCAGCCGAAGGGGGGCGACCTTGTCGAGCATTGGGAACACGTCGCGTGGATGTGCATCGCGGCGGCGAATCTCATCCTCATGTGCGACGAGGTCGACTCGATTTGTTCGAGCGGCAGCGCGAAGGATTCAAACTCCGACTACTGGAAAAAGTTCAAGCGAAAGCCCGCTCTCGACCACATCGTAAATTTCGGGCGACACGCGCCCGTAGCCTTTCTCGGCATCTCGCGAGCGCCACAAGACGTGTGGCGTCGACTGCGGGGGCAGTCAGAACGGATGCTGGTTTTTTCGATGGACGACGATTTGGAGATGGATGCGCTACGCTCGCGGCTCGGTCGACAGGTCGAGCAACTTCCCGGCCTCGGCAAGTATCAATATCTCGACTGGCGCGACGACGGAAGCGTTTCGATTGAGGGCGGCAAACTGTGAGCAACCTGCTCGACAGTATGACGTGGAAACAGCGCTTTTATGCGGCGTTCGCGGCACTTCTAGAGATGGAACGCAAAGCGGAAGAATTCGAAGTCCTTTCGAAATTCCATGACGGAATTGTATGTCGCTACTGCAAAGGGAAAAAAGTTCGGGACCATCAAAATGATGTGAAGCGGCGTTCTTATTCGAATCTGGTTGCGTGGAGAAAGGCGAAAAGAAAAACGGCTCATACGAAAGAGTGATTGCCCCAGATTCGAAACGCTTCGGTAGGTTAGGGCTCATGGAAAGCACCATCGAATCTCTCGCCAAGTCTTTTATCACGGTGATCATCGCGATTGTCGTGTATCGCTTGCTCGTGAAGCCGATTGTCCCCTTGACCCTTCAGGGCTTCGTCGGTCTCTAGGCTCTCACCTTTCGAATCCGTTTCGAATAAACCCGCTTTGCCCCTAGGAGGGCGTAACACAATGCCAATTCTCGCAGTTGATCGTCTCATCGGAAACCCGACCGTCGTAAACTTCGCGCCGAACGCGAACGTGCAACAGCAGCTTCAGGACAACTACGCGATGGAGCATATTGCCATCCGGCTTACCGGCGTCTTGACCCTAGCGAGCTACAGCACGGCCCCGTCCAAGCTGGTCGAGTCAGTTGAGAATTTGATTGCGGCTTTCGCTCTCCAGGCGACCGGCAACAGCGCCAACGCGACGACTGACCAGATCACGAACGTTGACGCGGCATTGCTCTATTTCAAGACACGCATGATGGAGGGCACCGCGCCAACCCGGACGGACGTGGGCACCGCGAACGGAACCTACGCCTTCGAAACCAACTTCAAGAATTACTTTGTCGACCCCCGCAGCAACGCGTCCAAGCTGACCATGCTGTATACGAATCTCCTTTCGTCGCTCACGCTCGCGTATCAATTCCGCGATGCGTCGGCGATGGTAGCGGGCGGCGTGGGAGGGACAGCCACACTCTCCGGAGTTCAACTCACGGCGCAAGCTCGCGAGTACCTGGGCATGTCCGCTCCCGCAGGTAAGGGCAGTAACGATTCCGAGTGCCAAAATCATCTTCACACTCGCAACGCGAATCGACCTCCCCTTTGAGGCAGATTGGATTGTCTTCCCGAAGGCGGTTATCTTGCCGGGAATTGGGGGCGATATCGCTTCGGTCGCGAACGGGGCGAACGGCGACACCTACGGCGTCCAGATCAACGACGTGGCCTCACCCTCTTTTGAAATCGGAGGATGGACGGGCAACAGCGCCACAGACAACGCGGCGAGCCTGACGGCCTTCGTCGGAACAGTGCGAACGATCTTCATTCAACTGCTACAGGGAAGCGCGGGCGGCGGCAACGTCGTTTTTCTCTGCGGCAAAAACTGCGACCTCGGCTTCGCGGGCGCTGTACTCAACGCGGGAGGCTAGAACAAATGCAATTCGTAAAAGCTCACTTCATTCTGATCGCCGTCGTAGTGGTGGTTTACTACATCTTCTTTTCGCAGACCGGCGCGAACTTCGTTTCGAAGCTCAACACGACTTTGAACGTGAATCCGAACGGCACGCCCGCAGGGAGTTAGGCGCGTCGGGAAAGGGGCTCTCTTTTGAAATCGCATATTTGGTGGATTGTCGGCGGCTTGATTCTTCTTTACTTCGTCACAAAGGGAACGACGGCGACACCGACAGCAGCAGTGGCCTAGAGGGGCAAACGTGAAGTCTTGGGAGTATGTAGCAGTCGCGATGATTCTCCTGGCGGTGTGGTGGTACGTCGACCAGAACGGCTCATCCTCGGGCATCGGTGGAAGCTTCATCGATGTTTGGGCTCAGGCTATCGCAACGGCTGAAAACGTAAACCCGGACTACAACAACCCAGGCGGGCTCAACATGGTTGGGGATGCGGGCAGCACCCCGGCCACCGGGGGCGGTGTAATCGGTCTCTTTTCCTCCTTTCAGGGCGGTTACACCGCACTGACCAACACGCTCAACAACTTTGTCGCGAAGTACGGAAATGACACGCTGCTGAATGCGACGGCGATTTACATTCTCGGTCCAACCGGCGCGGCGAACTCGGCGGGCAACTATCCGCCGAACGTCACCAACTACGCGAACAGCATCGCGGCAAAGCTCGGCGTCTCGACCGACACGACGCTCTCAACCTTGGCGGGTCAATGAACTTCAGCAAACCACAAACGGCAAGAGTGTACGCGACAATCCCCCTCGCCATCGCACGCGAAGAAGGATGGCTGCAACTTCCCCCGGCGCGGTGTCTCCGCAACAACAACCCCGGCAACCTCGAATTCAGAACGTGGCAGCAAGCCTTCGGCGCGAAGCTGGAAACTACTCAGGACGGAACGCGGGCACGCTTCGCAGTGTTCCCATCGCCGGAACAGGGATTCGCGGCTCTGAGGCACCTATGCGGCTTTCCGGAGTA
>Ga0207048_10228_pt1 | contig 16714 bp, 21 predicted proteins | sample Alteio_BWMinCont_65_FD_153301 | JGI IMG/M metagenome (GOLD analysis project Ga0207048, IMG submission 153301) | Enriched cells from forest soil in Barre Woods Harvard Forest LTER site, Petersham, Massachusetts, United States -... | ecosystem: Environmental > Terrestrial > Soil > Temperate forest >...
GTCGACGGCCGCGGGCTACGAGGCGCTTGCGGCTGCACACAGCCGCGCGCTCGGCCGCTTGAGCGTGGACGTCGCGGAGACGATTCGGAGATTTGAGCGTGACGGCGAATAGCGTGGTTCGCCTCGCCAGTGGCGGCCTGCACGCCGACGCAGATCGCAAGGACTCGTCATCGTGGCCACAAAAATAACGAGGCATGTTCAGCTGCTCGCCGCTTTGGTTGTGACGGAGCTGGTGAACCCACTGATGGCGACGGCGACTCGGACGGAACACGCCGTCTCTATTGCGCTGTTTGCGGTGGTATGCGTCGCTGTGTTCCGTGCTCTTTTCATTACGAAACGCCACCGGGCAATCGGCCTGATTCTCGCGGGATGCACGATAGTAATCGATATCGCACGCTTGCTGGCACCGAGGGAACTGCAGCCGCAGACCAAGTGTTCGCCACGCGCCGGCTCCGGATCGACGATGTAGTCGGAGCGTTTTCCGGCTACATCGTGATCGCGCTCTTTTGGGGCCGCCTGTATGCCCTTGCGTGGGCGGCGGTACCGTCCGCCTTCCGCATCAGCCCGGATATCAGCTGGCAGTTGCAGAATTGGAGCACGCTTCACACGCTATTCGATTACTACAGCTTCACCACGATTACAAGTATCGGCTACGGCGATATCACGACGACGGGTCCCGTGTCGGACGCGTTGATCTGGCTCGAAGTGATGTGCGGGCAGTTTTATATGGCGGTGGTGGTTGCGACCATCGTCGGGATGAAGGTGGCCGAGGCGCTGGCGTCGCCGAGTGACGGCCGCTAGCCTTGCGCTCTGGAGGGCCATCCATGTGGCTGACAACCTCGGCGTGGCGGTCGTCCCTTGCACTCGGTGTCAGCATCGCAGCATTAACTTTGTTCGGCTGCTCGACGGTGCGCCACGCATTCCATGTCGACGATAAAACGTCCAAGCGCACGGAGCGCCTCGAGGTCTTGCAGCTCAGAGTCCAGCGGTTTGCGGATGAGTATGTGGGCTCAATCGTTCAGCCTATCCGGAGTTTCCAGACGGCGACGGAAAGTCCCGCGGAGCGGCTCACCGCGCAGAACTGGTTGCTGTCCCAAGCGACTGCCGCATACACGATCGCGAGCGGTCCCACTCCCGTCGTCAACACGGTCGACCTGGTCGTGCTGGCAACGCTGAGCCGCATGGTGATCGATGATGCGTGGGGCGGCGAGCGCTTCGGCGAACGTGCGGGGCCCTTGCGTGACGCATATCATCGTCTGGAGCCGATCGCGCTGGATCTCGCAAAGGGCGCTCTTTCGGCGGATCAAATCGCGGAGCTACAGCAGGTGATTATCGCATGGCGTGCGCAAAATCCGCAGGTGACCGCGATTGCGTCGGTGCACTTTCGCGATGTCGCAGGCTCGATAGGCCGGCCGAAACCAGGTGGCGTCGATACCTTCAGCAGCCTGTTCAATGTGCTCGGCCTCGATCCGTTCAGCAGCCTCGATCCCGCAGTGCGCGAGATCACCCAATCGAGGCAGCTCGCCGAGCGCACCGTCTATTACGCGCAGCGCTTGCCGAACTTGCTCGACATGCAGGTAGAGCGGCTAACTTTCGAGTGGGCGACGATGCCGGAGACGACGCGGCTTCTCGCGAATGCCGATCAAGTGGCGGGCGCGGCGGGCACTTCCGCCCGCATCGTGAGCGAATTGCCGAGCTTTTTGACGCGCGAGCGCGAGGCCGCGATTCGACAATTCATGGAGGCCGTTACCGTCGAGACCGCACATACGCGCGAGCTCGTGATCGAACTTCGAGCGGCGCTCGAATCGGGCACGGCAACATCGGAGTCCCTGAATACCACCGTCCGGTCCTTCGACGAGTTGATGGCAAGGTTTGATAAGCCGGCAGCGGCAGGGAGCTCCGCGCGAACGCCCGCACGACCCTTCGATATCACGGAGTATACGTCTGCGGCGGCCGAGATCACGCGCACCGCCACTGAGCTTCAAACGCTCATCGCAGGAATCGATCGCGACAGTCCGGCGCTGGGGCAGGCGGCTGATCGGGCGGCGGCGACACTGCGGGGCGTCGTGGATCATGCCTATTGGCGCACCGCGCAACTTCTCGGACTGTTGATCGCAGGCAGCCTTGGTGCGGCACTAACGTACCGTATCATCGCGCGACGCTGGTAGATCGTGCCTGGGGCGGGCTCACATCGTGCCTAGGGGGGGCTCACCACGCGGTAGTAAACACCGTTCGCGCCGTATGCAGGATAGAACCAGGTGTTGCCGTTCAGGTAGTATGTCTGGCCTTGAATGACCGTCGTCACTGATCCGGAAGGGAGCGTTGCATAGATCGCGCCCGTCGGGAAAACCGCGCTCGCGCTACCCGCAGCGACGCCCGCGTTGTAGGCGTTCGATGTGGCCGCTGCCGAATTGGCGGACGCCACGGCAGCGCCGGCGACCGCACCGACGGCGAGACCCGCTGCCGCAGCTCCCGCCGCGGACCAGCCTCCACAGTTGTAGCAGCTCGAGCCATAGTAGTTCACTGTGGTTGGGGGATGATAAGCGGGGTACCCCGCCGTGCCGTAGTAGGTGCTGTGGTAGGCCGTACCGTTCGTGGTGGCATAAGTGGTATGAGAGGATCCGTAGTACGCGCCGTTGCTGGTGCTGGCGGTGTTCGTGTGATACGCCGTCGTGCTTCCGCCGTAAGCGGTGCCGCTGGTCGTTCGATTCGACTGCGCCGTTTGGCCGTCGGGGGCGGTGTAGGTCGTGTGCTCAGAGCCCGAATACGTCGTCGCGCCGTAGGGATGAGTGGTGGCGGAGCCCGAGGCCGTCCTCGTCATGGAGCCACCATAGGCGCCGGTGTGGGTAGTTGATGCCGCCCCATACCTTGTGTCGCCGCTCGCCCCGCCGCCCCAATGGGCAGAGGAGGCCCCACTATAACCGCCGCCGGCGTGTACCCACGCGTCCGCCGGACTTGCCGCGGCCAGCGGTACTAGCAGGCCAACCAGCTTGATAAAGTCGTGTTTCACGATGGTCATGACCGCACCTCTTACTGTGTTCCCGCAGGCTGTGCCACGGGGGGTTTGTTGTTCCCAGTGGTATTCATGTCGGGTCGCTTAAACGACATGCGGGCCGCACCGCTCGCTTTCGCGGAAGCGAAGGCGTCCTCGGTAATGGGACGGTTCAATTCCCAATTCGAGAGCTCCAGCACGTGGCGCAGGCGAGCCGGATCGTTCAGATAAACGGCATATAGACGACGTGGCAGCTTGTCTTCGGCTCCGATCCAAATCTGAGCAAAAACATCCTTTGTGGCGAACGCCACCATGTCCGTCGTCGTGCCGCCCACAACCTGCGATTGCCCAATGTAGAACGCCGTCGCTAGATCGCCGGACATGTCCTTGTAGGGATCGGAGACGATGACATCGGTAAATGGAAAATAGATGGAAGCGCCCTCGTAGGCCGCGACCAGTGCGCCATCGATCGTGGGCGGCGCGTCGGCGATTGCGACCAGATTTTCCGTCGGCGCAAAAGCCATCATGATCTTCCCATCGTAATAGAACTCCGAGGGCGGCCCGTCGCCGAGCGTAATCACCTTGAGCTTGTCTGGGCGCCGCAACGTGACCTGCGATTTCGTAGAGTAGATCAGCGGAGGCCCCAAAAGGCTGGGTCCCTCATAGGAGACGACCGCTGTAAAACTCATCGACGTAGAAGCCGCCAGGTGAGCACTGGCCGCCTTCAGAATCTCAATCGCTCGTGGCTCCAGGCCCGGCTGAAACGCGGCGACGGCGGGCTCCTGCGGCGCGGGCCCGTGCGCGGCCGAATCGGCGACTGTCGGCGCCGCCGGCGCTTCGGCACTCGCCCACGCAGTCAGGAAGGCGCCTATTGCCGAAAGTGCCACCCATCCGAACATTCTGTAACGCATACGACCTCCGATGTGCGTTGGGTCCGCGAACGCATGGTCGCGCCGAAGCGAGAGGGCAGGCGTAATTCACCATTAGAGGGTAACTGGTATGGGTGCGTGGTGTAGGTAGGACCAAGGTCCCATTCGATGCCGCGTATTTTTCCGATAACTTGGGAGCCCTGGATATCGATTCGTTCTGCGGCAAGTAACCGGCTCGGCTCATAGCGGGAGCGCATATGTACAAGAACACGCATTGTTTAGCCCTCATTGGCGCACTCGCCGTGGCGACGCTGGGAAGCGGCTGCGCCGCGCAGGAAAAGAAAAACGAACAGCACGCCGCGGCGATGCCCGTCAATTGCGCAACCGCTGAGGGCGACATCCGCATGCTGCAAGGCGAGAAGGCAAGCACTGCACAAAAGATTGGCGCGGGCGTGTCGATGGTAGTGCCGGTTGGATTGGTAGTAGGCCTCGTCACAAGCACGGAAGGTACCAAGTACCAGGTGACAACCGGCGAATACAACACGATGCTCGACAAGAAAATTACCGAGATCAAGCAGACCTGCGGAGTGACGTAATCCGGCGCCGCGTACGTTAAAGAAAGCCCCGCGGTTCAGGTTTACCCGGAACGATCTCGCAGGGAATCGATTATGCGCGCCTTCAAACGATATCCCCGCGAATGCCGCCCGAGCTTCGCTCATTCACGCCCTATCCGAAAAATTGCCGCCTCCATCTGCGCGACCCGGCTCTCACTCTTAAGAGGCGCGGTCATCAGCTTGCAACAAATCTCTCGGACGTAGTGTCCGCAGGAGGCGGCACAACGCGTATCCAGGTCGTGTAACGTGCTATAAGTGTGGTAACGCACAGACAAGGCGCATCATAGGGCGTATGGTGTCTAATGAAGGGAGCTGTCCGGTCAAGAATTGACCGCAAAACGCCGACTGAGTTGGGATGGGCAAGGCCCGACCTACAGTGGTCCACGCACAGGGTCGAGCCATGAGCCGCAGGCGGCGTCATCGAGTAGCGTCACTGGATCTGGGATTACGGTAGGCGAGGCCGGGTAGCGATACTTGGGAGTTCGCTTGTCCGTGGCGAAAAAAGGGGAGTAGCGAGCCATGAATGGCAAAGTGCGTACAGTATTCGTTGTGGATGACGCTCAAGAGGTTCGCAAAGCACTGTATCGCGTGCTGAGTGCTGCGGGCTATCAGGTATGTTTGTTCGAGTCGGCCGAGCGCTTCCTGATGGAACAGGACGCCGAGACCCCGGGGTGCTTGTTGCTAGACATCTGCATGCCCGGCTTGAGTGGGCTCGAGTTGCAACACGCGCTTGACGGCTCGCCGGGGGCGCGTCCGATCGTGTTCTTGACCGGGAGAGGTGATATCCAATCGAGTGTGAACGCCATGAAAGAAGGGGCCGTCGACTTTCTCACGAAGCCGATCGACAACGAGCAACTGTTCGCGGCTGTCGATGCGGCGCTTCGACGCGACGAAGAGCAGCGTCTTGATGCTGCGATTCGGCGAATGATCAAAGAACGCCTTGAAACCCTTACACCGCGTGAACGTCAGGTGATGGCGTATGTCGTTCGCGGCCGTCTCAATAAACAGATCGCTGCGGAGCTGGGCACTGGGGAGAAGACAGTGAAAGTGCATCGAGCCCGCATGATGTCGAAGATGGTGGCTCGCTCTGTTGCGGAGCTAGTACAACTCGGCGCACGCGTGGGAGTTGAAATTCAGCCTTCACTATGTGTCGGGGCCGCTTCCCTGAATTGGAAGCAGCCCCAATGTCCAATAGCGAAACGACTCGAATGAGGTCACAAGGGTATCCTCCGCGTTAGGGATACACCGTGATTGCAGTAGTCGACGATGAGGAGTCGGTTCGGAGGGCGGTGGTGCGCGTGCTGCAGGCCTCGGGCTTCGCTGCGCGCGGTTTCGCCTCCGGCACGGACTTTCTAGAATCCTGGCATTTTGATCGGCCTGACTGTCTCGTGCTCGATCTGCAAATGCCGGGGTTTTCGGGCACGGAGGTGCAACAGGCGCTCAGACTGGCGGGCGCGCATTTTCCTATTATCATCATCACCGCGCACGATGCACCCCATCTGCGCGACCAGTGCTTGCGAGAGGGGGCTATCGCCTATCTGTGCAAACCACTCGACATTCGCGCGTTAGCGCAGGCAGTAAGACTTGCCGTCGCATCGGGGAGTTGAAGAATGGCACGCGGGAGGAGGGAACGGCGGCCGCGATATCATCGCGGCCGCTCGCTCGCTCGTTGATGCGTGGACTACTTTGACACCGACTTCTTGAACATGCGATCGATCTTCTCGTTGATCTGCTCGATCGCTTGAGAGTTCTGCTGAGCGGCGGACAAGGCCTGATTGGCCGTGCTCTGGGCGCCCGCGGCGGCTGAGGAGGCGCTCTGCGCAGCGCTCATCGCGGCCTGGGCATCGCTCTCGGCTTTCGCGGTGTCGCTCTGCAGCTTCGCGACCTGCGACTTGAGATCGTCGATCTGAGATTGGATCGGCTTCAGGTCCGTGCATCCCGCGAAAGCAATTACGCAGGCCGCGGCGACCGAGGCCTTGAGTGTCGTGGAAGATGTCATAGATAGTTCCCTAGGGGTTGTTGATTCGCTCGTTTCGGAATATCCGAGGTGTTCTCGCATACAAGTCCAGCAGGTCGAGCCGCGACGGCTTACCTCGATTGATAGTAGCCAACACCACACACCTCGATTATTGGACTTGAGGCCAATGACGACGCGGGCACGAGGACGATCGGGCGGGGTTGTTCGCTTCCGGTATTCACTGCCGGACACACGCGGAGCGCTACGCGAGCGTCGATGACGGTGTCCCCACGCGGCAAATATTAACCAGGCGGGGAGTCCCCGGCCGATAGGCCGCCGGTTATGTGAACTCGGTCAACGCATTCGACGCTTGAACGTTCCAATATGGTGCGCCGAGCACAGAGTGATTGATTTGGTCGCGGACATCCCGGACGTGACACTCCTGCTTGAGGAATTTGGCTGGCATGCACAATGGGAACCCCTTTTCCGCTCCATCGGATCTCTCGGTGCCAACGAGGTCGGTAATATCACAGCTCACTGCAGCTGCGAGCCACGACCTGCGCCAATGCCTGCAGAGCGTTCGTAGGCTGCAAGCGCGGCTGGCGCGGGCGCGAAATGATACCAATTCCGTGGCTTTGCTCGAAGAAGCCGCGCGGGTTATGGACAAGACGCTTGCCGATATCGATCGACTGGAGACGGATATTGCCGTCAAAATGCAGCCGCCCCCGTTGGTGACGGCGACACGGACCGTGGCTGGCATCAAGGTGCTGCACATTGAAGATGATCCCAGCGTGTCTCGATCCATGGCCAGGCTGTTGCGTTTGCAAGGATACGAGGTGGCCAGCGCAGCGACACGCGACGAGGTGGTGCATCATCTGGAGGTCGATGGCCTACGCCCGGATCTGATTTTGACCGACAGTCAGCTATACATGGGGGTGACGGGGGAGGAGCTCGTCGCAGAAGTGGCGACGCGCCTGCAGTTCAAGCCACCCACCATCATGTTGACGAGTGACACTAGCGCGCATGCCGGGCAGGCCAAGTCAATCGCCGACCGGACTCTGCCCAAGCCCGTCGATATCAATGCGCTGCTGCGCGAGATCGAGGATTTACTCGGCCGGCAGCAGCCCTGATTGGCCGAGCGTTTCCACTTCACTCAGGGAATCACGACCGTTCGAGGGAATCACGATTCTTGCCGAATTGCCGCGCCGGAACTGAGCGCACATCGCTCGAGGTCCTGTTCGCTCCCCCGAGCCTGTCTGGCCGAGCCGGTCCGCAGGTAATTGCAACTTGCCGGCGAGCGCGGTTGATGCTACCGAGCGGCGCGCCCTCAGGTATCGCGTTGCCGGTGACATCGAAGTAGATCGTTTCGTCGCCATCTTGCGGAAGCTGTGATTGGGGTAAAAGGGTGAGCCGCGCAACGACATGGAATTGTGCCCCGGTGAGTTTCCACTCAACGCTCGCGTTTTCGGTCCAGAAGCTTGCTTGCTGAGGCCGGCCCCAATAAGTCATCTGCTCGGCGTCCAGGAATTGTAGACCAAACTCAAAACTACTCATCGTGCTGTCCTGGTTGAGATGCCGGAGCAGCTCATCCTGCAGGGCATTCGGGTTGCCACTTTGCAGAGCATGCGCTGGATTGGTGCGAAGGGGTTTAGCCAAATATTTCACCACATCGGTGCCATGACGAAAGGGTACGTTGCTGCCGTAAAGCAGTTGCTGATAGGGTTTTATGGGCTGGTGCGCTTGTAGTTGCATCAACGCTAACGTTCGCAGCACGCGCAATTTGTCCTTCAAGGGGAGGGACCGCAGGCCGTCCATGATTTTGGACGCCGAGAGCAAATTGATCATCGCCAAAAGCGCGCGGGCGTCGTTAATTGGCATAGTGGTAGTATTTTGCAGCGCAAAAATCTGCCGCCGTACGCTCGCGCCAGGCAGAGTGGGGTCGTTCCCAGGAAGGCCCACCAGGAAGGACAAGGATCGTACGTCCGGCTTGAAATCAGAGTTCACTTGCGCGGCGGCATTCGCGAACCGCACCTTGGCGGGATATATCCCAGGGGTCGCAAATATTCCCCTTGAGAGCCGCGCCGCCAACCGGGGCCCGTGTCGTGCCCTAGCGTCATACACTTCGAACTGAGCCCGGGCGGATGTACCCTTGACATGAGTCCGACGGCAGAAGGGGCGGTGTTGCTGCGCCGCAGTACCCGCTTGCACCAAGAGAATTTTCTCCACGATCGTCTCGATACACTCCGCTTCCGCGCTGAGCTCGCGTTCTGCGTCGCTGCCGGTCACACCGAACATTCGCGTTAGAAATAGCATGCTGGATTGCCCTCGCGCCTGAATCATGAAATGGCGAGCTGGCGAGATCTCTCCGCCGGGTGCGAATGATCACACCGGGATGGCGATGCGTGAATTGGCACAAAGTGCAATGCCGCCGCACCTATACCTGCCGATAGTGACTCGATCAATCAATCTAAGCATTTAGTCCCATTCCGCGAGGTGGGCAGTTAGCGCACGATATCGGCCATATACGGTGTTCGCGTTGCATTGAATAGCGGACTTGCTGTCGTTTACTTTATGCGAGGGGAACGCCATGCGCGCTTTCCACCGGCTAGCTATCGCGGTTGCCTATTTACTATTGTCATTCCGCAGTCCTGCGGTTCTCGGCGGCGATGGCTTGATGATTACCATCAATAATGACAGTTCTGACAATCTTCTGGTCACCGTTTATGATCGAAGCGCAACGCCGCCGCAGCGGGTCGTCTCCCGAACACCAATTTACGGTAACGCATCGCTATCCGTTTCAATTACGATAGATAGCTCAGGACACGGCCGCTTGTCATGGACGGCGATGAGTATGGATCATGACATGCGCATGTGCGGGCACGGCGACAAGGCCAACCTGAACGATGGTGATACGGTGAACGTACATGCGGACGGTGACTGCACCACCTGAGGCTCACCTCTATTCTGCGGTAGCCCTAAGTGTATCGCCTTTCCAGACGGGCGCCGTGAAGTGGAAGGCGGCGCGGCCGTGCACCCGCTCCTCGACCCACAAGCGTCTCCAATGCGCCTGGACAATCGAGCGGCTCACCGGCAATCCTAAATCCCCAATCCCCAATCTCAATAGCATTGCCTTCGGCTCGGCCGGATCGGAGCGTTAGAGTGCGAGCATTTCGCGCCCGTCCCGACACTGCCACCAGATGCATGCGTGTATCGACCCGATTGTTAGACAGGCTGACGCGGTCATGGAGAAAATGACGGTGACCGAGCTCATGCGCCCGCAAGGCTAGCGGGTCAATGCTCCAATGAGCTCCCCCGCAGAAAATGGTTTGGATAAAAATGCGACGCAGCCTAGTTCTATTGCCTGCTGCTTGATCGAATTATCGCAATGTGCACTCATGAATATCACTGGAATCGTGAAGCCCGCGCGCGAAAGTTGCTTGGCCAATTCAAAACCCGAGCTCTCGCCAAGCTGAATATCGATGACCAGGCAGCTCGCTGCGCTTGTCACTGCGGCATCGAGGAACTCTGCTGCGGAAGCATAGAGCTCTGTGTCGTAGCCGTAAGCCGATAGCAACCGGCCCATGGCGCCGAGAATATTGAGGTTGTCGTCGATTACGGCAATAACTTTACGCGTCATTGGACGAATCACTGGTTCCGAGATTGGGCCTACGGCGGTTGACGCCAGCGTCATGACGAGCTGAACTCCTCTAAGGCTGGGCTGCGGGGGGTCCTTTATATCGGCGGAGCCGGATGTAGGTCTTGCTATCATGTGCCAAGAAGCTGTCTGTGCAGGCCAGAGGTGATCGTTGCTACGGGGTGCAAAGATCGTGAACGTTGTCGATGCAAACCATCTCGGCACGCTTCCCACTGCAACAGGAGCGATCGCCCGCCTTGCCTATGCTTATGCGCAACGGGTTGGCTTTGAGCCAAGCCCCCTATTGAAGAAGGCGGGGCTCAGCGAGCAGCAGATCAAGGACCGCGACGCTCGGTTGTCGGTCCGCGCCCAGATCCAGTTCTTGAATTTGGTTGCAAGGTCCCTGGGGGACGAATTTCTCGGCGTTCGCCTCGCGGAGTTTCCTGATCTTCGAGAGCTGGGATTGCTCTTTTATGTTGCGGCCTCCTCGTTGACCTTGGGGGATGCTCTTCAGCGAGCGGCGCGGTACAGCTCCATTGCCAATGAGGGATTGTCGCTAAAGTGTCTGGAAGGAGAACATATTCGAATCGTGTTCGAGTATGTGGGTGTAACTCGGCACTCGGACCATCATCAAATCGAGTTCCTTATGGTGATGCTTATTCGTCTATGCCGGCATTTGACGTATCGACGCTTGACGCCGATCCGTGCTCGAATCACCCATCGCCGCAGCAAAGAGTGGGGCACACAGCTCGCCGCCTTCTTTGGCGGCAACATAGCCTTTGGGGCAAGGACGGACGAGCTGGCTTTCGCCGGAAGTGTCAAGGACCTGATGGTTTCCAGCGCTGATCCGTACCTCAACGACTTGTTAGTTGCGAATTGCGAGCAAGCGCTTGCTCACCGACGCTCGACGCACGGCCTGTTCCGAACTGCGGTAGAGAATGCAATTGTTCCGCTGCTGCCGCATGGAGGAGTACGGGCGCGGGAGATCGCGACTCGGCTCGGTTTGAGCCAGCGAACCGCCGCGCGCCGCCTCGCGGCGGAAGGCGTGACATTCTCCGAGGTTCTTGAACGCTTGAGAGTCGATCTGGCGAGACAGTATCTATCCGAACCGGGTTTATCGATATCGCGAATTGCATGGTTGCTCGGCTACCAGGAAGTCAGTGCCTTCACCCATGCGTTTAAGCGCTGGACAGGCGAAACGCCACGGGAAGCGCGCGTTCACCGACGCCGTAGCCTGAACCAGTGATACGGATGACAGCCTCACCTCCTGGATGATAAGCGTCTGCGAGCTTCCTTATCCGGCGGATGCCTTGGTGCGTTCACGAGGCACTACTGACCCAACCCTGCTGTTGAAATCGCTTCTTGGGCGCATCACTGATTTTCTTGGGCGATCTTGGTGGCTCTGCCTTCAACAGTACTAATGCCGCTTTTCTCCCCGTATACTTTCATTCCGATGCTAACGATGAGACCAGCCGGGCTGGACGTGGCGACCAGCAACAATCATAGCGGCCCCGGACCTCTATGATCTTCGTTGGTGGGTGGCTTCGAGGCCCGCAAGGCGAGTGTCTGATCGGTGGAACCCGCGCCACGACTTTCGGGGATGGTGAAGTAGAAAATCGCACCCCCGAAGTCCTGATTTTCCGACCACAATCTGCCTCCGTGCGCCCGCAGAATTGTGCGGCTCAACGATAAACCCAATCCCAGGCCATCAGGCTTCGTGCTGTAATACGGCTCGAATATTTTTTCTTCCGTACCAGACTTGATGCCCGGTCCCGTGTCTGCCACGGAGATCTGGATGAAGTTCTGCTCAGGGTGTTCTGCGCGTAGCGTGAGGACCCGGCTGCTCTCGGCCTGTTGCGACATAGCGTCGATGGCATTCAGAATCAGATTTATCAACACCTGTTGAAGCTGTACCCGATCGCCACGGATCGATGGCAAAGCAGGGGTCAATTCCGTGACGACTCGCACCTTGCGAGCCATCAAATCGTACTGCATCAATTTGGTCACTTCTTGAAGCAGCTCGTTCGCCCCTAGCTCTTCGGGCTTGAACTCGCCCTTCTTCATTAGCATACGCATGCGCGAAATGACTTCCGCCGCGCGCCTGTCGTCTTGGACGATATCGTCGAGGATGTCTCCGATCTGTTCCAATTCATGGTCGCCGCGAGCAATCAATAGCTTAGCCGCCTGGGCGTTGCTCAAGATGGCGGTCAGCGGCTGGTGCAACTCATGTGCCAGCGCGGACGAAAGTTCACCGAGGCTCGCCGCACGCAGTAGATGTGTGACCTCGTTCCGAAGGGCTTCGGCTTGCAAGTCCATCTGCTTCTCGTCAGTGATATTCATCGAAACGCCGAGCAGACGAAACGGCTGACCGAAGCCGTCAAACTCGACGGAACCTTGGCAGATGACCCAATGTTGTTGTCCATTAGGTAGCAACACACGGTGCTCCGCGCGGTATTTGCCATCTCCTCGGGCCGCCTTCGCAAGCATTTGCTGCGCCGTCTCCCGATCCTCCGGGTGTAGTCGTAGAATGAAATCCTCGAGCTGCAACTGCTGCGATTTCGTGAAGCCGAACAGCGCACGCATTTGTTCGGTAGCCCAGACTTCGTTGCGAGCGTATTGCAGAACCCAAAAGCCCAATCTGGCCGCCTGGGCGGCGTGTGATATCTGTTGTTCGCTCGCTTGCAGGGCGCGAGCCAGTTGCCTCGCGCGCAACGCCTCGTCACTCAGCTCATAGGCCATCGCGGCAATGATGCCAAGGTAGAACAGACTCGGAGTGGCTGGCCATTGCACTATTCCCCAAAACACCATGGCCGTTTGCAAAGTTCCCGCTAACACGAAAAATACAATGCTGCCGCCTAGTAGCACCGATATGCGCCGGGCGCCTCGGCGCCAGGCAGTTATCGCAGCATCGGCGACGAATATTACGAGGGCCAGTAAGCTCAGCTGGCCGATTATCATCCACGGATTCGGCACACCTACGGGAACAGCGATGGATGCACCCATGAATACTACGTGATTGAGATGAGTGATCTGCCGAAAGTTGAGATTCTCACCCGTGAAGAAATTGAGAAATAGCGAAAGCGTACGCAGAGCGCAGAACGTGCAAAGCAGCCAGATGCGGCCGGCACGGAATTGAAACCGCACAAATATCGCGAGCGGTATGATGCCCACCCAGAGAGCGAGGTGTGCATACCGGACCGCTAAAGCATACTGCGCAGGCGACGTTGCCAACTGCGCAGCTAAATCACAGATCGTAAAGGCCACGGTGCCAAATGCGGCCATCGCGAAGAGCAGGTTGGACCATGCGTCCCGCTGTCGCCACCAAATCAATGCATGGATGAGCCCAAGCGTCAGAGATGCCGAGGCAGTCATCGAAAATACGACTGTAGGCCACATGATTCTATCGGCAATCCGTTGCACTCATTGCGCTAAGCGCAAGAGATCAGATGGCAATATATCTCATCCTGGGATCGCAGAGAAGGCGGCCGTGATGCATAAATAGGCAATGAATTGGATCGCGCGGAATTCGCGGTGTAGTGGAAGATCTGTAGTTCATCCAGCTGCGTAGATTACTATTTCGGAAACATGAACTGAAGCTGAGCGCGTACCTGCCAATTCGGCGCAAAGTCAGGCCTGACCACGTTGTAGTACCCGGAAACTTGAGTGTTTACCGGCAACTTCCCGATTTTGAAGAGTTTGCCGACGCCGCCGCCCATCGGCACCGTCCATTGCTGCGAACCCTGGGCTTCCCAGTTCACGGTCAAGATCGGCGAACTCGTAAGATAAACGCCGCCCTCGAAGTTGTAGTTGACAAACGGCTGCATTAGCCCGTTGTTGTACTTGGTAGCGTTGCTGGACAAGTTTCCGCTGTTACCGACCGACCAAACATTGTTGACCAGCACCCCGTACACCTACGGGCTGCCATGCTCGAGGTGCAGAACCACAAACGACGGTCCTAGTCCCGCGTTGTTGTTGCCGAGCAAATCATTGCTGTGCGTGGGCAATTGGGTGATAGCGCCAGCGCCCCAGATCCAAGCACCGGGATTTGCGGGCGATAGAAACGCTGAGATCTGCACATCACCGATGCCATTCGTGCGGTTCTGTCCCTGCGCAAATGCGGGCAACGAGATGATGGGCAGGATGGTGCGCGTGATGATATTCCAGTCGCTGGTCAGGTGGATTGGAATCACCGGCTGAATGTTGAGCACGTTTTGCGTTTTATCGAGCGGCCCGGTGTTGATGTACGCATTCTCTTGGAAGGGCACGCTGATCAGGTTGCCGACCGGGTTCTGCGCAATCTTTGCCAAATCTTCGGGGCTCAATTCGGCATGCGCGGATGCCCCCGCCAAGATCAAGGCCAAGCACAGGACGGCGGTAGCGGCTCGCGTGCGAGATTTCGAATGCTTTATTTTCCTACTTCCGCGCAATTGACTAATGGGTCGGTCATACGGGCACAGGATCGGTGTGCGGACCGCCGCGATGATCTACTTGGCGCGCACCGCGTCCAACTCGCGTTTCAATTGTTCTGCCCACCCCTTGAGCATGCCCTCGGCGGCCGCTCGATTGGACACCGAGGTCGCCCATTGCAGGGTCGAAGATCCGCTTCGCCGCTGATCGAAGACTACGGCCAGCAATGTGCCCGCTACGGCGTCATTGACGGTTAGAGCGAGGGTCGCCGATCCCGAATCCATCGTGTAGGTTTTCGAACGTCCGGCTGTCGGGACACTCGGGGCGTTGATAAAGAGGTTGACGATGTTCGGTGTTATCACGAGCGCGCCGTCACCCGGTTCGGTGACAATTTCATATCCGCCATCACCGAGGGCTTTTGCAAAGACGTCCTTGGCCATGGCCGCCAGATCGACCCGGATTTTCGTCAGCTGCGCGGCCGAGAGACCGAAGGTGCCGTAGTTTCGTGGGTTCCAGTTCTTGCTGAACTCGACTGCGGGTTCACCGATCATTATTTTGCTGTAGGCAGATATGTCCACGTCGGGGCGGCGATACAGCGTACCAACATTCTTTGAAGCCACGAGTTCGAGGCCGGAGAACGGCGAACTCGGCGCATCACCGGCCGCAAGGGACGCAGACATGACGGCCAGAACGAGCCCTGTCGCAAAGCTGGCTCGAGCGCGTCGATCAAGGCGAGGCGAACGCAAGGACATGGAGAACTCCTTTATGATCATCATTTGTGTTGATGCCAATGTGTGCGCTCGAAGCGCACGCGGTTAATACTCGAGGGTGTATTTCTGCGCCTCCAGACAGGCGCACTGCGCGGACGCCTGTCCGGCACTCCGGAAGGCGTAGACCTTGAGCGTGGCTGCGAGCGCTTTCGTTCCGCTCGGCGGGCTGATGAATGGGGCTTGGACCTGCACTGCGGAAGGATGCTCGCCGCCGGGACCAAAGCACCAATAGTTGACGATCCCATATTGCCCATACTGGCGCGCGGCTTGAATGTGCGTCAGTGGCCCTTGGGCCAATGTGATCCCTGAAAAAACCGCGCGACGAAACAAAGCGACCTTTTTGGTAGGTGCTCGGCTTTATCCCTGGCAATTCTGATCGCACTCGATCCGGGACGCGAGGCCAACGCCGAAAATTGAGCGTCGCTGCTGCTAATCCGCAGACTTCCGCTGATGTCCAGTGACGTCCGGTAAGCGCACAAAATTCCAAGAAAACCCGAGAAAAATTATAGGAAAGCCGCGCTTTGTCGCCCGGTAATTTCCGCGGCATTTGGCGCGCCGCCGCGCGCTTTTGGGGGCCGCGCAAGGCGACACCGCGGCCGCACGCGCGGCGTACGAAGCCGCCGTCATGCATTTGTCGAATACCATCGATGAGGTGTACCCAAAGCTGCGCCTGGCGCGGCAGCCAATACCCCTAAGTTTGCGCATTGAGCCACTGGCCTCAAGTCCAACAGCGCGGCGTCATAAAGTCGAGTAGCGTGCTCGGCGGACCCATCAGTGGAGGCGTGGCATGAAAAGAATTGTCCCATTTCTATTGTGCGTATGTCTGTCATCGTTTGCCGACATAACGCTCGCGCAGCAGGTTTCGCAACCGTCGTTCACGAATGCCGACATTTCCGCATTTCGCGGCAACGACAACACGCTGGTAAATGCGATTGCACTCATTGAGCAGTCGACCGGCGGAAAAGTGATCGACGTTCGATTCTCGAATGCTACTAACGGTACGCCGGGTTATAACGTGGTCATCATAAAGGCCGCGCAAGTGCAATTTTTCCGTTTCGAAGAACGCTCCAAACATGTAGTCGAATTCGATGCGAGCAGCAAGCCGGTGTACATGCTGAACTGGCGCGGTAAGGCGGATGTCCACTTTGCCCTGCAGGCGCAGGTATCATTGTCGACGGCCATTCAGACGGCCGAGCAATCACAGCCCGGAGCACCGGCCATGGCCGCAGGAATCGCACGCAGCGCCAGTAATCCGGACAGCGAGGTTCATGCGTACAACGTGCTGCTGAACCGTGATGGCAGGGTGAAGCGGGTCGCAATCGATAGCGCTACCGGCGAGGTGATTTCGGATCCGAGTGCGCTCAGTTCATTTTAGTGGACTGACCCGGGCGGCCAGTTAATCGCCTGCCTCCCAGACACTGCCTGTCCGACCGAGCACTCGACGCAGATGTCTGTCTGCGCCCCTCTGAAG
>Ga0207048_10176_pt2 | contig 16675 bp, 15 predicted proteins | sample Alteio_BWMinCont_65_FD_153301 | JGI IMG/M metagenome (GOLD analysis project Ga0207048, IMG submission 153301) | Enriched cells from forest soil in Barre Woods Harvard Forest LTER site, Petersham, Massachusetts, United States -... | ecosystem: Environmental > Terrestrial > Soil > Temperate forest >...
GGATTGGCCCTGTGAACAAACAGACGCGGGTCCGCGAACTCGACCGGTTTCAATTCAGACCGCGCGATAATCACCGGCACGCCGAGCTTGGTGAGGTGATAAAGCCCCACCGCAAAATCGTGGGGCATGCGAATGCAGCCGTGCGATGCCCGATGGCCGATGCCTTCACCCTCATGCATCGCCACACCGGACCAAGTGATGCGCTCCATGAACGGCATCGGCGCACCGCTGTAGATATTGGAGCGGTGGAAAATCTGTTTTTGGATGACGCTGAATACGCCCAGCGGCGTCGGCAGGCCCGGCACGCCGGTTGCAACGGAGGTATCCGCAACGTGCACGCCGGCGCTGTACAGGTGCAGCTTCTGCTGATCGATGGAAATGAAAATCTGCAGAGGCCCGTTGGGGATGCCGCCGAACGGCGCCTTGCTGGCGTGCTCGATTATCTTGTGCTCGGGCCTGTGCCTGACCTTGTATCTGGCCGCCGCCGGCGTGGCGCCGAACGCCAACGCCACCGTCATCAAAAGCGCAAGCAAGCAAATGTCGCCGAACCAGCTTTTCGTATTCTGCCGAGAAGGCAGCGATCTGCGCTGTGCGTTTTGGATGCTCAATTCCGCCCCCCGTATCAGCGGGAAATTGTGATTCGGACGATAAAACTTAGCGGACACGTTCTCCTCCGCCACTTCGCAGACCGATGGCGGCCAATTCATGACGGAATAACGTTAAAGAGTAATTCAAACGGCAACATGACACCATCACCGCGCTCACCGGAGCGCTAGACGTTTACTGTCCGGCTCCGATAGCGGAGCGAGCGAGAACGCTTTCGCCAGCAGTTCGTAGGAGTGCCGGCGCGCCGCATGATCGTAAACCATCGTCGTGATCATAAGCTCGTCGGTGCGCGTCGCTTCGATCAAGGCGCGCAAGCGCTCCTTTACGCGATCGACGCCGCCGACAACCAGACGCGCACGATGGCGCGCCATGCGTTCGCGGTCAATCGGCGTAAAGGGATAAGCGGCAGCCTCCTCAGGTGAGGCGAGCGGGAGATATTCGCCTTTGGCGCGGCGCGCATAATGCAGGTCGGCGCTAAGTGCGATGCGCTCCGCTTCCACGTCGCTGTCAGCCGCGATCACGGCGGCGCCGAGGATCGCATAGGGCGCCGCCAGTGTCGCCGACGGCTTGAAATGTTCGCGGTAGCTGAGCATGGCGCTCGCCGCATCGTAGTCGGCAAAGTGATGCGCGAAGGCGAAGCCCATGCCGACGGCGGCGGCAAGCTCGGCGCTATATCCGCTCGAGCCGAGGAGCCAGATCGGCGGCAGCGTCACGTCGGCCGGAACCGCGTGCACGTTGCGGAATGGATGACCTTCCGGAAAGCCGCCGCGCTCCAGCAGCAGCAGTTCCTGGAAGCGTTCGAGGAAGTCGTCGCCTTGCCGGGGATCCTGCCGGGCACGCAAGGCATAGGAGGTGACCTGATCGGTGCCCGGCGCGCGGCCGAGCCCGAGATCGATACGGCCGGGAAACAGCGCCTCCAGCACTTTGAAGCGTTCGGCCACCATCAGCGGCGCATGGTTCGGCAACATCACGCCGCCCGAGCCGACGCGGATGTGTGAGGTTAGCGCCGCGATTTGTCCGATCATGATTTCGGGAGAGGAACTGGCGATGTTCGCCAGATTGTGGTGCTCCGCAACCCAATAGCGCTTGTAGCCGAGCCGGTCGGCAAGCCGCGCCAGATCGAGCGAGTTGTGCAAAGCCGCCGAGCCCGGCGTAGCCGTGGTCACAGGCGATAAATCGAGGACGGAAAGCGGGATCACGCGGGGCCGGGCTGTGTTTGCGCATCGTGGCGAGCACGGACGTCTATGAGCCCGCCGGCAACGCTGCCGTCAATCCCGGTGGGAGATCACGCGTTTGTTCGACCGGTGCCCATTCTGCGCCACGGCTCGCGCGAAAATGAGAATGGCCGGCGCTGCGGCGCCGGCCACGCGAACCGCGCGCTAATTGTTACCGCATCACCGGAGCCGGCGGAATTGGCGCACCTGTCGAGTATTGCGGGGCCTGCGGCACATCCGACGACGCTGCCGCCGGCATCGTTCCCGGCAAAACGACGATGCGCGTGCCGACACCGACCCTGTTGTAGAGGTCCTCGATATCGTCGTTCGTCAATCTGATGCAGCCCGAAGACACGAACGTGCCGATCGTCGATGGCTGATTGGTGCCGTGAATGCGGTACAGCGTGTTACCGAGATACAGCGCGCGGGCGCCGAGCGGATTGCTCTCGCCGCCGGCCATGAAACGCGGCAGATAAGGCTGACGGTCGATCATCTCTTTCGGCGGGAACCAATCCGGCCATTCTTTCACCCGGCTGATGCGCTCGGTGCCCGACCAGGTGAAGCCCTCGCGGCCGACGCCGATGCCATAGCGCATTGCCTGACCGTGGCCGAGCACGAGATAGAGAAACGTGTTCGGCGTGTCGATGATGATAGTGCCGGCGGGCTCCGGCGTGGGGAAATTGACGGTCTGGCGCCGGAATTGCGGCGGCAATTGTTGGACTGGGCCTTGCTCCGGCTGATATTCCGGCGGCAGCGCAGCGACCACTGTCGGGGAGGCCGGCGGCGGCGCCGCCCTCGGTCCGTTGGGTGCCGCTGCGAGGGGTAGCGGGCTGTTGATCGAACCGGTCACATCAGCGGCGGCGGCAGCGCCGGCAATGTCGGCCGGTGGCCGTCCGTCGACCGGCGGCAGCGGCTGCGGCGCGAAATAGGGCTGGCTTGCCACCTGACCCGAGTAGTCATCATCCTCAGGAGCCGGCTGGACGTAGCGTGAGTCGATCGGCACGCCGTTGGCATCGCGATAAACCGGAGGCGAACCGGAATAGGGCGGCGGCGCGGGCTGCGGCGGATAATATTGCGCGGCGGCAGGACCGAGCGAGCCGGCAAGGGCGAACGCAACCACGACAAGACTGCTGCTGGTACGCAAGACGGACCCCCGGCGACCCTAAATTCCGGAAGCTTTGTGTAGGCAACATTGGGCGGGAACAAGGCACAAAACCGCGCCCCGGCCACCGGCCCGGTCGTATTAACGGCAGTTCCACTTCGGATGGTGAACAATTCGGTAATGGCTGCGCCGGGCCTGCCTGTGTGGTATGCTGAAATTGCAACACCGGACGGGCATTTCATTGGGGGATGGGGTCATGGCGCGAATTGTCTTTGGAACTGCCTTTGGAACTGCTTTGGGGGGCGTCTTTGGGGCGATATTTCTTGCCGCGTTTTTTGCGACGCCGCTGCGCGCGCAAAACGCGGCCGCCGAGGACCTGCAGGGGAAAATTTCCGCTGCCACGCTGGCGCAGCAGAACTTTGCAAGCGGCCTGCAACATTGCAGTGAGTTGAACGGCACCAATTTCTATTTCCAGCTGCGCAACCGCGTTCTTAGTCTCGAGGATTATCATCGGTCATTGGACAGCCTTGCGCTGCAGGGGACCTTCAACCCCGAAACCAAGCGGCCATGGAATAAACAGGACGCCGACGCGCGCTGGGCGGAGGCCCAACAGCAGGCGGCTAAAGACAAAGCCAATTGCGGACTCGTGGCGAGCCTGCCCGATCTGCAGAAAAAGCTTCAAGCATTGCAGCAGCAAGCGGCGGCATCCCAAAGCGACCCGTCGGCAAATAAAAAGTAGCGCCGCGCGGCGCCGTCCGGGCGAACAGCAGTGCCCGCTCGACCAGCGAGCGCAAGCGAATCTCAGAGCGCGGCGCAGCGGCGGCGCCGTGCAATTTACGCGCAGCAAGTCATCTGAGATTCCGCATGATAGAACCGTGCGCCGTATCGCCAACGCGCAGAAATCGGGGACTACAGCATGGACTGGACTGACCGACGGGAGCGATTGCGCTCGATCATCGCGGGATCGCGCTGCATTTATCCGGGATCGGTATATGATCCGATCTCAGCTCGCATCGCCGAAGATCTCGGTTTCGAAGCCGGAATGTTCGCTGGTTCGATCGCATCGTTCACGGTGCTCGGCGCCCCCGACGTCATCGTGCTCACGCTGAGCGAATTCGCGCAACAGGCCTACCGTATCAATCGCGCCGGCAAGCTGCCGCTCCTGGTGGACGCCGATCACGGCTACGGCAACGCGCTTAACGTCAAACGTACGGTCGAGGAACTCGAGACCGCCGGCGTCGCCGCCTTGACGATCGAGGACACTACGTTGCCGACGAGTTATGGCGCGACGGGGCCGACGCTTATTCCGATCGCCGAGGGGGTCGGCAAGATGAAGGCCGCGCTGGCCGGCCGGCAGGACCAACGACTCGTCATTGTCGGCCGCACCAGCGCCATGGCGATGACCGGCGTCGCGGACACCATCGCGCGGCTGAAGGCCTATGAAGAAGCCGGGGTCGACATGCTGTTCATGGTGGGCGTGAAGACCCGTGCACAGCTCGACGCGGTTGCCGCCGCCGTAAGACTTCCGCTGTTCCTCGGCGGCGCGGGGGCGGAGCTGTACGATCTCGATTATCTCAGTGCGCGCAACGTCCGTGTCTGCCTGCAAGGCCACTTGCCGTTCATGGCTGCGGTCAACGCCGTCCACGAAACGCTCAAAGCGCTACGCGGCGGCACGCCCCCCGCCGACATCAAGGCCGTCGCCTCGCCAGACTTGATGAAGCAAGTCACCCGCCAGGCCGACTATGCGAAGTGGTCGAAGGAGTTCCTCAACGCCGGACTGTCGGGCGGTTGACGACAAGCGGGCTTGCAGACTCACTTGCAAGTGGGCTTGATCAAGTGGGCTTGATCCGCGGGCTTACAGTGGACAAATAGCTTGTAAAGAGTAAGGGGTGCGGCAACCGACCGTCGGTCTGTAATTTGCCACCGTCCCGACTCGGCGACATAGTCTTGATCCAAGTTTTCTTGAGCCAAGTCTTCTTGAGCCAAGTCGTTTTGATCCAAGTCTTCTTGATTCAAGTCGACCGCCGCAAGCGAAGGAATATCCGATGCCATCCGTGAGCGACTGGAAGGTGCCGTCCTCCGCGCAACCGAAGCCTGACGACTATGGCTACGATCTCGAACGCGCGCTGTCCTGCGTGGTCGGCCTGCGCACGATCGTGCCGGCGGACGCGTTCACGGCGGAGACGCTAGGCACCGAGCGCGCCGGCAACGGCGTTTTTATTCGCGGCAACGGCCTCGTTTTGACCATCGGTTATTTGATTACCGAAGCGGAGACGCTCTGGATCACGCTTAACGACGGCCGCTCGGTACCCGGCCATGTGCTGGGCTACGATCAGGAGACCGGCTTCGGCTTGGTGCAGGCGCTCGCCAAGCTCGACGTGCCGGCGCTCGAAGTCGGCGAATCGGCCGCGGCAGCGGTCGGCGAACGCATCGTAGTCGGCGGTTTCGGCGGCCGGCAACGCTCGGTCGCCGCGCGCATCGTCGCCAAGCAGGAATTCGCCGGCTATTGGGAATATGTCCTCGACGAAGCGATCTTCACCGCGCCGGCGCATCCGAATTGGGGCGGCACCGCGCTGATCGGCCCGGCGGGCGACCTCCTCGGCATCGGCTCGCTGCAGCTCCAGCACGCCGTCGAGAAGGGTCAGACGCAAAACATCAACATGATGGTGCCGATCGACCTGTTGAAGCCCATTATCGACGACCTGATGAAATTCGGCCGGCGCAATATGCCGCCGCGGCCATGGCTCGGCCTCTATGCAACCGAAGTCGAGAACCGGCTGGTCGTCGTCGGGCTTGCCGATCGCGGGCCGGCGAAGCAAGCCGACTTGCGGACCGGCGATATTATTTTGTCGGTCGGCGGCAAGGACGTTCGCGATCTCGCCAGCTTCTTCCGCCGCATCTGGGCGCAAGGCCCGGCCGGCGTCGAAGTGCCGATCGCGATCTATCGCGACGGCGAGTCGATGGACCTGCGCGTCAAATCGAGCGAGCGCAATCGCTTCCTGAAAGGGCCGAGTCTGCATTGAAAATTTCCCTCTCCCCTTGCGAGAGAGGGTGCCGAGCGAACGAAGTGAGCGAGGCGGGTGAGGGTCGGAGCGGTAAATCTCCATGCGCGGAGCGCCAAAGTGGCCACCGAAAGCGGACTTCAGGATTCACCCTCTCCCGATGTCCTAAACGAAGTTAGCAAGTTTACTCTGCGAGTCTGCACGCCGCTCTATTGGCATGATCGTCGTGTCCCATTCCCAAAGGACATGCGCGGAGGATCATGTTTCATCCTGAGATTCGGCGAACGGTTGATAGGAGTCACCGCTGACCACGTTCTTCAAATATACCAAAGTGACCGTGCCAAAAATCCAGCAATCGTGTGCCAACTAAGGCTCATGGAGTTCGCTCTTCATGATGCCGTAATTGACCATGATACAAATCTCGATATCGCGACCTTTGCTGTTTCAGAGAGCCAGCTGAAAGAAATCGAGGGGATGGCCATTGATTGCACCGGGCAGTGGCCACCGCCAGCACCAATGCGTATGAGGGCGGTAAGTCTGGCCGGCTTCCCGGAGAAACTCCGGGTGACCTACGCGAATCGATCCGCGGACTTCGCCGCCTATGGTGGATTGTCGGCGATTGAGGATTTCAGCGAGCGAGAAATCCTTCTTACTTTCGACCCGACTCGGGAGCAGACCTTAGGAGGACTGCCTCTCCCTCCGCTGGGTTTAAACATGAGCGGTTGCAGCGGAGGCCCGGTGCTCATGCACGGTGTGAGAAACAGGCTTCATCGCTGGTTCCCGGTAGGGATCATTATCGCTGGGCCAAATCGCGACACCGGGGACGAGCGCGGCGACGCTGAGGCGTTCGATACAATAAGGGTCCGCCGAATCCATTTCTTACGACAGGACGGAACGATTGATCGCCCGGAACCTGGTTGGCTTCCGTCCTGACTCATCCGCGAATTTCGCTCGTCGGCCCGCGAAGTACCCCTCACCCGGCTCGCCCGTTTTCGCTTCGCTCGACGGGCTCACCACCCTTTCCCGCAAGGGGAGAGGGTGCTCTGAGTTCACGTTGCGCTTTGTTCCTCCTCCCACAACTCCCTTAATCCTTCGCGATACGTCGGATAGCGCAAGGTAACGCCAAGCTCGCGCTTGAGCTTGTTGTTACGCACGCGCCGGCATTCCTGCCAGAAACTCAAAGCCATCGGCGACATCGTGGCCGCGGCGTCCTCGACGGATATTTCGTGCGGCGGGTCAACGCCCATGAGCTGCGCCGCGAAGATAATCGGATCGCCGGGCGGCGATGGCTCGTCGTCGGCGATATTGAAAATCCCGGAAGCCGGGCGCGCAAATGCCGCATCGATCGCCTGCGCGATGTCGCCGACATGAATGCGATTGAAGATTTGTCCGGCCTTTACGATGCGACGGGCGCTGCCGCGCGCGATTTGCACGAGCGCGTTTTGTCCGGGCCCATAGATGCCGGCAAGCCGGAGCACGGCGGCGGGGACGCCATATCGCGCGCCAAAATCTTGCCAGGTCCGCTCGGCCGCAAGCCGCTCGCGGCTGCGCGTCGAATCGGGTTTCGGCGGCGTTGCCTCGTCGACCCAGGCGCCGCCACGGTCGCCATAAACGCCGATGGTCGAGAGGTAGACGACCGACCGCAGCTGCTTCGCCTCAGCCAACGCCGCACCGCATGCGGCAAGCACGGGATCGCCGTTGGCGCCGGGCGGAGCGGAGACGAGTAGGTAATTCGCCGCGGCGACGGCGCTTTCCAGTTCCGGCGTCGCATGAGTGCCGTCGAAGACGAGCGCGTGTAGTCGTCCGGCATCATAGGCGTTCAAAACCGCAGCGCGTTCCTTGCCGCGCACGGTGCCGACGATACGGTCGAACTTTTGACCGAACGCGGCGGCAAAATGCTCCGCGCAATAGCCGAAGCCGAAGCAGATGAGCGTGGACATCAAGAACTCATCGCGCGCGCGGCGGTCCATTCCGCAATGACCTCGGAATCGGACTCCGCCGCGCCACGCGCCACGGCGCAGGCTGCGAGCCTTGCGCGATCGAGCCGGCCCAGCGCCCAGACGGCGGCGCCGCGCACCAGCGGCGATTCATCGTCGAGCAGCCGCTCAGTCTCCTCGACAAGGCTTGCGTCTCCCGAATTGCCGATCGCGATCAAAACATTGCGGATGAAACGCGCGCGACCGATGCGCTTGATCGCGCTTTTTGCGAACAGCGCGCGGAACGCGGCGTCATCGAGCCGGGCCAGATCGGCAAGCCGCGCCGCACGCAGCGAATCTCGCGCCGCAAGTTTCATCTCGCGACCGCTCTGGGCGAATTTGTTCCACGGACAGACCGCGAGACAATCGTCGCAGCCGTAGATGCGATTGCCCATGAGCGGACGGAGTTCGCGCGGGATGGCGCCCTTGTGTTCGATGGTGAGGTAGGAAATGCAGCGCCGCGCATCGAGACGGTACGGCGCCGGAAAAGCCGCGGTCGGACAGACATCGAGGCAGGCCCGGCAGGTGCCGCAATGATCGCGCTCTGCCTCGTCCGGCGGCAGATCGAGCGTGGTGAAAATCGCGCCGAGGAACAGCCACGAGCCGAGCTGCCGCGACACCAGATTGGTGTGTTTGCCTTGCCACCCGAGACCGGCCGCCGCCGCGAGCGGCTTCTCCATCACCGGAGCGGTATCGACAAAGACTTTGATATCGCCGCCGGCGTTATCGATCAGCCAACGCCCGAGATTTTTCAGCCGCGGCTTGATCAGGTCGTGATAATCGTCGCCGCGGGCATAGACCGAAATATCGCCGCGCACGCGGTCCTTGAGAATTGCCAGCGGGTCGTCGTCCGGCCCGTAATTGAGACCGAGCATGACGATCGAGCGCACTTGCGGCCACAGCGCGCGCGGGTCGGCGCGCCGCTCGGCATTGGCCTTAAGCCACGCCATGTCGCCATGCGCGCCCAGGCTGAGGAATTCGCCCAACCGCTCCGCCGCAAATGGAATTGCATCGGGCCGCGCAATGCCGACCGCGTCAAAGCCTTGGCTGCGCGCGGCCTCGACCAGCGCCGACTTGACGTTTGCCGGAGTCAGAAATCGAGATTGGCGTAGCTTGGCGACGGCGGCAGGCCGGGCAGTGCTTGTTCCAGAAGCGTGCGGAACGACGGTCGCGATTTGATCCGCGCGTACCAGTTCTTGGCGGTCTCGTCTTCGTCCCACGGCACATCGCCCAGGTAATCGACGGCGGACAAATGCGCCGCCGCGGCCAAATCGGCATAGGTCAGGATATCGCCGGCAAGCCAATCGCGCGTGCGGCTGAGCCAGCCGATATAGGCTAGATGGTACTTGATGTTGCTCTTTGCCGCACGCAGCGTTTCCATGGCGGGGGAGCCGCCGCCGCTGCCGGCCGGGATGTAACGCTTATAGACCCGTTCCATCGCCAGCGCGCCCGAAACTTCCTCGAAGAACTTGTCGTTGAACCAGCTCATCAGCCGGCGCACCTCGATGCGTCCGCCGAGGTCGGTCGGCAGCAGCCGGAACTCGCCGAGCGTCAGCCCGCGGGTCTCGTCGAGATATTCGGCGATGACGGCCGCGCCCGGCACCGGCGGCACGCCCTCTTCCACCAATACCGGCGTCGTTCCCGCCGGATTGAGCTGCAAAAATTCCTCGCGTCGCTCCCAGACCCGTTCCTCGACCAGCTGCGGCGGCAGGCCGTATTCTTCGAGCACCAGCCGCACAAAGCGGGAATGGGGACAAATCGGATGATGGAATAGCGTCAGCATGAGCTTGCGAGCCTTGCCCGAATCCTATCCTTGCGTCAAAAGCTTGCCGAGATTGGAAGTCGACTTACCCCTCATTCGCAAAGGCGGCGCGCCCGGCGATCGTCAGACGAGCCACCCCATCGCTACGCCAGCAAGGATCACGATGCCGAGCAAAAACCGATAGACTACGAACGGCCAGCTTGAAAAATTTTCCAGTATTCTCATCAGGCTCCATATCGCAAAGAAAGCCGAAATGGCCGCGACGCCAATACCAAGGATCAGCACCGACCACGCGTACCAATCAAGATGAATCTTGTGGAGCTCCCACAACTCCTTGAAGCCAGCCAAGGCGATTGCGGGCAAACCCAGCAGAAAGGATAGACGCGCGGCTTCGTCGCGTTTGAAGCCGAGCATAAGCGCCGCGGTCAGCGTCGAGCCCGAGCGGGAAACACCTGGAATGAGAGCGCCGGTCTGTGCAAGTCCCACAACAATTGCATCGACGACAGTGGCGTTCTCGATCGTGCGCCGATGCCTGGCCCAAATCTCAGCAATAGCAAGAAGCATAGCCATCGCGATGCAAGCCCATCCGATGACGCTGATCGCGCGAAGCGGCGAATTGCACGTGTTGAGCAGTTTCGCGAGCGCTAGGCCGGCAATTCCTATCGGGACAGTTGCCAGGACAATCCACAGCACAAATTGAAAAGAGCGGTCACGGAATCTTCCGCGAATGGCGGCGGAAATCGAATTGACTGCCAATTCTCTAACGTCTGTCCAGAAATAGCTCACAACTGCGCCCAGTGCGGCAAGCTGCATGGCGGCGGAGAATGCTGAGCCCGGATCCTGCCACCCGAGCACAGCGGGTACCAGGCGCATGTGTGCAGTCGATGAGATCGGCAGTAACTCGGTGATTCCCTGCACGACCCCGAGAATTGCGACCTTGAAATATCCTAACGCTACGAAACCGGTATCGACGCCATTTGTGCAAGCTTCCGGCATGTTCACATCGTCTTTGCAGATTGTGGGGTGCGCGGGGGCCGAGTCAACGTCACGACCTGACGGCTTACGCCGTATGCGGGTTGAACTGGCCGGTTTTGCGGAACCGCCACAGGTAAGTCGGCACGATCGCGTCGATCGATTCCGGAGTGATGCCGAACGCTTCGAGCGTGCGGCCGTCGTGCTTCGCCTCGTCGGAAACGACATTGTCGGTCTTGAGCAACTCGACCTGGTCTGGCGTGATCGGCGACTTCGGTAAGAACTGCAGGAACGTCGCCTGCAGCGTCATGAGCGTGAAGGGAACCGGCACCAGCAAGCGGCGGCGCCCGATGGTGGCGAGCACGAATTCCATCAATTCCTTGAACGTGCGGACGTCCGGCCCGCCGAGCTCGTAGATCGTGCCCAGCTTAAATTCGCCATCGACAGCCGTATCGGTCAGCTTGGCGATGGCCTCGCCGACGTCGCCGGCAAACACCGGCTGCATGCGGGTGTGGCCGCCGCCGACGAGCGGCAGCGCGGGCGCCGTCCGCGCCAGCGCGGCGAAGCGGTTGAAAAAATCGTCCTCGGGGCCGAACACGATCGACGGCCGCACGATGGTCGTCGTGCCTTGCGCAGCCAGCACGCGCCGCTCGCCTTGCCCCTTCGCGCGCGCGTAATGCGATGACCCATTTTCGTCCGCGCCGATGGCCGAGATGTGAATGAGCGGCGCGTCGACTGCGCCGGCGGCGCGCGCCACCGCTTCCGCGCCCGCCGTCATCACCGCATCGAAGCGCTGGTTGCCGCGCTCGAACAAGATGCCGACCAGATTGACGACGATATCGGCGCCGCGCACCGCAGCTGAGACCGAATCCGGGTAGCGCAGATTGGCCTGCACCGCATGGATCTGGCCGACCCGGCCCATCGGCCGCAAATGGCCGCATAGTTCGGGGCGGCGCACCGCGACGCGGATGCGGTAGCCGCGGTTGGCGAGCGCGCGCACCACGTGACGGCCGAGAAAACCCGAGCCGCCGAACACGGTGACGAGCGTTTCAAGCTTGCTCTTGATCGCCATATGTGATCGCCATATGCCGCCGCGCAATACATGATCGCTTTCGCGCTGTATAGGGGATTACGAAGTAGCCCGCATGAGCAGAATGCCACGCGGATGAGCACGCGCATAACCCCTTCGATTGACAAGGGGATGACCGCTTTCGTACCTATCCCCGCACGGCCATTGCCCAGGTGGCGGAATTGGTAGACGCACTAGTTTCAGGTACTAGCGCCGCGAGGCGTGGAGGTTCGAGTCCTCTCCTGGGCACCAGTAGGCCGTTCCATGGTTGTTCGCCGCTCCCCATAGCTACCTGATTTATATAAGTTATTTGCATTTCATGCGCCCATCGTTCCCCGTGGCGACCGGTGACAAACCGCCAAAATGAGTGTACGTTTGTGAGTACCGCTCATTTTCCACACCGGGGTCGTACTCACATGCCGCTCAGTTCGTTGGCGGTCTAAAACGCCAAGCCTCGTGAGAACTTTTATGTCCTCACCGATGGCAACAGCTTGCATCTTTTGATCAAACCAAACGGCAGCAAGTTGTGGCGGTTTCGCTATCGCTTCGGCGGCAAGCCGAACATGCTCGGCCTCGGCTCATTTCCAGAAAACTCTCTCGCTGGCGCACGCGCCAAGAGAGATGCGGCACGGAAACTCCTCGCCAATGGCATCGACCCTTCCCGACAAAAGAAGCTCGATAAGATCACGACGAAGTCGGCCGCCAACAACACCTTCGCCGCCATCGCCGAAGAACATCTGAAGAACCAGGAGGAAAGCGGCACGGCAGCATCCACGATGGTGAAAAACCGCTGGTACCTGCAAGACCTCGCCGCGCCGCTCGCGAACCTGCCCATCACCGAGATCACGCCCGCTGAAATTCTTGGCCTCCTCAAGAAGATCGAGAAGAGCGGCCGCAGGGAAACCGCACGAAAAGTACGCGGCGCCATTGGGAGCGTGTTCCGGCTCGCGATCACGACGTTACGCGCCACCAACGATCCCACATTCCCGCTCCGTGGCGCCCTTCTCAAACCAAACGTTCAGCACCGACCCGCCGGACTCGAACCATTCGCCGAACGTGGACTCGATCTGAAATTTCTTTCGTGTGACTTCCTGTCCGCTCGGCCACTGCAACAAAGCTTTCTTTATGATGATGGCAGCACTTCGGCTGACGAAATTTTTCTTCCGCACGCGACTTCCGCTTCTCACCCAATAGCGACCATTCGGTTGCAGCGCACTAAGCGACGCGAAGGGCCATGAACGGACTCATGCACTGCAAAAAAAAGCCGGAGAGATTAGTAAGGGTAGCTGCGGCGGTGTGCCGCGCACCAGCAGATTCATCAACAGCGGCTGAATCGATTTCGAACTGGAGGCTCTACCTCTAGTCGGACGACTGATCGAATGCGGCAATCTTCCAACCATCGGGCGTGAGCGCATAGCACAGTCGGTCGGTCACCAATGGCAGGGCGGCGGATCCTGGAATCCAGCCGCTTTTCCCCGATGGCAATAGCACTTGCAGATGAGTAATGGGCGGCTGCGGCTGTCCTTGCGGCGCTTTCGGAAAAACGTTCAAAATCGGTAACGCGACCTGGCCGACGTGTCCGACTGGCGACCCGGCGTCGGTGGGAGTGGAGGTCGCAGTGATATCTCCGAGGGTAAAATACCACTCGACTGAATCATCTGCGCCGATTTTCTTTTTTGCGGTGTCGAAATCGTCGTCATCAACAATTGTTGCTCGTGTAGGTCCACACACCAAAGAGTCGGAAGCTGCGTAAAGGGTTTTATCGGTGGCGAACGCTGCCAGAACATCCCAGAATGGACCTTCTGGGGCCGTGCTATCGGCGATTTTGCCGGAGTCCGCATTGTCGGCGTTTTTTTCAGGCTCCACAAAGCCAAACACAGTCTTGAAATTGTCTAGTGCACCGCGCCCAAATTCGAACTGATCACTTGGTTCGCCCCGCGACATCCACAAGAAAGTCGGACCCACGAGGGAGAACAAAGCGTCCGCATCTTTGTTTGCGCTCACCTGTGCGAGCGCGTCCTCCATCTGTTGAAAGGCGGCGTCGGGCGAATAGGTATCCGCTATCTTCACCTTGACCACCGGATAGGGGACTTGTTTCACCGTGGCCAGGGATGCGGTATTGGCTGTAGCCATTAAGGCTGCTGCGGTGGCGGAGATGAGTAAACTGCGCATGCCAAGCCCTCCATTCGGTAACGCGCAACACCAGCGAATTAAAGTAACGCGATTTACACCAATATGAATCGCCAGCAACGAAGCCTGACTACTTGTACCGGGTACCGGGCCTTCTTCGTCGCGGCGATTTTATCTTAGCTATCCAGGAGTGCCAATCGATATTTTACCGTCAAGCCGATGATCGCCCCAAGCGAACCAGCGGCGCGATGCGGCCAGTGATCCGTACGACGCCCGACATCGCACTTCAAAACTTCACCTGGTCGTCCGAGAGCTGGGCCGACGCGTCGCTGCTCATAGCCGACAGCCGGCTGCGGTTTGCGGCGACCCAATTGTAGATCGGATGGCCGAAGAGCCGGCTGACCACCGGCACATAGAAGAACGGCACCAGCCACCACAGGCCGGGCACGCGCGGCACGACATAGCGATAGGCCTCGAAGCCCGGCAGCGCCCGACCATCGGGCAGCACAGTGTAGAGCGCCTTTTCCACTTGCGCGTCGCTGACCACGGGCGACGGATTGCTGCGGAAGTCGCGGATCTTGATTTGTCCGAGACCGTCGAAGGCTAGCAACCACGCCAGCGAGCGGACGCAGAAGCCGCAGCGGCCGTCGTAGATCATCTCCATGTCGCCCATCTTGCGCTTCCACCATGCGCCGAGCCGGCGCAGCCATTCGGGACGCACAAAGCTCATGTGCCCCATGATCATTACGAAAGAGAAATAGATCAGAGCGAGAAAGATTGCGAACTGGAGGTGAAGGAATATCGCCGCGGCCAGCATGTAAGGCCGCGTGCTGCGCTGCCAGATCAGGAATGGAAAAGCGAGCTCGATCAAAAGCGTGGCGTAGGTGGCGACAACGCCTATCCAGTAATGATTGGCAAGGATATCTACATAGAATCCGTTGTAATAGTCCGACGCTGAAAGGACCGTCCATATGGCATCGCCGTTCCGCCACACGTCCCATTTGATCTTGCTGACGCCGGTGTAAAAAAATAACACCGCCATTTGGATTTGCATCAGCCTGATGCAGGCGCCCGCCCAAGGGCTCGTGTAAGGCGGCAGCGTGGCCTCAAGGTTGCCGCGTTTGGCAGCGCGAACCGCACGCACATGGTCCAGACTCATCGCCCGACCGACCGGCGCGAAGCAGAAGATCAAAAGCAGGCAGCAAAGAACGATGTCCGCTCCGTAAGGAAGAACCTGGTTGCGATAATCGTAGGACAGCTTGCCGAGATACAGGACCCACTTCACCCACGACGTGCGCCACCCGACCATGAAGGCTGCGCAGCAAAGCAAGAAAAAAATATGAAAGGCGATCAGCTGCCACGGCGCCGTAAAATAGTAGAAGATCGATTGTCCGGAATAATTCAACGGCCATTGCAGCGCCAGCGACAGCGGCATCCAGCCCGCGTCAGTAAAAAATTCGAACAGGCGCGGAGTTGCCCAGGCGTAATGGATGAGGAGCAGCGCCCCGATACCCATGCGAGCAATCTCGAGCGGCATCGTCGACGCGTTTTGAAACCAGAGCCGGCACCAGGCGTCGTAGAGGGCGGCAAGAGACTGCCGGCTAAGTCCTGTGAGCGCTGCCAGCCTCGGCATACGAGGCTTCTCCGGACGCGACAATTCATCAACTATTGGATGTTCTCGGATTGGAGCGAAATCCCGACTGTCACGGTATTGCTCCGTCCGAGCGGCGCTTTCTTGTTTGGTAAGCAGGTCCCTCATTGGTGCGGGCAGTCGGCGCGCAGCAGAGGTTCCACGTTGAAATTCTTCGGGTCTGTGGATGGATGCTTGCCGAGCAAATAGTCCTGCGGACCGAAGCCGTTTTCCTCAATCCAGAACAGCGTGATTGCGACCGGCTTCAGCGCGGCATGCTCACGACAGAAAGACTTCGCGAAGTAATTGCCGATGAGGCTCGGATAGGAAATTATGGTCGCGTATATTCGCTCGTTCCAGCGTTGATTTGGAGTGAGCCAGCTCACTTCCGTGATCGGCGCGAAGGTGCGTTGGTTTCCGTTGGCATCTTCGATGGTGTACCGGAATTGATAGGAGTTGCCGAGCGGCGAAAAGAAATCCCATGTCGTGTCGGTTCCGGTGAGCGTCAGATAAGATTGAAACACGTTCCGGAATGACTGCACGATCACGTTGTTTGGCGGCACCGGCGAGAGCATCATCGCAATGGTGTGCCATCCCAGGAACAATGACGCCGCTAGATAAATCGGGCCCTGCCGCCATCTTTTCGAAATCGTCATAGCCGACAGCCGGCTGCGGTTTGCGGCGACCCAATTGTAGATCGGATGGCCGAAGAGCCGGCTGACCACCGGCACATAGAAGAACGGCACCAGCCACCACAGGCCGGGCACGCGCGGCACGACATAGCGATAGGCCTCGAAGCCCGGCAGCGCCCGACCATCGGGCAGCACAGTGTAGAGCGCCTTTTCCACTTGCGCGTCGCTGACCACGGGCGACGGATTGCTGCGGAAGTCGCGGATCTTGATTTGTCCGAGACCGTCGAAGGCTAGCAACCACGCCAGCGAGCGGACGCAGAAGCCGCAGCGGCCGTCGTAGATCATCTCCATGTCGCCCATCTTGCGCTTCCACCATGCGCCGAGCCGGCGCAGCCATTCGGGACGCACAAAGCTCATGTGCCCCATGATCATTACGAAAGAGAAATAGATCAGAGCGAGAAAGATTGCGAACTGGAGGTGAAGGAATATCGCCGCGGCCAGCATGTAAGGCCGCGTGCTGCGCTGCCAGATCAGGAATGGAAAAGCGAGCTCGATCAAAAGCGTGGCGTAGGTGGCGACA